>Ga0182016_10004263_pt1 | contig 15918 bp, 15 predicted proteins | sample 712S2MmetaG_FD_120491 | JGI IMG/M metagenome (GOLD analysis project Ga0182016, IMG submission 120491) | Permafrost microbial communities from Stordalen Mire, Sweden - 712S2M metaG | ecosystem: Environmental > Terrestrial > Soil > Wetlands > Permafrost | place: Sweden: Stordalen | collected...
CCGCATCGGACTTCCTCCCACTCTATCCGATGCAGCAGGTCATCTTGTTTATGATAATTATTTTAGAGACAGGACACTAGCTTTCTGTTCAATTTTTCACGCGGGATTTATTGCAATCTGAAAATGGTCAGCCCCGGCTGGGTTGGTTCCCGGCCGGGGCTGTCAGTGAATTCGGCAAGAGGATCCTGTAAGCCGAATTCTGTCGTGTGCGGTCATTCCTCTAGGCGCCGCGTCGCCGCGGACGCTCATCAGCGACCTACCCGGAGGTTTCAGGCATTCCATAAGGCAGCCTTTGAAAGCGCCGCACTATGCTAGGAGCACCCTTACGGCGCCGGGCCGGCACCGAATACGAGTCTTGCTCCGGACTCGCACATCCCTCCCTATTTGGTCTTGCTCCGTGTGGGGTTTACCCTGCCCCGGCCTTTACAGGACGGGCGGTGCGCTCTTACCGCACCATTTCACCCTTACCCCGGCGCTGGATCAGCAAGCTGACTCAGGGTCGTCCTTGGCCGGAAAGGCCGAGGGGTAGCCGAGGCGGTATCTTTTCTGTGGCACTGGCCGTCCATGGGTTTTGAGGCCCACGTCCCGGACGTTATCCGGCACACTGCCCTGCGGAGTTCGGACTTTCCTCCCCCGGCAGACTAAGCGCAAGCGCGAAGCCACCGGCAGCGACCGCCCGGTCCTCCTGCCAAGGTCTAGTTTACCGCAGTTGAGATGACACCGCGAAAGCCATCAGCCATTGCGAGCTTCGACCATCGTCTCATCCAAGGCAATGCTCACTCTTTCGACTACGCTTCCCCAATCGCCAGCATTCGGTTGGCGGAAGAGACGCATGGTGGGGTACCACGGGCTATCTTCTCGATCCAGCATCCAGCGCCAATCTGGCGCGAATGGCAGCAGAACCCAAACGGGAATGCCGAGTGCGCCGGCCAGATGCGCTGTCGAGTTATCAATGGTGATTACCAGATCCATCGCCGCAACCTGCGCGGCGAACAGGTCCATGTCGGCCAACTGATCTACCTCGCGATCGATCAGGACTGGCGCGCCTGCGGCGGCTGCTTGACTCTCCAACGCGCCGTGCTCTCCATATTGCAGGCTGATCCATCGAATGCCTGGTAGCGCGAATAGCGGTGCAAACCAGGCAAGATCCATGCAGCGGAAACGGCCGGTTTTCGCGCTGCTTGTGTACCAGGCAAGTCCTACGAGTTTGCACCCATCGGCATAGCGAGTGCGCAAACGTTCGCGCGTGGCTTGATCGGAAATCAGAAACGGCGAAGTAGTTGAGGCGAAATCCGCCGCAGTTTTTCGGAACAATCCTGGGAGGCTGCCGCTGGGGATTTGTGAAGCGATTTCCAGGTCCTCATGAATCGATCCGGTGGACGGCTGAGGTTTCCCGCCCTCGCGAGAGGAAGAAGTCGCGAGAACGGGGCACGGGGCTACTTTGGCGAATCGTGGATCGGCCTGCTCAGCATGGTAATCCGAAGCGTAGCCGGAGACTACCTCGATATCCGGAAACGAGCGGGCGAAAAGTGGCTTGAGCCGCGAGTTGCAATCCAGAACGCAGCGATTGCCAGTTCGTAATGCATCCGGGAGAAGCCCGGCAAACATGATCTCATCGCCGATACCCTGTTCTCCCCAGATGAGCAGCTTGCCGCATGCAAGCTTTTCACCGGTCCAAAGGGGCTGCTTCAAATCTCTCTTCGGCGTATCGTGATCGGACGATCTCCAGCGCCATTCGTAATTCTGCCAGCCAACCGCAAAATTCCCTTGAATCAATTGGGCCAAAGCCTCGCCAAAACCGGCCTGGGCGTAATCGGGTCGCAGGTCGAGAGCATTTGCGTATTGCCGCAATGCCTCATCGACATCGCCCTGTTCGCGACGAACGTTGCCGAGATTATAGAGAGCCTCGGGATAATCCGGCCGAATGGCGAGCGCGCGCAGATAGCATGCGACAGCTTCATCCAGGCGGTCCTCGGCTCGGTGAAGGTTGCCGAGGTTATAGATGGCTTCTGCGTAATCCGGTCTGAGCTCAAGCGCCCGCTCGTAACAAGCGATGGCGGCTTCCATCTGGCCCTGGCTCATGCGGGTGTTGCCCAGGTTATTGTGGGCTTCGGCATTATCTGGTCTCAGCGCCAAAGCGCGCTCAAAATACGCGGCACTTTCAGTCAATTCTCCGCGGGCCTGGAGAACGTTGCCCAAGTTTACGTGGACTTCCGCCAAGTTTGGCTTGAGAGCCAAGGCGAGTCTATACTGCGGTTCCGCTTCGTCGAGTTTCCCCTGAGCATAGAGAACCGTGCCGAGGTTCACGTAGTAAGAGGTCCCCGTGCCATGTATCGCGATAGCCCTCCTGATGAGATCGGCCGCGAGATCCAGATCTCCTGCCTGGTAAGCGATCATACCCAGCAGATGCAGAGAATCCGCATGGCTTGGGTTGACGGCCAGAATCTGCCGATAGATCTGCTCGGCTTCAGACAAGCGCCCATTTTGATGATGCTGAAGAGCCGTGTCCATCATGCGTTGCAGGTTCTGGCTCGTCTGCGTCAAGTCGAAATCCTCTCATTCGCCATTGAAGATGGCCGCGGCTTCCTCGCCAGTATAGGGCTTTGTCAAAAAAACGGCACCCACAATGCAGGGTGCTTTGTGCGATGATTCCTCGTTAAATGAGGGACCCGAAAATGAAGCGCCTAATTCTGTTTCTCCTTTTACCAGCGCTTGGAATAGTGACTACGCTCAGGTCGCAGACCTATCAACCTACCTGGGAATCGGTTGACAAGCGTCCAACGCCGGATTGGTTCACCGAGGCAAAATTCGGAATCTTCATCCATTGGGGCGTGTACTCTGTGCCTGCCTATGCTCCGGTGATACCCGGCAAATTGGCGTATGCGGAGTGGTACTGGCACCAGATGATTGAGGGCCGCGACAATCCCAAGGCCAACGCGATTGAGAAGGGCACATGGACGTATCACGATAAGTTGTATGCGCCCGGCTACCAGTACCGGAGCTTTGCCCCGCAGTTTCGCGCGCAATTATTCGATCCAGACCAATGGGCCACGGTTTTTGCTCAATCGGGGGCGAAATACGTGGTGCTGACTTCGAAACACCATGAGGGGTTTGCGCTATGGCCGAGCAAAGAGGCGTCCGCGACCTGGGGCCGGCCGTGGAATGCGGTGGAGGAGGGCCCAAAGCGCGATGTGCTGGGCGACCTGAGCGATGCGGTCCGGCGCAAAGGCCTGAAGATGGGCTACTACTATTCGCTCTACGAGTGGTATAACCCGTTGTGGCTCACGGACAAGCCGCGCTATATTCGCGAGCATATGTTTCCGCAGTTCAAAGACCTGGTGACGCGGTACAAACCATCGATCATTTTCAGCGACGGGGAATGGGAGTTGCCGTCAAGCGAGTGGCATAGCCCGGAGTTGTTGGCCTGGCTCTTCAACGATTCGCCGGTGAAGGACGAGGTGGTCATCAATGACCGCTGGGGCAGCGATACGCGGCATAAACACGGCGGCTATTGGACCACGGAATATACGCCCGGTATGGCCGGCATCGATCACGTGTGGGAAGAGAGCCGCGGCATGGGTTTCAGCTATGGGTACAACCGTGCGGAGCGGCTTGAGGACTACCACACCGGGCGCGAGTTGGTGATTATGCTGACGGACATTGTGAGCCGCGGGGGGAACTTGCTGCTGGATATCGGCCCGGCGGCCGATGGCACGATTCCCGTGATCATGCAGGAGCGGCTGCACCAGATTGGCGAGTGGCTCAAGGTAAATGGCGATGCAATCTATGGGACGAAGCCGTGGACGGTTTCGCGGCAATGGAGCGCGGGCGACGTGCCCAAGGTGGAGTACAACAGCGAGTTCCAAACCGCCTACGACGTGACCAAGCTGGCTGGAGAACCAGAGCCGGGCAGAGCCGCAATCGAAGCGTTTTTCACCAGCAAGGGGAACGATGTATTCGCAATTCTGCCGCGCTGGCCGGGGCGAAAATTTGTGCTGAAAGACCTGACCGGCGTGAAGTCAGTGGAGTTGCTCGGATCGCCCGGAGCTTTGAAATTCAAAGCAGATGGGACTGGGGTGGAGATTGAGTTACCGGATCTGCCAAACTCGCTGTTAAGCCAGCCAGCTTGGGTGTTGAGGATGGCCCGCTGATTTTTGTCGATTTTCGGGCGGGGAACGATTCGATTGCCGAATGTTGATGCCCAGACCCTAGAGCTTTTTCGGCCATCTCCGGCTCGTGTGGATGACTGCGAGAATCAAAATCACATCGTCCACGATGCGATAAGCAACTTTATAGGACGAGCCGACTACGATAAGCTCTCTTGTGTTCTGAAGCTCTCCAGTTCGAACACTGTATGGGAAATGCTCAAGCCTGAATGTCGAATCGACAATTCTACGCAGCAGACGCGACGCCGATTCCGGATTCTCTTCCGCAATATAGTCCCAAATCGACGTCATGGTGCGGATCGCGCGTACACTGAAGCGGGCTTTCATAGGGGTGGCGGAAGCTCGCGCTCCGAACCCATGCTTTGCACCCACTCGCGGACCTTCTCTCCTGAACCCCACCTGCCCGCTTCAATGTCATCCAAACCAGCCTGGATTTCCGCCAATTTCCATTCTCGTAGCCTTCTTCGACCTCAGACTCGTCTGGGCTGTTCGGTCCACGGAGAGCAAGCGATCCCGCCGGTGTTAAAGTCCACTCGACGGGGTCGCCAACAGCGAGATTCGCTTGCCGCAGCAACTCTTCAGGGATTTCAACAGCGACCCGATTGCCGATCCTGGCGATTTGTGTGGCCATCGATTCCTCCGCTCTCTCATGGTAGCGCTTTATTAGCTTCCATGGTGCCTTACGATGTATCACGCTTTGGATGGCTACGGACGGACTTTTCTATGGCGTTCCACTTGGCGCGGGTTTCCTTGGCCAGACGCGGGTTGGTTTTGCGCTCAAGATGCGCTAACTCTTTCTGCATCTTCTTGAAGTTGGCCAGACGGGCCGGGTCTATTGCAGCGGAGGTGACGGCGCATCCGGGCTCGGCGGAGTGAGTGCAATCGCGGAAGCGGCAGTTCTCCGCCAGTGCCTGAATGTCGTCGAAGCTGGCCTCGAGGTTCTCTGTCGGCTGCTCGGCGTTCGTCCAGAGCTGCACTTCACGGAGGCCCGGCAGGTCCATAAGCAGCCAGCCGCCGGGCATGCGAAAGAGCTGTCTGGTGGTGGTGGTGTGGCGACCGCGGTTGTCGGATTCGCGCACCGCATTCGTCCGCTGCCGTTCATCCCCAAGAAGCCGGTTGAGAATCGTGGATTTGCCAACGCCCGACGATCCTATCAGTGCGGCAGTCTGGCCCGGCGCGAGCTGGGCCGGGATGGCGTCGAGATTGTGGTCTGACGCAGCACTTATGGTTAGCACGGTGATGGTGGGGCTGAGCTGCTGAACGCTGGCGACAATCTCCGCCAAATCCAAACCGAGCTGGGTCGCGAGGTCGGCCTTGTTGAGCAGAACGACGGGCTGCGCGCCACTTTCATTGGCCATCACTAGAAACCGCTCAATCCGGCGCGGGTTGTAGTCGCGGTCCAGGCCGCTGACGATGAACAGTACGTCGATGTTTGCGGCCAGCACCTGCTCGCGGATTTCGCGTTCCGGCTGCTTGCGCGAGACGCAGGTGTGGCGGATGAGGACGCGGTCGATAACGGCATCGTCGCTGCGCAGGATGACCCAGTCGCCGACGGCGGGCCACATTGCGCCTGACTTGCGCAGCACGCCGCTGACGCTGGCATCGACTTCGCCGATCTCCGTCCAAACGAGAAAGCGGCCGTGATTGGCGGAAGCCACGCGGCCGGGGGGCCCGGAAGGCGTGGTGGTAAGCTGGCTTTCAAAAAAGCTGGTCCAGCCTAGTTCTTGAAGGAACATGGAGATCATCCTCTCTGTGTAGATGCAAAGAGACATACCCCAGCCAGACCCTGCCAGTGGGGCAATGTTTGAGAGGACGAATTAGACAAGGACGTTCAGCGGCACTCCGTGTAGAGCCAATGTATCAAATTCGGGGCCGTAAGCGGAATGGTTTGAATCGAGCAAGGGAGCGCAGCCATCTGTTTTTACCATGGAGCGATTGTTCCGACGCGACAGTTTACGGCGTGGCTCCGTCCCAGAAATGACCTTAGCAAGGAGAGATTCGATGAAGATTGTCTATGCGATTGCGCGGTATCTGCTGGCGCTGATGTTCCTGATCTTCGGTTCCAACATGATTCACAGTTTCATTCCCATGGGACCTATGCCGCCAGGGCTGGCCGGCCAGTTTTCGACCGTCCTGTTTGCCGCGCACTACGTTTACGTCGTGGGCGCGCTCATGGTCATCTCCGGCATTCTGTTCCTGGTGAACCGATTTGTCGGGTTGGGACTGACGCTGCTGGGTCCCGTACTGTTCAACATCCTTCTCTATCACATCCTGATGAATCCGAGCGGCATTGGGATGGGCGCGTTCGCAACGCTTCTTTGGTTTCTCGTCGCCTGGCAGCATCGCATAGTGTTCGAAAGGCTGTTCGCGGCGCGGCTTGAGGAATGAAGGCAGGGGTGCCGCTCGGCTTCAATCCTGGATCGTTACAATGAGAGGACGATGATTCAGTATCTCTACCTCGGCAGAATGGGCTACGAAGAGGGGTTGCGCCTGCAGGCGGAGATCGCCGGCCTGGTCGTCGAAGGACGCCTCAGGAATGTGCTACTGCTGCTGGAGCATCCGTCCGTTCTGACGCTGGGCCGGAATGCGAACCGTGCCAATGTGCTGGCCAGCGATGAGATGCTCGCCCGCCGTGGCGTCACCCTGCATGAGATCAATCGCGGCGGAGATGTGACCTACCACGGGCCAGGGCAGTTGGTGGGCTATCCGATCTTCGACCTGCGCACCCTGAGAAATTCAAGCGGCAAACGGATGGGCCCGGTGGACTTTGTGCGCGGTATCGAAGAGGCGCTGATCCGGGTTTGCGGCAGTTTTGGCGTAAAGGCTGGGCGCGTTCCGGGGCTGACCGGGGTGTGGTGCGGAGAAACGGTTGTCAGTACTCAGTTGTCGGTACTCAGTCGGCACTCCGAGGGCGGGGCGATCCAACCAACAAGGCTTGCCGGGCCGGAGCGGAAGATTGGGGCGATTGGCATTCACGTGTCGAGGGGAATCACGTCCCATGGGTTCGCCTTCAACGTGACAACCGACTTGCGAGACTTCGAGCTTATTGTTCCCTGCGGGATTCCCGACCATGCGGTAACGAGCCTGGAGCGGGAGCTTGCCCAGCTTGGCGACGTTGCACCGGTCGAGGATTTGCCCTCTCTGGAAACGGTGGCGAACGAATCGGCTCGCCAATTTGGAATCGTGTTCGACCAGCACGTCCTTGCAGTGGAAAGCCTGGAAGCGATTCGCGCCGGTGCTGCAGCGGCAAGGGAGTTTCCGGCAGAAGACACGCCAATGCATGCGCCGCCGGAAGTGGAGCAGCTTCGAGGAGTTGGTAAGGCGCCCATCCGGGCCTGACTCATGGCCTGCGATTTATAATCCGGCAGGAACCGGGTGCGTTTTTTGTCCCAGATAGCCGAGAGAGGGATCCATGCCAACCGACGTCGTGATGCCGCAGATGGGCGAGTCGATCTTTGAGGGCACCATTACAAAATGGCTGAAGAAGGCCGGAGATATCGTAGAGAAAGACGAGCCTCTGTTTGAGATCTCGACGGACAAGGTGGATGCGGAGATTCCGTCACCGGTTGCGGGAGTGCTGAGCGAGATTAAAGTGGCGGAAGGAGCAACAGTTCAGATCAATACAGTGGTCGCGGTTGTCTCCGAAGAGGGATCGGAAAGCCAGGCTTCAGCGACCGAGTTACCAGTGGCTCAGGCTGACGGCGGGCCGGTTTCTGGCGGAACCGATGTGGTAATGCCGCAAATGGGCGAGTCAATTTTCGAAGGGACTATCACCAAGTGGTTCAAAAAGGCCGGTGACACCGTTGAAAAGGACGAACCGCTGTTTGAAATTTCAACCGACAAGGTGGATGCCGAGATCCCCTCGCCGGTGGCGGGAATTCTGACCGAGATCAGGGCTGCCGAGGGCGCGACGGTCGAGATAAATGCTGTGGTTGCGGTGATTGGCGGTTCGTCGGAGGCGATTGCAGCACCGGTTTCAGCTGCAAGCAAAGACGCTTCGACGCTCGCAACTCCCGTCTCCCCAGCGCCCGTGCAGGTTGCTGAGCCAGTTCCGGAACTGTCTGCGAGCAATGGCGCTCCGGTGCGCTCATCGCCGCTCGTGCGGCGTATCGCGAGGGAGCACAAACTGGATCTGAGCCATGTTGCGCGCACCATTGGTGGGTCGGGTGCGGGCGGGCGAATCAATAAGGAAGATGTGCTGAAGTACCTCAGTAAGCATGGAGCGGGAAGCGCAGTGGCTGCTGAACCGGCTCGCGCCAGCGTTAGTACACCCTCGGCCACGCCCGTCGCTTCCACGTTGCCCGGATCGATTGCTCCCATGAGCAGGATGCGAGCGATTATCGCCGATCGCATGGTGGAGAGTGTCGCCATCGCGCCCCACGTCTACTCCGTATACAAGATCGACATGACGCGGATTGTGCGGCTGCGGGAGCGGGAGAGAAGCCGTTTCGAGCAGAAACACGGAGTAAAACTGTCATTCATGCCGTTCATCGGCGCAGCGGCGGTCGAGGCGCTGCGCCGGTATCCGATCGTGAACTCGTCCCTCAAAGACGGGATGATTCGCTACCACCAGAACATCCACCTGGGTATCGCCGTGGCTCTCGAATGGGGTCTGATCGTTCCGGTGGTCCGGCAGGCGGAGGCGCTGAGTTTTGTCGATTTGGCGCGGGCCATGGCTGACCTGGCAGAGCGTGCGCGGAGCAAGAAGCTGAAGCCGGAAGAGGCGACCGGGTCGACTTTTACGCTGACCAATTCAGGTGTATTCGGCGGCGAGTTTGGGACGCCTATCATCAACCAGCCGGAGTCGGCAATTTTGGCTATCGGCGGGCTGAAAAAAGAAGCGGTCGTCATCACGGACGCCGAGGGCAGCGACGCAATCGCCATTCGCGCCATGCAAAGCTACTGCCTCGGCTTCGACCATCGGACAATTGACGGGGCCGACGGCGGCAAGTTTATGAGCCTGTTCAAGCGCACGCTGGAAAACTGGGATCGGGAGATTGGGTGAAGGGCGAGCATTCCTCAACCTGCATCGACTGGGCACATGCAGCTTGCGCAAAGCCCGGCTTTCGGCGTTCGCAGCGGCATTTGGCAATTCTTGCATAGCGGGCCATAAAGCGAGAGCCTGTAGAGGCGTGTGATCTCGGCAAATTCCAACTCGTCGAGCATGGGAACTTCGCACTTACATCGCCAACACCAGATGCGTTTCACAGCCGCGACATTCGGTTTCTAATCGACACAACCCATTGCCAACCGGGCCAGCCCAGCCAGGCGGCAGATCTGCGTATTTGTAAGGGGGCGGTGCCCGGCAACCGGTTCCAATAGCTCGAGTTTGCTCACAGTTGCTATGTTCTCTGCCCACGCGACGCTGTCTTCGCGAAGACCTGTTTCTCCGGCACGCAAGACTAAATGCCACGGTGCGGGTTTCTGAATCGAAGTTGAGAGTGGAATGGCGAGGACGGAGTCAGCCCGTGGGTGGTTGTTGCGGCCATTTTGGGAGACGATCACCGCAGGACGGTTCTTGCCAGGAGGGTCGGTGTAAAAATGCGTCCACCAAATTTCCCCCCGCTGAGGAGTGCGTGCTGCCTGCGCGCTCACTCCGGAACCCCGATCCACATATTCGGGCCAACCCGCTCAGCCCACTCTCGCTGCTCAGTCAGTTCTTCGTCTGTTGCCGTGTCGTAGTACTCTTTGCAGGCCAACTCAAGCTCCTGCCGCTTGGTCTCAACCATTAGCTCGCGCAAGAGCTGATCTACGGCTTCAGACTCGGAGCCTGCACCATGCTTTTTTCGCATTTCATCCACAAACGAAACAACTTCCACAGAAAGAGTGAGGCTCCGTTTCAATTTTCGAGTTGCCGCCCGCATTGCCATATAGTTATCCTACCAGCTATCTTCTGATTGGAATACCGCGAGTCGGAAGCATCACTGCCCGGCCCAAGCTAGCCCGTCTGTATCTTTTCCGGTCGGAATCAGGCGGGTCAGAGTCCACTTCGTCAGGTCGATTTCGGCCACTTGGTCGCTATGCATGCAGGAAACATAAGCTACCTTCCCGTCTGGCCGGATCAGAACTTCCTGCGGATAAGCGCCCACAGGAATCGACCGCACCACCTTCATAGTCTGGAGATCGACAACCGCGATCTTGTTCTGATCGGGCAGCGTAACCAGGAGCCAGCGCCCGTCTGCTGTTGGCGCGGTTCCGTAGGCAATTCCCTCCAGGGGAATGGAGCTGCTCAACTGGTTGGTGACTGTGTCGATAACCGCCAGGCGCGGAGCGACCTGATCGGCTGTAAAGACCCAGCGGTCGTCTGGAGTAATGGCGATCCGCTGCGTGTTCGACGAAATGGGGATGATCTTGATCACCTTCCGCCCTGGCACGTCGAGAACTGAGACCGTGCCTGGACCGACGTTGGCTGTGTAGGCGCGGCGGCCATCGTGCGAAAGCGTGAACATGTGGCTCTGTGGCTGGCCGGTGGGGATGGAGCCGACAATCTTCAGTGTCTTGGGGTCGATAATGGTGATGGACTGATCCAACTCGGTGGAAACGTAGAGCAGGCCGTCTTTAGGACCGATTTGCGGGTAATGGGGCCGCACGCCGTGCCCGAAGTCGAATGTGGTCACGACTTTTTGGGCGGCAATATCGATCACGTCGATGATCTGGCCGTTGGTTCCGGGATGCCGGACGCCGACGTTGCTGTAAATGGGGACGTAAGCGAAACGGCCGTCGGGCGAGGCAACGACTTCATGGCCGGTGATGCCTCCTTCAGGAACAGAGGCGAGAATATGGCCGGAATCCGGATCGACGATGGCCAGGCTCTGGGTTCCTTTCTGGGCGACAAGCAGGCGACCCTGCTGCGCCTGCAAGGACGTTGCGGACAAGGTCAAGATCAACAGGGGAAGTGAGAAACGAACCGACATAGAAACAGCCTCCGGGGATACGGAATGAGTGTATCCCACAGGAGGCCGAGCAATCAGCCAGGCCGGTTGTGCTTACTTCTGGATGTACCAGGGGTCGTAGGTCCCCACGCTCCAAGAGTGACCCTCGGGATCGCGAACGGCAAACTCACGGCTACCGTAATCCGTGTTCTGCAAGGGGCGAATGATGGTGGCCCCGGCAGCGACGGCCCGGGCATGAGCTGCATCGGCGTCCGGGACAACGATGTAGGTGCTGCAGGTTTCCATGCCGTCCAACTCGTCCGGCGACTTAAACCTGCGCCCATGCTCGTCGTCTTTCGCGGAGCCGAGCATGATCATGCCGCCGTTGAGGCTGAGTTCGGCGTGTCCGATGGTCCCGTTTGGGCCCTCATGGACTGCATGGCGCTCAAAACCGAAGACCTGGCAGAGCCAGTCGATGGCGGCGGGGGCATTGCGATACCGAAGTGCAGGAATGATGGTGGATTTAGAGTGAGTTGCGGGGCTCGTCATGAATTCCTCCAGTGCAGCAAAAAGCTACTCGTCGATGATGCTATGCGGCCTCGGGTTCAGGCTTGGAAAAATCGGAAATACGCATTAACTTGTCGGGATGTGGTTAGCCCAGATGCTTCGACGAGCGGAATAGGAAGTGGCGTCGATGCCTGAGAAAGCGCGGAACTCGTTGGCAAAATGCGATTGGTCGTAATAGCCGCAATCGAGCGCCATTTCCGCCCAGCGCAAATCCACGCCAGCGTGCAACTGCTGCACAGCGCGTTGAAAGCGCAGAATTCGGGTCCAGGCTTTTGGCGAAAAGCCTACCTGCTCGCGAAATACCTGAGAAAAACGGCGCTCGCTCCAGCCGGTGCTCCTGGCAACTTCCCGTACGCTGGCGAATCCCGGCGTTCGCTGGAAACTGCTGAGGGCGAAGTCAATTACGTGGTGCCGGTGGAGACGCACAGCAAACTTGTCGAGCAGAAATGCTTCCAAACAACGGATTCGGGAAACCGGAGTTGGAAGCTCACGCAGTCGATCGCGGAGCGTGCCGGCGGATGCTCCCCACGTGTCTTCCAGATTTACGCTTCGATTGCTGAACCGATCCACAGCGTCGGCTACAAACGGTGCAAAGCCTCCCGGCTCAAAGACGATGCCGATCAGGTCAGCCATGTCCGCAGTGTCGATGATCTCATAGGTGGACCGCGCTCCCACGATCAGCGATGGAGCCATCCGGCAAGCAGGCGTCCCCTCGGGGCAATCAAGAAGAAAATCGCGATCGAGGTTGAGAATTACCTGCACGCGGCCGGTGGGCAAAATGCGCTCGCGGCTATGCGGCGCATCCAGCACTCTCGCATACCAGAGCTTGCGAATGCATCGGTTGAGCGGCGCCACCGGGGTGTGTTCGAGGTAGATCACTTGGTCCCTCGTGCTCCTTATACCACTCTGATGCGCGCGCGGGAAGGGAGGAATTGCGGGGGCCGGAGGCTCGTGGAGGACCTTGCGGTATGCTTGGCGGCATGGGATTTCCGGCGAAGGACCAGCAGCTTGTGCAGATTGTGGATGCGGCGCTGATGGACGCCGCGCGCAGGGCCGGGGAGTGGCTAGCTTGTCGAATCGGGTGTACGCAGTGCTGCCATGGGGCCTTCGCGATCAATGCGCTGGATGCGGGGCGACTACAAGCGGGGATGGAAGCCTTGCGGAATACCAAGCCGGAGCTGGCGGAAGAACTTGCGCGACGAGCTCGTGCGTGGATTGAGACGCATGGTTCGGATTATCCAGGGAATCTGGAGACGGGAGTGCTGGGTGATTCGGAGTCGGATCAGGAGCGGTTTGAGGAGTTTGCAAATGAGGCGGCTTGCCCAGCGCTGGACCAGGCAACGGGCAGGTGCGACGTGTATCCGTGGAGGCCGATGACATGCCGCGTATTCGGGCCGCCTGTTCGGATGGGCGATGGCGACGCGCTCGGCCATTGCGAGCTTTGCTTCCATGGCGCCACCGAGGATGAAGTCAAGGCATGCGAAATGACGGTTCCGCATGAGCTGGAGTCGGAAGTATTGAGCGAGCTCGGGATTGCGCGGGAAACGGTCGTAGCGTTCGCTCTTGTTGGATGGGCAGACGCACGGCCGCGATAGACTGGTGCTTGGATACCCTGATGCCAATGCGGCCTTGCTGGGCGGAAATCAACACCCGATCCTTCGAAGACAATTACCGATTCCTGAAGACCCTGGCGGGCGACTTGGAGTTGCTGGCTGTGGTCAAAAGCGATGCTTACGGGCATTCTCTGGAATTGTGTGCGCCGGCGGCAGTACGCGCGGGGGCGCGGTGGCTGGGAGTGACCTCAGTGGAAGAGGCCATCGCGGCGCGCCGGCTTTGTCCCGAAGCCAGACTGCTTGTAATGAGCGGCTGTTTTCCGGGCGAAGGCGCGGCGGTTGTGGGGCACACGCTGACGCCAGTGGTTTGGGAACTCTGGCAACTCGACGAGATTGAAAGCGCTTCCCGAGCCGCCGGCGTGGGACGGGTGTCCGTGCATCTTGAGATCGATACCGGAATGAGCCGGCAGGGCGTAACCCTGGAAGGGCTGGCAGGGATCCTGCGTCGTTTTGGTGCGGGATCGGCTCTGCGGCTTGAGGGAGTGCTGACTCACCTTTATGCGGCTGACGAAACGGATGGAATCGCAACGGATGCGCAGATGGCGCGGCTTGAGGAGGTTCTCGAAGCGGTTGGTGCAGAGGGACTTTCAGCGGAGTGGCTAAGTGTGGGCGCCTCCGCTGCGTTGCTTAACGGAGCGGCGCCTCAGATTTCGGCTTTGGCCACGCGCTGGGGAATGAAGGCAATGTTGCGGCCGGGACTGGCACTCTATGGCGTCGCGCCGCAGTTCGAGCCGAATGAACCGCTGGGGGTGATTGCTGCACGGGCGCAACTCAAGCCCGTGTTGAGCTGGAAAACGCGCGTGGTCGGCGTACGGACCGTTCAGGCGGGGGCAGTCGTTGGCTATAACGGGACGTTTGTGGCTACGGAGCCTATGCGGCTCGCTTTGCTTCCAGTCGGCTATGCGGACGGGTTGGACCGTCGTCTCGGGAACCACTTCAGCCTGCTGGTGCGGGGAGAGCGAGCGCCGTTGGTTGGACGCGTAAGTATGGATCTCGCGGTGCTCGATGTGACGGAGATCGACGGCGTCGACTGCGGCGATGAGGTTGTAATTCTGGGATCGCAGGGAGCGGAGACAATCTCCGCATTCGAGCATGCCGAAGCAACCGGCACCATCCCCTGGGAAGTCTTCACGCGGATCGGTGCGCGGGTCACGCGAAAGCCGACAGCAGCAAGCTGACGCCAATCAGCCCGTTGCCGCCGGAACTTCTGAGCAGGCTGTAAGTCCAGCCGAAGCCTCCACTGCCGCGATCATGGGCTGATTGCCGATCGCCGAATTCAGCAACATATGGTAAAGTCCGCGAGCGCACCACTCTTGCTGGTAAGCCTTGCGAATCACCGCCGCGCGACGCTTGTCGGACGCGACCAGAATTTGCTCTGCGTGCTCGGCCTGCTTGGGGAAGGCGCGGATGAACCACTCGCGCTTGGCTGCGGTTGTGGCGTAGACAAATACATGAAAGCAGCCGGGCTGGTTGGCCAGCGCACAGGCCGCCCCACGGCCCACGATCACGCAGTTTCCTTCCCTGGCAGCCGCGAGAATCTGCTGTCGAATCAGGGATAACATGCGCTCCGAATCGAATACTTGATCGTCAGAAAGCCCGGACATGGAATAGCCCGAGTCGTGCCAGAAAACCTTGCCGTAGCGGTAGTACCAGGGGTCGAGCCGCTCATCGTATTTGGTGGCAAGTTCCGGGGAAACTCCGGCGGCGCGTGCCGCGGCGCAGGGCAATTCCGAGTCCAGCAGGCGCCAGCCAAGGTGGGCGGCCAGGTCGTGGGCAAACTCGCCGCCGCGTGAGCCGTACTCGCGTTCGACAGTGATCACACGGATTGGTGCATGGGTCATGGGGAAGCAATCTCCTGCGACTGGAGGATACATCGAGAACGATACAGCGTGGAATAGGAAATCTCAAAGATGCCATTGGGTTCTCTTCGACTGGCGATGGCGTCGGCTTTTGACAGCATAAAAAATTAAATCCGCTTGATACCTTGACGGTCTACACAACTATGTTGTAGATAATCATAGTATGGGTAAACCAAGCGATCTCGTACAAGGCACACTCGACCTTCTGATTTTGAAAACGATCTTGCTGGAGCCGATGCACGGCTGGGCCATCGCCAAGCGCATCCAACAGCTCTCCGGCGAAGTATTGCAGGTGCAGCAGGGCTCGCTGTACCCGGCACTGCACAGACTGGAGCAGCAGGGCTGGATCAAGGCCAAGTGGTCTGAGAGCGAAACCGGCCGCCAGGCGAAGTTCTATGCGCTCACGGCTGCGGGACGGAAACAACTGGAGGCTGAAACGGCCAATTGGAACCGGCTTTCCGCCGCAATCGATTTGATTGTTGCGGAGGCTTGAGGAGGCTCGTATGCGCTGGCTTGCAAAACTACGGATGCGAATTGCAATGTTGTTTGGGCGGGGCAAGGCAGGTGAGCAACTCGACGCGGAACTGCACGATCACCTTGAGCGCCAGATCGCAGAGAACATAGCCGACGGAATGAGCGCGGAAGAGGCGCGGTACGCGGCAATGCGAATGTTTGGTAATCCGGCGCTTCTCCGGGACCAGGCGCACGCCACGTGGAGCTGGAACTGGCTCGAAGTGCTGCTGCGTGACATTCGCTACGGCCTGCGCACTCTGAACCGTTCGCGCGGCTTCTCTTTAATCGCCATCACCGTCATGGCCCTGTGCATTGGCGCGGCCACATC
>Ga0182016_10004265_pt1 | contig 15910 bp, 8 predicted proteins | sample 712S2MmetaG_FD_120491 | JGI IMG/M metagenome (GOLD analysis project Ga0182016, IMG submission 120491) | Permafrost microbial communities from Stordalen Mire, Sweden - 712S2M metaG | ecosystem: Environmental > Terrestrial > Soil > Wetlands > Permafrost | place: Sweden: Stordalen | collected...
AACTACGCGGGCGCGCCTTGGAAGACACAAAAGTTTGTGCGGCAAATCATGCGCACATGGTATTCAGACCAGCCGCTCGGTCTCCCCGGCGACGACGACAATGGAGCAACCAGCGCATGGTATGTCTTCAGTGCGATGGGGTTCTATCCTGTCTGTCCAGGCCGCCCACACTACGTGCTTGGAAGTCCGCTCTTCGAGGAATGCGAGATGGATGTCGACGGTGGGAAGATATTTCGCATCATTGCGAACAGCGTTTCCTCGACCAACAAATACATTCAGTCCGCGACTTTGAACGGTGAGCCACTTAATAGGCCGTGGTTTGACCACTCGACTTTGATGCGAGGCGGCACCCTGACACTGCAAATGGGATCTGAGCCGAACAAGAGTTGGGGAAGTTCTCCGGAAGCCACGCCGCCTGAGGTGCCTTAGGCCTGTCGCAGTTCTTAGATGGAACGAGCTGATTCTGAATGCGACGGATGGCAGCGGAGTATCTGGACCAGAGGAGAGAGCTAGTGAAAAGGGTCATGATTGGATTTGCCGTTGTATGTTCCGTGCTCTTCGCGGCTTTGGCATGTAGGGCGCAAAGCGCGGTTGATCCGGCTTCGCAGGTGGATCCTTTCATTGGCACCGCGCTCAATGCAATCCAGGATAATGGCAACACTCTTCCTGGGGCCGTTCGGCCTTTCGGGATGCTGTATTGGAGCCCGGATAATGTTCAAGGCACGTTCTACCGGCAGAACGACCGGAACACGCGCGGTTTCAGCCTGACCCACTTGAGCGGCCCCGGATGCAGCGTTTACGGAGACGTTCCGATTCTACCGATTTCCGGCGTTCCCCAACTGCCCCAGTCATGGCACCCAGCTCCCTATCATGCGAATTACAATCCCGACAGCCAGAAAGCTGAACCAGGCTTCTACGGGGTCGAACTCGACTCCGGCATTGGGGTTGAACTTGCAGCGGCCATCCGTTCAGGGATAGCGCGTTTGCAGTTTCCGGCGGATGGGCAGGCGCATTCGATTCTTGTCGACCTGAGCCGCAATCTGACGCGTGTTAATGATGCGGAGATCCATGTTGCTGCTAACAAGATTTCCGGCTCCGTGGAGAGCGATGAGTTCTGCGGCAACGAAAATCACTACCGCGTGTACTTTGTTTTGGAGGTAAAGGACGCTCCCAGCACGATAGGAACGTTCGACGAATTCAAGGTGAGTAAGATTGCAGGCTCAAAGCACGGCCAACGGTCCGGCGCTTACGTTAGCTTCTCGCCCGAAACGCGGACCGCACTCCTGAAGGTGGGGCTATCCTACGTAAGCGCGATTAATGCGGAGATGAATCTGAATCAGGAGATTCCGGGATGGGATTTTGAGGGCGTTCGAAATGCGGCCCGGGCTGCCTGGAATGAGACTCTGGGCCATATCCAGATATCCGGCGGAACGGACTCGCAGCGGAAAGTCTTCTATACCGCGCTCTACCATTCTTTGCTCCATCCCTCCGTATTCAGCGATGTAAATGGGGAATATATTGGCTTCGACAATCTAATTCACCACGCGAGAGAGCGAGCACAATACGCCAATTACTCGGGATGGGATATCTACCGCTCTCAAGTCCAGTTGATCGCGATGTTGTTTCCCAAGGTTGCGAGCGATATAGCCGAGTCACTCGTGGCGGATGCAGAACAGGGCGGTGGATTGCCGATCTGGGGAGTGGCCAATGACGATAGCTGCGTCATGGTCGGTGATCCCTCAGGGCCGATTATTTCCAGTATCTATGCTTTTGGAGGAAGAGATTTCGACACTCGATCCGCGCTCGCCGCCATGCTGCGGGGTGCGGACGATCCACTTGCGCACAGTCGACTATGCGCTGAGCGCCCGGGTCTGAAGGAGTATATCGAGCGTGGATATATTCCGCGTGTCTCCGACGACGGCGATTTGACTGGAGCGGCTGCAGTGACGCTGGAGGACACCAGCGCCGATTTTTCCATCGCGAGGTTTGCCGCGGCCACAGGAGACACAAAGGACGAGCAGAGGCTGATGAGGCGCTCCGCGAACTGGCGCAATCTCTTCGACGCAGAGACGAGATACATACGTCCGCGCGATGCAAGCGGGAAGTTTCTCCTCAACTTCTCCCCGGGTAAGTCAGACGGATTCGTGGAAGGGAATTCGGCGCAATACACGTGGATGGTTCCCTACGACTTGCACGGGCTGATCGATGCCATGGGCGGCGCGGAGTTCGCGAACGGCCGGCTCGACGACTACTTCAGCGAATATGGAAGGTGGGTCGAGGCAGGAAGGGCGAGCGGCACCGGATACACTCCCCACTTCTTCATCAGCAACGAACCCAGTTTTGGCAATCCATGGACCTATAACTGGGCGGGCCACCCTTGGCGAACACAGGAAGTAGTGCGCAAGACTCTCAATGACTTGTTCGACACCTCAGCAGGCGGCCTGCCTGGCAATGACGACCTGGGCGCAACATCGTCCTGGGCCGTCTTTGCGGCGCTGGGAATTTATCCGGAGATTCCGGGAGTGGGCGGCGTGACGGTCAATAGTCCAGAGTTTCCGAGTGCCACACTGTTGCTCGGAGACCATCCGCTGGAGATCCGCGCCGACGGCGCTCCCGGCAAACTCTATGTGAAAGGGCTCAGTCTCGATAGCCAGCCGGTTCGGAACTGGTGGATCGCTTGGGACAAGCTGAAACGTGCCAAAGTGCTCGAGTTCAGCTTGAGTGACCAGCCTAATCATCAAGCAGGAGAAGTGCCGCCCTCGTTTCCACCGCAATGAACCAGGCATAGATACATATCAATTCGAAGTTGAACAGTGTTGCTGCAGTTTCCACCTTTTGATGAGGTTTCAGCCAGGATGATGCCACGGAGAGTTCCAAGCGTTGCTGTCTTCTGCATTTTTGTCTTGAACGCGTCTGCCGGCTTTCCGCAAATGACCACAGGCGCGGACATGCCTGGCTTTGACGAGGCTTTCGGGCTTGGAAAAGGGAACCAGGCAACAGAGTTTCGCGTCCAGGAGATTGCAGTTCACACCGGGACGCCTGACGGCGCAGGCACCTCCATGGTGAATGTGCTGTGGCCCGGCGAGACCGCTGACGTTACTCTACACGTTGTCAACACCAGCGATAAGCCTTTGCGCGCGTCGGGCGTTGTGCAGGTTATTCGATACGGGACCAGCGTTCCCGCCGGCGATGTGTGGGTTCCGCATGTGTTCAAAATCGCGGACGAAAGCCAATCCCCGATTGCAGTAGACATCCAAGCAAAGGAAGCCCAGGACCTGGTCGTTCGCCCGCAGGTCGGCGAACTCTTTGGTGGTTATGCATTGATCGTGCGGCTCCAAGGACATGGATCCGCATTCGCAGCAACGATTGTTCGAACCGTCAAACCTGACCCAGGGCGAGTCCAGTTTCCCACCTACGCCCTCGATACAACCTGGGACGAATTCATGAACGAGGGAGTATTTTCGCTATTTGAAAAGCTGGGCATTAAAGGGATGCGGATGGGCGGGCCTTACGAACCCCAAACAGAACCCGGCTATCAAAAAAACATGAACCGGCTTGACCAGTACATGCAGTGGGCGAAGAAGCACGATGTGACCGTCATGCTCACCCTTGGAGATGGCGACGATTGGGCAGATCAACCGCTCAAGCAGCCTCGTCCCTGGCTTTCGGCGGACAACAAGATGCTCGATACAAAGGACGATCGAGCGTGGCTACCGTCCTATGACAACGACTTTCAGAAATGGACCCAGGGAGTTGCTGCAAAGTACGGCTGGCCGGGTGGGAATCTGAATGCAGTTGAACTGTGGAATGAGCCTTGGGAAAGCATTTCCATTTCTGGATGGGGTGCGGATATTCCCCGATACCGCGAGATTTTTACGCATATGGCGGAGGGAGTGGAAGCCGCTCGCAAAGAATCAGGGGTAAAGGTGCTCATCGGGGGAACGTGTTCCGGCTCCAATGCCCGCGACAAGCTTTTCTCTGACGGCTCCGATCACTTTCTAAAGTGGCTGGATTTTGTTAGCGTACATTACCAGGCTCTGGCGGCGGATCCCTCTGAGGTGCCGGAATGGATGCATCGCAAGAGCCCGTACGGGCCGGTCCGCGTTTGGGATACAGAAAGCTGGATCGCGAACTCCGAAGATCGGGTTGCGGGCGTGATTGCCTCAATGCGCGCCCAGGGACAGAGCAGGACGGCCGGTATCTTCGACGGCAATGTGTATGACAGCAAGAATGTGAAGATCGGCGATGTTGTATATCCGATTGTGCAGGCCTGGTCCCCGGCGGCCGCAGTTGCCGCGACGCAGAAGTTCATTGGCCAGAGAAAGTTTCACCGGCTGCTCTTTCAGAATGGCCTACCGTGGGTTTTTGTGTTCGATGGGTTGCCCACGGGTGAACCAGGCGCGCCAAATCCGGAAGATGGAACGGTCGTTGTTCTTGGGGATCTCGCGAAGATTTACGATCCAGCACGAACATTGTTTCGCTCAGTTGCGCTCAGTCAAGGCGCATCAATGACAATAGCGAATCCTCAAAGTTCCATCACGCTCTACGATTTCTATGGGAATCCTCAAAAGGGGGAAAAGGGTCTCATCGAAGTCCCTCTGGATGGACGCGGCTTCTTCCTGCGAGGCGATGGTAGGCCCGGCTCGTTTGCGAGGCTGCTGCAGTCTCTGCGTCACGTGCGAATCACTGGCCTCGATTCAGTCGAGATCGTCGCGCGCGACCTGACCCGGCCAATCGAGCAACACCCAATGTTACGTCTCACACTGACTAATGTGCTCAACCATGCTGTATCAGGCCAGGTGCATGTCTCTCTGGGTGATCTTGCGCTCGCGCCTTCGAAGGTCGGAGTCACACTTGCAGCGAATGAGACTCGTGAAGTCTCGATGGCGGTGCAATCTGGACCTGAGGCGGAGACGAATCTTTATCCACTGCAAGTAACCTTCGACGGAGGCGCGGATGGAAGTGTCGAACACTTCGAGACATTGCACGTGAATTACATTGCTCGTAAGACGATCACCGTCGATGGCGATCTGAGCGATTGGAAAGGCATCTTGCCCCAGCAACTGCCAGCCACTAGCGTCGACGCCAGTCTGACGGAAAAGGCGTGGCTGCCCTTCAAGGACAGAAGCCAGCAGGCCGGCACGTCGGATGTGCCCATCGTTTTAACGGCCTACGACGACAAGAATTTCTACTTCGCGGCCGAGATACCGGACACGACGCCAGACGCTGGAATGGTGCGCTTTGCGACTCGCGACGACGACGGATATTTCTATCCGGATCATGTAACTTCGAAGGACGGGAAAGAACTCCAGTGGCCAGATGGCGTTCCGCACTATTCTTACCGCAAGAATTTCGATATTCCTTCCGGAACCGGCGAGCACGATAATGTCCAGATTGCCTTCAACGTCCTGGAAAAGAAGCCATGGCTCTCAAACCCGCCTGGAGTGATGCCTCACTTCATCACTTACTGGGATACAGACTACGAGTATGCATTAAACCCTGTTGCCGCGGAGTTTGGAGGGGGAACTGAAGTTTGGCGGCTTCAATCGCCCGGAATGCCGCGGAAGCACTTTTTCCCCAGGGAGCCGAAGTCCCCCATTGATGGAGGGGCCGTGCAAGGCGCTGCTTTGGTGATACGCCGCACGCCGGACAAGCGCTTTGTAGAAGCTTCAATTCCGTGGCGCGAAATGCCCGCCGTCCGAGAGCGAATTCGCTCCGGAAAGACAGTTAAATTCACTTGCCGCATCAATGACAACCATGCTCAAGCACGGGAGCTCGCGACCGGCCGCAGTGCCTCGAAATACAACTCGATGAGCTTCCACGATGATTGGGAAACACATTGGGCGAATGAGCTCGAATTCGGGGTAGAAAAGTAGCTTTTTGTTGCGGAAGACTCGGTTGTGTCGGTTTGCGATGTAATCGTCAGAACAGTTGCGTAGATTCTCACAGAGAATACGACAGGGTATCCGCTAGAGTGGGACTTCATATGTCGACGGGGCGAAGCGCGATTTCCGCATGAAATTGTGCGAATCTAATCGCATTGCAGTTTAGAGTTAACCCCTTCGGCCAATTGTGGCTTGGGGAGTGGCGATGCAATTGAGGGACGTGATGAGCGATCTTCGCTTTGCTGCTTTCGGAGCAGGATTCTGGACAAAGTTTCAGTTAAGTGGCTGGCAGGAAATCCCTGGAGCCATGTGCGTAGCAATATACAACAGGACGCTGGAAAAGGCGCTGGTATATGCGCGCGAGTTCCAGATAGCGGCGGTTTATGAGGATGCCGAGGCGCTGCTTACCAAAGAGAAGCTGGATTTCGTCGATATCATTACCGGTCCAGAGACGCATGAACATTTTGCGATGCTGGCCTTGCGGCATCGCCTTCCAGTTATCTGCCAAAAGCCTCTGGCCCCGAGTCTCGCGATTGCCACGAAGATGGTAGGAGCATTCAAGAGCGAAGGCGTTCCCTTACTGGTCAATGAGAACTGGCGCTGGCAGGCGCCAATCCGCGAGGTAAAGAACCAACTCACAAATGCACCAATCGGAAAGCCGTTTCGCGCGCGTGTGGATATGATCTCAGGGTTCCCAGTGTTCAGGAACCAGCCGTTTCTGAAGGACCTGACGCAGTTCATTCTTACCGACCTGGGAACGCACATCCTGGATGTTTGCCGGTTCCTATTTGGCGAGGTTGGCAGCGTTTATTGCAAAACTGCAAGGGTGCACTCAGAAATCGCCGGCGAGGATGTGGCTACCGTTGTGCTGGAGACGAAGAGCGGAGTCACCGTAGTGGCTTCAATGGCGTACGCGGAGAACTATCTGGAAGACGAGTGCTTTCCTCAGACGCGCATCTTTATCGAATCGGAGTGTGGCTCCCTGGAACTGATGTCCGGCTACAGAATCCATGTCACCACGAAGGATGGCACCACTGAGCAGGTTGTCCCGCCGCCCCATTTTCCATGGGCTGATCCAGCTTACGACGTGGTTCACTCCAGTATCGTGCCATGCCAGGCAAACCTTCTTCACGCTTTGGTGGGCATGGAGGCGGCGGAGACCACTGCTGCGGACAACCTGGAGACATTGCGGCTGGTTGATGCGTCCTATGAGTCCGCGCGTTCGGGACAGGCGGTTCCCATCCGGTGAATACGAGGCTGCCCAAAAACGTCCTGCTGTTCGGTGCCGGGTGCGCACCGGTCCCCGAGGTGCTTCTTCGGGCAGGCCCTCTTCATCTCATCTTTCACGAAGGCGTTTTTCGCTATGTAAAGCTCGAAGAGCGGGAAGTGATTCGCGCGGTTTACTTTGCTGTCCGCGATGAAAACTGGCGCACGATCCCGGGCGCAATATCCAACATCGAGATTTGTTCGGCTGCTGACAGTTTCAATATCACTTACGACTGCGTGCATCGGGAAAGAGACATCGATTTCCGATGGCAAGCGGACATTTACGGGAGTGCGGATGGCAGCATTCTGTGGAAGATGGAGGGCCAGGCGTTCACGTCGTTCCTGAAGAACAGGATCGGCCTTTGTGTCCTCCATCCCATCGACGAGTCGATTGGCGAGCCGTGTCAGATTACGCACACCAACGGAGTCAGAGAACAAAGCCGCTTCCCTGTCACGGTTGCGCCTCATCAACCTTTTCTTGATATCGGAGCCATGTCGTTCCGGATCAATTCCAATCTGGATGCCGAACTCTCATTTGCTGGTGATGTCTTTGAAACCGAGGACCAGCGGAACTGGACGGACTCCTCCTTCAAGACTTATTCAACGCCTCTGTCACTGCCATATCCGATCAGAATTGAGGAAGGAACAAAAGTTAACCAGTCAGTCCGGCTCGCGCTTCGCGGAAGCATTCCTGCTGCCATCGATCCTCCTGCTACAGACGGAGAAGTGACCGTGACACTTCGTCCTGACGTGCGAACTCTCTTGCCTCGCATAGGGTTCAAATGGCCACGAAAACCCAATTCACTTTCAGAGACTGCCGAGAGTCGTTTAGAGACCTTGCATGCGGATCATCTTGGCGTAGAGCTGCACCCAGGAGTTGCAGCAAGCGAAGCGGACTTTTGGAAAGCAATCGAAGTGGCCGTCCGGTTGGGCCTTCCCATCGAGGTTCAACTTTGCGATGACTTTGAGCCTCTTCAGTTGACACAGGTTCTGGACGAAATTGCCAATCGCAAGATCGCTCTCTCCTCCTGGCTTGTCGGTGTGCAACTGCAGATTCCGGCCCGCTTCGACGACCTGAAGGCACTAGAAGCGATTGCTCCTGTCGCAGTCGGCGCCGGGCCGCATTTCGCTGAGCTAAATCGCAATCGGTCATCCAGTCTTCCTGAGGGTGGAATCTGGTTCTCCCTGAATCCCCAGGTCCATGCAACCGACGACAATACGCTGGTCGAGAACCTCGCCGCGCAGTCTTCGGTGATTGCCAGCATTCGCGCGTGGGCCGGGCCGATTCCGATATCCGTGTCTCCAGTCAGCTTGCGGACGCGGCTCCCATCAAGCCACAACGACGAGCCGCTTTCAGGTGGAAACGGCGGACTACCCGAAGATGTCGACCAGAGGCAGGCGTCACTGCTCGGCGCCGGATGGACCCTCGGTAGTCTCAAACATCTGGCCGAAAGTGGAGTCGCGAGCGCGACCTTCTTCGAGACCACCGGGTGGAAAGGGATTATGGAGGACCCCGCAGGTTCTCGGTCGCCCTCGAGTTTTCTGTCGATTCCAGGCGCGGTTTTTCCGATGTATCACGTCTTCGCGGATGTTACCGCATTTAAGGGCGCAGAAGTGATTCGCACCGAATCCTCCGACCCGCTGAGAGTCGAATGCCTGGCTTTGGTGCGGCCCTCTGGATCGCGTCTGCTCGTTGCAAATCTCAGAGCCACCGACGTCAGTGTTCATCTGCGCCTCGACGACATTGCGACGCATGCTGATTTACGAGTGATGGACGAAGACAATGTCGAACGTTTCATGACGAATCCCGAGTCTCGGCAGCAAGAGAGAGCCCAGCTACTGCCCGTGCAGGATAGCACCATACGTTTTGGTTTGAAGCCATATGCAATTGCCACCATCGATGTCTTGCAGGCGCCATCGCAATCTGCGGCGGATACCTCCCACTCGGGAGGGCTCCGGTGAAATTGGGGATTGGCACCTACGCATTCATGTGGTCAATTGGCTTTCCAGGGGCTGCGCCCACCAAGCCGATGAGTGCCTTCGAACTCCTAGCAAAGGCGATGGAACTGGGAGTCAAAGTCGTCCAATACGGTCCAAACCTGCCGCTGGACAGCCTCAGCAAGGATGACCTTTTGACTTTGCTCACGATGGCTGCGGCGAACGGAATCAGCATCGAAATCGGAACGCAAGGCCTGGACCCTAACCACTTGCGCGGCCAAATAGAATTCGCAATCAAGGTCGGCAGCAGGCTGCTTCGCACCACGACGGAGGGCCCCGACGGCATTGCGGTTCCACCGGAAGAAATGCGCGAAAAGATTCTGGAAGTTGTTCCTTCCCTGGTGAAAAATGACGTCTTCCTTGCGATCGAGAATGGGCGGGTGCCTGCATCCACGCTGGCGGATCTAGTAGGTTCGGCAAACAGTCCATATGTTGGAATCACCCTCGATACAGTGAATTCGCTTGCAATTCCGGAGGGACCTGAGCAAGTGGCTGATCTGCTGTCGAAGCACGCTAAGAGCCTGCACGTGAAGGATTTTAACGTGGAAAGGCTTTGGCACAGGATGGGGTTTTCTGTGCAGGGCCGCCCTGCGGGTGGCGGCCAGCTTAATGTCCCCAGGCTTTTGGAGCGCCTTGAGAATTCTGCTCCAGATCTAAACGCAATCCTCGAACTATGGCCGCCGGAGCAAGCGACGCTCGAAGACACGATTCGGTTGGAGAATGCCTGGGCGGCAGAGAGCATTACGTACTTACGCAATTACATTTCAGACTGAAAGCCAAGAGGGAAGGCTCGTATGGAGAAGACAGTTGTCATCGTCGGCGCGGGAGGCAAGATGGGATTCCGCGCATCTGAGAAAATTGGTTGCCAGAATGGATACCGCACGGTTCTGTGCGAAAAAGACGCGGAGAGGGCAGACGTACTCCGTGAAAGAGGCTTTCGGATTGATCCGATTGAAGAAGTATTGGGGCAAGCGGATTTCGTTGTATTGGCCGTACCGGACGAAGCTATCGGCAGTCTTTCTCATATGTATGTCCCGCAAATGAAACCTGGTTCCGCATTGATTGCGCTCGATGCAGCCGCTGCTTACGCAGGATTGCTTCCAAACCGACCTGAGATCACGCAGGTGATCACCCACCCGTGCCACCCGCCGTTCTTCACCGAACAGCGCACCGTGGAGGCGCGAAGCGACTACTTTGGGGGAACTGCGGAGCAGGACATTCTGGTCTCGTTTGTGGAGGGCTCGGAAGAGGTCTTCGCCGAAGCCATCGAGATTTGCAAATCGATGTTTTCTCCCGTAAGGGACGTCTATCGGGTTACACCTAAAGAATTCGCCCTTCTCGAGCCTGCAATGTCGGAGATCGTTGTTGCCACCGCGGCTACGCTGATGAAGGAATCGCTTGATATGGCGATCGCGAAAGGTGTTCCATCAGCGGCGGCGCACGCGTTTATGGCCGGCCACGCTCGAATCGCTTTGGCGATCGTATTTGGCGCAGAGAAGTCGCCATTCTCCGATGCGGCGCAGGTGGCCATAGGTTGGGGTATGGAGCATGTAATCCGGCCGGACTGGAAGCGTGTGTTTGAGCCTGAGACCCTGCAGCATGTGATCGACCTGATGCTGAAGACGCGCAACCAGGTAGCCGCTCAATAGCGGCTTCTTTGCTTGAGCGGCTCCATCTTCATTTGTAGCCGTCTTTGGCTGAGGTTGGATCATTGCTGTCGCTGCTTGGTCACCGCGATGTGTTTTTCCGGTTGAGATAGGATTGCTTTGCGTGTCGATCGGCTTGTTTTCGGAAACTGAGCGGGGTGAAGAATGTCGAGGGGGAACCATGTTGGCATTTGTGAAATCGCAACGCTGGCAGTGGTCGTATTGGCAGTCTGGACTGAGCCGACCTTTGCGCAGTCATCAAGCCAGCCACATCCAGTCGATCTGAAACAAACTGCAATCGCCCTTCCTCCGATGGGCTGGTCGTCTTGGAACAGCTTTTCCAACACGATCAACTCAGACGTCACTGTTCAACAGACCCAGACGCTTGTCTCATCCGGAATGAAAAAATCCGGCTACAGTTACGTCAACATTGATGAAGGCTGGTGGATGGGGAAGCGCGATCCACAAGGAAACATCATCGTCGATCCGAAGCAGTGGCCGGCATTGCAGCCCGGTGAGCATGACGGTGACATGGTGAATATCGTGAGATACATTCACCGCGCCGGGCTGAAAGCAGGCATCTACACGGATGCGGGCGAGGATGGGTGCAGCTTCTACGGGCCCGACCTTGGCCCTCCCGTGCCGCACACGGGCAGCGAACATCATTACGATCAGGACTTCCTGCAGTTCGCGGAGTGGGGGTTCGACTACGTCAAAGTAGATTGGTGCGGAGGCAACCATGAGAAGTTGGATCCCGCAACCCAATATGCCGAGATTGCGCATTCAATCAGCCGGGCAGAGAAGATAACCGGGCATCAGCTTTACTACTCGATTTGTAACTGGGGCAGCGGCAAGCCCTGGATCTGGGCGCCGGGGATTGGTGGGGTGCATGCCGACATTTGGCGGACCAGTGGAGACATCGTTGCGCCCATCGTCGCAAACACACCAAATGCCACGAGACGAGCCAGCATCACTGGGGTCTTGTCGAACTTCGATGAGGGAATTCACAACCAGGCGCAGCACACCGGATTCTACAACGATCTGGACATGATGATGGTCGGAATGCCGGGCCTGTCTGAATCTCAAAACCGAGTGCACATGAGCCTTTGGGCTATCTCGGGCGCGCCCCTGATCGTAGGTGCAGATCTAACTAAGTTAGACAGCCCGACCAAGGCAATCCTGACCAATGAGAGAGTCATCGCTGTCGATCAGGATCCGCTGGGCATTCAGGCAATCAAAGTGGGGGAGCCGCAACCAGGGCTACAGATATGGGTCAAGCCGCTAACTGCGCCGGGCGACCACGCAGTTCTGCTGCTGAACAGGACGTCGGCCGAGGCGACGATAGAAGTGTCCTGGAAGCAGACTGGATTGAGCACTCCTCCATCCGCGAGTGTGCAGGATATTTGGACCGGCAAGAAATTGAAGTCAAGCCCATCTGGTTATGCAGCATTGGTTCCAGCCGGAGATGCGACATTTCTCATCGTGCATGGAACGGAAGCCCCGTTAACAACCTATCCCTCTTCCGCTTCGACGACGCAACAGGTTCCGGTCGACAATGATCATGCGGTATCATTTTCAGCCGCGCCAATCCATGGGATCGCGGTAGTTAGAATCTCCTATAAGAATCGGAATGATAACTCTGTAATTGCCGAAATCAGAGCGGATGGAAAGGCGCCGACGAAGGTTGTGTTTCCGACTACTGGCTCAGAGGATTACTCGGGAAGTATTGTTATTGAGATGCAATCAAACCAGGAGGGCCCATCAAGCACACTTTCATTCTCTGCCGCCGATGCTGTCGGTCTCAATGTGCAGTCGATTTCTGTGCAGGAATTCAGGGAACACTAAGGAAAATGCAATCGTAACAAAGCCGCGAGTGCGGTTCCGTTTGTACCAATGAATATGGCGAAATTGCTTGCACCTATATCAGGAGTCGTGCGATCCAGTAGTTCAGCAACAAGCAGAGGTTTAGCGATGCAACGACGCTTAGCGGCCGTTTTCTTGTGCGGCGCCATAATCGTTGGCGTTTTGAGCATTGTTGGCAGCAGCGCGTGCAGGCAGGTGCGTGTTCACGCCGCGAGGACTGAAGCCAGCACTGCTCGCCTCACAATCGACTATCCGGAAGATGGGTCCATCTTCCCACCGGACATTGCGCCGCCAACGGTGATCTGGCACGACACCGAATCTGCCAATGGAACCGATCGATTTTGGGAGATCGAGGTTGTTTTCTCCGATGGCTCGAAGACGTTGCACGTCAAGTCTCGGGGAGAAAAGCTGAAAATCGGCGCGATTGATCCGCGCGCCGTCGCCAGGACCAACGAAGTGCCAACGCTGAGCGCAGAGCAAGGATCGGCGCATACGTGGATTCCCACGGCGGCGGATTGGGAGCAGATCAAGAAGCATTCCGTCGATCACACCGCGACGATCACGATTCGCGGATTCGCCGATGAAACGGGGAAGACTTCTGACTCGCGGGGGGAAGTCACCATAACGACATCTAAAGACCCCGTTGGCGCGCCCATCTTTTATCGCGACGTGCCGCTGATGCCGACCGAAGGCAAGAAGGGTGTCATCAGTCCGATTGATCCTAGGTTTGTCTCCTTGATTACGTGGAGATTGAAGAACATTGGGCAGCCTGGTAGCAGGCAATTGATTACGGGATTCCATACCTGCGCCAACTGCCATTCTTTCTCGCGTGACGGAAAGACGATGGGCGCGGACCTGGATGGCCCGTCGAACGACAAAGGGCTGTATTCAATGTTTTCCGTGGAACCGCAGACCGTCATCCGAAAACAAGATGTGATTGCATGGAGCACTTTCAAAGGCAAGCTGGGAGGAAGGATGCGTGTGGCTTTCATGCCGCAGATTTCGCCAAGCGGGAAATATGTTGTGGCCTCGATCAACGACCCAGGCGTAGAAATCCACGAGCATATGGGCGACATCGAAGGCAAGTACTACGTGCAGAACTTCAAGGATTATAGGTTCAGCCAGGTCTTCTTTCCAACCCGCGGCAGCCTCGCTTGGTATAGCCATGAAACCGGGCAGTTGCGAACGCTGCCAGGGGCCGATGATCCGCGTTATGTTCAGACTGACGCTTTCTGGAGCCCGGATGAGAAGTACCTTGTGTTTGCCCGCGCTCTGGCCGAGGATCCATTTCCCGAGGGACGTCCCAAGGCCGAGTACGCCAACGATCCCAACGAGACGCAGATCCAATACGACTTATACCGGATTCCTTTCGATGACGGCAGGGGAGGGGTGGCGGAACCGCTCATGGGGGCCTCGCAGAATGGTATGAGCAACTCCTTTCCCAAGGTCTCACCGGACGGGAAGTGGATTGTATTTGTTCAGGCCAAAAATGGATTGATAATGCGGCCCGACAGCCAACTCTACATTGTGCCGGCCGAAGGAGGAGTGGCGCGAAAGATGCGCTGCAATACATCCCTGATGAATTCCTGGCACAGTTTTTCGCCGAATGGGCGGTGGATGGTCTTTTCTTCCAAGAGTCGCTCGCCTTATACGCAGATGTTTCTCACGCACATTGACGAGAACGGGCAGGACAGTCCGGCGATTCTCATCGAGGATGCAACTGCGTCGAATCGGGCGGTTAACTTGCCGGAGTTTGTGAATATTCCCCAGGATGGACTCATGAGCGTCACCTCGCCAGCGACGGAGTTTTACAAGCTGACGGATGACGCTCTCGATCTGATGAAGCTGAAGCAATACGATGCTGCAGTACCTATCTGGCAGCAGGCGCTCAAACTGGAGCCCGAGGATCCGCAATCGCTCAATGAACTCGGCGTGTCGCTTGCTTTTCTGGAGAAGAATGACGAGGCAAAGGAGTATTTCCACAAGGCGCTGAAAGCTGACCCCGAATTCGTGGACGCCTATACGAACATCGGGCAAATCGAGATGGAGCGGGGGCAATTCAAGGAGGCTCTGGCGGACTACCAGAAGGCCGATCAACTGAAGCCCGCCTCGCCGGAGGTACATCGCCATTTGGGGCAAGCTTTGCAGGCTTTGGGCAGTTTCAACGAAGCGATCGCAGAGTTTCAGGAGACGCTGATGCTCTTGCCTGAGGACACGGGAATTCAGTTGAGCCTGGGACAAGCGCTGTTTGATGCAGGCAGGGCGAATGAAGCAGTGACGTATTTGCAACGCTACCTGGCTGCTGATGTTGGTTCTGCGTCGGCGCACTTCTATCTCGGTGAGGCGTTGGCGAATTTGGGGCGAGCCGATGAGGCGATGCCGCACATTCAGGCGGCGTTGGCTGCGAACCCAGAGCATGGCTCCTACAACTACACATTCGGGATGCTTATTCTGCAGAAGGGACAGTACGACGAAGCCATCGCTTATCTTCGAAAAGCGGTAGCAGCTGATCCGGGGTCCGCCGACGTGCATGATGGCCTGGGCGTAGCACTGCTGGCTGCGCACAAGCCGGAGGAGGCGCTCGTCGAGTTGCGCAAAGCGGTCAAGGCCAATCCCAATCTGAGCGTAGCTCAAGCGGATCTAGGCGATGTGCTGTACAGTTTTGGCGGCAATGCGGCAGAGGCGGTGGAACATTGGCGGAAAGCCGTCTCAATCGACACTGACCAGGAGTCCGTTCTGAGTCAGTTGGCCTGGGTGCTGGCGACCAGCCCGGATGGGTCCATTCGAAATGGGCCTGAGGCCTTGCAGGACGCGCAGCACGCTGTAAAACTGACAGGCGGGAACGATGCAAGATCCGTTGATACTCTGGCCGCCGCATTGGCGGAATCTAACAAATTTGCGGATGCAGTGGAGCAGGGTAAACGAGCGCTTTCGCTGGCCATCCAGGCGCAGGACAGACAGCTTGCCGATGCCGTGGCAGTCAGAATTGCGTTGTATCAACAGGGCCTGCCATATCGCGAAAGTCCGGGTGCCATTAACCCCTAGTGTCCTGTCTCTAAAATAATTATCATAAACAAGATGACCTGCTGCATCGGATAGAGTGGGAGGAAGTCCGATGCGGAAAGGCCGTCCACTCACTCCGTTGCTTCTTGCCGTTGGGATCGCGCGCAGCTTGTTAGCTGGAGCAAGAGGCCTAAGACGGCTCAGGCCCTGGCCATGCGGGCACGTATCGTTCTGCTGGCGGCCGAGGGA
>Ga0182016_10004266_pt1 | contig 15909 bp, 25 predicted proteins | sample 712S2MmetaG_FD_120491 | JGI IMG/M metagenome (GOLD analysis project Ga0182016, IMG submission 120491) | Permafrost microbial communities from Stordalen Mire, Sweden - 712S2M metaG | ecosystem: Environmental > Terrestrial > Soil > Wetlands > Permafrost | place: Sweden: Stordalen | collected...
AACGACTCAGTTGGAGTTTGAAACTGACGAGTTGGGTTTGGTGGATTCATGGGATGTCCCTGGACTGGAGGACGAGACGCTGACTTGACAGCAGCTTCCCTTTCCGCTATGCTTCATTCTAGCCCCTCTAAAAGGAGATCAAGTTGAACACAGTAATAAACTTCATTAAAAAGTACGGCGTCAAACTCTTTGTTGTCGTCGTTCCTACCGTCTTGGCTATCTGGAAGCCTTCCAGTACCTTCAAGTCGGCTGACGCTCAGGCGATCCTCGTGGTGGGTGGTTTCTTCACCGCTGGTCTGATCCATTTAGTTGAAATCGCCGTCGAGAACTTCTCTAAGTACGGCTTGTCCAAGGCTGCAATTGAAAAGACTTATGACGAGGACTCTTTGTGGGTAAAGCAAAACGCCGCTTCTCTGAAGGCTTCTTGGGCGACCGCTCAGAGCGCTTTGGACAAGATCCCCGGTGTGCCTGGTGCTCTTACCGACTTGACTGGTCGTGTAGGGACTCTTGAGAGTAGCTCCCAGTCTATCTTTAGCAAGCTTGAGGCTGACGTCCTTGCCTTGGGTGCTCGTGTGCCCACCGTCGATTCGGGTACGGTGGAGGGGCTTGTCAAGGCCTTCTTGCGGGAGTTCTTTGAAACTAAGACCGCCTCTGTAGCGCCTCCTGCGCCTCCTGCTCCACCTGCGCCTCCCGTGAGTGTTCCTACTGGTAGGAGCGGCGTCTAATGACTGCCCCTAAGGCCATTGCTCAGGTTGTTTATTCGGATTCCGAAGGGAACTCGCAGTCTTATCTTTGGAAGCCGACCCAAGGATCTTTAACGATCGAACCGACTGAGATGGCGGCTAAGGTCTTTACCGACTTGTTGAATTTCATAGATAGTAATGCTGGATATAACATCAGCGTCACTGTTTCATCCTCTGGTGGGGCCACCAACAAGGGGACTGTTTCTCGTTTGGTTTCTGATAAGATTGAGGAACTTTTAAACGGAGTCGAGGTTGCTGTTGGTTCGCTCAGAGACTATACCTACGAACTTAATATTATAGATTAAAGTACTCATCTAATATGATACACTGGCAGCCCGTAGTTGTATGGACGGGTGCCGCTGGCCAAGGAAGCGCCTCTCTGGGCGCCTTGGCTGAGGACCGAGTACCTGGCTTGGTTGAACGCCCTTCTAGGGTACTACATGGAGGGTTCGACTCCCTCCGCTCGGACTGTCAATAAAAGGGGTAAAATGAGTTGGAGCCTTAGTGTCCCAGCCCGTTATGCCTACGGGGAACTCGGCGTCACTGCCGAGGATTTCGAGGCTGACGCCGATAAGGTGTGGACAGAACAGAAGGTTAATCTAGACTTTCTCAAGTACCAAGTGCCTGAAGCCGTGGAAGATCAGTTCCAGGTGGTCAAGAAGGCCGCTAAGGCTATTTTGGATAGCGGCGCAGTTGGGACTGGAGTGACTTATCAGGTTAGCTTGGGCGGTCACGCCAACAAGGAACACCAACCTAATGGTGGTTGGGCTAATGATGCTATAACAATCAACATCAACCAAGTGACGGTGAAAAATGACAGAAGTTAACGCTCTCGATGTAACAGCGGTTCTTGCTCTTAAAACGGGCCAAGTTTTTACAGGCCCTTCTAAGTCTATTCGTGCTCAGTTTGAAACTGGGATGAACAAGCAGATTTCAACGGGTCAGACGGTCATTCTGCAAGATTGTGACGATTACGGAGAGGGATCTACCGTTCTTGTGCCCGTAGAGAATGTCAGCTATGTAGCTTATTACGTGGTGAGGGACGTGGTGGAGGAACCAGTCGATGGCTAGGTTCACCAAGGAAGAGCTGCTAGGGTTATTGAGAGATGGTTAGATGCCTGAGCTAGTTATTGGATGTCCCATAAGGCGGCGCGAGTGGATGGTCCCATCATGGGTACAACACGTTGCCCGTGCTTGTGACGTCGCCCTCTTGAAGCCTGACTTTGTCTTTGTTGTTCCGAAAGATGACCCTACGAAGGAATTGCTTTCGACACACATCCAGGGAGTAAGCCGACTGAGTACTATTGGTCTTGGGAGTGTTGAGTTTATCCGTACCGATGAAGAGACGACCGAACTGCCTCGCCAGGGCAACGGTGGGTGGTCTTCGATGCGGTACCAGAGAATGGTAGATCTTCGTAACGGCCTCCTACGGCGTGTAAGGCAAGTTGGACCCAAGTACTTCCTCTCCCTAGACTCTGACATTCTGTTGGCTCCTGAGGCCCTACAGGAGGCTCTCGTGGCACTTGAGAGTGTTCCTGCTGACGCCGTGGGGATGCGGACCTATATGTTCCCTGGTTCTGAGAACACCATGGCTCCCTCTCATGGCCAGATTGTACATGGGAGGTTACGCAACCGGCACGATTGGCGCGGGCAGCCTATTAGGGTGGACGCGATCATGGCTGCGAAGCTTATGACTGCCCCGGCGTACAACATTGACTACGAAATGCATACCGAAGGTGAAGACATCGGGTGGTCTGCAGCTTGTGGGCGGGCTGGGGTGCGATTGGCCTATTGTTCGACCGCCATAGGGAAGCATATTATGGCTAAGGGTGATCTGGATGTTGTGGACGAGAGGGTGGGATTTTGACATGGTCTTCGGCATCTGCCTAGGCTCTGCCACTGAGGCAAAACTGGACGCGAGCCCCGACCACGGGCTGTCCGTCTTCCAGCGGATCGCGTCGGCAGGGTTTACCAGCGTGCGTATCGATGCGGGCTACACCACTAAGGTCCTAGGGACGGACCCGTGCATCCGTGCCGCTTTCAAGGCCGGGCTGGACGTCCTGCTCATCCTCGATGCCTACAAACCGTCCATCGGCGTTGCCGCTTTTTCTGCCTTCGCTGGGGGCGTGGCTAAGACCTACTCTCTGCTAGGTGTGAAGCGCTATGAGGTCACCAACGAGCCCAATGGGTACCTGGGTGCGACGGAGTACGTTCCGGTCCTCCGGGGAGCGTACGAGGCCGTAAAAAAGGTCAGTACGTCGAACTTCGTTATCTCGGGCGGCCTACAGCCCTACGGGAGTTACCCGCAGACCTCGGGGACCATCGTCAACCCAGTGCTCTACTTGCAACAGATGTACGCCGCAGGAGCCAAGGGCTATATGGATGCAGTAGGTATCCATCCCTACAGTTTCCCTGCGTTGCCGGAGGACTCTGATGCATGGAACGCCTGGCAACAGATGAACGGTACGTCTCCGTCCCTGAGGTCGGTCATGGCCGCTGCCGGCGACGGCGCCCTGCCCCTGTGGCTCACGGAGTTCGGAGCGCCCAGCAACCCGCACCAAGTGCAGTTTCAAGGTCAGAGCGTGGCGAGCGCTTTCGACTTGCTAGCCTCTTACATGGGAGCGTTGTACCTGTTCACCTGGCAGGACACACCGGGTGGCGATGGTTGGTTCGGCATGAACGACCCCGAAGGCAATCCCAAGCTGAGCCTGTTCGCCTCGCAACGAGGACTTTTGCAGTGACCCGAATTTTTCCCACCGGAGAGAACGTCATGACTGATCTAGAATACACACCTATAGTGGACCGAGCACCAAGCTGGGCCAAAGCGCTAGAGGTGATAGAAGCGGCGCGGGCGGTTAATAAGGCGTTTGCCCTTGGTGCTCTACTGTACCGCCCAGATGAGATCTTGGACCGGCTAAGCCTCGCCCTGGAGGCATTCGATGCTGTGCAGCCCCCACGAGGAGACACGGGGCTTGATGAGCCGATCTATCCGACGCCACTGTGACCCCTGACCGCGTAGCCAAGTGGGAGTGCGCCTGTGGTTGCTCCAGGGCTGAGCACTTCCTGCACTTCCTTTGGTGCCGCAACCCACACTGTGACCAAATGGGCCATTTTTTAGATCGGGGCCGTTGCTGCCTTTACATGGGGATGCGACGGTGATCGGCGTAGCTGTTATAGCCTACCATCATCTAAAGGACTTACAGGGGTTTATGGAGGGGTTTAAATTATCTTCCTCCTCTTCCGTCTCTTCTTTGGTTATTTCCTTAGTGGAGAGCAATGACTCTGAGGTTGAACAGGTGGAAAGGATGGCGTATAACTATCAAAAGAACGTTCCTGTAGCTATTCGTTATCACGATGCTAATATAGGCTATGCCAGGGCGTGTAATGATGCTGCTCTGGTTTTAGGGGCGAGTTCGGGTACTCGAACGTACGCGTTCTTTAATGCTGATACTGTTTTACGTCCAGGTGTGTTAGAATCCTGTGATGATCTTCTCTGGTCTGACCCCTCTTATGGGGTTGTAGGGCCTCGACAGGTGAACGATAAGGGGCAGTTGACCCATTCTGGCATTGTTGGGCCTCCTCCTCGGTTTAGGTCTTGGAAGGACCCTGATAGGGGACAGTACACGGATATTATAGAGGCTTGGAGCGTTGTTGGATCGGCGTACTTCATTAAAGAGCAGGTGTGGTGTGAACTGCGGGACTGTCCTACGTACCATGAGATTGACCCTGGTTCACAGGGAGCATTTTTGCAGACTCCGCACTTCTTTGAGGATGAGTGGGTTTCTCGGCATGCTGTGTCCCACGGCTTTAAGGTGATTTACAACGGTGAAGTTACTTTAGTTCATAATCAAGGATCAGCCACTCCAGGCCAGGATTGGGCTCTTAAGAGGATGAACGAGTCTAGAGAGATTTATAAGAATGCGTGCCGTGTTCACGGTATTCAGCCTAACTAGCTGAAAAATTTCGTCGGAGGGTTTAATGGCTGATGTACTTGCAGTAATCGTATCTTATGGCAATCCCTACCTTACGGGACGGGCTATGGGAACTTTGAAGAGTCAAAAGGGTGTAACCATCAAGGTAGTTGTTTGGGATAACTTTTCAACAGAAGGAAATCTTTCGCATCTGAGGAAGTTGGTAACAGATGAGATCTTGGTAGAATCTCCTAACGTTCTTTGGTCTCCTGCCATCAACAAGGCTGTCAAAGATTACTCGGATGGTGAGAAGTTCATTCTCATGCAGAACAACGATCTCAGTTTGCCTAATGTTAACAGCGTAGCAACGTTAGTTAATCTCCTTGAGACTTATGAGGGTGCTGGGCTGGTTGGTCCTGCCGTGCCTGCTTTAGGAGGGCCTCAGGACCCGATAAGACTTCAGGGAGTTACCTCGCCCGTTCGTGTTCCCTATCTGTTGGGGGCTTGTACTGTGGTATCGCGTAGGATTTGGGACGAGGTAGGTCCGTTGGACCCCGATATGAAACTTGGAGCGGATGACCATGATTACAGTATTCGTTTAAAGCATTATGGGTATTCGCTATGGGTTGATCCTAGAGTGGGGGCGGTACATAAGGGTCATGCTTCTAATCAGACTCCAGATGGAGCTAAGGAGTGGGGAGAATGGGGAAAAAAGTCGTGGGCGCGGTTCGATGAAAAATGGGCAGGTTATTTTGCCAACGAAGAAGAAGCCGTCAAAGCCCATTGGGCTGCCGTTTTCGATCCCGATTTTATCATCGGCACGGGATGGTCGGAAGAGACCTATGATGAGCGTATAGTACGTCCCATGCTGAATTGGTCGATATAATACCAGGACGATAGGAGTTTTGATGAGGACAGTAGGAGTAACAGGAGGAGCGGGGTTTATAGGTACCTACGTATGCGAGACGCTTATTGAGCGTGGCTACGAAGTGGTTATCATGGACCATCACAACCGTGGTGAGTACGTGGAAGGTGTTGAGATCTTTCTGGGTGACGTAAGAGATGAAACTGCCATGGTGGAGTTTGCTGCTCACGTCGATGGGATTATCCATCTTGCTGCAGTTTTGGGTACCCAGGAGACGATCAAGAACCCCCGGCCCGCCGCTGAGAGCAACTTGATGGGTGGGTTAAACTTTTTGGAGGCCTGTGCTCAGTACAAAATCCCTGGGACTTATATCGCTGTAGGAAATTGGTGGATGAACAACTCATATTCGATTTCTAAGAACATGATTGAACGGTTTTGTAAAATGTTCAACAATGATCGTGGGACGCAGGTTAACATCGTTAGGGCGGTTAATGCTTACGGTCCTCGCCAGCTTGCGGCTGCTCCGTTTGGTTCTGGTAAGGTCAGGAAGATTACTCCTGCCTTTGTTTGTCGTGCCTTAAGTAGCATGCCCGTCGAGATTTATGGCGATGGCAATCAGGTGAGCGATATGGTGTGGGTGGGCGATGTTGCCAAGGCTCTTGTTTTGGCCCTGGAGCGTGCTAGCCTTGGAGACATTTTCGACAAGGCTGTTGAAGTGGGCGACGGAGCCCGGCATACGGTTAATGAAATTGCTGAGTTGGTTGTGGATACAGTTTTTAAGGATTTCTCCGTGGGCCTTCTTGCCTCGGAGGTTGTCCATCTTCCAATGCGTCCGGGCGAGATTCCTGGTGCTGTAGTCAGCGCCGATACTTCTACGCTTGCTCTGATCGGTTTCCCTGTTAAGGATCTTTATCCTCTTGAGGATGGTATGAAGAAAACGATCAAGTATTTTAACGAAACTAAAGGTACGGCGTGGAACCCTCCGGTATAGTCATAGGGGCTTGCCCTGATGGGTCTAGTTGGCTTGACGATCTTCTGGCCAGCATCAATACTTTTGGGCTTGAGCCAATAGTTGTTGATAAGACTTGGGACTTTGAGCTTCATAGTATAACTTTGGGTGCTGAGCGTTTTCGAGAGTTTGTGTTTCTTCCTTACAGTACTCTTGTTTTAGACAATTCGTTGTGGGAGATTGTATTTGATAAGTACAAAGGTACTAGCGTCTCACTCAGTCAGTCGCCTGTTCCGTTTGGGTATTTTATGGGGAAGTACCTCTCGTCTGTTGTCAAAGAGGTTGGTTGTCCGAGGATTCGCAACAAGGCTGAAGCCATTGGCAACGAGAGTCAATGGACGGCGAAGTACGTAAAGGCAACTGGCCCTTACATGGCTCTTGGTGATCTGCCTCACTCCGAGGTTTTTGAAGAGAAGAATGGTCGTTTGAACATGGTCGTTGAAAATCAATGGCTTAGACGTTATAAAAGCTGCTGGGATGGGCCTTCCCAAAATAGGGAAATTGCTCGCTTAGGACGAGTTAGGAGAAGTCAATGATAAACGGTCATCGGCTCGTAGTCTTCATACCGTCCGGACGAAAAAGAACCGAATCTATTCTAATAACGAATTTGAGGCGCTTTCCCGAAATCGATGAAGTTCAAATTTGGATGAACACCGACAAACCAGGTACGAACGAACCACAGGCTCCCAATTCAGCGGGTGATGAGGAATGGCTACGAACCCTTCCCACCATGTGGGACAAGTGTAAGCTGTATGAACTCCCCAATGGTGCTGTGAGAAAATGGCCCAAGCAGTTGTCAACGGGTCAGTTCTATCACTATACAACGCAGCCAGGAACGATTTATGTCCGCATGGATGATGACATCGTTTACGTTGACGACGATTACTTCAAGAACATGGTGCAGTTCCGGCTGGACCATCTTGCCCCGCCTATTATTTGTGGGAATATTGTCAATAACGCTGTGACTAGTTATATCCAACAACACTACGGGCATTTTGATAAGAAACACGGGGTGGTAGAGAGTAGGTATTGTATGGACTTGGTGGGGTGGAGAAGTCCTGAGTTTGCTATTTATGTCCATGAGACTCTTTTGGATCACATTGATAGGGGTACGGTTTCTTCGTTGTTTTTTGGACGTCAAGATCTGGACAATACGCGGTTCTCGATTTGCAACTTCTCCTTCCTGGGAGAGCGTATGGCTAAAATGCGCCCTCAGATTGACGATGAAGAAATTTGGCTTACGGAAAAGATGCCCGTTAGGGATAAGGTAGCCAATCTTATCTGTGGGGATGCTCTGGTTTCACATTACTCCTTTTTTGACCAACGACCAGCCTTGGATAAAACGGATATCTTGGCACGTTATAAGAAAATAGCGGAGGATAAGTTGAGTGCCAAGTATTATGAGCTTTTAGGTCATGCCGATGGCTAGGGTTGGAGTAGCTCTTCCTGTTCGCAACGGGTTGCAGTTTGTTGAGCGGTGTCTGACGGCTCTGCGGGCACAGACCTATCAACCGTTTATTTATGTTGTGGATGACGCCAGTGACGACGGCACACAACAGTTTTTGGCCCAGCGGCCACATTGGTATACGCAGCTGCATTCTTCCGAAGAGCGCCATGGTTGGCCAGGTAGCCTTGATTTGGCGGCGCGCATGGCTATAGCGGATGGTTGCGAAGCTATTATGATCGCCAATGCTGATGACTTTTATCGCGTTGATGCCGTTGCCAAATTGGTGGATGCCTCTTGGAATGCCGACTTTGCCATAGCCTTTTCACAACAAGTAGGCGGTGTGGACGTCGTTCAGATACCCCTGAAATGGCCGGTTGTTCTGGAGGATTTCTACGCAGCTAATTCTCCAGTGCCATCATGGGGGTTGTTCCGTACAGAAGCGTGGGATAGGGCGGGGGGGTACTCATCCGACGTGACCATGCCCGACAACTGGGGTTACTGCGAAGATTGGGATTTTTGGATCAAGCTTATGAAGACTGGCGCTCATGGGATATTGGTTCCAGAACCGTTGTATTATAACACAGTTCACGATAAGCAACTACACAAAGAAGGTTTGGCACGTCACGCCGAGGCACGTCGGTTGATCCTGATGAAACACTTTGGAAAGGACTGGGAGTGAACCGCCACGTTTTCGGACTAATGGTCATTGGTGATGAGGCTGGTCGGTACTTGTACTCGGCTATTGATAACGCTATCAAGGCCGTTGACGTTTTGTTTGTTTTCGGAGATCAGCCTACGGATGGTAGCGAAGAAATTGTAAAATCGTTTCCCTCCGCTCAAGTGTTGTACCAACGACGCTCGGATGGAGACCCTAGCTTTCTTGAACACGAAGGTAGGTTCCGTCAGGCTAGCTGGGAGACTTTTGAAGTCATGGTTGGTCCTACGACTAATGACTGGATCATCGGGATAGATTCAGATGAGGTTTTGGTTGGGCCGACCGAGTGTAGGCCTTGCGATTTGAAGCCCATTTTTGATAAAGCTGGTGGAGCGGATGCAGTTCTTCTTCCACGCCCAGAGGTTTGGGGCTATGATGATCAGGGCTGGCCTCTGCTGCGTAAGGACGGTTACTGGGGGAACATCCAATGCACCCGTCTCTTCCGCTACAAGCCAGGAGGAAGAATACGTGATATTCCAATGGGTTGTGGTAATGAACCAGAAGGTTTTATCAAGAATATTGCTAGATTCACAAATGGCGTAGAACTTTTGCATTATGGTTATGTTCATCCTGATGACCGCCAAGATAAGTATGAGAGATATACTAGGCTTTCTGTCGGTCACGACCCGAGGCATATCCAATCAATCCTGGCTACTCCCACCCTCGTAAGGTGGAACGGCCTGATCCCACCCACAATGGAGCGCGGAAAAACCGTTCACTCTTCGTAGACACGGAGGCAAAGATGGTAGAAGAAGAAATTGTAGATGCTGAGATCGTTCCTGATGAGATTGTTCCTGACGAACCTCAGACCCTTGTCGAGTTCGCGGAAGAACTTGAGGACCAAGGACTAACGCCCTTTGGTATGCCTATAATGCCAGTTACAAAAGCTGCAGAGCGTAAGCAGCAAGACGCTATGGCTGCCAACCAAGTGACCATGAAGCGTCTCAGCGGTTTGGGGGTAGCTCCTTCACCCGTGGGAATTCTAGCGGCGAGAGTGAGGGCTCTACTATCGATCTCGCCCGACGATGGAGCCAGTTACGAAGCTTCCAAGAAGGTTAAAGACCCTATCCAAATCTTGGTCAACGCTATCGAAGGGTTGGTTATGATCGGCATCGGTGGAGACCCAGGACGCAAACAGGCGTTCGATCTAGCCTTTGAAGTAGAGGTAGCAAGTACCCTCAAGGACATCGAAACGCAGGTCAACCAGTCTAAGCTGGCTGGTGGAGGGCCACGTTCCTCGCCGGGTGGGATCATCCTGCCCTAGTGTGCTAAGGTAGAGGTGTGATGATTGGGTTCGCTGGGCAGACACCGCGCAAGGAGACCCTGAGCCTTGACCCATGTTCGCTTCACATGGAAGTTTGTGATTGTTATCTTTGTAAGGAGCCTTTAGACTTCAAGGGAACGGCTCTCTATCTTGGACCCACCCTGCAAGCACACAAACACGTTTTGGGAGACTGGGGAGTTGGGATTCACCTAGCTTGTTTGGTTGTTACGGCTAACAGCTGGGGTACGCTGAACCAGAGCCCAGCTCAAAGCCACTATATTCAAGCCAAGGATGGCTCGATGCCTGCTTTGGTATTACATCCGGATTGGGTAACTCCTTTACATATTAATCAGGAGCTTGGGTTCAGAATCTTTGGAGACTTTGCTCCGTACCTCAAGGCTGAGTATGACGAGAAGGGCTGTATGGCTTGTCATGGTCATGGCCATGCTCCAGGTCTGGTTCTTGATTTTGGGTCCAAGGACAAGGTCATTATTTCCACCCAGAGGTTTAGGATGATCCATATCAACTGTGTAGAAGAGATCTACATGGCATCATTACCGCCAGGCTGGGATGCTCCAGCCGATAAGATGCCCTTGTTAAAAGGGCTTGCAGAGCTTGTTTCGCTGACTTGACTAAAGTTCCCCGAGTGATAGGATGAAAACATGAGTAAACTTACCCCCGAAGAAGTTGTTACAGCATACTTGGAAGAAATAGGTGTTGATAGCCCTAGCCTTGATGCGACTGTCATCTTGAGCGAGTTGTGCGCCAACGGTTATCATCTGGTCGAAGAAGACTTTGATGATGACACCTACGGTGTTCCTGTGGACTGGGTTGATGATGGTCTTTTGTGGCTTGTGAACAAGTCCGTCTTCCATCCTCGTGGCTTTGCTCTTGCCTACAATCAAGAAGATGAGGGTTGGCTTCTTGTTGGTGACGGTACAGAATCTTGGCGGTTTGAAGACGGTGAAGACTTCATGGAGAATGAGAAGTTTGCCGCCGTCGAAGAACTTTTTGCCGAGGCTCGTGATGTCAATGCTGTAGTCCCTGAACGTCCTTGGCCTATAGCGCCAGAAGACCGGCCTATGCCAGAAGACCATACATGCCAGGACCACTGCCCTGGTCACCTTTCTGGTCCTCCAGTCCACCCGTCCCGTCGTTATCCTAAAGATTGATAGCAGATCTAGATCGTAGAGCGTCGATAAGCCCATGTGGGCAAAAGTGATCTTGAGGACGAGCTAGAGCAGCAGCTTAGTGGTGGAGAGGGAATACCGCCCTACCAGCGTCAGTTTAAGTTTTGTGACACCCGACGCTGGAAGGGCGATTTCTGTTGGCCAGATATTAAGCTGGTTGTCGAGGTAGACGGTGGTACTTTTATGGGTGGGAGGCATAATACTGGGGTTGGAATGCATAATGACATGATACGGTCCAACTGGTTGCAGTTGCATGGATGGACTTTACTTCGTGGTGATTCCATCATGGTACATGATGGGAGCCTTTTAGCTGTTGTGATGGAGTTTTTTGCTATCAAGGGTGGGTGATTTATGTATGAGAGAGAGTTTAAAGTTGATCGTGGTAATTTAGTCGAAACGTGGACAGTAGGGTGGGATCACGAACCGACTGATGTTGAATTTGAAATTGCCTCTCATCCACCTCAATTACATGACGTTCAAGTAGGAGAGCGGATGCGAGTTCGTAGGACTCGTGGCAACTGGTGGGTTTGTTTATCTACTGGACCACCTACTTGGTGGATGCCTCGGTTCAAATGCAAGCCAAACCGGGTTGGTTTTGGGTGGTTGAGGTTTGCTTTGATCTTGGTTAGGAGTTCTAGTGAAGTGTGATCAGGTTCATGTTCCCACCAAGCTCCCTTGTACTCGCGATGCTCATTCTGATGGGTTGTGTGAACACCAAGTTTTTCAGGGCAAGATGACCTGGACGGTTCGTTGGACTCCGAAGGTCACCAAAGCTGCCCTCCTAGCTATTGATCCCGATAAGGACCCCGGCACAGCCGTCTAGAAGCCTCCCGCCTGGCGTTTGGGATGGTGATGGCTCGATGTGTGGTATAAGGGTTGAGACGGCCGCGTACAGCCTTCAGGGGTAACCCTAGAGATTGAACCCGTTTAGACTTAGCCACTCCCTTGCCTCCTTGGGCGGAATGGGGAAGTAGATCTCTCCTTCTTCCCCTCTCGTTCCATGATACCACTTCTGTGTGTCGTTGTCGCGATAGAGCAAATCTGTCTTGCTTGTCCAAATGTCGTTCAACATAAATAACCTTCCGCGTGTTCACCGAGTGAAGACGAATTTATCGAATGCCGATAACCATCGTAGTACTTAACTATCGGATTTGTCAAGGCGGCATTGTAGCTGACTTGCATTTGGTATAAACCTTGTGTATACTGCATTTGGCGAAAGGTGTAAATGTCCTCCTATACTGCTGTTTCGGGTGGAATTCCCGTTAAATTACCTTCAGGAACGGTGTTCCCAGCCCTTACTCAAGAAGAGGCTACGGATTTAAAAGCCCGTGCTAAAGAATATATGCAGGTCTTTCACTTTACAAACGTGTCAGATTTGGCTAACCTCGACCTTGTTCTCCAGCTTGAGACGGTCTGTAATAGATGGATGATCTTTCTTTCTCTGGGTGAGGACTATGCTGGCGACCCTATTCCCAACCCAGGTGCCTTGTCTAGAGACCTCAAGGGTCTCTCGGAAGAATTGCGCCATCTTAAGGCAGGACTGAAGCTAGACAAGAAGACGCGTGATAACGATGAGAGCACAGATGTAGCAGCCCAATGGATGCAATTACGTATACGTGCTAAGGAGTTTGGCGTAATGCGTGATAAACAAACCGCCAAGGCTGTTGAGTTGGCTAACCATCTTATTGGGCTCTATGAGTTATGGGAAAGGTGTGATGAGCAGGAGCGTAAGATAAACAAGGCGAATCCTGATGACATTATGGCATGGATAAAGAATGAGTTTATCCCTCAATTCAAGGCTATTGATCAGCATTATCGATTAAATCAGAAAGTCTGGATACAAGCCGTGGGGAGTTTGTGATGGCGTTGGGTACGAAAAAACCACCCCCAGTGGTTAAGGAAGTCAAGGGGACCAAGAAAGCTTTTCGGGTTCAGGTTTATGTTAGGGCCGAAGCTTCTAGCGCGGAAGAAGCTGAGAAAAGGGTATTTGACGCTTTGTACGACCTGCCGTGGGTACAAGGGGTACGGTCGGAGGCTGAGTGACCGAGGAGAAAATAATTGTAGGGCATAAAGAGCGGGATATCACAGAAATCGTTGAAGCTAACAAAACGGTTAGGCGGTTACCGTGGGAGAGGCGATTAGCTCTTATTCGCGAGGCATTCCCCCGTATTGAAAATGTAAACTGGGTGGGTGACGGTTTCAACGATGTGATAATGATGGGTCAGATGATCCAAGACCTTCTAAAGGCAGATGCATCCGATCATCACACAGATGGTCCTCGGCCTCGTGTGGGTATGAAGGAGGGTCTTCCCCGTCTGCGCCAACTGTTTGGGTTTGATTATTCTGACATGCCGTTTGACCAGGCTTTTCGTTATCTGGCGGGGGATAAATCGGTCAGGGCTTTGGAGCATAAAATAGGATTGAGCAAGGCTCAAATTTCCCTTCTGTTGAGAGGGTTAAGAGAACCTTCTCTGGTCCAAATAGAGATGATTGCCAAGGCGTTTGGCAAGGAGCCTGGCTGGTTTTTGGATTATCGACTAGGAGTTATCATGGCTTTTGTTGGTAATCGGTTGGAACAGATGCCTGAGATGTCGATCCAATATTACCAAAAGGTAACTGGAAAGCGATGAATTTCAATACGAACCTTAAGAAGATGAAGCTCAACGGTCTAACCTATGACATCGAGGGCTACCTCGTAGGGGAAGAGCCTAGGCCTGTTGAACCAGATTACCAGGAAATAGTCAAGCTTTTGGACCAATTAGCGGAACTGGAGAAGATCAGATGACGGTCCTTGTAAATGAGAAATACCTTAAATGCCAGCTTTAGCAGCACCTGAAGAGGATGAAGCTTATCTATATGCCCTGCTAAGTGACGAGTCGGGGATAGACCAAGCTGAGTTGCTTTTTCAGGATCAGAAGTCAGAGGATATGTGCTTTAGGGTTAGACCGTACCAGTGGGCTTGGTATAGGAGTGATAATCCTCAGCAGGCTGAATTAAGCAGCCGTACTGTTGGCAAGAGCCTTGGTATCCAACTACGTGCCGTAGCTCATATTTTTTGCAACCCAGGCTATGACATGCTTATCACTGCTCCAGAGTTAAACTCTCTTGAGCCTGTTATCCGTGAGATAGAAAAAAGGCTTTATTCTAGCAAGATTATTACTGAGTTGCTTCCCAAAGGTCGTGGGTCTGCGGGGGCTCGTCCTGCCACCCACCATCCTTTCCAGTTGTCTACCGTCTTGGGTTCTACCATCTATGGTCGTCTCCCGCAAAGAGATGGTCATGGCGTGCGTGGTATGCACGTTAAGTGGTTGGAAATGGATGAATGTTTCCCTGCTGGTGCTTTAGTTTGTACGCGTCGTGGGCAGGTTTCTATTGATGAGGTGGTCGTTGGAGATGAGGTTCTGACCCACAAGAACCGGTGGCGCAGAGTGACGGCTACTTCTAAAAAGACTAGACCTACTGTTATATTGTGTGGTCAAGGGCATCCTGGCCTAGAAGCTTCTACGCATCATCCTTTTTGGGCTGCACAGACTGTGCCCGCGCCTTCATATTATATGATTGATGATGGTCGAGCCAGTCGTGGGTTTGTTCGTAATAAGCGTTTTGTCGAACCCGAACAGTGGATCCCAGCTTGCGAGATGGAGGGTAAATGGTGGTCATCACCTTTAACTTTTCCTCCACATCCTCAAATCCCCTCGTTTAGGTCCCCAGGGGAACATGGAGAACTTTCTGTGCCACCCTGTAAACAGGACTGTGATGACTTTTTTTGGATGGTAGGTCTTTGGATAGCTGAAGGTTCTGTAGGTGATCATCAGGTCTATTTTTCCATTCATCAGAAAGAAGTTCCGTATGTCCAAGAGAGATTGGAACGACTGGGGTTGCGGACATCGGTTTACTATTTAAAGCATAACTTGGGTGCAAATGTGGTTGTTCAAAATGCCAGAATTTTAGGCGATTGGCTGGTAGAACATTGTGGAAAGGGTGCCCATAATAAGGAGATCCCCGTCTGGGTTCTCGGGTTGAGGAAAGAGTGGCGTAAAGCTCTTCTGGAGGGTTTGGTATACGGCGATGGATTTGAAGATCCCGATGAACGTTATGAGGCTGGACGTTGGAAGTTAACGACGGTTTCTAAGAAGTTATCTGTTTCAACGCGACTTCTTGCTTTGGGTTTGGGTTACTCTGTTTCATGGTATTGGAACCCTCCCAGGAAGGTGCCGTCAGTAATCCGAGGGCGTGAAGTTAAACCGACGGGGTTTTATCAGATCGTTGGCAATACAAAAGGTCAGGGGTTTACCCACAATCAACAGTATCGTTATACGGCGGTGCGTAAGGTTACGGAAACCGGTGAGGAAAAGGAGCTTTATGACCTGACCGTTGAGGAGGACCATTCCTACCTAATCGATGGAATCTATTGTAGCAACAGCCAAGATTATCCTGTCCAGGGATATTACGAATTAATTGAAACTTGCACAGGGGAAGGAACTCAATGGAGGGTCCATGGTGTTGTGAACGGTGTCGGTGGATGGTTCTACGATGTCACGAAGGCTGCCGTAGAAACTCCCCCTTTGCGGGCCACTGCCAAGAAAAGTGATACTGATTGGGAGTTACATAGAATAGTCGCGCAATGTAGACCCGACTGGACAGACAAGGAACGCCAGTCCAAGATAGAGAAATATGGCTCTAGGGATGCTCCTGACTATGGGCGTAATGTTTTAGGACTGCCTGGGCCTGCAGAGAACGTTATTTTTATTCTTCACCGTCTCAT
>Ga0182016_10004268_pt1 | contig 15903 bp, 16 predicted proteins | sample 712S2MmetaG_FD_120491 | JGI IMG/M metagenome (GOLD analysis project Ga0182016, IMG submission 120491) | Permafrost microbial communities from Stordalen Mire, Sweden - 712S2M metaG | ecosystem: Environmental > Terrestrial > Soil > Wetlands > Permafrost | place: Sweden: Stordalen | collected...
CGGAAGTCGCTTGTACAGCTGGAACAATGTGCCGCCAACGGGACGGGGAACTTGCTGGAGTGCGCAGTGGATGCGGCACGCAAGCGGGCTACGCTGGGTGAAATCTCTTCGGCTTTGGAGAAAGTGTGGGGCCGCTACCAGGCCACAACACGGACGGTTGCCGGGATTTACTCGTCGGAGAGCTCAAACTCTGCAGAGTTCAAGAAAGCTCAACAGATGGTTGCGGAGTTTGAGACCGAGGAAGGCCGGCGTCCGCGCATTCTTGTGGCCAAGATGGGGCAGGACGGCCACGATCGCGGAGCCAAGGTCATTGCTACCGCCTTCGCGGATATTGGATTCGATGTCGACATCGGCCCGTTGTTCCAGACTCCTTATGAGGTTGCGCGCAATGCTGCCGAATGCGATGTGCATGTGGTCGGTGTATCGTCTTTGGCGGCCGGGCACAAGACCCTAGTGCCGCAACTAATGGATGAACTGCGTAAGCTTTATAGGGACGACATTCTGGTCGTCGTAGGCGGCGTGATTCCTCCGCAGGATTACGAATTCCTGTACCGCGCGGGGGTGGCCGGGATCTATGGACCAGGCACAGTAATTCCGGTGGCGGCGCAGCGGATTATCACGATTCTAGAAAGCCGTGCGGTCAGGGGTGTCGCTGGTTGATGGAGCCAAAAGAGAGTGCGAGTCGCGTGGAACCTGGATGCCAACCGCTGGCGACCTCCGTCGATTCTGCTGGACATGCCACTCGCCGCCGCCGCACTCTATCCGCCGATCAATATGTCAATGGCATTCTCGACGGAGATCGAGCCACCCTGGCGCAAGCCATTACCCTGATTGAGAGCTCACGCACGGTTGATCGCGAACTCGCTGAGCGCATTGTTGAAGACTGCCTTCCCCATAGCGGCAATTCGATTCGAGTCGGGATCACCGGCGTTCCTGGGGCGGGCAAGAGCAGCTTGATCGAAGCCCTGGGCACGTGGTTGATTGGCGAACGTGGGGAGAAGATTGCCGTATTGGCGGTTGATCCAAGCAGCCAGGTTTCGGGCGGAAGCATTCTGGGTGACAAAACCCGCATGACCTCTCTCGCTTCGAGCGATCTCGCATTTATCCGGCCGAGTCCAGCGCGAGGTTCGTTCGGCGGCGTCGCGCAGCACACTCGGGAAACGATGCTTCTCTGTGAGGCGGCAGGCTACCGGAACATCCTTGTCGAGACGGTTGGAGTGGGACAGTCCGAAACCGCGGTTCACGAGATGGTTGATTTCTTCCTTCTTATTCTGTTGGCAGGAGCAGGGGATGAACTGCAGGGAATCAAGCGAGGCGTGATGGAACTGGCGGATGTCGTCGTGATCAACAAGGCCGACGGGCCGAACCTGCATGCCGCGGAGAAGGCTCGAGCCGAAGCTCAGAATGCCTTGCACTATCTTCCACGGTCCATGTCTGGATGGGCGCCGCGTGCCCTCACATGTTCGGCGTTAACGGGGACAGGAATCCGCGAACTGTGGAAATGCGTCGCAGAGCATTCCGGGCAAACCAAGGGGAACGGCTGGTTCAGCCGGACGCGGAGGGAGCAGGCACAGAAATGGATGCACGATCTCATTCAGCAGGGACTGCGGCTGAGATTCGAGTCTCAGCCGGAGATTCAGCGGCGCATGCGGGAGCTCGATCAGGATGTGCTGGAAGGGCGGATCACATCATTTCGAGCTGCGCGGGAATTGCTGGAAGCGTATTCAGATCGAAAAGCAGAAATAAGGAAATGAAGTTCCCGAATTGAATATATAGCGGGACCATCGCAGAATTTAATACGCAATAAGTCTTTACATTAAAGGTAGATAGAGAGTATTTATGAAAGTAAACCTTGAGACTGTGCTTTCTAATCCGAGTTGGGAAGTGTACTATGCGTCCATGCAGAAATAGGGTGCCAGCCTGTGGAATTTTACGTTGATCGTATGCGGCTTAATTGCCGTTATTATCTGCGGCAAGGTAACCATGCGTCTTTGTCAATAGGGTACCCTGAAGGTACCCAAAGTAATCAATAACCAATTAGGCGGATTGTGTATAGCGCGGAAGCGTAGTTCAATAAGTGAGACTCGGGAATCGAAACAGAGGAATCCCGGCGAGAGTGATGCCCCATGGCGGATAGTTTTCATCGAAATCCCGGCGACCAGGCCACATACGGCTATCGGCAACTATCTGGGGCTGGACCCGCAAGCGGACCAGACTTAAAGACCATGGTCTACGGCACGTTCGCGGTTGCCCTTGGGATCGTGGTTGGGACCCTGGCCGCCGACGGTACCTTGCGGTCGATTAGTCCATTCGCTTCCCACCAATCGGTGCGTGCCGGTTCGAGCGCGCCGGCGGTTTCCGGCCGTCCGGGCTCGCAGACTCAGACCCCTCAACTCGCGCATTCGGCTGCGCCTCAGGGAAGCACCCAGACCTCTGTCACACAGAAGCCTTCCGCAGCCGTAACATCAACCGCAACTACAATATCCAGCACCGCCAAGCCTCTACCCGCAGCTCTGTCTTCGACTGCGACCCCAGCTTCAACCGTTGCCAAGACACTGCCCGCGTCGGGAACAACTCCAATTGCTAAACAGGCCGCCGTCCCCCAACCAACCATCGCAGCCAAGGCGTCTGCCACGGCGAAGGCAACAACGGTAGCCAATGCATCCACGCCAATCAAATCGTCAGGCTTAGCCCAAACGCCGGACTTTCAGAAGGTTGCTGCTGCTCACAGGCATTGGTCGACACGCAGAATTGCTGCCCGGGTAAGGTGGTTGGCGTGGCGGAAGCTTCATCCTAAACATCGTTTCCATGGGCACTTGAAGGCGGCTATGGTTACCCCAGCCAGGCTGCCTGACCTTGCCTCGGCGCCGAAACCAGCGGAATTCCCCAAGCCCGTGCCCGTGCCCGCGCCTGCTCCCTTGCGATTCTCATTCTTCGTGGAAGGAAGCGTTTCTGTGGCGAACTATGACGCTGCCACAGGGATCGTCGACACCTACGAAGGGGAGAGCTTTGCAGTGGACAAAATGACGAGGGAAAGCAGAACGATATCCTGGCTGGAATATCCGGCCGATGTTCACTATAGGTGTGATCAGTCGTGGAACTGCACGCTCTTCCATGCCGGCATCCTCATCGTGAACGCAAGGCGCACAAAATAGACCCGAGCGTGCGTTGTTAACGAAGCCATGGGCGAGCCGCATGGTGCTGATTGTTCGTGGCTTATTCATTTCTCCCCATCCCTGCACCTCGCATTCTGGATGATCCATTCTTGTCGTTGAAGAGGTTGCGGAAAAACTCCGAATTCGGGGCAAAACAACGAGAAAGCATATCTTAGCGGCTAAAAGCCGACATTGATTCTATTGACTTTGTGCCGGGGATAAATCCCCGGCCTACCGCCCGAACGAGTTTTCCCGCAGCCTGGGATCAGATGCAGCAGGTCAGCCCCCGCTTCGCGGGGATAGCGAGTTAGCGAGTCAGCGTGAGCATTGGTCGCCACAAGTTTCGTGTCTCCGCGGGTCGGCTACGCCAGCGGACTACTTGAGCCGGACGTAAGTCTTTTGTTTTGCAAATGGGTCGGGAACCGATTTGACGTAAGTGCTTTGTTTAAAAGGGCTAAAATGGGCCAATTCATACGTAACATGTTTGTTTTAAGTTGATTACAAGAAAAACATGGAATTTGCATGAATTTATGCGGCGGGATGTCTTGTTTTTCGTCCGCGATGAGCTTTTCCGCGGGGCGGTTTCTTGCTTGACCTTTCTTGATTGTGCTCCGAAGCCGAGAAATGAACTGCAAATTGCGGCGAGAATTCTTTCGGGGATGAAGAAGGTGCGGTCGCGTCCTCACGCAGCGCGTACCGTGAAGGTTTGACAGGTTTGAGAGTCCAGAGATGGACGCCTCGCCGTCGAAAGCCTTTGCCTCTGTCGAGATTTTGACGGGCTGTCAAGGCGGCGTAGATAGAAGAAAGCCCATAAATCCATTCAGATGGCAAAACGTCAACGACGTTCGTCCTTTGGAATTGCACATGCTTTCCAAGGCATCGGGTGCGGGGTATAGGAGCGGTCTATGCAACTTGGAATGGTAGGTCTGGGAAGAATGGGCGCGAACATGGTTGATGCTGACTACAGCGTCACTGGCCGTTTCGAGTACGAGGCGATATTTCTCCTCGTCGTAGCGGCGAGCCGATTCTTCCTGTTTGCGATCTTCCATCGGCCCGATTGTACTTTCGGCGAGATGAAAGTTGAAGATTTATCTGCAATATTATTGAGCAAACCAACTCGAGCTATTGGGAGTCCATTGCGATGCATCCTGATGAAAAGGGCTACTTATACAAGTAGCAGCGACAAAGGCCCGAGGGCCGAAAAAGACTTAGCGTATTAGGTCTCCTCTTTCATGATCGACGCAGACTCACTGCGAATTGGATTTGGATCTGAGCGCGCATCTCCTTCCTATATCTGAAGTTTTGAGTCCTGTTGCAAGAGACGGATTGTGATGACCACAGCCGGAATCAGGAAGACCAACGAACCTATTACCCACATAATGACCGCGCCGGTGACCTGGTCACCCATCAACGAAATATGAAAAGGGTTAGGCTGTTCGGCGTAATACCCATATACCGGACGGCCGCAGAAGGCCAGGAAAGCGGAGAGCGCCGTATTGACGATATCCGCGCCGACAAGGTAGGGGAGCATGATCCAGCCTGGGTACTGTGCGCTCGTCGGCCACGGGCGGATGAGGGGCCACCAGAAAAGAATCGAGGCGACGAGAAAGCAGATGTGTTCGAAGTCGTGCCAGCGTTCGTGCTCAAGCGCGAAGTCATAGGCGGCCGGCACATGCCAGCCCAGGAAGATCAGATTCATCGCGATCCACGCAACCAGCGGCCTGGTAAGGAAGCGGCCCAATGTGCGTAGCGCCTTCATGCGAAACAATGGGCCTATCAGATGCGCAGTGAACATGTGGGGAAGACCGCGTAGCAGCGGGACCTGCGGACTACCGAGAAGCAGGAGTGGGGGAACAAACGACATGAGGAGCAAATGTTCCACCATGTGTGCGCTGAGGAGCGCGTCGGCAAAACCATCCATCGGCGAGCCGATTGCGAGCCAGAGAGTGGCGAGGCCCAGAAGGAAAAATGCGAGCCGGCCCGCGGAGAACTGTGCAGGCCGAGTTTTGCGGATTGCGATCCAGCCGCGTACGTAGACAATGGCGGAAAGCAGCACCATCACGGTGAGGAAAGCCGGTGGGGACCACTCATCGAAGATGGCTTGGTATTCAGGAGGCATTGGAGGGTTCGAGCTGCAGGGCTAATTTCCGCCGGATGGTGGAGGCTTGGGCTGAGCCGGAGGCTGCTCGTTGGTTAGAGCCAATTTTCGCGAGGCATCGACAGCGGGGGATAGATGGCCGCCGCGGAGCGTGAGCAGGAAATGGACGAGCGCAGTGGTCTCCGAAGGGTTGAGCGCGTTGCCGTAAGCCGGCATGTTGCCGCCTCCTTGCAGAACCTGGCGGATGATCTGATCTTCGGTCATGCGCGATGCTATTGAGTCCAATGCGGGACCGCGCATGCCTCCAGTTCCGCCAATAGCGTGGCAATTGCGGCACTGCTTGTTTTGCAGCACGAGCGCACCCTGGCGCTCAAGCGGTGTGCGATCTTTCAGGTCAGCTTCTGGAATTGGATTGCTGGTCCAGGCATCCATGATTGGGCTCCAAGGCGTGTACATGCCGAGACGGGTGAACGCGCCGAGAGTGACGGCGATAACAGCAACCATCAAGACAGCGACTGGACGGCGCGACCAATGCTTTTCGCCTTCGCCTGATACGAGTGGGAGCAACAGCATGGTGCCGATAATGAGAACCGGTGCGATGAAAAGAACCGGTGTTTCGAGGCTTGGCGGCAGATAGGCGAGGACTGCGTAGATCCATAGAAATGCGAAGTCGGGCTTGGGCGCGGTCTCAATGATGGTGGGGTCTGGTTGACCCGTGGGGCCAAAGGGCCCAAACCAGAGCGCGCAGGCCATGACCGCGAGCATAATTACGGCGGTGAACACGGCGTCTTTCCACACTGCATCCGGCACGAACGGAATGCCGGTTTTCTCAGTGAGTTTGTGGTACTCCTGCACGTAGGTCTTCTTATTGACCAGACGGCCGGGCATTGGCCAATCGTTGATGCCGAGCCGCACCACCATCAGGAGATGCAGGCCGACCAGCGCTAGCAGGATGCCGGGAATAACGAAGACGTGCAGGGTGAAGAAGCGAGAAAGCGCTGGCCCTGCAATGATTGGGCCGCCAAGCATGAGGTCTACGAGCGCACCGCCAACAAAAGGAACCCGGCTGACGATGGAAGCGCCGATGCCGAGTCCCCAATAGGCATCCTGATCGAAGCGCAGAACCTGGCCTGTGAACGCCATGCCCAGAGTAAGCAACAGCAGGCAGACGCCGATGATCCAGGTGAGTTCGCGCGGAAATTTGTAAGCGCCGAAGAGAAAGACCTGCATCATGTGAATCAGCACGATGGCGACCATGAAGTCGGAGCCCCAGCCGTGCATGGCGCGCAAAAACCAACCAAGCCTGACGTTGTGGTCGAGGAATTCGAGACTGCTCCACGCGTGGCTGGCGCTGGGAGAATAGACAAGAGCAAGCAGGATTCCGGTCACGACTTGAAGGACCAGAATCACCGTCGCGGCGCTGCCAAACACATACCACCAACTCGACGTGCGGGACGGGATCTGGTGCTCCGCCGCTTCGATTGCGGGAGCGCCAAGCCCGAGCCGCTGCTCGAACCAGTTGTAGACACCGATAGCTCGTTCCTTCAAGCTGGCCATGTGTTATTCCTTGACTGCGGGCCTTCGCCGTGTTTCGGCTCTTCAACGGATGCCACGGCAGCTGTAGGGCTCGGCTGAATTTGTGTGAGCGTGGGTTTACCGCAGTTGCGCGCTGCCAGAGTGGGCATTTTGCCGGCGCTTATCATCAGGCTGTTTGCGACAATCTTGTGGTCATACACAAAGAGGCCACGCTCCGGAGGACCCGACGCGCGCGATCCATCTTCGTAGTAGGCGCCGCCGTGGCAGGGGCAGAGAAATAGCTTGGATTGTGCGAACCAACGGACCGGACATCCGAGATGGGCGCAGTTGATGGCGAATACCTGAAAGTCGTTTCCGGAGATGTGACGAACCCAGCAGGGAATATCTCCGGTTTGTCCGTCCCAAGGCGTGGTCACAGGATTGCGGAAGTTCACGAGACGGGTTTCGCCTTCAGGGAAATTAGTGAGTGGGCCAAGGTTGATCCACGAGTCCTCGTTGGTAGTCCTTTTCAGCGCCGGGCCAAGCAGGTAGCCGACGATGGGGACGGCGAGGATCGCGCCGACTGCTCCATTCAAAAGCAGAGACAGCTTGAACAGGAATACTCGGCGCGAGTGGCCAGCATTCCTAGCATTCGCTGCGGATTCTGTCGGAGCAGATTGATCGGTTGGTGGAAGAGGTTCACTCGAGTTCATTTCGTCCTGCTCCATACGGTGGTCGTCGCTTTGAATAACATCGGTCCGCGATGCATTTGGCCTTCCGTTTCTACGGCTCGCTCGAATTTGGTCGGTTCGGATATGGCTGGCCCGGATTTGAAACGCGCTTCGACGCAAGCCAAGCGAGGATGTCGGTGACCTGCTGGTCCGTCATCGGGTGATCTGCGTCGCTGCGCCAATCGGGCATCACAAGGTCGGGCCGGCCTGCGATGGTGATGCTGCGCAGGTTCTGGTCGCTGATGACCGCGAGATACGATGGGTCGACGATAGAACCGATCTTGCCCTGCGTAGAGTTTGGCTTTCCATCGGCGGGACCGCCTTCCCCTGCGGCTCCATGGCATCGAGCGCAAAAAACACCGTAGGCTTGAAGACCATGCTCGGCGTTGCCCGGCAACGTGGCCAGATAGGGCGGGGGATTCTGGCCGGCGAGAGCGCTCGGATTGCCCCATTGCTTCGAAATACCCTGCGCAAGCACTGCGACCTGGTTGTCGGTCAACATGCCGCCGGCTTTCTGCGCAAATGCAGGCATCAGTTTGCCGGGAATTCCTTTTGCTATGACTTCCTGGAGATGAGTTTCACCAGACACCGCGATGTATACCGGATTGGAGAGCGAGATTCCCGCGCCATTCCTGCCGTTCTCTCCATGACAGGCGGCGCAATTCTGCTTGAAGAGGGTAGGAAAGTCGACGACCTCTTCAGGGCGCACCACTTCAGGCCCAGGTCCAGGCCGACCATGAATGCTGTCACAGCCAATGGCAGCAAGGCCGATAGCAGCCAGTACGATGCCGTTATAGGTCGTCCGAATTAGGCGAGCACAACTCATTTGCCTTCGTCTCTCTCTTTGGGTGCGTCGGTGTGCAGGCCCGCGCGAACGGCAAACGGAAGCGCCTGGAACTGCGGCGTGCGTACTTTGAGTTGCAGATTGACCACAAAACCGCAGACCAGCCCAAAGGCAATTTGCGAGATAACAAACCAAAGCCAGTCGATGCGCGCATTCAGAATTGGGCTGATAACTCCCAGTGCGGAGTAAAGTAAGCCCGTCCAAAGGAGCGGTGCGACGAACCCCGCCGCCAGGATTGGCTTCTTCGCAAACATCGGTAGCATTGCTCCGTAAAGCAGACCAACGAGAAGCGAGACAAGAGCGTGAATACCAAAGGCTGCCAGTAGACCCAGGAGATGAAACTGGGCTAGAAACGCATTGCTCTCACCCGCCCAGGTGACAAAGCCTCCAGCGGCAAGCAGATTCACGGAATACCAGAGGCTATGGTATTTGAGGAGGCTGAAGACAGTTGCGGGAACCATCATTGCAATGCCGCCGGCAATGCCGCCCTTTACACCGGCTGCGATGCTGAAAGTCTCGACAGGGATCAATTTGCGATGCATCGGGTCCAGTAAGTGCTCGTGACTTCTCCGCGTGGTCGAGACGGAGATCTGTTCGCCATGAACCGGGACCGAGGCGTGATGCTCATGGGGCAACACTTCAAAGAACCATCCAACCGTTGCGCGCAGCGCGAGCACGATCCCGAGCACGCTGATCACCCAGTGTGTAACCATTCCAGCGATCGTGAGCGAAACGCCAAGCGCGAGCACCATGGGCCATGCAGTCGGCACCGGGAGCACAACTCCTTCGACATTGTCATGCTGCATCACGCACCACCTTTCAGCAATCTACCTGCCCACAACATAGACCACCGTGAAAACCACGATCCACACCGCATCGACAAAATGCCAGTAGAGTGACAGCGTTTCGAGCTTTTCCGAATGCTCTTCCGTCACGAGACCGGACAACGAGAAACCGAGAGCGAGCGAGAGCATGATCAAGCCGACCACGACGTGCGTCGCATGCAGTCCAACCAGCGAATAGTAAGTGGTGCCGAAAAGATTGGTCTGTATCGTGAGCCCTTCGTCGTGGATAAGGTGATACCACTCGCGCGCGGTCGTGAGAAGAAAAATCGATCCGAGCAGAACCGTGCCCGCGAGCCAGACCGTAAAGGCTCTCAGCTTGCTTTTGCGTAGCGCGGCCACTGCAAAGTGGACTGTAATGCTGCTCGACAGCAGGCAAACCGTACCGAAGATCGGCAACTCCAATACCTGCGCGGGTGTGGGCCCAGTGAGGCTTTTGCCAATGTAAAAGATGTAGGCAACGACAAAGATCAGGAAAATCGCGGACTCGGCAATGATCAGGCAAGCCATGCCCACGGTGCCGCGATAGGGAAGCGTCCAGGGCGTTTCCAGCGGCGATTCGATCGGGATGGTGGTCGCGTCTCTCATTATGACTTGTCTCTTTCCCTGTTTCTCATTCTTTGTCTCTCATTCGTAATCGGAATCCGGATCTTCCGGGTGTTTCAGATCCCATAGCGGGCGTCGGCTTTTCACGGCGGGCAAAACAGCAAAGTTGTAGTCGGGTGGCGGAGAACTTGTCGACCACTCGAGCGTCCATGCATCCCACGGGTCGGGGCCGGCCTCCTTACCTTTGAAGTACGAGTGGACCATGTTGTAAACGAAAACAAGGATGCCCACGGCTTGAAAAACAGTTCCAATGCCGACGATCATGTTCAACCCATCCCATCCGCGGCTTGCTTCGTAAGTGTAGATGCGACGCGGCATGCCGAGAATGCCTGGGATGTGCATGAAGTCGAAGGTGAGATGAAAGCCGATTACGAAGAGCCAGAAATGCCACTTGCCCAGCGTCTCCGACAACATGCGGCCGGTAACTTTTGGATACCAATAGTAGAATGCGGCGAATACGGCAAATAGAATTCCCCCAACAATAACGTAATGGAAATGGGCCACAACAAAATATGAGTTAGTCAGTTGCCAGTCGAAGGGCGCCGAGCCCAGCATGATACCCGTTAGCCCTGCAATGAGAAACTGAAACAGGAATCCTATGCAGAAGAGCATTGGCGTAGCGAAGATCACCTTTCCGCCCCAGATTGTGGCCAGCCAGTTGAAGATCTTCATCCCCGTCGGCACCGAAATCACCATGGTGGCGAAAACGAAAAACGTGTTCGCCGCTGCGCCCATGCCCACCGAGAACATGTGGTGCGCCCATACACTCGTGCTGATGAAGCCGATGCCCACCGAGGCCGCTACCATTGTCGGATAGCCAAAAATGGCTTTGCGGGAAAACACCGGCACGACCTCATTGATAATGGCGAACGACGGAAGGATCAGCACATAAACCTCCGGATGGCCGAAGATCCAGAAGAAGTGCATCCACAGGACCGCCGACCCACCGGCCTGCGTATCGAAAAAGTGAGACCCCAGGTAGCGATCCATGGTCAGCATGATCTGCGCCGCGGTGAGCGGGCTGATGGTCACGAACACCAGCCCCGACATCACCAGGTAGAGCCACACCAGGAGCGGCATTTTGCTCATCTTCATGCCCTTGCAGCGCATGGAAATGATGGTGGTCGCAAAATTCAAACAGGTGCCAATCGAGCCGATACCGCTTAGAAAAACGGCGAGCGTCCAGTAATCCGTACTGTGGCCGGGCGAAAACACTCTCGCCGTCAAGGGCGCATATGCAAACCAGCCCACATCCGGCGCCGATCCCGCTGCGTACAGGCCGCTTGCACCCACATAACTGAAATAAAGAAGGAGTCCGGCGAAGGCGGAGATCCAGAAGCTGAATGCATTGAGCCGCGGGAACGCCATATCTCGCGCTCCGATCATCAGCGGCACAAGGTAGTTGCCCCAGCCAAACACGATCGGCATGGCAACGAAAAATATCATGGTTGTGCCGTGCATGGTGAAGAGCCGGTTGAAGACCTGGGGCGAGACAAAGTGATTGTTGGAAACTGCCAACTGGATGCGCATCAACACCGCTTGTACACCGCCGATCACCAGAAAAATGAGCGCGTATGTGATGTACATCAGGCCGATTTTCTTGTGATCCACGGTCGTCAGCCACTCGAACACGACATTCAGCGGTGGACGGCTTTGCTGCGTCGCGGGTGTCCCGTCGATTCCTTCCACTGCATAAGTCGTGCTCATCCGGCATGCCTTCCTATTGAGGGGTTAACGGAGCTGTGTGAGATAAGCGGTGATGACGTCCAGATCGTGATCGTTCAAGTGCATTGCCGGCATCAGCGAGCCGGGCTTCATCGAGTTTGGATTGTCGATCCACTGGCGAAGATTCCGCGGGGTGTTTTGAAACGCACCGGACGCGATTGTGTCGCGGCTGGCCAGGTGTGTGAGGTCGGGACCAAAACGCCCCGTTGCCACTGTTCCCACAATCGCATGACAGTTGATGCACGCGTTGTGCATGAAAACAGCCTGGCCTTCCGCGGCAACTGGGTTTCCCGCAAAATCCTGCACCGCGGGCTGCCTCTGCTGCTCAATCCAGGCAGAAAATTCACCAGGAGACTGCGCATAAACCCGCAACAGCATCTTGGCGTGCTGGGCGCCACAATATTGTGCGCATTGGCCAAGATAGAGCCCCGGCTGTTCCGGATCGATCCACATTGTATTGATCTGGTTTGGGATTACGTCGGTCTTGCCGGCAAGGCGCGGCACCCAGAAGCTATGGTCCGTATCCGCCGACGACATGGTGAGGTAAGTCGGAGTTGGATGTGCCGGGTCACTGGTGGGTATGTGTAGTTCGTTGGCAGTAACCACACCTAGGCTTGGATAGCGGTACTCCCACCAGAACTGATGACCGATCACGGTCACATTCATCGCGGTGTCTGGCTTCGGAATCGCCTGTGTTCCCAGGATGACGCGCGTGGTTGAGAGAAATAGCGTTACCACGATCAAGATGGGAATCACGGTCCAGGACAACTCAATTTGATTGCTGCCGTAGATTTGAGCGGGTTCGCGATCCGAATGTTCCGGGCGGCTTCGGTAACGAATCAGCGCATACAACAACAGGCCACCTACTATCAGAAAAATGGCGAGCGTGACTCCAAGCACCAGCATCGACAGGTCGAAAATCGAGCGCGCGGGGGTTGCAGCCGGCGCGAAAATGCTCGTTCCAGATTGCGCAAAGGCAGCGTTCCCAGAAAAAAGAACGCAAGAGACAGCAAGCGGCAAGGCGCGACCTGAGCAAAGCCCAACGCTGCCATACGCAGGGCGCCGTCGTCTTGGGAAGGGAGACATCGCGGTTCGACCTCAATTTGCTTGGATGTTGGAAAGCGCTGATGGTCTCATGCGCATGCGACTATTTTGTATTGCCAATGCTATGGAGTCAAGAGCTCGTTGCCGTCGCCGGCGAGGAGAGTTCAGTCATTGTTCGTGCCCTCCAAACGGGAAATACCCTGAAGCGCCAAAATCAGGATCTCTGGGGATCAGGCGCCCGATCCATTCGGATCGTGCTTGATGATCGGATTAGGCAAGAAACAATGGGACAAATCTACTAGACGAAAGTACCGATCGACACTTTCGTATCGATGGTGCGAAGTGAGCTGATCAAGGCCTGACGATCTGGGCAAGCAAAGCGGAGAGGCCGTTCCAGGCGATCTGAACACCTATACAGAGCAAGATGAACGCTACCACGCGCAGGATACCATGCGCCGTTGATGGCGAGACGGCCTTGGTGATTTTGGGCGCGTACGCGTAGCAGAAATAGACAAGCACGCTGAGAACGACCACGGCGAGAAATACGCCGAGATGCGCCAGAATATTCTTTGAAATTGCAGGTTCAGAAATGTGAGCGGTCAGCGTCAGCAGCCCGACGAGCGTCCCTGGTCCTGAGGTGATGGGAAAGGTGAACGGATAGAAAGCCTTCAGTTCAAGGTCTTCCGCGTGTTCCTGGTCCCGTACATCGGACTCTTCCCGCTTGTTCCTGGAATTGGCGCTTGCATCTCTTTCGTTCAACACGGACCAGCCCATGGTTGCGATTACGATGCCACCGGAGAATTGCACAATAGGCAGGGAGATGCCGAAAAACTTGAGAATCGTAGCGCCAAGCAATTCGATGATGGCCAGGAAGATTATGTTATTGATTGCGATTCGACGCGACAAAGAGCGATACAACTTCGGAGGCGCATCGGAGGCCAACCCCAGAAAAACCAGGGCCGACCCGAGCGGATTGATCAGCGGGAGAAGTACGCTGAAAGATATCAGAAACGAATTCCAAAGGGTCAAGATCTTTCTCCCGAAATAGATGTCGGCCGATGGTGGCAAGGCCGCGCGAATAACTGCTGGAACCGGGTAGCTCGCCTTCCGAGATTTGTCCGCATACCCACGGGATGTCAATCGTTCGACACAATCCCGCCAGGACTTCTTGATTGTAAAAAATTGGTTGCATTTCAGCGACCAGAATGTTTGGAGATCTGTGTGCGAGGTCAGTAAGGGTCAGTCTGCTGACCGGGACAATGGAACGACAGTTGGGCGGCTGAGGTTCCACCAACCCGTCCCGCGACGCGCGACTGTGGATACCACTCCGAAACAGGAACGGAGTTTCGACGGTGGAAGTCCATCCACTGCCGCGCTGACCAGCGAAGTTGAGTCATTTACAAAAAAGGACGGGCGATGGCGTTCGCAGCGGCCCCCAAGGTATTCATCATCGATGACGATGTCAGCATTCGTGAATCGATACACGGTCTACTGATGTCGGTCGGCCTGCGATCCGAGTGCTTTGAAACGGCGGAAGAGTTTCTGCAAAGTGAAACGTCCGATGGACCAAGTTGCCTGGTATTGGATGTTAGTCTTCCTGGGATAAGCGGCATTGAATTTCAGCAGCAACTACGGAAACAGGGGCGCAAGACTCCGATCGTCTTTGTTACCGGGCACGGCGATATTCCGATGTCAGTGAAGGCAATAAAGTCGGGTGCGGTGGAGTTTTTGACTAAGCCCTTTGGGGATCAGGACCTGCTGGACGCCGTTCGACAGGCGCTGGCTTGCGATCAGGCTAGCCGCCAGGAGCAAGCCGATCTTGCCGAGTTAGAAGAGCGATTCGAGATTCTGACCCGGCGCGAGCAGGAAGTCATGGAGCTTGTTGTTTCGGGGTTGCTCAATAAGGAGATTGCATCGGAACTCGGGACTCGAGAGGTCACTGTCAAGGTCCATCGCGGCCGGGTGATGCACAAGATGCAGGCCGGATCTCTTGCTGAACTTGTCAAGATGGCGGCAAGAATTCAGCGACTTCGCGCAACTTGACGATCCTGGGAAAACGTTTCGGCGTTGGAAGGCTCAGATCAATTTTGACTCGCTGCGGTCCGAGGGGATACCGACTTGCCGCTGCTGCACTTCTGCGCAGTCCGATGCGCGCCTCCTCAGGGTAAATACCCCAGGCCGGGCCATGAGGAAAATGCAATCTCCAGTGTTATACCAAAGGATAATTGCGCCTCTTTTCATACCAGGTTTTTTGTTAGCGAACATAAGAACGGGGAAAGAGACAAAGATAGTAGTTGTCGTCGACGATGATGAATCCGTTCGGGAGTCTCTGGAGGCTTTGATCGAGACCGTGGGCCTCCGAGCATTGCCATTCGCATCGGCGGAGGAGCTTTTGGATTCCGGTCAGCAGGGGCATACAGCGTGTCTGATCACCGATATCCGTATGCCGGGAATGTCGGGTTCGGAACTCCAAACAAGACTGAACGAGGATCGCTACAAGATTCCTATCATCTTCATTACGGGACATGGCGAAGAGAAAGTGCGCATGCAAGCCTTACGGGCGGGGGCAGTAGAGTTTCTGATAAAGCCCTTCGACGACGACGCACTGATAGACAGTGTGCGGGCAGTTCTCTCGATTGAATGTGGAAGGAACTGCGCTGGCAAATTGTACGGAGTTCCGCGCCGTGCGGGCATCGGCAGGATTGGGCTCGGTGGCAGGCACAGCAAAACTGGAAATCGAAGAGCCGGCGGAGTCCATTACGGTGTTTGAGGCGCGATAAGTCTTCATCAGCACTCATAGAAGCTCAAAAGTAGGAGACGGGGCAGGATATCAAGGCTCCGGCCGGGGCAGGGAATCAATGATACTCGATAGCGGGCGAATGCCGCGGCCCTTGTCATGGCAATCCGTTGGATAAATGGAAAGCTTCCGCGAACCAGCGAAAGCAACTCGAAGCAGAACCTTCCCGGGCATATTGAGATCGGAGAGAAGGATATCGGGGTTATCCTTCCGAATTTCAACCAACGGTGTTACCTCTGGCATTATTCTTATGTTGCGGGTGACGCTATGAATCATCATTTCGACTCAATCATCATCGGGGCTGGACAAGCTGGCCCATCTTTGGCGGGTCGTCTGACCCAGGCAGGGCAACAGGTGGCCGTGATCGAACGAAAGTTGTTCGGAGGGACCTGCGTCAATACAGGGTGCATCCCAACGAAGGCTATGGTGGCGAGTGCGCATGCGGCTCACATCGCGCGGCGTGCCAATGACTTCGGAGTGACGATTCAGGGATCGATTCAGGTTGATCTGAAAGCTGTGAAAGCGCGCAAAGACGCGATCTCGGCC
>Ga0182016_10004271_pt1 | contig 15898 bp, 11 predicted proteins | sample 712S2MmetaG_FD_120491 | JGI IMG/M metagenome (GOLD analysis project Ga0182016, IMG submission 120491) | Permafrost microbial communities from Stordalen Mire, Sweden - 712S2M metaG | ecosystem: Environmental > Terrestrial > Soil > Wetlands > Permafrost | place: Sweden: Stordalen | collected...
CCGAGCAGTGTAGTAAAGGCGGAGACGGCTCCGTCACAGTGGAACGCTTCAACCGGCGTGCTTCCTGTTTTGCAGCCGCAGCGCTGAGCGAAGAAATCGTTCGATGACTCCGCAGAACCGCCTGTAAAGGCCGTGCTACTCGGAGTGATCGAGCCGGTCACTGCAACGTTGAGCAGGTAGAGATTTGCCTGAAATGTTCCATAAAGCGATGTAAAGTCAAGCGTCGCTGAGGAACTGGTCGATGTCGGGGTGACCGGCGCTAGAAATGCCGTCTGACCAGCGACAGCTCCAGACGCATTAATGGCAGCTGCGAGATGCGTAGCTAGGGTGCTGAAGGTGCTGTCGCCGGCTACCAACGTATACACCGTCGTATAGGCATTGCCGAGGTCGTCCGTCAGCGTTACGGTAATCGTATTCCCAGCTGCTGGCGATCCCGTAAATCCGGCCATCGCTCCCGATGTTGACCCCAAGGGGCCTTGAGCGTAATAGCCGTAGCTGCCGGTAAGGCCGTCGATTTCTATATCCGCGAGTCGCACCGTGTCAAAAACGATTGCCCCAATGCCGTTAAATGTTTGAGTAACCCGAACATCCTCGATGCGTGTTTCGGTGACACCGGCGCAGAGTATACCCCAGCCGGATCCTAGGTTCGGATCGCTCGGATAGACAGGAAGGGCAGTGATCGGACCTGGAGGAGAGAGGTCGCTGTCCTCCCCGGTACCCTTCACCGTCAAATGCTGGATTGAGTTGTGATGTCCGGATTTTATCACCTCGACGACGGCTTGGTATCCGGGTCCCGCCGCCGAGCCTTGTTGAATCACCGTCGCATCTTTTCCGACACCAATAAGGTGGACGCCGGACCCTCCGATTATCAGCGTCGAGTCACATTTAAAAGTCCCGGCGGGGAGCATGACAGCGCCGCCGCCCGCGTTAAGGGCTAAGGTGAGTGCATTGTTGATCGCAGGAGCATCGTCTCCCGAGTTGTCGCCAATTGCTGGGCCGAAGGTCGCGCCGATTGGGATCAACGTTGTGTCCGTGACCCAAAATACGTTAAGGGGGAAAGCAGTGCCAAGCGGCCCTGAATTAGTACCAGCAGGCCATCCGGCAAACGTCACGACAGCTCCTGTGAGGAGGCTCGTGCCCGACGGGATTCCGCCCGTAGAGATGGTCTCCAGTTCAATCGCATAGGAGGGCGTCGTTATGATCGAGAGGACCTGACCGATGAACGGCTGGCCGCCAGCCGTCGGGTTGGGGATCGCGACGCAAGAACCGAGGGCGAAGCCCGACGGGTTGTCGGCTACAAAAGCGGTGGCTTGACCGCCGTAGTCGGCAAACGAAAAAGAAGTGGACAGTTGAGTGGTGCCGTAGGACGCCATGTGCTAAATCCCTTCACTAGATTCATAGTTAGATGGTGGTTCGTATGACCCTCTGCCCGAACTCTAGCACGGTCATTTGTCTAATCCCACCCCTCGTTTAAGGGGTGCTCTAATCACAATTGACCTACAGGGAGAAGCCTATGCGCGAAGCGAACCCTCCGCGCTGATTTCTGATTTACTCTGAGGAGGGCAGAGGTGCGTAACGGATGGCTGCTTCTGGGGATGCTCGCGGCAGTTGCAAGCGTGACCTTTACCTTTCGCGAAGCGCAGGCTTCGACGTGCGAATGGCAGATCGTCAACCCTCCCGACCCGGCACCCAGCTATAATGGGCTAGGCGGTCTTGCGGCCATAGCGGCGAACGATGTGTGGGTGTCAGGAGTTGCTGCCACAACACCGGAATTGCAGATTCAACACTTCAACGGGTCGACGTGGACTCAGGTGCCAACTCGGGCACTGCCACTTTCCGCCGTATTGGTTAGCATGGCTGCGGTTTCGACCGACTCCGTTTGGGCCGTCGGCTGGCAACAAGGTTCGAACGGCGACGCTGCCTTCATCTCTCACTGGGACGGTTTAAGTTGGTCTGTCGTTAACAACCCGGCGCAGAACTTTAACTCCGATTTATACAGTGTTATCGCAACAGGGAAGAACGATATTTGGGCTTCTGGCGACATTTCACCGGCTCCGTTTACGCATCAGGCCCTTGTAGAGCATTATGATGGCCACAAGTGGCAAATGTACAATTTGTCGGGCGGCACGGTTTTGCAAGCGATTGCGGGGACTTCGAACCGCGATGTTTGGGCTGGAGGAAGTGGAACCGGCCTGCCCGGTGCGCTGGTCTACCAGTGGGAACAGTCTAGTCGCAGCTGGGTGATGTATCCGAATACCATTGGGACAACCATCCAAACGATGTCCGCTCACGCGCCGAACGATATATGGGCCGTCGGCCCAACTCTCGGATATCCAGGTCCAAGTTTTGTCGAGCGATGGAATGGCCGTGCCTGGACCTCCGTGAGCTATCCGCGCACGAATTACAATTCGCTTGTAGCACATGTCGACGCGACCTCAGCGAGCGGCGACGTTTGGTTTGCTGGATCAACGCTTGGCAGCAGTTATTCGACAGGTTTTGTCGATCGGTTTAATCGACATGGGTTCAAGGACATGCACATAACTCAGGCAGGAAGTTACGCGACAGTTCTCAACTCGATCTCCGGCGTCCCAGGGACAAGCGATGTCTGGACCGTTGGCTTCTACAGCAACTCCGAAGGTGTTTTACAGAACCTTGCCGAGCGCTATACCTGTGGAGCGAGATAGCCACTGCGGATCAGCTCGAGTTAAAGCCGGGCGCCGCCCGGACGCTCTAATAGACGATGGCTTGGTGACCCCTGCCTTATTGATCGGTATCGAATGAGGTGGACGGATATGAAGTGATTCAAGCGGGTCGGCTCAACACGCAGGTCACTACCGTCACTTCGGTCCCCGGCAGCTCAAACGTATGGGTGGTTGGCGACTACGGCCCAATCCATACAACAATGGCCTCTCTCTGGAGTTGACCCGGTTCCGTGGATGAATTGACATTGGGCTGTCAGACCGCCGCCTCCCGCTCGAAGGCAGCCGGCGCGAGGTAACCGATCGACGAGTGCCGCCGGTGCGGGTTGTACCAACTCTCGATAAAGTCGAAGATCGCGAGTTCTGCCTCGCGATGGGTCTTGAACCGCGAGCGGTCGAGCAGTTCGCACTCGAGAGTCGCGAAGAAGCTCTCGCACATCGCGTTGTCGTACCATCGCCGACCGAACCCATCGAGGGACGAACGCCGGCCTCGCGACAGCGCATGCCGAAGGCGATCGACGTGTACTGCGTCCCCTGATCCGAGTGATGGACGACATTGATCGGCTTGCGCCGATAGATCGCCATATCCATCGCGTCGATCACCAACGAGGCCCGGAGACGGCCGGCCATCGACCAACCGACGATTCGCCGGCTGAATTCGTCGAGAACGACTGCGAGGAAGAGAAACCCGCTCCACGTCGGGACGTACGTGATATCTGCAACCCAGAGCTGGTCGGTTCGTTCGCGCAGAAGTTGCGCTCGACCAGATCGGGAGCTGGCCTCGCATCCCGGTCGCGGACAGTCGTGCGGAAGCCCTTGCGGCGACTCGCCCCGTACAGCTTTCGCTCGCGCATCAGGCGAGCGAGTCGATCATTGCTGACGCTTATACCGTCAGCTTGCAGCTCGGCCTTGATGCGCGGACGACCGTATGTACTGCGAGACCGGCGGTAAATCGCCTCGATCCGGTCGCCCAACAATATGTCGGCTTTTCGCCGCGTCGAAGACTCGCGGCTAAGCCACGCATAGTAGCCACTGGGGGAGACGTCCAGCGTTCGGCACAGCGTGGAAACCTTGTAGGCCTGGTTGCTCTTCACGAACCGGAAGATCTCTTGGGAAGAACGTTGGTCTCCCGAGCAAACCAGGCCGCGGCTTTTGACAGTATCTCGTTCTCGATCGTGAGCCGCCTATTTTCACGTCGCAGCTTCGAGAGCTCCGTCCGCTCTTCGCTCGTCAAGCCGTCGGTGCGCCGGCCGCCGTCGAGGTCGGCCTGCTTGACCCAGTTGCGGATCGTCTGTTCGGCAACTTGGAACTCTGCGGCCAGCCCATCGATCCGTCGCCCAGACCGGGCCAAATCGATGATCTTAAGCCGGAACTCCAAAGGGTAGGCACGAGGGTGTTTCTTCGCCATTGCTGGACCCTTCTCCACAAGGTGGAAAGTGTCCACGAAAGCCGGTCAACCTCAGACTGCGCGATAGCAGGAACTTGCACTGACGCAGGAACCGCACGGCGTTCCCCAAAGCCCTGCGAGCTACGCCCTGGCGTACTTAAACCTTTAGAATGCCGCCGCCGTAGTGCTCCCGGAGGACGTCACCAGATCGTGCTTGCTCGCCGCTTTGCCGCCTTAGCCCTCAGCGCAGGGCTCATCATGCCCGGTGCCGTCACGGCGCAGACCGGGCCGGCCGCAACGGGGAACGTGACGAGAGCGACGCTCGACAACGGCCTGCGCGTCGTGATCGTCCGCGATCCGCTCGCTCCGGTCGCGAGCATCTACGATAACTATCTCGTCGGCGCGAACGAGACGCCCGACGGCTTCCCGGGGATGGCGCACGCCCAGGAGCACATGGCGTTCCGCGGCTGCAAGGGCATCGACGCGGACCAGACGGCGGCCGTCTTCGCGCAGTTGGGCGGCGACGGCGACGCCGACACGCAGCAGACGATCACGCAGTACTTCACGACGGTTCCCGCCGCCGATCTCGAGGTTGCCTTGCGCGTCGACTCCGCGTGCATGCACGACATCGTCGACTCGCAGGCGGAGTGGACGCAGGAGCGCGGCGCCATCGAACAAGAGGTCGCGCGCGATCTGTCGCAGCCGACCTACAAGGCGTTCACGCGCATCCTCGCCGATGCGTTCGCCGGCACGCCGTACGCGCACGACGCGCTCGGCACGCGCGAGTCGTTCCAGAAGACGACCGGCGCCATGTTGAAGAAGTTCTATCACGACTGGTACGCGCCGAATAACGCGATTCTCGTGATCGCCGGCGACGTGGATCCGGACCGGACGCTGCAGATGGTGCGCGAGCTCTACGGGAGCGTGCCGCGCCGCCCGATCGCGCAACGCCCCGCGATCGCGCTGCAGCCGGTCAAGGCGGACTCGTTCACCCTCGACAGCGATCAGGCGTATACGGTCGTGCTGATGTCGTATCGCATGCCGGGGACGGACGATCCCGACTACGCCGCGTCCGTCATCCTCGGCGACGTGCTGTCGAGCCAGCGCGGCGACCTGTACGGCCTCGTGCCTGCGGGCAAGGCGCTCTACGCCGGCTTCCAGACGGTCGCGACGTTCCAGCGCGCGGGGCTCGGCGCCGTCGTCGGCGCGCTCCCACCCAAGGCCGACGCCGCCGCATTCGTGCAGCAGGCCAAAGCGATCCTCGCCGGCTACGCCAAGTCGGGCGTGCCCGAAGACCTCGTCGACGCCGCCAAGCGCAGCGAGGTCGCGCAGGCCGCGTTCAACCGCAACTCGATCGACGACCTCGCATCGGAGTGGTCCGATGCGCTCGCCGCCGAGGGCCGTAACTCGCCCGACGACGACATTGTGGCCATCAAGACCGTCACCGCCGACGACGTGAACCGCGTCCTGCGCGAATACGTGCGCGACGACCGCTCGATCGTCACGACTCTCGTGCCCAAGCCGTCGGGCAAGCCCGTCGCGGAGAAAGGCTTCGGCGGCGGCGAGACGACGACGTCCCCGCCGAAGAAACCGGTCTTGCTGCCCGAGTGGGCGGAGTCGCAACTCGCAAAGATCACCGTGCCCGAGTCGCGGCTGACGCCGTCCGACGTCACGCTGCCGAACGGCATCCGTCTCATCGTCCAGCCCGAGTCGGCGAGCCCGACGGTGTCGGTCGTCGGCCTCGTCAAGCACGACGCCGATCTGCAGACCGCGCCCGGCAAGGACGGCGTCGGCGACGTGCTCGAGCAATTGCTGACGTACGGCTCGACGACGCTCGACCGGATCGCCTTCCAAAAGGCACTCGACGACATCGCGGCGCAGGAAGAAGCCGGGACCAACTTCTCGCTGCACGTGCTCAAGGAGCACTTCGACCGCGGCGTGCAACTGCTCGCGGACAACGAACTGCACCCCGGCCTGCCGGCAGACGCCTTCCCGATCGTGCGCGACCAGCAGGCGCAGTCGATCGCCGGCGTGCTGCAAACGCCGGAGTACATTCGGGGGCGCGCGATCGACAAGGCCCTGTATCCGGCCGGCGATCCGGCGCTGCGCGAGGCCACGCCGAAGACGATCTCCGCGCTCGCACCGGCAGACGTACGGGCCTATTACGACGCGGTCTACCGGCCGGACATGACGACGATCGTCGTCATCGGCGACGTGACGCCTGCCGACGCTCAGGCGACCATTCAGAAGTGGTTCGGCGGCTGGGCGGCGACCGGGCCGAAGCCGCCGACCGAACTTCCGCCCGTGCCGCTCAATAAGCCGTCGTCCAGCGTCGTGCCCAACGAGCAGCGCGTCCAAGACGGCGTGACGATGGTCGAGAACCTCGAAATCGCGCGTTCCAACCCGGACTACTACGCGCTGCAGCTCGGCGACCACGTGCTCGGCGGCGGCTTCTACGCGACGCGGCTGTATCACGATCTGCGACAGAAGACCGGCCTGGTGTACGACGTCTCGAACAGCTTCGACATCGGCAAGACGCGCTCGACGTACTCCGTCGAGTACGGCTGCGACCCGCCGAACGTATCGAAGGCTCGCGCGCTGATCGTGCGCGATCTGGTCGCGATGCAGACGACCGACGTCACGCCCGGCGAACTCCATCAGGCCAAGGCGATCCTGTTGCGGCAGTTGCCGCTCGCCGAATCGAGCGAGGACCAAGTGGCCAAGGGGCTCGTCGCGCGCGCCGAGGCCGGTCTGCCGCTCGACGAGCCGCACCGCGCCGCCGAGAAGTACGCCGCGCTCGGCGCGGCACAAATTCGCGCCGCGTTCGCGAAGTGGGTCCGCCCCAAGGATTTCGTTCAGGTCGTTGAAGGCCCGCCGCCGGGCTAGGAGGTTCGCAGTTTCCGTGAAGATGACGTCGTACGCTCGGTGCTCGCTCGCCGTCATGGCCGCGACCCTGCTCCTCTGGGCGGCTCCGGCCGGCGCGCAAACCGCCGGCGATCTCGTCGCGAAAAATCTCGCGGCGCGCGGCGGTGCCGAGAAACTGGCGGCGCTACAGTCGGTCGAGTTCGTGGGCAAGATCGTCGTCGGCGGCGACTTCGAACTCGGTTATAAAGAGATCCGGTCGCGGACCGGGCCGTCCGTTCGCTACGACCTGACGCTACAGGGCATCACGCAAGTGCAAGCCTACGACGGCAAGATGGCGTGGCGCGTCGATCCCTTCGGCGGCAGGCGCGACGCCGAGCGGATGCCGGCCGACGACGCGCGGGCGCTGGCCGACGGCGGAACGATCGACGGCCCGCTGCTGTCGGCGCGCGCCGACGGCTCGACCGTTGCCTACCTCGGGCGCGAGGACTTCGACGGGACCGACGCCTACAAGCTGCGCGTCGTCCAGAAAGACGGCGCGGAGTACACGTATTACCTCGACCCGGATACGTACCTCGAGATCAAGGTCGTCGAGGAGCGCACGCTGCGCGGCGCGCGCCAGGTGAATACCTCCGAGTATGGCGACTACGAGCTCGTCAACGGCGTCTACTTCCCGTTCTCGATCTCCACGCAGTCGGGTAACCTTGGGCCGTACGGCGGCGAGAAGATCACGATCGCATCGGCGCGCGCCAACATCTCGCCCGGCGCCGCCACGTTTGCCATGCCGCCGTCGCCGCCGAGTTCGAAGTGAGGCCGTTCGTGAAATTCGCAGCAGCAGTCGCGCTCCTCATCGCCGCCGCGCCCGTAGCGGTCGTGGCGGGGATCGACTCCTCCACGGTCTCGGGCCTCGGCGTGCGCAACATCGGTTCCGCGACGATGTCCGGTCGCATCGCGGCCATCGCCGGACGTCAGGAGAAGGACGGTAAGGTCACGCTGTTCGTGGGAGCGGCCTCGGGCGGCGTCTGGAAGTCGACCGACGGCGCCACGACCTTCGAGCCGGTCTTCGACAAACAGCCGGTGCAGTCGATCGGCGCGATCGCGCTCGACCCGACGAACCCCAGAGTCGTCTGGGTCGGCACCGGCGAGGGCTGGACGCGCAATAGCGTCTCCGTCGGCAACGGTATCTACAAGTCGACCGACGGCGGCGAGACGTGGACGAACGTCGGCCTGCCCAACAGCGAGCGCATCGTCCGCATCGTCGTCAACCCGCGCAACGGCAACGTCGTCTACGCCTGCGTCCCGGGCAAACTCTGGAGCGATAGCCCCGATCGCGGACTCTACCGCACGACCGACGGCGGCGCGCACTGGTCGCTGGTGCTCCCCGGAACGAACCTGTCGACGGGCTGCTCGTCGGTGACGCTCGATCCCGCGAATCCGAGCGTGCTGATCGCGGGCATGTGGGACTTCCGGCGCAAGGGTTGGACGTTCCGCTCCGGCGGCAACGGGCCGACGGCGCCGTCCGGCAGCGGCATGTTCCGCTCCATCGACGGCGGCGCCCACTGGACGGCGCTCACCGCCGCGACGAACAAGGCGCTGCCGCAGCAACCCTGGGGCCGCGTCGAGGCCGTCTACGCGCCGAGCGACGCGAAGATCGTGTACTCCCTCATCGAGGGCGTGCGGTCGGCGCTGTTCGCTTCCGCCGACGGCGGCGCCACGTGGCAGGAGCGCGATCGCAGCCAGAACATGGTCGTGCGTCCGTTCTACTTCGCGCGCCTGGTCGTCGATCCGACCAATCCGCAGCGGATGTTCAAGGCGGGCGAGAGCCTGATCTCGTCCGACGACGGCGGGCGCAGTTTCTCCGACGCGGGCAACGCTGGCCACGGCGACTGGCACGACCTGTGGATCGACCCGCAGAACCCGAAATTCGTCGTCGGCGGCGACGACGGCGGCCTCTGGCTGAGTTACGACGGCGGAACGAAGTGGTGGCGCGGCAGCAACCTGCCCATCAGCCAGTTCTATCACGTCAGCGTCGACGACAAGGATCCGTATCAGGTCTACGGCGGCCTCCAGGACAACTCGTCCTGGGTCGGCGACAGCGCCTATCCCGGCGGCATCACCAACGACCGCTGGACGGCGTTCCCGAACGGCGACGGCTTCTGGACCTATCCCGACCCGACGAACCCCAACTTCCTCTACGCCGAGTCGCAGGGCGGCGGCATCGCCCGCATCGACCGCCGCACGATGGAGGCGCGCGACATCCAACCGCGCGCGGGCTATAACGAGAAGCTCCGCTTCAACTGGAACACGCCCGTCATGCTGAGCCCGACGGAGCCGGGCACGATCTACATCGGCGCGCAGTTCCTGTTCCGCAGCCGCGATCAGGGCAACACGTGGGACCGCATCTCCCCGGACCTGACGACGAACGATCCCGAGAAGCAGAAGCAAGAGGAGTCGGGCGGGATCACCGTCGACAATTCCGCCGCGGAGACGCACACCACCATCTACTCGATCTCCGAGAGCCCGAAGAACGGCAAGGTGATCTGGGTCGGGACCGACGACGGCAACGTGCAGGTCACCCAAGACGGCGGCGCCACCTGGACCAACGTGACCGCGAATCTGCCCGGCGTGCCGAAGGGCTCGTGGGTCAGTTGGGTCGAGGCCAGCCGCTACGACCCGGCCGTCGCCTACGCGACGATCGACCGCCACACGTTCGGCGACCTCGGCACGTACGTCTTCCGCACGACCGACTACGGCCGCACGTGGGTGCCGCTCGTTACGCCGCAGACGCCGGGCGTGCGCGGCTACGCGCACGTCATCAAGGAGGACACGCAGGACCGCAACCTATTGTTCCTCGGCACCGAGTTCGGACTCTGGGTGTCCGTTGACGGCGGCTCGCAGTGGGCGCAGTTCAAGCCGAACGCCTTCCCCGACGTCGCCGTCCGCGACTTCGTCATCCAGCCGCGCGACAACGATCTCGTGATCGCGACGCACGGCCGCGGCATCTGGATCGTGGACGACATCACGCCGCTGCGCAGCCTGACGCCGCAGGCCGCCGGCGCCGACGTCGCGATCTTGCCTGGGCGCCCGGTCCAACAGCGCATCCAGGGTCAGGGCGGCTGGGTCGTCGGCGACGCAACGTTCGTCGGCCCCAACCCGTACGACGGCGCCATCATTACCTATTACCTACGGTCGCGCCAGGTCATCGGTAAGCTGGCGGTCGAGGTGCTCGACGAACAGGGCAACGTGGTCGCCACCCTATCGCCCGGCATCCGTAAGGGCGTCAATCGCGTGCAATGGAACATGCGGACAGCCCCGCCGGTCGTGCCGCCCGCCGCGCAGGTCGCGTTCTCCTCGACCGAGGGGCCGCGCGTGCTGCCCGGCCAGTACACGGTGCGCATCACGCGCGCGGGCCAGACCTACAGCATGCCGCTCGTCGTGGGCCTGGACCGGCGCGCGACGTTCACGGTCGCGGACCGCACGGCGCAGTACCAAGCCGCCAACCGCGTCAAGGCACTGTTTGCCAGGATGACCGCGCTCGTCGCCCGCATCAACGGCCTGCGCGCCCAAGCGGCGCAGACGGCGGCGAAGCTGCCGGCCGGCAACCCGCTCGCCAAGGACCTCGCCGCGTTCTCCGATCGCGCCGACGCGCTGCGCAAGCAGGTCGTCGCGACGAAGGAAGGCGGGGCGATCACCGGCGAGGAGCGCCTGCGCGAGCAGACCGACTACATCTACGGCGCCATCACGTCGACCGAGGGCGCGCCGACCAAGTACCAGCTCGAGCGGATCGACGTGCTCGACCGGGAGCTGGGCGACGTCGAAACCGGCTTCTCAACGCTGACCGGGGCCGACCTGCAGGCGCTCAACGAAAAGCTGAAGGCGAAGAACCTGCCGCCGCTGACGGTGCCCGCCGCGCCGCCGGCGGTGCCGGTGGCGCTCGGCGGCCCCGCCCGGGCCTATTTCGAGGGCGTGATCGGGAACCGCTGATTCGCGAAGGCTAGGAGGCGCGCCGCCAGTCGACGGCGTGTTCGCCCAGCCGCTCGGCGGCTACGGCCAGGACGGCCGAGAGCGCCTTGGCCATCTCGACGCAGTCGTTGATGTTGCCGAGCGCGGTGCGATCGATTTCCGACGCGATCGTCTCGAGCAAGAACGTGCGCGGCGAGAGGCCGGGCTGAGAAGGCGTGGACGCATTGCCCGCGATCAGGGCCTCGAGCGTAGTCATCGGTTGTCTCCTGCCGGCGGGACGATTCCGAGCGTCCGGCCGATTTCGAAAGAGGTGAGCCGCCCGAGGTCGGTCTGCCCCGGGTCGACCGAGAGGACGCCCCGTCCCCACATCTGATTGACGGCGATGTTGCGAATGAACGCAAGCTGAGCGGCTGCGAGGGGTTGCGGCGCGCTCGCGCTAGCCATCACCTCGCCGACGGCGTGGACTGCCGCCGACGTAACGGCGGACGGCGCCGCGAACGCGAGGATCGTCGCCGCGACCATGACCGTCGGTACCGCCTGGATGTGCACGACCGTTCGCCTCTGCCGGCTACCCGGCGACCGGGAGGACTGCAATCACGGGGACACCTGCATGACGTTCGTGCGCGTGATCGTCAGCGTGTTCGGGATGCCGGGGAACGTGATCGTGGGCTTGAAGGCGCCGGTCGTCGTGACCGAAACGTAGATCGTCGCCGGAGTCGAGCAGGACGAGATGGCCGACTGCGTGATCGGCGTTATCTTCGTTCCGTCGCACATCGCGTATTGCGTCGCCGTTACCGACATGAGCGCCAGGTTCGCGCCCTCTTTTGAGGCGGCGGTCTGCATGCCCGTGTTGTCGGCGGCCGTCTGGAAGTTTTGGGCTCCGTATTGGACGCCGGCGCGGGCCGCGTTGCCCAGGATCATGCCGTCATAGGTATAGCGCCCGACGTCGATTCCGCCCATCAACAGCGTCGCCAGAATCATCGCGGACGCAGCCGTCTCGACCATGGCCTGCCCGGACTCGGCCTTGGACGGTGCGTGTACTCGGTGAAGCAACGTGCGAATGTGGGTCATGCGTAGTGGGCTCCGCTCTACAGTGGCTACGGTGTTGGGCGTCGCTCGCTACGTCAGTTCGTGCGCTGCGTCACCCGCCTGCCTGGCTTGGATTCACTGTAACCCGTAAAGCAAGGGGTGCACATAAACCAAAGTCCGGGACCATATAGGTCTTCAGTCTCATATGGGCATCGAAACCACGCACGCCGGACCGATCGAAGCGAATGCATCGAAAGTGCGCGAGTGACCCCATATTAGGACTTTGGTCCTAATCGGTTAGGACCGATATACTAAGCCTGCCGACTGATTTGGAGCGTAACCGAAAACTTGTGAACTGCGACACTTGAGCCGCACCGTTCGCGCGCCGTATGGTTGCCTTCGGACGCCGTTAACAAAGCGTTTACGACGCGTGAGCGTTAGGCAGTCCCAAATGTTACGCATGCCTCGGAGGGCGCATTACGGAAACGCAACTACTCCGGCCGTCGAAGGTCGTCGACGTCAGACAGCGCGGAGCCAAGCCGGTGCTTCTCGAGCGCAGCAGACTGACGACCGCGCTGGGCGCGACGAGCGGATACCGCGCTCTGATCGTGTGCGGCCCCGTCGGGAGCGGCAAGACGACCGCCGTCAGGCACTACCTCAGCCGATTGAAGAACGCGGCCGCGTACATGCGGCTCTCTTCCTCGTCGTCGCTGGAGAGCGTCGACCAGATCTTCGAGTACGCGGACGGCGCCCGCGAAATCGCCGTGGACGACGTGGACTCGGCGCCGGCCGAGGTCGTCGACGCGCTGATCGAGCGAATCGTTAACGGCTCGGACGCGTGCCGGTTCATCCTCATCGGCCGTTCGCGCAGCCGGGTCCGAGCCCACCATCTCGTCGCCTCAGGCGCTGCCGCGGCGGTGGACGCCGCGACGCTCTCGTTCAGTCACGAGGAAGTGGAGCGGCTCGCTGCGCGTCTCGGTGCCGATTACGACGAAGAGGCCGTCGCGCAACTCGCACACGAGACCGACGGCTGGGCGACGGCCGTGACGTGGGTACTCCGGGACGCCGCGACGGCTCGACGTTCGCTGAGCGGTGCGGTCGAGCGCTGGCTGGACGGCCCCGCCCACCTGCTGCTCGAGATGCTCAACGCGGTCCACGAGCGCGACGGGCGCGCCTTCGCGGAGTTCAAGGACGCGCTGCGCTCCGGTGCGCCCGCGTCGCAAGAGGAACTGGAGGCGTTTGAGTCGCGGGGCTTTCCGATACTGCGGACGCGGATGTCGTACCGGCCGTATCGCATCCTCTCGCGTCTGCTGGGCCCAGAAGAGCCGGCGGAGAGCCCCATCGAGCAGAGCCCGGCGGGCATGCCGTCGATGACGCTCAACGTGCTCGCATCGTTCCACTGCGAGATCGGGGGACGGCAAATCGCATTCCGTCGCCGCCGCGATCGCAACGTGCTGACGTTCGTCGCGCTATCGCCGGAAGGCCGGGCAACGCGCAACGACGTGATCGCCGCCTTCTGGCCGGACGCCGACCGCGCGCTCGCCACCCAGAGCCTGCGCACGGCCATCAGCCAGATCCGCGTCGCGATCGCCGACGTCGTGGGTGCCGACGCCGTCGACGACTACTTTACGTCCCTCGACGATCTGAGGGTCAATTTCGACCGCGTCACGTTCGACGTGCGCCGCTTCCTCGAGAACGTCCGGCACGGGAACATCGAGTTTGCTCGCGAGGCAACGCGCTCCGCCGAACTCTTCTTCACGTCGGCCGAGCGCCTCTACCGCGGCTCGCTGATGTCGGCCGAAGCCATGGAGCCGTGCTTCGTCGGCAAGGCCGACGAACTGGAGGGCCTCTTTTTAGAGATGCTCCTCAACCGGGTCCAACTCCACGCCGACGAGGGCGACTACGACAACGCTCGGGCGTATGCGTGCAAGGTTTTCGACCGGACGCAGGACGAGGGCGTGCGGATGCGCGCGATGTCCGCATTTGAAGCCAAGAAGGCGACCAGCGCGTGAGTGCGGCGATCGTCCCGCTCAGGCCGGCGACCCTGCCCGGCGCGGGGCTCGTCCAGCTCGCCACCGGTAACGTCGCGTGCAACCTCCAGGTAAACGGCGTCGATCGCCGCGCGAACAGCGCGACCTTCGAACTCGTCCTCGCGAATCAGGCCCCCGTCTCCGTCTCCGGACGCCTGTACGGGCGCGATCGCCGGCGCAGGGAGCATACGTTCGGCGCGCTCGAAGTCGCCGCGCGCTCCATCGGCCGTTCGCTGTTTACCGTGCCGCTCGACTGGCGCAAGAACGACGACCACGTCTACGTCGAGGTGCTGGGCGACGGTATTCACTTGCTGCTCGAAGCGCAGCCGCCGGCCCTCGCCAAGCCGCGCCCGGCGATCGTCGCTCCGGCCGCCTTTGCCTTGGGCGGCAGCGTGCTGCTGGCCGTCGGCGCGATCGTTTCGCTGTTCGGCTCGTCGGCCGGTTTTGCCGCGCCGTCCATCATTGCGCTGGCCGTGCCCAATCGGCCGGCCCCCGGAGTCGTCAACGTGTCGTATGCCATCCAAGGGCAGACCGCCGCCGCCTATCGCGCGACGTTGCCCGACGGAGCGGTGCTCTCGTCGGGTCCGCTCCACGCGTCCAACGGGTCGATCGCGATCGCCGTACCGCCGGCCGCCGCTGGCAAACAGGTCCGCATCACGCTCGATGCCAACGGCCCGCTCGGCAAGGCCACGCGCAGCGCTGCGTTCACCGTCGGCCCGGACGGGGTCGGCGACCCGGCCCGCGTGCTGTCGCTGACGGCTCATCGAGACACCTACGGCGGCGACGAGAGCGTCATCGCCTCGTATTCGGCGGTCGCTTCGAACGGCGTCGTGCGCGTCTTGGACGAGCGGGGCGGCGTCGTCGCCCGCGCCCCGTTCACGCACGTCGGAACGACGCGCATCCCGCTGCCTCACGACGCCGCGAACCAGCCGCTGCGCGCCGAACTCGACGTGACGCGCGGGCGGTCGCACGCGACGTCGTCCGTCGAGCTCCCCGCCGCAGTGGACCCGAACGCCGAGGTCGCAAAGATCCTTGCCCTGCGCGAGGCCGCGCAAGCCGGCGGCGAGAGCGAGGACGTCGCCGCTACCGACGCGGCCGACGGCTCGGTCCCGGTGGAGGGTGCAGAGTCGATCCGGCCGGGCGACCCGTTCTTCGTGCCGGGGCGCGTCGTCGGCGGCGTCCCGTTCGCCGTCGCGATCCGCCACGCGCTGCCCCACATGCGGATCGAACTTCAAGATGAGATGGGCACGGTGGTCGACGAGCGCGTCGTGTCGCCCGGCGCGACGGCCGTGACGCTCGACGCGCCGAAGACTGAAGCCGTGCAGACGTACTACGTCGCGGGCTCGTTCGCTCGCGGGGCGTCGGAAGAGACGGTGGTCCGATCGATACGCATCTTCCCGCACTGATCGTTCGCCCGGCGACGGGCGTCGCCCGGCGGACGGTCTCGCTGGGCCTCGGGTTTGCGTGGGTGGCCGCCTTCGCGTCGTTCGCGCTCGCGGTCGTCAATCCGTACTTTCTCAACGTCTTTTGGCAGATTCCGGACGGCGCGCAGGTGCTCGCCGGTCACATCCCCTCCAGCGTCGCGTACGCGATCTCGTCCGGCCCGCTGATCGAGCAGGAGTGGCTCTTCGAAGGGATATTGGCTTGGTTCGTCCGGCACGACGCGTACGGCTCCTTCGTGATCCTCTGCGCCCTGGCGGCGGCGGCGGCGCCGCTGCTCGTCTATGCCGCCGTGCGCGCCTTCGGCGCCGGCGACCTCGGCGCAGGCGTCGCCGCATTCCTTCTCATCGGTGCGCGCTTTTCGGCCAGCGCGGTGCGAGCGGAAACGTTCGCCGTCGACGCGTTCGCGTTGGAGTTGTACGTGCTGGCTTCGGGGCGGCGCGCCTGGCTGATCGCTCCGTGCGTTGCGTTGTGGGCCAACGTGCACG
>Ga0182016_10004272_pt1 | contig 15895 bp, 13 predicted proteins | sample 712S2MmetaG_FD_120491 | JGI IMG/M metagenome (GOLD analysis project Ga0182016, IMG submission 120491) | Permafrost microbial communities from Stordalen Mire, Sweden - 712S2M metaG | ecosystem: Environmental > Terrestrial > Soil > Wetlands > Permafrost | place: Sweden: Stordalen | collected...
ATGCACAGTCGCAGCCCATCTCCGCTGCTGACCGCGATGCAGGGCTCCGCAACAACCCCAACGGCAGCCAGCCGCAGCGCACAGCCAGCAGCCTGCGCAGCAGCCAGGTAACCCCAGGAACAACTGCCCGCACCAACAGCACCCTCGCAACGGCCCATACCAACACCAGCTTGGCACCGGCCCGCACCAACAGCAGCAGCCTGACAACGACCCACAACAATGTGCGCCCCGCCAACGGAAGCGCTCTTAACCAACAACCGAAGCCGCCAGTCAGCACCGGACAAAACAACAGCAGCAGACCGACTTATAGCGGGAAGCAAAACGCCCCGGCATCCAAGCCCTCCCCCAAGGGTCACGAACGCTAAGCTCCATCGAGCAGGAAAAACCAGAAACAACGAAGGGCCGGGAGTCAATCCGGCCCTTCGTTTTTTAGCAATCGTATTGATGTTTACTACAAGATAACTGACGAGTAGCCGGTGACTCAGGTGCAACCCGTAGTTTTGCCGTCATCACCGGTCCCCAAATGCGAGGGACCGGTGGCACCCTCATCTTGGTTGGAAAGTCTCCGAGACCGTGGCCACCCGCCACAGTAATCTCCGGTTTGCCGGTGGTTCAGGCGGAATCGCAGAACACTGACCATCGTGCAATTTTCAAACCCGGGACTCGATGTCGATCATCTCAGCCTCAGAATACTTCACGAGGAATTTCCCGTGGGTTCGAAGACCCTTCTCGATGGCAATGACGCTGAGTATGGCGCAGACGTCGTCGGCGGCTTCGGCCTGCATTACTTCTTTCGTACCGATCTCGGCTAGTTTCCGAATCGCCTGAAAATAGTCTTCCGCAATCCATTCCGGAATATCTGGATTCTTACCTTCAGTTCGAGCCAATTCGATGATTGCGACAATCGCATAGGTGTTCCAGTCGATCACGCCTCGTTCTTGATAAATTCTGACGAGAAAAGGAACAGCGGCGAATGAGGCATCACCAACGTCTCCTTGGTGGTGGAGTTCATCCCAGAGTTCATGCCAGACCCTTGCAGTGTCTTGCTCAGTTTCGAGTCTCCTGAGCAGCGGACGCGGGTCGAACGGCATTTTGTATCCTCCGGTCATCTTCGACCAACGAGCGTCTTCAAGGCTGATCATGGGAGCCTCTTTCTGCTTTGTGAACTCAATTTTCAATCATAGTTGGTGTGTTGTCGGCTATCCGGAAGTTATGGATTGGCAAACACGACACATAAGGACTCATGCGTCAGAGAGCGGCAGCCAATTCCGCAAGCTTGGCGACGGTGTTCATATTGCGGGCGGTGCCGCTTTTGGCGACGGGGATCTTGAGCCTGGATTCTCCAACGCCGTCGGCGTAGTAGACGTAGATCTCCCGCTCTCCCAATCCAAGCAGTTCATTCACTTTTCCTGAAACAGCGCCCAGACAATCGGCGGGCGGAGGGGTATCGAGAAAGATGGCCAGCACACCGTTGCGGGGCAGTTCGGGGAATGGATCTCTGGCCAGAACAGCGGCCATCTCTGCGGCCGTGCGCACCATGACGCCTACGGGTTTTCCGACATATGCGGTAGCGGCGGCCTCAAGCATGGCCTTCACCTTCGCCTCGGCCTTGCTGGATTTGAATACGACATTTCCGCTGGCGATGTAGGTCCTGACGGACTTGAAGCCGGCCGCCTCGCACATGGCTTTGAGCTCACTCATCGGGAGCTTCCCGGTTCCCACCACGTTGACCGCGCGCAACAGTGCAATGTATTGCGTCATGGTCTCTTTTTACACTGCAAAGGCCGGGTATGGAATTCGAAAAATGACTCATCCCAGGGGCAATGGCAGGAAGAAGCCTGCCGACAAACTAATTTCAGATATTTTCCCGAAGTTTGCAGTCTAATTCGCTGAAACGCGCACAATCAATTCATGGCCTCCACAACGCTGCAAATCCCCCAATGCCCTCAGTCCAACCTGCGTCGCCCGCACAAAATACCCCACCCCTCCCCCCTTTTCCTCCCACGCTTCTGAAAACAAAAACGTTACGCCGAAAAAACCCAAAACGACCTACCCAAACAAACAACTTACATCGTAGAGCCTGTCGGAATTTAAGGCCTTTGGACCAGGAATGCAGCAATCTTTGAGCCGTCGACTAAACCTTGGAGCGGAGTTTGACGATCCCGAGGCAAATGCCGGAGACGACTATAGTCGCGAAGACCCAAAGCAGCGGGGTCGACCACTTCTCCAGGGTTCCTGACCACATGCGGACGATATGACGCCCATAAACAACGGCGAGCCAGGCAACAAATGAATAGCGCAGGATGCGGGCCGCGGAGAAGGAAAGCAGAAACGCTCTGCGGGTAACGCCCAATGCGCCGGAGGCGAGCAAGAACGGGGAGAGCGGAATGGGTGGGGGCAAAATGGCTGGAAGGAAGACAGCCAGGATGGGATGTTTCTCAACCCAGCCAACGATGCGCTTCAGGATGCGGGCCGGAACCCACCGCTTGAGGGCTGCCTCACCGCCTTGTTTTCCGATCCTCCAGGAGGTGTAGCCGCCGACGAGGCTACCGGCGATTGCGGCGGATGCGAGCAGCCATGGATTTCCATCATGCGAGACCAGCCACAAAAGCAGCAAGTCGGTAGTGCCCGGAACAGGCAGGGGAATGATGGAGGAATCCAACACCGAGACGAGAAAAAGACCGAGCACGCCAAGATGCACGGCCCAGCGGGGCAGGAGTTGGTGGTGGGGCGCGGGCGCGAGGGCGGTCACTGAGGGTTTGACGCAGAATTTCGGGCGCAAGCCGCCTTGGGATGTGTGGGCAGGTTCCCGGTAGCGGCGTGGGCAACGAAGCGGGGCAGCGATATAAGCTAAGGGCAGAAGATGAATTCTCTCCCCCAAAAGCCGCCGGCGCATGGCCCGGCGCGCGGTATGGAGGCTTTCGGCTTCCGCGACTTCCGGCGGTACCAGTTGGCCCGCGTATTGGTGATCCTGGGAGCCGAGGCGCAGTCGGTGGCCGTGGCTTGGCAAGTGTATTCCATGACCCACCGCGCCCTCGACCTGGGGTATACGGGGCTGGCGCTGTTCTTGCCGGGACTCGTATTTCTGCTGCCGGCTGGCCATGTTGCGGACCGCTTCGACCGGCGGCAGGTGATTCTGGTTTGCTACAGTCTGCAGGTATTCTGCACCGCAGCGCTGCTGTTTCTTACCAGGGCGGGGCTGCACAGCGTATATCCGATCTATGCGGTTCTGTTCTTTGTGGGAACGGCGCGGGCCTTCTCAGGCCCAGCCAGTTCCGCGTTGATTCCGCACCTCGTTCCTGAAGTGCATTTTGTCAATGCGGTCACCTGGGGCGGGGCCATCTGGCAGTTCTCCAACATTACGGGGCCGGCGCTGGGCGGTCTGCTCTTTACCCTGCCGTTGACGCACTTTGTACCCGACACTTCGCTGGAAGGAGCGGGGATCGTCTACGTCTTCACGCTTGGAACGCTAGCGTGGTTTCTGGTGCTGGTCTCCAGCCTCCATGTGCGGCCGGGGCGTATGGAACATAAGGCCGCGTCCTTGCAGGTCGTGATGGCAGGCTTCCAATACATGCTGCGTTCGTCGCTTTTGCTGGGCGCTAGTTCGCTGGATCTATTTGTGGTGTTACTGGGCGGGGCTACGGCACTGATGCCGATCTTTGCCCACGACATTCTGCACCAGGGACCGCGCGGGCTTGGGCTGCTGCGAGCGGCGCCGGCGGCCGGAGCGCTCAGCATGTCGCTCATCATGGCGCGATTCCCATTCCGGCGGCGTGCGGGGCTTCGGTTGTTTGTTTGCGTGGCCATTTTCGGCGCGGGGACGGTGGTCTTCGGACTCTCCCACAGCCTGTGGCTGTCGCTGGCGGCGTTGGCGATAGCAGGTGCGGCAGACACGGTCAGTGTCATCATTCGCGGATCGCTTCTTCAGTTGGGCACACCTCCTGAGATGCGCGGGCGTGTCAGTGCAGTGAACTCGCTGTTCATTGGCGCTTCCAACGAACTGGGAGAGTTTGAGAGCGGACTCACCGCGCAGTGGTGGGGCGCAGTGCGGGCTACGGTGATAGGCGGCGTGGGCGCGCTGGCGGTTGCCGGGGTGTGGGCTGCTCTGTTTCCCCGCTTGCGGAATGCCGACGAATTGACATCGGAGGCGTTGCGGCGTCCCCTTCCCGAAACTGCACCGATGACCGGTGCGCCGAGCCGCTAAAATCTGAACGATCAGCGAGCCGAAACACACCGGGTCGCGCCTCAGCATCTTATCGAATGTAAGGAATGGAGACACGGTGAAGACCTGGCAGAAAGTCCTGATCCCAACCCTCATTGTCCTCATCATCGGGGGTATCTACCTGTTTTCTGTGTATAAACAACGCCAGAATCCAGGAGTCATCCCGCAGAACGACGCCAGTCAGACACTCAGTAAAGACGACCTGGCGGTGGTGCGCGCCTTTTTCCCGCAGCATTTTGAGGATTTGCAGCGCCTGGACGGTACGCGGGTGTGGATGAAGAACGGCTACACCATGCCCTACTTTCCCTACGAAAAGGAGAAGGTGGAGTTTGGTAAGCGCGTCGGGCTTCTACTTCCTGCGCAAGCGCTGGATGTGAAGAAGATTGTGAAATCCGCTGTGCCGGCGAGCGTGGACGACGCGCTGGAGCATGACACGCGCCAGGTTTTCGCCGTGTTTGAGGTGCCGGGTAGCTCAGGGCAGTTTGCCACGCCGATTGGGGCGTTGCAGGGCAGCCAGGAGGCTTACTTCACTGACCTTCTGTTTTTCTACGACGACCCGCACACCATCTACGACCACTGGCCGAAAGACGTTTGGACGGCGGTCGATGCCCACCAGGTGAGGCCGGGGATGAGCGAGTTGGAGACGCGCATGTCCATCGGAATGAAGATGCACCCAGATGGCGAAAAGGAGGGCGACCGCACAGTGACCTACGATCAGGACGGGAAGCACTGGACTATCACCTATCAAAAGAACCGGGCGACCGCGATCAAGAGCGAGTAGCCGGGCAGGAATTCACGAGCCGGAATTCAGGCGCACAAAAGGAATCGGGTGGCTGCCCAGCGAGAGAGGCGGCCACCCGATAATCGAACCTTGAAGACCAGTTCAGGAACTAATTCAGGAGTGATTCAAGAGTATCGCCAGGCCATTGTCTTGTCTTGAGTCATTGGGGTGAGCCTGGACTCGATCAATGGGTGGAGAGTGGCCTCGGTCTTTGTGCGGTACTCTGGATGCATTGATCTGCAGCCTTTGCACGTCTCATCGATCGAACAGGCGCGCCTATTGTGCGGGGTACACTCTGTTCGACGCACGCTCGACACCCATCAGTGGCCCAAAATCGCGCCAATTCGAACGTTGCTGAGGATGGGGCCGGAGAACGGCTGGCGGGTCTGATTCCGTTCTCCGCAAGATTCAAATGCGTCGTAGTTGGCGCTTCGATGCTGTTGTGTTTTGCGCCGATAGGCATGGCGCTTGAGCCTTCCACTCCGCTGGCCAGCTACGGACGCCAGGCATGGGGCATGGAGAACGGGCTGCCGCAGAACACCGTGCAGGCGCTGGTGCAAACGAAAGATGGATTTGTCTGGCTGGGAACCGAGGTGGGACTGGTTCGCTTCGATGGTAACAGCTTCCGGGTCTTCGACAAGAACACGACGCCCGCGCTACCGGGAAATGATGTGCGGTGCCTGCTGGCGGCGAAGGATGGGGCGCTGTGGATCGGGACCAGTGAAGGGCTGGCGCGCATGAACGATGGGAGCGTCACTTCTTTCACTACGAAGGATGGGTTGCCGGGGAATAATGTCCAAGCCCTCTTTGTCGGAAATTCTGGGAACGTGGCGGCAGTTACTGAAAATGGCATCGGCAAAATTCAGGATGGGCATGCATCCCTCGATACAGTGATCTACGAGGAGAATGTTCCGGGACCGCTTGCTGATTATCGGTTTCGGGTATCTCTTCCACAAGGGCACCGCGCCTACGCGAATGCGACGACACTTGCGATAGAGCAAGGCGGCGGTCGCGTAATTCGATTCCATGTTGGCGCAGAGATTCCTGGCACACGAATTCAATTGCTCTATCTCGACCGCGCGGACGGGTTGTGGATTGGTACCAACGGCGGTCTGGCGCGGTGGGCTGCGGGCAAGTTGGAACGGTTGCCCGTGACCGATCCGCTCGCATCCGCATCCATCCTCACCCTGATGGAGGACCGCGAAGGAAACATCTGGGCCGGCACTGAAGCCGATGGCCTGCACATCCTGCGCGATCAGCGCTTCCGCACCATCGGAGCACGCGAAGGCCTGACTTCCGATCAGACGACGACTGTGGTGGAAGGCGCGGCGGGCAAGCTGTGGGTCGGGACCAGCGGAGGCGGCCTCAACGCCTTGCCTCGAAACGGAAGCGATGCGGGCGCCGCGAGAACCTATTCCGTGCGCGACGTTCTCTTGAGCGACGTGATTTTGTCTCTCGCCGCAGCACCAAACGGCGATCTGTGGATTGGCACACCGGACGGACTGAATCGCATTCGCGGGAGCGCGGTTGATGCGTTTACTTCTGCCGATGGACTGCCCGACGACTTTATCCGTTCTCTGCTGGTGGACGGCGATGGGTCGTTGTGGATCGGAACGCGCCGCGGACTGACCCACTGGACCGGACTCCAAGAAAGTGCGAATGTTTCCAACGCGAAGATGGAAACTTTGACCCATGCCAGCGGGCTGGGCAGCGATCTGGTTGGCGCAATGGTTCGTGACGCCAAGGGTGATCTATGGGTAGCCACGTTTGCCGGGCTGTCGCGCCTGCATGGCGGCAAGATTGAGAACTACACCACTGCAAATGGCCTGTCGAGCAATGTGATCACAGCATTGCTTGTGCGCGCTGATGGGACCTTGCTGATTGGCACGCAGGACCATGGCTGGAACCTTTGGGATGGAAAGCGATTTACAGCAGCGACAGATAACGGGCTGGGCCAGACTACAATTCATGCGATTTTGGACGACAATCTCGGACACTTATGGTTTGCAACCGGGAATGGGATTGCTCGTTGCGATTGCAATGCAATGAGTGGCATGGCCGATTGCTCGAATTGGATCGAGTTTGGGGCGGCGGATGGGCTGCGCAGCCGTGAAACCGCAACGAACAGCCATCCGTCCGCGTGGCGGTCGCGCGATGGCCATTTATGGTTTGCCACGCCCAAGGGGCTGGTCGAGGTTGACCCGGCGCACTTCCCGGTGAATGCAGTGCCGCCTGGAGTGGCGCTGGAGCGTTTCGCCATCGACGACGTTCCCCAGGCATTGCGCGGGGCGGCTTCTTCCGTGCAGATTCCGGCTGGACATGTTCACTTCGAATTCGACTACGCGGGCTTGAGCTTTGTGGCGCCGCAAAAAGTGCGCTATCGCTATATGCTGGAGGGCTTCGACCACGGTTGGACAGAGGCCGGGGCGCGGCGAACGGCGTATTACACCAACATTCCCGCCGGGCAATACACATTCCGCGTGCAGGCGGCCAATAACGACGGAGTTTGGAACACCGATGGCGCGGCCCTCACCTTCGTGCTACGCCCGCATTTCTATCAGACGCTGTGGTTTTATGCGCTGATGATTCTGGCCGCTGTGGGACTGGTGGTACTGGTTCAGCGTCGGCGCCTTCGGCGGGCTGAGCGCGAATTCAACGCCGTGCTGGGTGAACGCAACCGCATCGCGCGCGAGATTCACGATACGCTGGCGCAGGGGTACGTGGGAATCTCAGTGCAATTAGAAGTGCTGGCGGAATTACTGCGCATGAGCAAAGTGGACGCAGCGGCAAAACACCTGGACCTGACGCGCGGATATGTACGAGAAGGGCTGGCCGATGCACGGCAGTCGATCTGGGCGCTGCGTTCGCAGGACTCGGGCGAAACGACGCTGCCGGTGAGGCTGCGCCGCATGGTGGAGAGCGCCGGCGGCGGTGAGTTGGAAGCACGCTTCAGCATCTTTGGCGCGTACCGGCCTTTGCCCCCAGGCACGGAGCGCGAGATTCTTCGTGTTGCGCAGGAAGCCGTCCACAATGTAAAGAAGCACGCGGGCGCGAAGAATTTGAATGTGCAACTGGAGTATGGGCCGCAAGAGATTGCGCTTGAAGTACGGGATGACGGACAGGGATTTGCACCGGACTCGGCTTCCACGCCGGGTCACTATGGGCTGACCGGAATGCGCGAGCGCGCAGCGGCAATTGGCGGGACGTTGGAAGTGACCAGCGAGCCGGGCGGCGGGACGACAGTAAGGTTGCGTGCTACGGCGCGGAGAGACGCACAAAATGTTTGAGTCTTTAAACAATGAGAAGCGAGCGCAAGCGAAGGAGCAACGGTGACAAAAGAATCGATTCGCGTAATGGTCGTTGAAGATCATCATGTGGTGCGGCAAGGTTTGGTGGCGCTACTCAACGTAGTCGAGGGCCTGGAGGTGGTGGCCGAAGCCGCGGACGGTGTGGATGCGATCACACAATTCCGCAAGCACCAGCCCGACGTTACGCTGATGGATCTGCGGCTCCCGCGCATGGGCGGTGTGGACGTGATTCAGCGGCTGCGGATGGAAACGCCTGGGGCGCGATTCATTGTCCTGACCACCTATGACGGCGACGAGGATATCTATCGGGCGCTGCAGGCGGGCGCGCGCGCATATCTCTTGAAGGGCATGACGAGCGAGGAACTGATCACGACGATCCGCGCTGTTCATGCGGGCAAGTCGCATATTCCGCCGGCCATTGCCGAGAAGCTTGCCGAGCGCATGGGTACGGAAGAACTGACCCCGCGCGAGTTCGACGTGCTGGAACAGATCGTAATGGGGAAGAGCAACAAGGAGATTGCCACAGAACTGGAGATTTCAGAAGCCACCGTAAAGACGCACATCAATAGCCTGCTGGGTAAGCTGGGCGTGACCGACCGGACGCAGGCGGCCACCGCTGCAATCCAGCGCGGCATTGTTCCGCTCGAGTCGTTGAGGAAACCAAAATCATGAAGAGGGCATTCTTATTTGCATTCATTCTGCTTTTATCGTGCTCGTTTGCTACGGCGCAGAAGACCGCGTGGCGTCAGGCAACAGACGCTGAGCTGGCGTCGCTGCTACCGGCGCGTGCCCCTGTGGAGAAGGAACATATCGAGACGGAGTTGCGGACTGCCTCGGGAATTGTGAATGGGCGCGGCCACTTCATCGCCGGCGTAGTGTTGCTCACTGCCGGTTATTCAGCAGACGGGAAATACTCGCACTATCTGCTGGTGCAGGCCCCCGTGCGGATTGGCGGAGTCGCGCTGAAACCCGGCGAGTATGTGTTTGGATGGAACCGCGCCATGGCGACAGATACACTCAGTGTGCATTTTCACGATGCGGCAACGGGAGCGCTGGTGGGAACTTGCGATGCACATCGCATTGCCGGGTCGAGCCGCGTGGAGAGCCTTCACATCTGGCCACCAGCAGACAAGGCACTGATCCAGATCGGGCGTTTTGGGATTCCGTACGAGTTGGGTGACGAATAGCGGATCATCTCGATACAACAAAGGCCCGCATTGCGCGGGCCTTTGTCGTTGCGCCGATATGAATGAAGGTGTTATTTTTCTGCCGTGAGCAGCGGCTTTTTTGCGCTGGGCGTGGGTGGGTTCACCTGTGCGTTCAGGAAGTTGGCCAGGTCCTCGACGTCCTGCTGGTTGCCGGCCATGGGAGGCATGAATCGACGATAAGGCGAGTCGGGCTTGTAGTCGTGGAGCATGGTGACGAAGTTGCCGATGTTGGCGAAGTCGCGGCCGGCAAGCAGGTCTTTGAGGGGACGATACCCGGCCAGCGTGTGGCACGAGCCGCATTCGCCGCGGAAGATGGCTTCGCCGCGTGAGTAACTGGTGGACGCACTGCGATCGCCGTTCCACGTCCACGCGGAGTGAGCGAGATAACCTTGCTGATTGATGCGGGCGACGTTGGGGACGCGGACTCCGTTGGAATACATCCAATGGCCGATGACATAGGGCTTGCGCAGCATTTCGCGGGAATACTCGCCAGCGCCAGTGGCCATTAACGCTAGCAACAACACGGCCAGCGCATGGGAGAGATTGAATTCCACAGGATTGCGATAGGCCAGGTAGTAAGCGACCCAGATGATGGTAGCTGAAGTCACAATGATGATGAGGGCCATGCGCGTGACGACAGAGAACGTGCCGGCGCCAATGGTGTCGATGCCCAGGCTGAGCAACGCCTGCTGCGACGCGGGAACCATCATGTAGTACCAGATCATGAGAAAGGGCATGGCAACAAACGAAGGCACCAGCCACTTGACGCTCCACTTGACGAGCGAGGTTTTGAGCGCGGGTTGCTTGTCTCCGTCGATGCGGCTGGCGGTGATGAGCGCCCAGATTCCCGCAAGAGAGATGCATACGCAGGTACGCAGCAGAAGGCTCGGCCAGTATGTCGGATTGAAAAACGCGTTCCAGAATTTGCTGGCTTCGTGTCCGGTCCCAGCGACGGCGAGCCATGTATCGCCGGGCGTGAGCATGAAAGTAAGAATGCCGTTGATGATGATGAGCGTAGCGGCCGATGCGCCCGCATAGACCCAGCCCACAGTGAGGTGGAGCTTCTCATCGACGCGATTCCAGGTGTAGTAATAGACGCCGGCAGTGGTCAGTTCGACGAGAAAGAACACCCACTCCATGGCCCAGCCGAAGACGAAGTTGTGGATGAGCGTACTGGTAGCTTCAGGATGGGTAAGGCCAATCGCAAACCAGATGCCCACGCCTGAAACGGTGCCGAAGACGCCGGTGAGGATCAAAAAGAATTTGGAGTGGCTGACGAGCTGAGCGAGCCAGGCCGCGCGCATTGCCGGATCGGTCATCCGCTGTGCCTTGCGCTCGGCGAGGGGGAGATAGAATCCTCCGCCGACAGCGAATTGCGAGATCATGACGTGGAAGATGGCGATAAGGCCGATGACCCAGCCGGAGCCAAGAACGGGAATGTCCCAGAATGGATAGTTCATGTTTGCCAAGCTCCTAGCTCTCAGCTTTCAGCTTTCAGCACTCTTTCATTGGCCATGCTGTTCCCGTTAGCAGGACAATACTGAAAGCTGAAGGCTGAAAGCTAAAGGCTTCCTTACCGAATCGTCCAATACCCAATTGCCGTAGTAGCCAGCAGCGCGAAAACCGCGATCAGGCCGAAGTAATGAGCCGCACGGGCGCGCTGACCGGACGGCGTCTTGATGTCGTAAAACGGAATGAGAACCCATAGCCCTATGCCGAGCGTGAAAAGCAGCAGGCCCGCGATTTCTCCGGATTCCCCAGGCAGAACATTGCCGAGCAATTTCAACATTTCGAAGGGACTCATGAAGTACCACTCCGGATGAATGCCGGCGGGAGCGGGGACAAGCGAGTCGGCCTGTCTTCCAAGCGCCCATGGAAAAACGGACGCGAGGAGCGCAAGAATGTTGAGCGAGATGAGCCACATAGCCAAGTCCTTGCGGATGAAGTTGGGCATGAAGGGAATGCTTTTGCGCTCGAGGGCAGGCTTGGCTTCTTCGCTGGGCGGAGCGGCGTTGCCGTAGCGCTGCACCAGCCAAAGGTGAAATCCTAGCAGCGGCAGAAACAAAGCAGGCAGCACAACGACGTGAAGAGCGAAGAATCGCTGCACGGTAAACTCGCCCACTTCGGGCCCTCCGCGCAGCATGTTCGCGATCGCCGGACCGATGACGGGAATTGCTGCCGGAATTTCAAGGCCGACTTTTGTTGCGAAGTAGCTGAGCTCATCCATGGGCAGCAGGTATCCTGAAAAGCCGAAGATGGAGGCTATGCCCAGCAAGACCATACCGCTCAGCCAACCGAATTCGCGCGGCTTGCGGTAGGCCTTCATGAAGTACACCGAGAACATGTGTACGAGAATGGCGAAGATGAACAGGTTGGCTGTCCAGGCGTGTGCGGAACGAATGAGCCAACCGAAGTGCATGACGAACGTGATCTGGCGAACCGACTCGTAGGCCTCCGCGCCAGGCCGGTAGTAGACCAGCAACAGTACGCCGGTGAAGCACTGCACGAGGAAGAGAAACAGCGAAATGCCGCCCCAGTAATACCAGAAAGACTGCGCGTGGACCGGGACCGTTTTGTGTCGCGCGAAGGCAGCCAGGTCAGAGAGCCCGAGCCGTTCATCCATCCAGTCGTAAACGGAGGTTGTCAGGGATTTTGTGGTCATGCGTTGATCCTTCAACAGTGAACAGTGGACAGTAAACAGTGGACAGAGGTCAGGCGCGCGAGACTTCTACGCCTGCTTCGTTGACGGCGACTTTGAAAAGCTTGAGCGGCTTGGGCGGAGGGCCGCTGACGTTGGCGCCCGTGTAGGCGTTGTAGACGCCGCCATGGCAGGCGCAGTGAATGCGGTCGGCCTGGGGCTCGTATTGCACCGTGCAACCCAGGTGTGTGCAGACAGCGCTGAGGGAGATCCAGCGGCCATCGGCGTGGTGAATCAGCATGGCCGGCGACGTGCCGAATTTGAACATGAGGACGGAACCGAGGGGCAGCTTCTGCGCGTCCTTGAGCGTGACTTCTGTAACGGCTGTGGCGGAGAGAGCCATCTCCGCAGGCGAAGCCAGGTAACGGTAGATGGGGTAGCCCAGAGCGGCCGTATACAAGATGCCCGCCGCGCCGGCCGCTGTCAGAAAGAAGCGGCGCGAAAGCAGTTCACCAGGGTCCTCAGTAGGCTTGGCAAGTTGCGGGTTTTCGATTAAGACAACATGGTCGCTCATAGAGCAGCGGCGCCCTCCATAACTTTCCTGGCGCGCGCCACAACGGAAACGAGCCATCCAATAACACCCAGGCCGGCAACGAAGAGGACGAGGAACAATCCCACGACACTCCAGTTCGTGACCACGACCCGATCCCACACGTCATAACCTTTGCTGAGCAAGGTCAGATCGCGCACACCGTCACGGTAGACAGTAAATGTGATTTCAACCAGCACCGCAACCAGCACGCCGACCCAGCCAAGCCAGCCTGCGGAGATTTTTCCGAAACCGGCAATCGCGGCGACTAAAACTGCAACGACAACCAGCGCCAGCCAGCCGTATCCTGCGAAGCCGGAGAGTTTATAGAGCGGATAAGCCGCTGAGCCGCCGTGGATATCGAGTCCTGCCAGCCCAGCCTTGACCGCTGCCGGTTGAACGCTGGCGGCCCACAAGCCGGCTGCCAGGTAAACCAGGCCGAAGACCGCGGCCACCTTACCGCCGACGCCAGCGACGAAGCGCTTTTCATCGGCGGTGAAGGTGCTGCGACCCGATAGATAGACAAGCCACAGGCCACCAATAAAGAGACCGCCGGCCAGCATGAGCAGCCAGCGTGGGGTCAGCGTTGGGTCGCCGGTTGGCAGATAAGCGCCGGCGCCTGAGGCAGAGTACATTTGCTGCCAGACTTCAGGCCGCAGCATCAGCGTCATATTCGTAGAGAGCAGGCGGGCAATGAACCCAGCCAGCAGCCACGCGCTCAGGCCCACCCACCAGGCCGATTCGCCCGCCTCAAGCCGCGCGCTGAACTGATAGAGCAACCAGTAAGTCAGGGTGAGGATGGCGATGATGGAGATCCAGTATAGACCGATCAGGACGCTGCTGGTATAGAGCGCGCGGCCATAGAGAACCTGGGCAAAGAGCAGCGGCGGGACGCCGAGATTGATCACGTAAGTCATCACCACCGTGAGCCGGCGCGCCAACGCCCGCGCGGTGACGAGCGATTGCGGCGAACTGCGGAAAAGACTGAGCAGGACAGCCAGAAGCAGTCCGCCCAGAAGCATTTCCACGGCGACAAAGTGCAGGGACAGCGTCACGATATGGAGCAGCTTGAGCAGCCATATCGGAGCCGGCAAAGGAATTGGATCGACAGCGGGAAATGATTGCATGGCACCCCTGACAGCTTGAGGAAATGAGTTGAGTGTAAGAAGGTTGCGCTCCGATCGGATGTGATGCCACTCACATAAAGCAACTAAAGTTGTGCGAGGGAAATGGGATAGGAATACTTCCTTTTTTGGGAACACGCGAACAACTGCAAAAATGGCGCGTTTCGGCGGTTTCAACGGTTGAAGGGGGGGCGGGCAGTTGTCTCTGGGTTTCCCGCATCCAAGAACTTGAAGGAGACGCTGGATGCGCGCAACAGGGATGGTTGGTTTGGCGATGGCCGCTTTGATCGGATTGAGTGTGGGCTGCAAACAGAACAGCGTGGACAAGGGCGCTTTCAAATCGGCGTTGAATGACTACTACAAGGGGCAGCAGGACTGCCTGTGGAGATCGCCGTTGAAATTTCCGGTCCAGGCGGACACGTCGAATGACGAACAGACGAAGGGATATGACGCGCTAGTGGATGCAGGCCTTCTTACGAGGACATCCGCGGAGAAGAAGCGGTTCCTGGTGGGCTCAAAGCAAGTCAACGACTACGACATTTCGGATAAGGGACGGTCGAGTTGGACGCAGGAGCAGACGCAGCCGGGGTACGGGAACTTCTGCTTTGGGCATCCGCAGGTGATTTCCGTTGACAGCTATTCGCCGGCTGATCCGGATGCGCCCCAGTACACGGTGAACTATCGCTATGGCCTGACCAGCCTGCCGGATTGGGCGAACACGACAGAGATGAAGACAGCCTATCCAAAGATCGTGCGAGAGGGTTCAGGCGCGGAGGCGGGTACGGCGACGCTCGCGAAGACAAGCAGCGGCTGGCAGGTCTCCGACGTGCAACCGGTTCCGACCACTCAAAGCGGGCAGTAAAGGAAGAGCCGGCCGGGTTGCGGAGTTAGCGAGATTCCACCCTTCGGTCGAGACCGTCGAGCGTCTTGGCCCTTATACTTACAGCCATGTTTTCAGCTCTTCGCGCGACCACTTCCCTGGGACTTCTGGCGGCTGGAATTACGGCATCGGTTTATGGACAAGCCCCGATTACCGGTCCAGTACCCCAGTCAAAACAGGCCGACAAACCTGCCGCCGCAACGCAGGACGTCGCTGGCACCCATTCTCCGTTGCTTGACGCGCAGCACCGGCCCATCACCGCGGGTGGATTTGTGAAAACCGGTCCCATCGTGTTTGAGGATGTGAGCGAAAAAGCGGGACTGACCCACTGGACGCACAAGATGGGGACGCCGGCGAAGAGCTACATTGTCGAAACCAAGGGCTCGGGCGTGGGACTGATCGACTTTGACAACAGCGGATGGCTTTCAATCTATGTAGTGAACGGTTCGACGGTGGACGCGCTCACGGGCAAGGCGACGCCTCCTCACGCAGCACTGTTCCGCAACAACCACGATGGCACCTTCACCGATGTTGCGGAGAAAGCCGGCGTCACGAACGATCGCTGGGGCACCGGCGTCGCCATCGCCGATTTCGACAACGATGGCTGGCCGGATATTTTTGTGTCGAACGTTGGCAAGAATCGCCTTTACCGCAATAACCACAATGGAACTTTCACAGACGTTACAGAGAAGGCCGGGGTGCAGCTAGGAAACTGGTCCAGCGGTGCAACCTGGGGCGACTACGACGGCGACGGGCGGCTGGACTTATTTGTTGCGGGCTACATCCACTGGGACTGGAATAACCTGCCGGACAGCAAGGAAAGCGGCGGCAATAATGCGTTCTGCACCTTCCGCGGCGAATCGGTTGCCTGTGGGCCGAGAGGCTTGAAGGGCGAACCGGATCATTTGTTCCACAACAATGGAGAAGGCACGTTTACCGATGTGAGCGAGAAGGCCGGCGTGGCCGACAAGCCAGGGTACTACGGGCTGGGCGCGGTGTTTGTCGACATCAACAACGACGGCAAGGTCGACCTGCTGGTGGGCAACGACTCGACACCGAACTACATGTATCTGAACAAGGGCGACGGTACATTCGACGATGTGAGTTACGCGTCGGGGTTTGCTTTGAATGAAGCGGGCCGCGAG
>Ga0182016_10004273_pt1 | contig 15894 bp, 19 predicted proteins | sample 712S2MmetaG_FD_120491 | JGI IMG/M metagenome (GOLD analysis project Ga0182016, IMG submission 120491) | Permafrost microbial communities from Stordalen Mire, Sweden - 712S2M metaG | ecosystem: Environmental > Terrestrial > Soil > Wetlands > Permafrost | place: Sweden: Stordalen | collected...
CCCCCACGACCACTACCACGCACGCCACGACCACGACGACGGTCGCCCCCACGACCACTACCACGCACGCCACGACCACGACGACGGTCGCCCCCACGACCACTACCACGCACGCCACGACCACTACCACGCACGCCACGACCACTACCACGCACGCCACCACTACGACGACGACCGTGGCCCCGACGACCACTACGGTCGCGCCCACGACCACGACGGTGACCTCGAGCAACCTCATCCCCGACCCTGGTTTTGAGACCTCGGCGGTCCCGGCCGACTATTGGGGCAGCACCCTCGCCCACACCACAGCAGTGGTCCATTCGGGGTCGGGGGCACTGGCGCAGACCACCACCTCTACGAGCGGGGGATGGGACCTCGACGACAATTCGAGCTGGTACGCCCCGATTAGTTCGGCCTATACCTATAGTTCCGCCATTTGGGTACGGGCAACGGCGGCGGTCAGCGTTGATATAGGCGTGGACTTGTTGACATCAAACGGTACGTATGTGGACACGGCCAGCGGGCCCTGGGTCACGCTGGCCGCGAACACCTGGACCGAGCTCACGGTCAGCGGGATCAAGCCCACCTCCACCGAGGTCTATGCCGGAATGGAGCCGGACTTTCAAAAGGCGCTGAAGGGGACGGTCATCTACTGGGACGATATGGCGCTTACCGGTTAGCCAATGTTGCCTAGCGGGCGCGAGAACATCGCTGGGCGGAGCCTCGGGACTGCGTCCCGAACGGGGCACAGCCCCGTGCCCGACCAGCGCAGCAGCACGCGTACTGGTCCCTCAGGGCGGGACCAGGTCCCAGTCGACGTGCAATGGACGGGTTAACTCACGATCTTGTCGGCGAGATCGCCGCCGGCGAGGCGGCAGCGAAGAGCCTCCTCGGGAAGCGGAAATCGCCGACAGCTATCTTCTGCACAAACGACCTGCTGGCGCTGGGTGCGGAGCGTGCGGTCCTGGAAGGTGGGCGCCGCCTCCTTGATGACGTCGCCCTCATCGGATACGACGATGTTCCCTTCGCGGCCCTGGCGTTCGTACCGCTCACGTCAGTGAGGCAACCCTCCTACGACCTGGGACACCGAGCGGCCGAACTCCTGTTGGACGAGGCGTCCGGGACGTCCCATAGTGTCACGACCACTAACGTGAAGCGCCTGGCCTGCTGACGCCGAGGTGACGTGTGGATATCCGCACACTGGGGACTTAAGGCCTGTTGTGGTGGTATCAGCACAACGGCTGATTTACGATAATGTGTTGATATGAGCACAGCTCCGGTTATGTGGCGGGCATCGAACGGGCGCGAGCTTGGCCGCGCCCTCGCCCGTCTTCGACAGCAAACCGGTCTCACGCAGGAGGCAATGGCGACGCGGGTCGGGATCGAACGCACGTACCTCACCCGAATGGAGACCGGTCTCGCCACCGAGCAGCTACAGCGCGTCTTCGCGATCCTCCGCGAAGTTGGCTACGAACTGGCCATCGTCGCACGGGACAACATTGGCTAGCCGTCCCGCCCTCGATGTCTGGCTCTATGACACACTAATTGGCACCCTCAGCGAACCAACGTACGGGAAGCTTCGCCTCGACTACAGCACCGAGGCCGAAGCCCGCTTCCGTCCTGGCTCCATTGTCCTGTCCACTTCGATGCCGGTTAACGCCGACCGTCGTCCTAGGGGTGACGTGGTCCGGGCGTTCTTCGATGGGCTCTTACCCGAAGGTGATGCGAGAGGTGCGCTCTCTGACGAGTTCTCGGTCCGTCGGGGCGACCACTTTGGGCTGCTTTCGGCTATCGGAAGAGACTGCGCCGGCGCGATCGTCCTCGTCCCTGCAGGCACGCCTGCACGCGAGCCCGACAGCCGAGTGGAACCGCTCTCCGAGCTCGCCCTCGAAGATCTCATTGCCCATCTAAGAGAGCGACCTCTTGGGGCTGACATTGACGTTCGCGTCTCGTTGCCTGGCGCCCAGGAGAAGCTGTTGTTGGCGATAGCGCCGGACGGCTCCTGGGGCCGACCACTCGGAGGCGCACCGTCAACGCACATCCTGAAGCCACAGGACATGCGCTTCGGCTCCTACGCGGCCGCTGAAGCGTTCTGCCTTGACCTCGGCCGAAAGCTAGATCTCACAGATGTTGGTTCATATGTGGTTGAGATTGCAGGCCGGCCTGTCATCGTTGTGTCCCGGTACGATCGGCGCCGGGCACAGACGGGCGTGGTCAGGGTCCATCAGGAGGACGTTTGTCAGGCACTCGGCATCGATTGCTCTGATCAACCGCGTCGGAAGTACCAATCTAATGGTGGGCCCAGTCTCGCGGCCTTCGCCAGGGTACTCGCGGAGTTTGCTCCGATAAAGGACCGCTCGAAGTTGTTGGCGCTCACGACCCTCAACGTCGCGGTCGGTAACGCTGATGCTCACGCCAAGAACATCTCCATAATTCACGACGAAGCCGGCGCCGTACGCCTGGCGCCCGCTTACGACGTCACCCCGACCACGTTCTACACGAACATCCCCACCCCGGACGGCCTGAAAGACATGACCGACAAACTCGGCATGTGGGTCAACGGCAAGCGAAGTGTCCATGATGTCAGCGCAGAGGACCTGGTCGGGGAGGGGACCGTTTGGGGTCTTCCCGAAAGCACCGCGTCGCACGTCGTCAGTTCCACCCTAGAAGGGATCCACCGGCACATTCCTGCCGCGGCAAAGTCGGCAAAGATCCCCGAGGCAATGGTCGACTTCGTCGCCAGTCGGACGGCCGCTTTGGTCGCTGGCAAATCCCCGCCTCTAGCTGTTCGGTAGCGCGGCCCGCAGTCGCGCGGCCAGGTCGGCGGCGAAGTCCTCGGAGGGATAACGATGGCGGGGCCACAGGAAACCTCGCAGGCCGTCGCCGAAGCTGCGCGGTACGACGTGGAGGTGCACATGGGGGACGCTCTGGCTCACGACCTCGTTGAGGGCGAAGAAGGCTCCCTCCGCCCCCAGGGCCGCCCGTTGCGCTGCCGCCACCCGTCGCCCGGCCCCGAGCAAGGGCCCGAGGAGCTCGTCGGGCGTCTCTGCCAGCGTGCCGTAGTGGGCCCGGGGCACGACCAGGGTGTGGCCGTCGAAGACGGGCCGGTTGTCCAGGAAGGCGACGAAGCCGTCCTCCTCCAACACGGTGTGGGAAGGAAGGGTGCCTTCAATGAGCTGATCGAACAAGCAGGCTGACGTGACAGACGACATTACGTCGTTCCAGACGTGTGCCCGATGAACCTTCTCGGGGCCGGTGCCATCGCGCCTATTTCCCGTAATGAGAACGCACTTGGATAATGATGATGTCGTTGCCGTCCACCTTGTACACGAGCCTGTGTTCCTCGTCGACCCGTCTTGACCACAAGCCGGTAAGAATATTGCGGAGAGGCTCAGGGTGGCCTATCCCTGTGAGTGGGTGACGAACAACGTCAGCGAGAAGCCGGTTGACCCGGTTGAGAGTCGCTTTGTCTGTCCGCTGCCAAAACAGGTAGTCCTCCCACCCGGTCGGGACGAATACCAACCTCACTGGAGCAGGTCGTGCTCTTCAATCTGGCCTGTCCGGGCTTGCTCCATGCCCTCCAGCAAGCGACGGGCGTTGGCCGGGGAGCGCAGCAGGAACGCCGTCTCCATGAGCGAGTCGTAGTCGGCTTTGGCCATGAGGACGGCCGAGCCAGACTTGGAGATGATCTCGACCGCCTGGCGGTCGTCGTTGACCTGGGCGATCAAGGGGAACAGGTTCCTGCGAGCTTCTGAGGCTGTGATAGCCATGGTTGTCTCCCTTGGTTGGCCTTGCTTGGTTGGCCTACTTGGCCATGGTACCGGATTCGGTACTACTCTTTCATGACGGCCCCCACTCGATGTTGACGCCCCACGCCTCGCCAATCCAGCCCCGGTACGCCCCAACGAGCCCGAGCCAGCCGCTAAAGTGCAGGTCAGAGACCTGAGGCCCAGGTCAGGGAAGGCAATAGACACATATGCCCGATATAGCCGTTGGCAGCGCACCGCCCGAGACCGTCCTGCCCGAGCCTCCCCCCGAAGCCGCGCAGGCCCTGTCGGAGGCCATGACCAGTTCGTCTCCCCGGGCCGCGGTGGCCCCGGTGGCCGCCCGCTGGCCCCGGTACATAGAGGCGTGGGCGTCCCTGGCCGAGCTCAACGTCGGTGATGACGTCGTCGCCGCCTATGCCTTTGCCCGCACGGGTTACCACCGCGGCCTGGACGCCCTGCGAGCGGCGGGGTGGAGGGGATCGGGGTATGTTCGCTGGCGCCACCCGTCCAACCGCGGGTTCCTGCGCAGCCTGGAGGCGCTGCAGCTGACGGCTGGGCTAATAGGGGAGGACGACGAGCAGCAGCGGTGCGCACTCTTTCTCCGTCAGCTGGACCCAGAACGGCGCGGCGCGGACCGCTAATGGCTTCATCACCTGTAGGACCTGTCCCCCCCGGGGCCGGCCCGGCCGAGCTCGACCGGATGCGCCGGCGGATCCTGTGGCGGATGCCTTCGGGCCTTTACCTTCTGGGCAGCGCCGCCGGGGGCCGGCGCAACCTGATGACGCACACCTGGGCCATGCAGGTCTCCCAGGAGCCCAAACTTCTAGCCGTAAGCATCCGCCACGACGCCCTGACCTGCGAGCTCGTACGCCAGGGTGGCGCCTTCAGCCTTTGTTTCCTCAAACGCGAGGACCGGGCCATCGTCAGGGCGTTCACCAAGCCCGCCGAGGAAGGGCCCGGTCCGGCCATGCTCGGGGGCGTGGCAGTGAGGACGGGTTCCACAGGGACGCCCATCTTTTCCGGCGCGGCTTCCTGGCTGGAGTGCGAGGTGCGCCAGGAACTGGAGCTGGGCGACCACGCCCTGTTCGTGGGCGAGGTGGTCGACTGCGGTGCCCCGGACGAGGACGCGCCCCTGCTGCGGACCGAGGACACCAGGCTCAACTACGGAGGCTGATGCGGGCCGGGGGCACCTTTTCCGGGCCTCTCGGTGAAGGGCTCCCGGGGGACGACACGGTAGACTTTGCGCGTGTCGTCACCCGCGCCCTCCGTGAGCGGGCCCCGGGCCACGGACCGGCGCGCCGAAGTCCACGAGGCCCTGGCCGCCTACCACGACTCGCGCGACGAGGCCGCCCTTAATTTCATCGTTTCCGCCTACCAAGGCCTGGCCCGGTCGCTGGCCAACCGGTTCGTCCAGCGGGGCGAGGACATCGACGACCTCAACCAGGTGGCCCTGATCGGCTTGCTGAAAGCGATCGAGCGTTTCGACCTCGCCCGGGGGACCGAGCTCACGACGTTCGCCACCGCCACCATCCTGGGCGAGCTCAAACGCCACCTCCGGGACCGGTCCTGGTGGGTCCGTCCGCCCCGGCGGGTGCACGACCTCTACATAAACGCCCAACAGGCCATCGACGAGCTGGCCCAGGTGCTGGGCCGGTCTCCCACCATGGCGGAGCTGGCCCGGCACATCGGCGCCTCCCCGGAGGACGTGGTCGAGGCGCTCGAAGCCGGAGCGTTACGTAGCAGCTCGTCATTGGACACGCCCGGCCCTACGGGTGAGGACGGCCACGCCTGGGGCCAGTTCGGGGCGGGGGACCCGGGCCTGGCCGAGGTGGAAGGGAGGCTGGTACTGACCCCGCTGCTGGCCCGCCTGGGCGAGCGGGACCGCCTGGTGCTCAATCTCCGCTTCGTCGGTGGGTGGTCCCAGACCCAGATAGGGGCCTTGATCGGCGCCACCCAAATGCAGGTCTCACGCATGTTGGCTCGCAGCCTGGCCCAGCTCAGGGCCTGGTCGGAGCCCGAGAGCGCATAGGTGGCGGTCCCGGTCCCACCCTGGGCGGCCCAGGGCCCTGCCGAGAGCGAGGGCCCCTGGCTGGTAACGACGGCCAAAGACCTCGCCGCTCTGGTCGAAGAGCTGGTCTCGGTGCCCCGGTACGCTCTCGACACCGAGTTCCACCGCGAGCGGACGTACTGGCCGCGCCTGGCCCTGGTCCAGGTGGCCTGGGAGCCCACCCCGGGCGCAGCCGTGGCCATTGCCCTGGTGGACCCTCTCGCCGTCGACCTCGAACCCTTCGCCAAGGTGCTGGCCGGCCCCGGGGTCATGGTGGCCCACGCCGCCAGCCAGGATCTCGAGGTCCTGGCCCGGGCGTGCCAGCTCCTGCCGTCGTCGCTGTTCGACACCCAGGTGGCGGCGGGCTTCCTCGGTTACGGGTCGGCTTCGTTGGCCTCGTTGGTGGACCGCTTCCTGCACGTGCGCCTGGCCAAGGGCGACCGCCTCAGCGATTGGAACCACCGTCCCCTTACGGCCTCACAGCTGTCCTACGCCGCCTCGGACGTCGCCCACCTGCTCGCCCTTACCGACATGATCTCCGGGCAGCTCTCGGCTCGGGGCCGGCTGGTGTGGGCCGAAGAGGAATGTGCCGCCCTCCTGGCCCGCCCCGTGGGTGCCACCGATCCCGATGAAGCGTGGTGGAAGCTGCGCGACAACCGACAGCTCCAAGGGACCGCTCGGGCCGTGGCCCAGGAGGTGGCGGCGTGGCGAGAGCGCAAAGCCCGCCAGCACGACCTCCAACCGCGCATGGTCCTGCCCGACTTGGCGCTGCTCTCGATCGCCCACGGCCCGCCGCCCAACGCGGACAAGCTCCACGAGACCCGGGGTATCGACGCCCGGTACCTGCGGGGCGGGGCCGACCAGGAGATCATGGCCGCCGTGGCTAGAGGCCGGGTGCTGCCCGTCGACCTAGTGCGGGTCGCCCAGGTCGACCAGGTGAGCAAGGAGCTGCGGCCGGCGGTGGCGCTGGCCTCGGCCTGGGTGGCCCAGCTGGCCCGGGACGAGGAGGTTGACGCCGCCCTCCTGGCCACCCGCAGCGACGTGGTCGAGTTCCTCTCCTTCAAGCCCGAGGCGCGCCTCGGGCAAGGTTGGCGGGCCGGGCTGGTCGGTGCGCCCCTGCGCAAGCTGGCCAGCGGTGCCGCGTCGTTGGCCCTGGACGGCCACGGGCGCTTGCTCATGGAGGACAGGCCGCGTCACGGCGCGGGGGCCTGAGCGCAGCGGCGGAACTACGCCTCGGCTTGGCGGTCGCTTTCCGGCCGCAGGTCGATAGTCAGGGTAAGGATCCCGCCCTCTAGGGCGGCCGTGGCGTCGCCGATCATGGCGTAGTCCATGAAGTCGGTCCGGGCCTGGTCGACGAAGCGCTTGCGGTCGGCGCCCTCGATCGGCGGTACGCCCCGTTGGCGCACGGCGTGCGCCCGGTCCCGAAAGCGCTGGAGCATGGCGTCGACGTCGAGCTCTTGAGGCATGGGGCCATGCTAGAGCCGGCGTCCGGGCACGTTGGCGGGCGAGCGGTGGCCCTGGCTGCGGTTTACATTTGGGACCGAGATGGCGGTAGGCTTCGGGGGTTCTCGCACGTCTCGCTCAGGAGTCATTGTGAAAAAGGGACGGCACCGGCGCTTCGAAGAGGCGCGTAGTTTGAAGCGGTCTGTGGAAGCGGTAGTCGAGCCATGTCCCGAGTGCCGAGCGATGCCGGGCACGGAGCACGCCTCGTGGTGCCTGGCGATGGAAGACGAGGAAGATCAGGAAGGCGATGGCGAGGTGGAGGTCGAGGAGAGCCCGGAGCTCGACCGCACCGACAGTCACCAGTACTGACGGTAATGGGACTGAGGGCCTTGCGCCTGTCCCGTAGCATGATGAAGTGGCAAACAGCAGCCCTGGACCGCGCCGACAGCCGGCTTACCCGCGGGTCGCGGACAAGCCCGAGTTCCCTGAGGTAGAGCGCGAGATCCTGGCCTACTGGGCCCAGGACGGCACCTTCGAGGCGTCGGTAAAGGCGCGTAGCACGGCGGAGGAGTTCGTCTTCTATGACGGGCCTCCGTTTGCCAACGGCTTGCCCCACTACGGCCACCTCCTGACGGGGTACGTGAAAGACACCGTGCCCCGCTACAAGACGATGCGCGGTTGGCGCGTCGAAAGGCGTTTCGGCTGGGACTGCCACGGCCTGCCGGCGGAGATGGAGGCGGTGAGGGAGCTCGACCTTCCCGGTCGGGCCGACATCGAGCGCTACGGCATAGCCCGGTTCAACGAGTACTGCCGGGCGTCGGTCCTGCGCTACACGAGCGAATGGGAGCGTTACGTCACCCGCCAGGCGCGCTGGGTCGACTTCGCCCACGACTACAAGACCATGGACCTCTCCTATATGGAGAGCGTTATGTGGGCGTTCCGCCAGCTGTACGAAAAGGGCTTGCTTTATGAGGGTTTCCGAGTCCTGCCCTACTGCTGGGAGTGCGAGACGCCTCTGTCCAACTTCGAGACCCGGGTCGAAAACGCCTACCGCCCGCGCCAGGACCCCGCTGTCACGGTCGCCTTCGAGCTCTCCGCCCCCGGCCCCGGCCACCCGGCCGAGGCCCTCTTCGGAGCCGAGCTCCCCGCCCGGGCCTTGGTGTGGACGACCACGCCGTGGACCCTGCCCTCCAACCTGGCCCTGGCCGTCGGGACCGACATCACCTACGCCGTGGTGCAGACCGACGAGGCCCGCTATGTCATCGCTGAGTCCCGCCTCGAGGCGTTGGGCGAGGCCCTGGAAACGGCGCTGCCCGGGGCTCGCCTCGTGGCCACGCTCGAGGGTGCCGAACTGGCGGGGCTTTCTTACCGCCCCCTGTTCGATTTCTTTGCCGACCAACCGGGTGCCTTCGTGGTGCTGACCGCCGACTTCGTCTCCACCGAGGAAGGTACGGGGATAGTCCACCTTGCCCCCGGGTTCGGCGAGGACGACCAGCGGGCGTGCGAGCAGGCCGGCATAGGTGTGGTGTGCCCCATCGACTCGCGCGCCCGGTTCACCGCCGAGGTACCTGCCTACCAGGGCGTCCAGGTCTTCGAAGCCAACCGGGCCATAATCGCCGACCTGCGTCGGGCGGGTGTCCTGGTCCGCCACGAGAGCTATGAGCACTCCTATCCGCACTGCTGGCGGACCGACACCCCCCTCGTGTACAAGGCGGTCAGCTCCTGGTTCGTCAGGGTCACGGCCCTCAAGGAGCGGATGCTGGAGCTCAACCAGGAGATCAACTGGGTGCCCGCCTACATGCGCGACGGGGCGTTCGGCAAGTGGCTCGAAGGCGCCCGGGACTGGTCGATAACCCGGAACCGTTTCTGGGGCTCTCCCATCCCCGTGTGGAAGAGCGACGACCCCCGCTATCCCCGCATCGATGTTTACGGCAGCCTCGACGAGCTCGAGGCCGACTTCGGCGTGCGCCCGGCCGACCTGCACCGCCCCGGCATAGACGAGCTCGTGCGGCCCAACCCGGACGACCCGACCGGGCAGTCGATGATGCGCCGGGTCGAAGACGTGCTCGACTGCTGGTTCGAGTCCGGTTCCATGCCCTTCGCCCAGGTCCACTATCCCTTCGAGAACGTGGACTGGTTCGAGGGCCATTTCCCCGCCGATTTCATCGTGGAGTACGTGGGCCAGACGAGGTGCTGGTTTTATACCCTCCATGTGATGGGGACGGCCCTGTTCGACAAGCCGCCGTTCCTCAACTGCATGGCGCACGGCGTGATCCTCGGCTCGGACAAGCAAAAACTGTCCAAGCGCCTGCGCAATTACCCCGACCCCGAGGAGATGTTCGCCGCCTTCGGGGCGGACGCCATGCGCTGGTTCCTGCTCTCCTCGCCGGTCGTTCGCGGCGGCGACATCGTGGTGGAGCGCAAGGGCCCTTCCGAGGCGGTGCGGGGTGTGCTCAACCCACTGTGGAACGCCTGGAAGTTCTTCGCCATGTACGCCAACGCCGACGGGCACCAGGCCCACCTGACCGCCGACGCCGTCGAGGTGCTGGACCGCTACATCCTGTCCAAGCTGCGGTTGCTTGTCGAAGAGGTCACCGACGCCATGGACGTCTACGACCTCTACCGGTCGTGCGCGCTCATAACCTCGTTCCTCGACGCTCTCAACAACTGGTATATACGGCGCAGCCGCGACCGCTTCTGGAGCCGGGTCGGGACCAGCCAGGCGTCGGACTCCTCCAAGTTGGCCGCTTACGACGTCCTCTACACCGTGCTGCACACTTTTTGCCGGACGGTGGCCCCCCTGCTGCCCATGCTGGCCGAGTCGGTCTACCGGGGCCTCACCGGCGAGCGCAGCGTGCACCTGGCCGACTGGCCCGACGTGTCCTGCCTGCCCGCGGACGCCGCTCTGGTGGCCCATATGGACACCGTCCGCGAGGTGTGCTCGGCCGGTCACTCCATCCGCAAGGCCCGAGGCCTGAGGGCCCGCCTGCCGCTGGCATCGGTCACGGTGGCCGGCCCGGGGGCGCCCGCCCTGGCCCCCTACTTGGACCTCATCGCCGACGAGCTCAACGTGAAGGAGGTCCGCCTGGTCGAGGAGGTCGACGATGTGGCCGACCTCGTGCTCCAGGTCAACCCGGCGGTCCTCGGTCCCCGGCTGGGGGCGGCGACCCAGCACGTGATCGGGGCGGTGCGCAGGGGCCAATGGATGCGCCTGCCCGAAGGCGAGGTCGAGGTGGCCGGGCACGTCCTGGGCGACGAGGAGTACTCCCTTTCGCTCGTGCCCCGGGACAAGGACTCGAGCCGGGCGTTGCCGGGCAACGACCTCGTGGTCAGTCTTTCCCTGGAGATCACCGAGGAGCTGGAGCTCGAAGGCCTGGCCCGCGACCTCGTCCGCCAGGTCCAAGAAGCGCGCAAGGAAGCGGGCCTCGACGTCTCCGACCACGTCGAGCTGAGCCTCGACCTCACGCATGCGCCCGAGATCCGCCGGGCCGTCGGCGCCCATCAGGAAATGGTGGCGGGAGAGACGTTGGCGCGCCAGATCCACTTCGTCCACGGACCGCCGTCGGGCGCCAAGGAAGTCGCCCTCGCCGACGGGAGCGCGTACTACATAGGGGTGGAAAGGGTGGAGGAGTAGCGAAAGGCGCGTCCGGCAAGGTGCGGCGCGCGAAGCTTTGGCTCCATGACGACCACTAGCCCCTCCGTGACGACCGCTAGCACCCCGGATCCCGCCAAGGCGCGCCATATGCCCGCGTTCGGGTTCACCAAACACGGCCACGCCGTGCACGCTCATGTTACCGACCACCTGCCGGACCACTCGCCATACGCCCGCTTCAACAAGAAGGTGGCGTTGTGGATCACCGAAAATGTCGGCACCATGACGTGCTTTTGGATGTTCTGTGTCATTGCCCTGCTGGCGTTGCCGGCGGCGCTGGTGGAGGCGAAGGTCATCACGCCCACCATCGGCATCATCGGCGAGGCCGGCTTCGTGATCCTCGTCGAATGGGCGGCCCAGAGCTTCATCCAGTTGGTCCTGCTGCCCGCCCTGATGGTGGGCCAAAACCTCCAGAACATCGCCGCCGACGCCCGCTCGGCCAAGACCTTCGAGGACGTAGAGCGCATTATCGACCTGTTGGACGCCCATACTCAAGGGGGCGTGAAGGACATCCTCGAGGCCATTGACGCCCTGAAATCGCAAGTCGTCTCGGCGGGCGGAGCGGGCGGGAGAGGCGGCACCGGGGGGACGGCCACGGCGAGTTGACCTCTTCCGGGCCGAGGCTCCGATGCCTTCCGGCCCGGGTTGGGCGGCAAGGGGCGCTATGCCGTGCCGGGCCCGGGCACCGGGCCAGGCGTACTCGGGGCTTCGGCGGCAGCGGGGACGGGCTCGGCAGCGGGGACGGGCTTGGAGCCCACGAGCAACAGCGTGCCGGCCACGGAGACGATGATGCCCCCGAGGAGCAGGGCGGTCCCGGCACCTCCGGGCAAGCCCTGGTGATATAGGGCGAAACCGGCGCCGATGAGGCCGAGCGAGGCCACCGAGGCGTTGGCCGCCGAGACGCTGGCGGCGTTGGCCCGGCGGAACGCCTGTTGCAGGAGGCTCTGCGCCCACACCGACATCAGGACCATCAGCCAGATCCCGGCACTGGGGAGGACGGCGGTCAGGCCGCCTATCCCGTATATGGCAAAACGGTCGCCGATCTCCTTGGTGAACACGCCCGTGCCGGCATAGAGCAAGCCCACCGCTGCTCCCGTGGCTATGCCGGCCGCCTTGCGCCGGTGGTCGTCGCCGGTAGCGCCCAGGCCGGAAGGCGACAGCCGGGAAGGCGACAGCCGGGAAGGCGATAGTCGGGAAGAGAGGCCGGAGACCACCCCGGCGGCGAGGATGCAGGAGGCGCCCACGACGATCTCGGTCCAGTTGGAAAGCGGTTTGTGCACGACCTTGCTATTGGCGGCTCCAATTGCGGTGATGATCCCGCCTCCACTGGCCAGCGCCACTCCCAGGATCTCGAGGCGGCTGAAGCGCTCGTTCAGCCAACGGCCGCCGCCCACGACGAGCAGGCCTCGCCCGGCGTTACGCAGGGTGGCCACGATGGGGACCGGGGCCAGGGCCAGGGAAGCCGCTTCCCCCACCCAGGCCAGGGCGCTCAGCACCATGGCCGCCAGCCATGCCGGCCGCCGGGCCAGGGCGGCCAACAGGCGCATCCCCGAGCGGGTGGTGGCCGTGCGCATGCCCTCTCGCTTCTCCAGCCAGGCGGCGGTGGCATTGAGCATCCCCGAGAGGAGCGCGAGTAGGCTACCGACGAGCACGATGGCTTAGGGGCGGGATATCGGAGGGACAGTGAAAGTAGGGCACGAAAGCGCGTATGACAGTTACAGACGCTAACGTCCCTCGGCGCGTCCTGATCATCTCGGCGGAGATGGGCGAAGGCCACAATGCCGCGGCCACCGCTCTAACCGAGGCGATAGAAGAATGCTGGCCCCAATGCACGGTGCACAAGCTCGACACCATGGAGCTGCGGGGCGTGCGGTTCGCCCGGGCCGCGCGTTGGGCTTACGGTTTCCAGCTTTCCGCCTTGCCTTGGAGCTACGAGGCCTTTTATGACGGCCTGTCCCGTTCGCAACGGTTCGCCGACCTCGCCCGGGCTTCGGTGGGCGCTTTCTTCGGTCGCCGGTTGGGCAAGGCGGTAGCCAGCAATGATCCCGACCTTGTCATATCGACGTACCCTTTCGGCTCCGCCGCTCTGGACTGGCTCAGGGCAAAAAGGGGCTATTCGACCCTGACGGTCACGTATTGCCCGGCTTTTCACGTCCATCCGTTGTGGGCTTACCGCGGCATCGACCTCCATTTTGTTATGTACGACACGGCCGCTGCCGATGCCCTGCTGCCCGGTTTCGACCAGACGATGCGGTTGGGCGCGCCACCGGTGCGGCAGGGCTTCGGCGACATGAGCCGGGAAGAAGCGCGCCGGCTCCTCGGGCTGCCCCAGGACGACTTCATCGTCCTGATGACGGGCGGCGCTTGGGGCCTGGGCGACATCGCCCCGGGAGTGGAAGCCTTGGTGAAGCTGGAGCCGGCGGTGCACGCCATCGCTGTGTGCGGGAAAAACGCCACCCTGGAGGAAGGGTTGCGTTCGTTGGCCGCAGCCCATAGCGGTCGGCTGACCGTCTTCGGCTACGTCTCGACCATGCCCGAGCTCATGGCCGCGGCCGACGTGGTGGTGACCAACGGCGCCGGTGTCACGGTACTGGAGGCGTTGCGGACCCCGAGGCCGGTGGTCGCCTTTTCACCCCTGGTAGGGCACGGTACCGCGTCGACGACCGAGATGGTGCGCCGCCAGCTGGCTGTCGAGGCAAGCGACGTGCCCCAGCTCGTCGAGCAGATCCGCCGGTTGCGGACCGACGCCGACTTGCTGAGCACGATGCAGGGGGCGGCCGAGGCGTGGGTCGAAGGCCGCGACCTGGCGGGCAGCCTGGGCGAGATCCAGGCCCTGTACGCCTCCCTGCACCCAACCTCCACCGCCGTCTCCGGCCGCACCGGCCGCACCGGCGTCACGGGCGAGGGATAGAGGCGCCCTCAGGTTTGCAGTCGGAGCACGTCGGGGCCAGGTGCCCGGGCGGCCGGCAACCCGGTAGCCTGCACAAACGAACTTCCGTCCGCATAGCTCAGGGTATTGGCGCAGCCGCCGTCGGCATGAGACTGATAGGTGAGGTGCACCGAAGTGGCAGTTAAGGCTTGGCCGGCGCGGGCCTCGAGCTCCGACCACCGGGCTTCGGTGGGCGGGTCGTCGCAAGCCGCGAAGACCTCCGCCCACATGACGGGGCTGGCCAGCCCGGTGGCCGGCACCAGGAGGTCCCTGATCACGGTGGCTTGCCCGGTAGCCATGTCGGTGACCTCCGAACGCCAGGCGCCTGGGCTCGGGGACCATACCCGGAAGCGGTAGGGACGCCCGGGAGACCACGGGATATGGCGGGTATGAGGGCCGTCGACGGGCGGGAGGTCCGACCCCGTACCGTCGAGGACGCCGCCCCCGGCGTGGTAGCCGCCCCAATTGACGGCGCCGGCCGGCGCTCCCGGGTGCCATTGCAGTCCGGTGTGCCCTGCCCCGAGGTCCCGGCCCCGGTCGACGAAAGAGACCTGCAGCGCCCAGAAGTAGAGCTTGCGGACGGCAGGGGCGCGGGTGATCTCCAACACTGCGCTGACCTCTTGGAAAGGGCCGCCCGGCACGTCCCACCAGAGGTGGAACGAGGATGCACCGTTGGACGAGGTGGGCGCGCCGGTCACCCTTTCCCGCGGTTGGCTGAAACGCGATAGCCAGCTCACACCGGCGAAGCTATCCGATTGACGCGTTGGCGCTGGCCCTGTGGGCTGGCGCTGTGGGTCGGTGCGAGGCGGGCGTGTGAAGGCCTGTCGGTCGGGTGGGTGCGCGCGTGGTTGCCGATGGGGCACACCTGCCAGGTAGCGGAGGCGCAAACCCAGTCTCTCGCATATAGACGCGCGAAACTCCACGCTAACCCCCCGTTTCCTTGCCGTCTTTTGCAGTTGATTACATCGAGCGCGAGGGCTCTTGGCAGTTCCTTTCGTTTTCCGGCATAAACCGCCGCCCCAAAACACTGGTACCGCTTGCGCGTAACTGCCAAAAACGCGGGCGGGAGACGAAGCAACTCAGTACTTTCTAACGGAGCTGTTCGGCAGGACGCGAGGGCGCGCCTTCAAAAACCCCTGCCATGCCTGCAATAACCCCAGGAGATCAGGGTGCGGCAGCCGCTGCCGGCCCTGCGTCCGACTGGCGCCGGGCCGCTCTGGTGGCCGAGCAGGCCGCGGCGAGGGCCATGCCGCCCATGGAGGTGTAAAACGCTGTGTGCAAACCGGCAGTAAACGCGACTGCGAGGTGACCCTTTATCTTGGCCGTCCCCACGAATATGACAAATGCCAGCCCCCGCGAGATGGACCGCGAGGCGACCAGTATCGCCATGCTGAACGAAAAGACCATGCCGATGTTGGCGAAGGTCCTCAGCATCCCGGAGGCCACGCCGAACACCTGGGGCTTGACCGCCCTCATCAGCGCGGCGGTGTTGGCTGGGAAGAAACCGCTGGCGCCGATGCCGTTCAGGACGCTCGCCACCACCACGACCCAAAGACCGGTACCGATCGACAGGCGTGAGTAGACCAGGAGCGCCACCACCTGGAGGGAGAGGCCGGCAGTGGCCGGGAGGACAGGGCCGAAACGGTCCGCTACCCGCCCGGCAAGCGGCCCGACGGCACTGCCCACCACGTACCCCGGTACCAGTAACAGGGAAGCATCGATCGGGGCCATCCCCCGGGGGCCCTGCGGGTGATGGCCCACAGGATGCCGAAGAGCCCGAGGCCGAGCGAACCCATCCCCACCAGGTCGAGGTGGTGCTTGGTCCTGCGGCCGCTGTCCCTCAACACCCGGAAAGCGAGGGTGACGCCGAAGGCCCCGATGGGCACGTTGATCCAGAAAATCCAGCGCCAGGAAAGGTAAGTGACCATGGCGCCGCCGACGACTATCCCGAGGACGGCGCCGATGCTCCAGCCGACGGCGTTGCGCTATTGCTCCCCGTGGACGGCACTGTCTTCACGGCCTCATCCGGCTTCACGGCCTCATCCGGCTTCACGGC
>Ga0182016_10004275_pt1 | contig 15891 bp, 13 predicted proteins | sample 712S2MmetaG_FD_120491 | JGI IMG/M metagenome (GOLD analysis project Ga0182016, IMG submission 120491) | Permafrost microbial communities from Stordalen Mire, Sweden - 712S2M metaG | ecosystem: Environmental > Terrestrial > Soil > Wetlands > Permafrost | place: Sweden: Stordalen | collected...
GAAGGCGTCTCGGCACCCGTCCCGGGTTTGGCAATATCGCCGGCGTTTATTCTCTGCGTCCTGATCATGGTGGCGGGCGAGATTGTCCTCACGCGCACGGTCTTTGGACGCTATTTGCTGGCGATTGGGGCCAACGAAACGGCCGTGCGCATGGCGGGAATCAACCCCAAACCGCCCAAAATCGCGGTGTTCGTCCTCACCGGGCTTCTCAGCGGTTTGGCCGGAATATTTTCCGCGTCACGGCTGGGTTCCTCCGATCCCAACGCGGGCGCGGGGTTGGAACTCTCGGCCATCGCCGCCGTGGTCATCGGCGGAACCAGTCTGCTGGGCGGGCGCGGCTCGGTTGTCAATTCATTTTTTGGCGTCCTGATCATTGCCACCCTGGAAGCCGGCTTGGCGCAAGTGGGAGCCACCGAGCCGGCCAAGCGCGTGGTGACGGGCGCGGTCATTGTTCTGGCGGTGGTCCTGGACGCCTGGCGGCGGCGGGCGCGGCTGGCCCTCCGCGGTTCTATTTGACAATGACATCCACCGGGGTGGTCTGGTCCGCGGGCGGCGCTTCGCCGCGCAAAATTTTCAGGGCCGCTTCGATGCCGAAGACGGCCAGTTGATCCCCGTGCTGGTCGGCCGTGACAGTGACCGCGCCGTTCTGCAGCAGGGGGCGCAGGGCGCTGATATTATCGAACCCCGCGACCAGCACTTTGCCGCTTTTGCCGGCGGCCGCGATGGCCGCCACCGCGCCCAAAGCCATATTGTCATTGGCGCAGAGAAGAGCTTTGAGGTCGGGGTGTTCGCTCAGGAGGGCGGCGGCGACATTGTTCGCCTTCTCCATTTCCCAATCGCCGCTTTGCACGCCGACAATCTGAATCTCCGCCGCTTTCATGGCGTCCTCAAAGCCGAGTCGCCTTTGCTGGCCGTTAAACGCCGTGGGGATGCCTTCGATAATGGCCACATGATCGCCGGCCTGCAACTTCCGGGCGAGGATTTCGCCCACCTTGCGCGCACCCGCGCGATTGTCCGGACCGACGAACGGCACTTGGAGATTGGCTTGCCGGAGGACCCCGGCGTCCAATTTGTTGTCAATATTGACGACCAAAATGCCCGCCTCATGGGCCCGCTTGAGGACGGTGACCAGCGCCATGGAATCAGCCGGGGCAATGACAATGGCATTGACCTGGCGCGCGATCATCTGCTCGACGAGATTGACCTGTTCGGCCAGGTCCGTCTCGTTCTTGATGCCATTGGCCAGGAGATCGTAATCACCGGCGTGGGCCTCCTGATGCCGGGTCGCGCCCGCGGCCATGGTGCTGAAAAACTCATTGGCGAGAGATTTCATGACGAGGGCGATTTTTGGTTTGGCCGCGGCGGGCGGGGCGGGCGCCGGTTCGGTCGATTTATTGCAGCCACCAGCGAGGACGGCCGCGCAAAAAAGGGAGAGCGAGAGGGCGCGAGATTTCATAGGGTATCAATAAGAAAAGTCGATTATCCGTGGGCGAGCCATCGTTCGATTTCTTGGCGGCGCGGCGCGGAAGGTTGCGCGCCCAGGCGGGTAACCGAAAGCGCGGCGGCGGCGTTGGCAAAACGCGCCGCCTCGAACAGCGGTCTCCCTTCCGCCAGGGCGACGGCGAGAGATCCCGTGAAAACGTCGCCGGCGGCGGTGCTGTCGAGCGGTTTGATTTTGTAGCCGGGGACCATTTTACCGGAACCCTGGGCGGAAACAAAAGCGCCGCGCGAGCCCATGGTAATGACAACGTTGGGGACGCCTTTGGCATGAATGGCCGCGGCGGCGCTGGCGGCGCTCGATCTGTCCTTGACAGTAATGCCGGTCAATAACTCAGCTTCATGCTCATTGGGAGTCAGCAGGGAAATCCGCCGCCATAAACTCTTAGGCAGCATTTGGGCCGGAGCCGGGTTGAGAATAACCGGCACACCGGTGGCGGCGGCCATACCCGCCGCGGCTTGAACGGAGCGTAATGGGGATTCGAGTTGCAGCACGAGCGCGTCCGCCTTGACGAATGCCTGGCGCGCTTTCTTGAGATCAGCCGGAGTCAATTGGCCATTCGAGCCGGAAGCGACCGCGATGCTGTTTTCGCCGGAAGCAGCCACAAAGATCAGCGCCACTCCCGAAGGCGTGGATTTATCCCGAATTACGAACTCGAGATGGATGCCGTCGGCCGCCAGATCAACCAAGGCCTGGTCGCCAAAGGGGTCTCGGCCGATCCGCGCGATAAAGGTGACGGTGGCCCCCGCGCGGGCGGCCGCGACCGCTTGATTGGCGCCCTTGCCCCCAGCAGCGGTGCTGAAATGTCCGCCAAGAACGGTTTCGCCCGGTTTGGGCAGGCGGTCCATCCTCACGGTCAGATCCGTGTTGGAACTGCCAATGACGAGAACAGAAGGGGCGGCTTTCACAGCAGGCTGGCGTTCATCGCAATCCAACAAGTTAGGCCCTCAGACTTGTCGCCGGCATCGGCTAGAGACCGGGATTGAGAATGGCAAATTGAAAATTTTCAATTTCTAATTGTCAATGCATCGGTGCCTGGGCCTCTCCCCACCGGAAGGTTATGCTACCACAGTGCAACGGGACCTCATTGCAACAATTTTAAGATTCAAACCTTAGTAGCCCCATTTCTTCATGATTCCATAATCCTCTTTGGCGGCGGCCACCGGCGTTTTGTCCTGGTAGGATTCTTGTTCAATAATGAAGAAAATAGTGCCGCCTGTCTTTCTGCCGGCGTCAATTACTTTTTTCACCGGGATGACGCCGTGTCCGAGCACCGTGCTTTCATAGCCGCCCATCTCACCCTGGCCGCTTTTGATTTCGTCCTTCACATGCATGGAAGCAAAGCGGCCCGGGTATTGTTGGATCAGGTCCAAAGCCCGCCCGCCGGCGCCATACATGTTGCCAATGTCCATCTGCTGAATGACCAGCTTGGGATCGGTGTGTTGCAGAATCAAATCATAGAGGCGTTGGCCTTCCAACTTGGTGCTGAACTCGAAATCATGATTATGATAGCCGAATTTCATCCCGGATTTCTGGCAAAGCTCGCCGCTGGCATTGAACACATCCATGTAGCGTTTGAAGTCATCCATATTTTTGCGCATGCTCTCATCAAGCCACGGGCTGATGACAAACTGCTGGCCGAGGACCGCCGCGTCCTCCACCGTATGTTTCCAGGCGTCGGTAAATTCTTTTTTTCCCGCATCCCAATGTTGCCTCCCCATGACCGTGTGGCCGCTGGGCATTTTCAACCCCAAATCATCGAGCGTCTTCTTGAATTCCGCCGCCGATTGCCCATAAAACTTACGATCCACGTAATTGGCGTGTTCGACGTTGACATAGCCGATGGCCGCAATCTGTTTAAGGGTGCCGACGGGATCTTTGGACATGTCATCGCGCACCGAATAGAACTGGATGCCGAGTTGTTCATTCGGGTACGCGGCCCTGAGCCGGCGGGCGAAGAGGGCGGTGCCAGTGACAGCGAGAGCGCTTTTTTTGAGGAAAGTTCTGCGGGATGTTTTCATGGGAACATTAAAGGGCAGCGTGTTTGGCTTGTCAATTCTGCGGAGACCCGCCGAAGAGAGAGCGACACGCGCGGACTATGGCGCCAGAGAGGTTTTTACTGACCCGCGGGGACGAGAGGCTCCTCGTCAAAGCGGACCACGATGCTGGAGGGGAAATTGGTGGGCGGAGGGCGGCTGATTTTTTTAGTGTTGGCCACGGCCAAACGGACCGATTCATCCCATTGCCTTTGGCCGGATTTTTTCTTAAAAACCGGATTGGAGATGCCGCCGCTTTTATCCACCGCGATTTCCACTTCATCCACAAAGGTGTGGCCGTCCACGTCCTTGGGACGGTCCCAATTGAAGCGCAGCGAACTTTCCATCAGCCCCTTGTAAAGCTGCACGGGATCCGAACTCGAGACAACCGTCTTGCCGCCCTCAAATTCAAAGGCGGGCAGTTCCGCCACCGGGGGGGCGACTGCTGGCGGAGCGGCGAGGCTCGAAGCCGGGGGCGGCGCGAGATCTTTGGGCGCTTCGACTTTGGGCGCTTCGACCGTCTTGGGGGCCTCGGTCTTGGCCACATCCACCTTGGGCTTTTCGGGTTCCTTTGGTTTGACGACTTCCTTGGGCTTTTCTTTGACCATTTCCACCGCAATTTTTTTGATCTGCTTGCCGAGCAAGCCTTCGCGGGCGGCGAAATAAAGCAATGCGCCGACGATCAGCCCGTGAAACGTCAGGGAGATGATGAGGTTGACTTTGGCGGAGTTGCGCTTTTTTCGCGCCTGGGTGGAGACTAACATGCGATTGGCAAAGCTTTACCCGCCCTGGGTGGCGAGTCCTACCTTGTTAATGTCCAACTGTTGCAAAGCGTCGAGCACCCTGACCATGTGCTGATAGTCCACGTCGTCGGCTCCTTTGACGACGAACTTGGGGTCCGGGTCAGCGGCTTTGATGCTTTGCAGGCGGCTTTTCAATGTGTCGTCCGCAATCGCTTCGCCGTTGAGGAACACTTTTCCGGTATTATCGACCTGGATGCGGTTGAGTTTTGGCTTGGGAGCATTGGGATTGGCCGCCGGGGGTTTGCCGGAGGGAAGAGTCATCTCGAGGCTGTTGATCATTTGCGGCGTCGTAATGATGAAAATGACAAGCAGCACGAATACCAAGTCCAGCAAAGGAGTGATATTCAGCTCATTCATCGTGCTGTGGCCGCGTTTGGATGTTTTTCTCAAGCTCATTTCTTGTCGGCGGTTTCAGTGGCCAAATCAACTTTGACCACGTTGGCCTGCTGGCAAACGTCGAGCACGGCGCGGATTTGGCGGTACTTGGTCTTGGCGTCGCCGCGGACAATGACGCTCAGGTCAGGGTCGTCCATGCGCAAGGCGACAAGTTTGTCCCGCAAATCATCCAATGGCACTTGCGCTTTATTGATCCACATGCTGCCATCTGCCTGGACGGTGATGTAATTGGCTTTGCGCGGCGGGTCTTTCTGGTGCTTGGAAGCGGCTGGCAGGTTCAAATCCAGGTCGTTGACGATGGGAGTGGTGGTGATAATGAAAATCACCAGAAGCACAAACGCCAAGTCCAGCAAAGGCGTAATATTCAACTCCGTCAGCGTATGATGCGCCGTGTGGGAGCACTTCTTCATCGCGCAACCTCGTTAGCCGGCAACCGGAAGGCCTTCCAGGTCTCGCAAGGCGACTTTGTCCTGCTTCATGGCGCTGACGATGCGGGCGGCCAACTTTTCGTTTGAATCGCGCAGCTCTTCCGCGAGAGGACGATTGTCCACGTATTGATGCTCAATCTGGTTGGCTAAACGACTGGCAAAACCGTCCAATTCCTGGGTGATGGCGCGAATGGTCGTCACCATGAAATTATAGCTGAACATCGCTGGAATAGCCACGAGCAGGCCTATGACCGTGCAGATCAACGCGCCCGCGACACCTGGGGCCATGGCCGTCAGGCTGGCCGACCCGGCGCTGGCAATGCCGGCAAAGGTTTCCATCACGCCCCAGACTGTTCCGAGCAGCCCGATGAACGGTCCGCCGGCCACTGCGGTGGAAAGGACGATCATTCCTTTTTCCAGCCCCATCGCTTCCGCGGCGGAAGACTCTTCCATCACCACTTTGACGGCTTCGAAGGAGGCCAGACTGACTTTGATGGTTCGCGCGCGTGCCATGTGATCCGTGTTTCCGGTACCGACACTCGGATCGGTCGGAACGACTCGCCCGGCTTGCACCTGCACGGGATTGTTCTTGAGATGATATTCGACTTCATCCGTCGCGCGAATGTAAACTTGGTATGCGGGAGCTCCTTCAAACTCTGTTCCGGCGCGTTTAATATCCAGCGGGTCACGCGTGGTATTGTATGCGGCAAAGAATTTCTTGGCTGAGTTTCGGGCAATACCCAGTTGCCGCGCCTTGGTAATGATGATCGTCCAACTAAACAGAGACAAAATCAACAGGGCCGACATGGTGGCTTTGCCTTCAGGGGTCGCTTTCTTAATTGCGAACTCCAACGCGCTGACGGCGAAGACCGGCGTAGAATGAAATGAGAGCACGATTGAATGCATCAGGCCGAGAGCCTAGCATATCAATTGTTACAATTGTTTGTCAGGCCGGAGACAATTGAGTGAATTCATGGCTGGAGTCGCGGCCCGACTGGACCTTATCTGGCCCTGGGGGGCCGGGCTTCGTAGCCAGGTTTCGGGTGTCCGCTTTCGTCCAACTTGCCGCAAGCCCAGAGTAATCCTCGCGTGACGAGATCCAAGTAGTCGGCATTTTGCACCGTGGCATTGGCGTGTCCCAAGGTCGTGCCGAAGACGCGCGCTTTGCCATAGGCATTAATCCACACGCAGGTGGTATCGGGCGTATTGGTGAGGTCGATGGTTTTAGCCAAGGGGGTGCAATTGGGCCAAAGCTTGGCCATGCGATACAATTCGTCCGGAGCTGGGTCCTGCCAGAGCGCTGGAAAACCTTTCATGATGGGATGATCGGGGTTAAGACTGCGCACTTGGAATGGCCGTGCCTTATCGTGATAAAATGAACTGACCCCGAGCAACTTACGCCATTCGTCCGTCGAAGTATGGCGGTAACTATGGATGGCGCAGTGAATCATGACAGCCGGGAGACCCTCGAAATGCGCCTGGGCAATGTGTTCAATAAACTCAACATTCGTGATGTCGCCGAAACACTCGTCATGGACCACAACGTCATAGCCTTCGCTCCAATCAGGTTTGTCGTAAAGGCTCATGCGATGCTCACGGGTGCCAAGCCCTTCCACCAGAATGTCCCACGTAACATTGGCGCGGGCGCTGATGCCTTCGGTCAGAAGCTGTTTCTGCGTGGCGTAGTCATGGCAGCACCCCCCGGCAATGAGCAGGGCGTGAATCGGCTCCGCGGCGCGGAGGGAAGCGGCGAACGACAGGAGAAGAACAGGGAAGATGATACGCGGCGGCAAAAAGGCATTCATGTCTGTGAGGGCATTTTGCGTCCCTAACAACTTGTAAGCAACCCTTATCTGGAAGCCCGCACAGCGCGGGGCATCAAGGCTTTATCCATGAATAAGACTGGCACATAAAGGTAACCTAATGAAAGCGGAAGAACGGGATCGATCCGCATCGGCGCAAAATCGAGCGCTCTTTTAGCAAAAAGGAGTTGGCAATCCGGCCAACAAGTGGCAATAGTCAAGTTGCTAGGGCAAATTATGTTGAATAAGAGAATATTGTATTGGGCGGCAGCGTTAGCTGCCGCGTGTGGTGTTCCGACCTCGGTCTTGGCCGGGGAGGCTGATATTAAAATTCCTGATCTCACCGGCGTTAAATTTGACGGTTTGGGCGGGGTCAGCGGCGCGTCTCTCATGTACCTTGGCCTATTGGTCTGCCTAGTAGGGGCGGTCTTTGGCCTGGTGCAGTATTTCCAAACCAAGGCGCTGCCCGTGCATCAAAGCATGGCGCTGGTGTCGGAGTCGATCTGGGGCACGTGCAAAACCTATCTTTTCACCCAGGGCAAATTTCTCGCCATTCTTTGGGTGTTGATCGCCTGCTGCATGCTCTATTATTTCCTGGGCCTGCAACACGAGGCCGTGGGCAATGTGGTGCTCATCTTGCTCAGTTCCATTCTTGGCATTTTGGGTTCATACGGGGTGGCATGGTTTGGCATCCGCATCAACACGGTTTCCAACTCGCGCACCGCCTTTTCCGCGCTGAAGGGCAACCCCCTCAATACCCTGGGCATCCCGCTCCGGTCGGGCATGAGCGTCGGCCTGCTGCTGGTGGCGGTCGAATTGTTCTTCATGATTTGCATCCTCATGTTCCTCAAAGACCTGGCCGGCCCTTGCTTCATTGGATTCGCCATCGGTGAGTCCCTGGGAGCGTCCGTGCTGCGAATCTGCGGCGGCATCTTCACCAAAATCGCGGATATCGGCTCGGACTTGATGAAAATTGTCTTCAAGCTGCCGGAAGACGACCCCAAGAACCCTGGGGTGATCGCTGATTGCACCGGAGATAACGCGGGCGATAGCGTTGGACCGACGGCGGATGGATTTGAAACCTACGGAGTGACCGGCGTGGCCTTGATCGCCTTTCTCGCGCTGGCAATGGCGGAACCGACCAACCAGTTGACTTGCGCGACGCTCATTATCTGGCTCTTTGTGATGCGCGCGTTGATGATTGTCACCTCTTTGGTTTCTTACTTTGCCAACGAAATGTTGAGCAAGGCCATGTTTGGCGGCAAAAAGGATTTTGATTTTGAGGCGCCTTTGACCCACTTGGTTTGGATGACCTCGGTCATCTCGATTATTATCACCTTCGTCGCCAGCAAGTTGCTGCTGGGAGATTTCAAGGACAGCGCCGGGGTCGCGCAGCCCAATTTATGGATGATCTTGTCTCTGATCATCAGTTGCGGAACAGTGGCGGGGGCGTTGATCCCGGAATTTACCAAGGTCTTCGTCAGCACGAATTCACGCCACGTCAAAGAAGTGACCAACTGCTCCAAGCATGGCGGCGCTTCCTTGAACATCCTTTCGGGCTTTGTCGCAGGCAATTTCTCCGCGTTCTGGATGGGCTTGTGCATCATGGTTTTGATGGCGGCGTCCTATTATTTCTCGCAGAACCCTGCTTTGCACGCGTTTCTGCCCGCGAAGTTCGCCTTTGCCGCGCCCATTTTTGCCTTCGGATTGGTGGCCTTTGGCTTCCTCGGGATGGGGCCGGTGACCATCGCGGTGGATAGTTATGGCCCGGTCACGGACAACGCCCAATCGGTCTATGAATTGAGCCAGATTGAGGCGCGCAAAGACATCAAAGGCGAACTCAAGCGCGATTTCGGCTTCGAAGCGGATTTCGAGAATGCCAAGTACCAACTGGAAAAAGGCGACGGCGCGGGAAACACCTTCAAAGCCACCGCCAAGCCGGTCCTCATCGGGACGGCGGTGGTGGGGGCCACGACCATGGTGTTCGGCATCATCATGTTGTTGCAGAAAATGTATGAAAACCAGGTGGCGTCGAATTTGCCCGGCCCCTTTAAGCCGGTCATCGATGCTTTGAGTATCGTGCAACCGGAGATCATTCTCGGCCTGATTATGGGTGGCGCGGTGATTTACTGGTTCACCGGCGCATCCTGCCAGGCGGTTGTCACCGGGGCCTATAGCGCGGTGGTTTATATCAAGGAGCATATGAACCTGTCGGCCACCACCGCTTCGCAAAAGGACAGCAATGAAGTCGTCCGCATTTGCACCGTCTATGCCCAGAAGGGCATGTGGAACATCTTCATTGTCGTGTTCTGCTTCGCGCTCGCCCTGCCGTTTTTCAATGCTTACTTTTTCATCGGATATTTGATCGGCATTGCTTTCTTCGGGTTGTTTCAAGCGATTTTCATGGCCAATGCCGGTGGCGCTTGGGATAACGCCAAGAAAATCGTCGAAGTGGACCTTCGCCAGAAAGGGACCGAACTCCATGCCGCGACCGTCGTGGGCGACACAGTGGGCGATCCGTTCAAAGACACCTCCTCAGTGGCGATGAATCCGGTGATTAAATTCACCACGCTCTTCGGGTTGCTGGCCACGGAGATCGCGGTGACCATGAAAGACCAAAGCGTTAAGACCGGCATTGGCGCGTTCTTCTTCGTTGTGGCGCTGTGCTTCGTCTATCGGTCCTTCTATTGCATGCGCATCCCAGAGGAAGCGGGCAAGTAAGAGGCAAAAAAAACTATCTCACGCTCGGGAGCCGGAGTTATTCTGGCTCCTGTTTTTTTTATGAGCCAGAAGCGGATTGTATCGTTGTTGCCCGCCTGTACGGAGACCGTCTGCGCGTTGGGTTGCGGTGGCCAGTTGGTTGGAAGGTCGCACGAGTGTGATTATCCGCCCGAGGTCCAGTCCATTCCCGCCTGCACCGCTCCGCGTTTAAATCCGGCCGTGAGCAGCGCGGAAATTGATGCCGGGATCAAAGCGCTTTCCCAGAGCGCTTCCTCGATTTACGAGATCAAGGCCGCTCTTTTGGCACAGTTGCGTCCGGATCTTATTCTCACCCAGGCGCAATGCGAGGTCTGTGCCGTGAGCCGAACAGACCTGGCAAAAGCGCTGCCGCCGCCGCCCGCGCCTCAGCCGGAGATCCTCTCCGTCGCCCCCGCCCGCCTGGCGGATGTGTGGAAGGATATACAATTGATCGCCGGGGCGCTGGGCGTGGCTGAGGAAGGCCAGGATTTGCTCTGGCGCTTGAAGAACAGGGTGGTGGACATCATCCAAAAGACTTGCATGATCAAGCGCCGTGTTTCCGTGGTCTGCCTGGAATGGCTGGACCCGCTCATGGCCTCAGGACATTGGATTCCGGAAATGGCTGAACTGGCGGGCGGACAAAATCTCTTTGGCGAACCGGGCAAGGCCGCGCGCCGCCTGGAATGGGAGGATCTCATGGCTGCCGAACCGGATGTCGTTGTGCTTATGCCTTGCGGTTTCGATCTGGCGCGTGCGCGGAGCGAAGCCAGGATACTGGAGAGCCGGCCCGGCTGGCCCAAGCTCCGGTTTGTCAAATCTAAGAATGTTTTTGTGGCCGACGGTAACGCCTATTTCAACCGCCCCGGCCCGCGCCTCGTTGAATCCCTCGAGATCCTGGCCGAAATCCTGCATCCAAAACTGTTTTCCTTTGGCCACGAGGGCAAGGGGTGGGGGAAGCTGTGAGAAGACTTCCAATGAGCCAAGGCCCGCGCCTGGATGGTGTGTCCCAAAGCTTCCGCCAGCAGTTCAGGATTGCCGTGAGCAGTTTAGCGGGCAAGGATTTCCCATGACAAAACGAAAGGCCGCAGCCATAGCTTTGACAAAAACCGGACGACAAGCCGGCCGGCGATCCGCCACGCTTCCCGCGGGCTACGGCAAACTTCTCGCCGACCTGAAAGTGCGGGTTCGCGCGGCGCAGCTTCGCGCCGTGGTTTCCGTCAACCGCGAATTGATTTTGCTTTATTGGGATATTGGCAAGATCATTGCCGGGGCTCAAAAAACCAAGGGTTACGGCAAGCAGGTCGTGGAACGGCTGGCGGCTGACCTGCAAAAGGAATTTCCCGGCACGGCGGGCTTCTCCCCGCAAAACGTCTGGTTCATGCGCAGCTTCTATCTGGCTTGGCTGGCCATGCCGCAAAAACTCTCACAAGCTGTGAGAGAATCCTCAGCCACAATTCTCTCACAGCCTGTGAGAGAATCTTCCGCTGCTGCTCCGCCCGCGCCCATCGCGGAATTGCCGTGAGGACATAATCGCCTGCTCCTGACCAAACTGGAGTCTCCCATGATCCGCCTGTGGTATGCCCGCAAGGCCATCGAATATGGCTGGTCCCGCGCGGTTCTCACGCACCACATCGAGACGCAACTGCACAAACGCGAAGGCCAAGCCGTGACTAACTTTCAACGCACCCTGCCGCCGGCCCAGTCCGATCTGGCCCAACAAACCCTCAAGGACCCATACAATTTCGACTTTCTCACGATCCACAGCGACGCGCGTGAGCGCGATCTCGAACGAGGGTTGCTTGACCATATCCAGAAATTTCTCCTCGAACTCGGTGTCGGTTTTGCGTTTGTCGGACGGCAATATCACGTGGAAGTAAGCGGGCAGGACTATTATCTCGACCTCCTGTTTTATCACCTGCGGCTGCGGTGCTATGTCGTGATTGATCTCAAAATGAAAGCCTTCGAGCCGGAATTCGCGGGCAAGATGAATTTTTACCTCTCAGCGGTGGATGCGCAGCTTCTTCATGCCGAGGACAGGCCGTCCATCGGTCTGTTGTTGTGCAAGGAGCGTGACCATGTGACAGTTGATTATGCTTTGCGCGATTTGAAAAAGCCCATTGGTGTCGCCCAATGGCACGCCAAACTGGTCGAATCCCTGCCGCGGAATTTGCAAGGCAGCCTGCCAACGGTGGCGGAAATCGAAGCCGAACTCGACAAGGCGCGCACCAAACGTGGCCAGCGTGTTGCTCCTTAGCAGCTCATGCCTCGCAGCCCCGCCGCGCACCCTCTTCGTGACGGTTGCGTGAAATTCTCCCAGCCCAGCAATTCCTCGTTGGCAAGTGGCGCAGAGGCCACGTACTCTGCGAGCGCGTCCGGCCGCGCTCCGGCCTGGACATCTGGCAAACAACTTGTTTTTTAAGCGACTCGATATTTGTGCATAGGAATAATTTTTTGATTCTCGCCTTGGCCTTCGGCTTGGGCGGTTTTTCGCGGCCGGCCTGGACGGCGCCGAGCCCTTATCTGCACGCGCCTTCGGTGGACACTTACGCCGCGCATGTTCCAGCGGGCGTGACGATCCTTTCCAGCGGACGTCTCTTGACGCCGGCCGGCAAACCTGTGCCGGTTTCCCGTGATCCTTACGGCTTGGCGATGACCCGTGACGGGACCACGCTGTTCGTCGCCAGTGAGGGCGTCGGCCAGATCGTGAAGGATTGGCAAAGCGGGGAGCCGAATATTACCCGGGTGACGCCCTTCCCGTCCAAGAAGCGCCGGGAACGCGGCAACACCGGCGGGGCCGACTTTTCCCCCGATGGCAAAACGCTTTATTGGAGCGGCGGCGAGAGCGGCGCGGTCATGATCTTCGATGCCGCCGCGGGAACGCGGCAAGGGGAATTGGAGCTGAATACCGAACTGGGCGCGAATACGTATGAAGGCAGTTACATCATGGACCTGAAGGTTTCCCAAGATGGAAAATATCTCTATTGCGCCGATGTCACCAATTTTCGCCTGGTGATTGTCGATCTGCAAAGCGGCAAGGTTGTCGGTTCCGTGCCGGTTGGACGGTATCCGTACGCGCTGACTGTGACGGGAAACCACGTATATGCGGCGAATATCGGGCAATTTGAATACAGCCCGGTTGGCTCGCCCAGCACCAATACATTTGACGCGCGCGGTTTGACGCGCCCGCCGTACGGGTATCCCAGCAAGGAAGCCCGCGAGGGCGTGGAGTTCGAAGGGCGAAAGATCCCCGGCTTGGGCGATCCCAACGCGCCGGAGGCCTTTTCCGTGTGGGGCGTGGATGTCACCCGCCCGGAGAGCCCAAGCGTGATCAGCCGCTTGAAAACCGGGCTGCTCGTGGGCGCTCCGGCGGACAATGGCAAGACCATCGGCGGCAGCGCGCCCAATTATGTTTGCGCGGAGGGAGATTCGCTCTTTGTCTCCAATGGCAACAATGATCTGATCGAACGCGTGGACCTGAAATCGAACCGCATCACCGCCCGGGCGCGCCTTTCCCCCTCGCCGCTCGTGGCCGGGCTGCGCGGCGTTGGACCGGCGGGCATGGTGCTTTCGCCGGACGGGACCAGACTCTTTGTCGCGGAGATGAGCATCAATGCCATCGCGGTGCTTGACACGCAAACCATGAACGTCCTCGGCCACATTCCCACCGCCTGGTATCCGTACCGGGTCGCGATCTCTCCGGACGGACGCAAACTGGCTTGCATCTGCTTTCGCGGATTTGGCAATGGCCCCAACGCGGGCCAGTTTATTCCGCAAAGCGAATTCCTGCATATGCGCGGCGTCTTGAGCCTGCTCGACGTTCCTACTCAGGCGGAGTTGGACAAGTTCACGGCCCAGGTGCTGAAGAATAATGGCATTGAGGATCGCGCAGCGGATCGGGCCGCCATGTCGTCGCCGCTGATTCCCACCCGTCCCGGACGCGCCTCCAAAGAAATCAAATACGTGGTTTTCATCACCAAGGAGAACCATACTTATGACACCATTTTTGACCGTATTCCCGGGGCCAATGATGATCCGACCCTTTTGCGCTGGGGCTTGCACCAGACGATCCAGCAAAAGGGCCAGCCGACCCTCAAGGATGTCGGAGTCATGGTCAATCATAATGCTCTCGCGCGGCAATTCACCGTGAGCGATAACTTCTACATGGAACCGGAGGCGTCGGGCGTGGGCCATCGCTGGCTGGTGGGGGTGCAACCGAATAACCTCATGCAAATGACCTACTCCGTGGGTTGGGAGTTCTCCAAGAACAGCCAGGCCCCCGGACGCCGCTATGCGATGGGTTCCAACGGATCGCTGCTGCCGGAGGACTATCCCGAAGCCGGTTCGATGTGGGAACATCTGGCCCGGCACAAGGTTAGTTTCCGCAACTACGGCGAGGGCTTTGAATTTCCCGGCGTCTTGGAGGATGAGGATGAACATCCCACCGGGGCCCGCGAAGTTGTCAATACTCCCATGCCCAAGGTGCTGTATGACAATACCTGCTTTGGGTTTCCGATTTTCAACCTCAACATTCCCGACCAATACCGCGCCTTCTGGTTCATGAAAGACGTCGAAGAACGGTTCACTCATGGGCGGCAGCGATTCCCATCGTTCCTCAACATCGCGATCTGTTGCGATCACGGCACAGGTCCGAAGCCGGAGAAGGGCTACCCGTATGTCGCCTCCTGGATGGCGGACAACGACCTGGCGCTGGGGCGAATCGTGGAATTCCTTTCCCACACGCCGTATTGGAAAAACATGTCGATCTTCGTCACTGAGGATGATGCGGGCGGTGAGCCGGATCATGTGGACGCCCAGCGCAGCGTGCTCCTGTTGATCAGCCCCTGGGCGCGTCACAGCTATGTTTCCCATCGCCACACCACCATCGTCAGCATGCACCGCACGCTCTACGAGATTCTCGGGCTGCCCCCTTTGAACCTCTTCGACGCGCTGGCCAACGATTTTTCCGATTGCTTCACCACCACGCCCGATTTCCGCCCCTACGCCTGCGTCCCGGTGGACAAGCGCATCTTTGACCCGGAAAAAGCCAAAGACCCCAAAGACCCCGATTACGGCCAGGCCCGTCGCACGCCTTCCGTCCCGATGGACGACGATGACGAAGTGAACAAAGTCCTCCGCCGCGGCGAACAGGAAACGCAGCGGGCACGATGAGCTGCCGGCGCGGTTAAAAGAATGTCCCATGACTTCTTCCTGAAGTTTCATCAGGCGAGGAATACAGAGGCTGGACGGACAGGCTCAGTCTGGCCAATGGACCGATCGGCCGGACGAAGATGGGCGCCCGTCTTTCGCCAACTTTATCGGCTCCTCATTTTGGCCGGAAGGAAATTGTGTTTTTTGACGTAAAGTTGTGTTTTTACGTTTGATTTCGGCGCAAGGGCGTTGTGTTTTTTGGTGTGTTTTGGCCTGTGTGGATTGGCTGCGGGATTTGAGTTGAGCCAGGGGAGGAGGTTGGCCGGACGCGGAGGGCGCCTGGGCCGGTGCATTGGAGGAAGCGCATTCGAGGCGGGGTTGGGTTGCGGCAGGCTGTGCGGCGCCGGCGAAACCAGTTTCTACTTTATTCAACATGGGGCGATGATACCGTGGCGGGCGTCAAACTAAAATCCTATGGAAGGAATTTTGGACGAAATTTGGCGCTGGACCGCACTACCCTCGGATTGACGCTGCGAGCAGGATTTGTTATAGATCACGTCACCTGTGAAAACTCCATCTCGGCTTTGTTCGATCGCGGCTTCCTTTGGTCTGGTGTGTTTGGTCTCCACGGCCGGCGCGGCGGGGTTGCGGGCGGGGGCGGCGCGGGTGGATGTTTCGCCGACGGAGCCAGTCATGCTGGCCGGGTACGCCAGCCGGACCAGCCTTTCTCAAGGAATTCACGATCCGCTCTCCGCGCGAGCCCTGGCTTTTGAGCAGGATGGGACGCGCCTTGTGCTGGTCTCGCTGGAGAGCCTGGGCTTTTACAATGAGACGGCGGAGCCGTTGCGGCAGGCCATTCTGGAGGGATGCGGGCTCAAGCCGGCCGAGCTTTTTCTGTGCGCCATTCACACCCATAGCGCCCCCACATTGACACTCGACACGGAGCATGGTCCCGCCCCCAATGTTGAATACACCCGCGCGTTGCGGATTAAGTTGACGGACGTCGTCCGCGCCGCTGTGGATCACCTGGCGCCGGTGGAA
>Ga0182016_10004279_pt1 | contig 15887 bp, 10 predicted proteins | sample 712S2MmetaG_FD_120491 | JGI IMG/M metagenome (GOLD analysis project Ga0182016, IMG submission 120491) | Permafrost microbial communities from Stordalen Mire, Sweden - 712S2M metaG | ecosystem: Environmental > Terrestrial > Soil > Wetlands > Permafrost | place: Sweden: Stordalen | collected...
GAAGTATCTTGCGGCCAAGGGCTGGAAGGCGCCGGCGCATGTTGAGCGCGGCTCTGACGGCAGCCGCTGGTTTGCGGTTCTCGACACCGAGGGCAACAAGATTGAGTTCGTGCAGCCGCCCGCGCATCCCGCGCCGGTGAACGCGCCCAACGCCATCGGCCGCCACATCATCCATTGCGGCATGCTGGTGCACAGCCGCAAGGCTGAAGACAAGTTCTACAGCGATCTGCTCGGCTTCAGGCCTTACTGGTGGGGCGGGATGCAAACGGGCAGGGTGGATTGGGTGAGCCAGCAGGTTCCCGATGGGCACGACTGGATTGAATACATGCTCACCAGCGGGCCCTCGGGCTCCGGCATCCCGGCAAGTATTTCGCAGCAGTCGCTGGGGGTTCTCGACCACTTTTCGATCGGAGAGGTCAGCGTGCCCGATGCCTACACGGTGCTCGTGGCCGGCAACCGGCTCGACTGCAGGCACGACAAAGGCACGCAGATCGGGCGCGACGGCAAGTACCAGTTCAATCTATACGACCCCGATGGTGTCCGGGCGGAGTTGATGAACTTTCACGCGACTGACAAGCCGTGCTGCTCCGCGTTTACGGCGGATGATCCGGCGGAATAGCGAGTCAGCGAGTCAGCGAGTCAGCAAGTCAGCGAGTCAGCGCGCGGGTTAGCGCATAGAGTCTGTGGTATCCCAGGTCCCCAAGTGCGAGGGATCTCCACCCCACGGACGAAGACCTGTCCGTGGGGACCCCGGACCTGGGGCACCCAGGGTCGTGCTGGGTCGAGAATGATCGGTTTGGGTCTGTGCTATCCCACCCTTTCCGCGGTGAGGCTGCGGAAAGGATGGGGCACCCAGGTTTTTAGGCCGGGAAGGACCCGATACCGAATTGCTACGCCAGAGCTACGTGAGGGGCGGCGTGTTTCTTCACGGCCATCAGTTCCATGGCGCGGGCGGCAATGTGTTCGGCGCTTACGCCAAGTTCCTTCACCAGTTCCCATGGCGCGCCTGAATCGCCAAAGCGGTCGTTGACGCCGATGGCTCCGGTGATCACCGGCAAACCATAGAGGTCGCGGCTCGCGGTCAGAACCGAGCTCACGCTGCCCGAGAGCGCGCCGACCTGGTGCTCCTCTGCCGTCACAATCACTCCGGTTTCGTGCGCGGCGCGAACGATCGCCCGATCATCGATGGGCTTGAGCGAGTGCATGTTGATGACGCGCGTCTCGTAACCGAACTCGCGCTTCAGAATCCACGCGGCGCGCATGGCCTCGGGAACCATCGGTCCGCAGGCAATAATGCTCAGGTCTTCGAACTCGTCGGCGTACTTTGAAGCGAGCCGCGTTTCAAATGCATGCGCAAACTCCGGGCCCTCGTGGCGCAGGCGAATCACGTTGGCGTTGCCGAAGACAAACGGAGTCGATTCGTCGGTAACAATGGGCGTGGCCTCGCGCGCGAATCGGATGTACTTGGGGCCGACGTGCTTCAACAATAGATATTCGGTGGCCTTGCGTGTTTCAATGGCGTCGCAGGGCGCGACCGCGACCATGTTCGGCAGACCCATCATGGCGAAGAGATCTTCGAGCGCCTGGTGTGTTGCGCCGTCTGGACCCACGGAGACGCCGGCGTGCGCGCCCGCAATGAGCACGTTGAGCCGCGAGTAGCAGATTGAGACTCGTACCTGGTCGAGATTGCGCGCTGCCGAAAATGTAGCGTACGAACCGAGCACCGGCAGCTTGCCCTCGCGCGCTAAGCCTGCTGCCGCCGCTGTGGCAGATTGCTCGGCGATGCCCATCGAAATCCAGCGCGGTGCGCGCTCGGGGTGACCCGCGTAGAAATCGGAGATGGTGATGGATCCCGAAATATCGAGACCGATGCAGACCACGCGCTCATCGCTGCCGCATTCGGCGAGCGCTTGTCCAAAGCCCTTGCGCGTGGGCTCCATGGCTACGCGCATTGCTTCGGGTTCGTTGGCTTCGCGTGCGTTCCACCAATGATTGTGCGAGAAGTTAGGCAGCTTTGCTTCGAGTTTCTGGATAGCTTTCGCCTGATACTCGCGAGCGTTGGCGAGCAACGCCTCAACAGGGATGCGATCGGCGACACCCAGTTCGCCCAGCGCGGCATCGAGCTCGGCGCGGTTCGGCGTTCTGCCGTGCCAACCGGCAACGTTCTCCATAAAGCTCACGCCTTTGCCCTTCACGGTTGACGCGAGGATTACGGTGGGCTTGCCGGCTGCGGCGCGTGCCTCGTCAAGTGCAGCGACAATCTCGTTCATGTTGTGACCGTCGACATTGAGCACCCGCCAGCCGAAGCTCGAGTACTTTTCGGCCAGCGGTTGCACTTCCATCACGTCCTTGACCCATCCGTCAATCTGCAGGCAATTGCAGTCGACGATGGCGACAATGTTTTCGAGCGCAAAGTGGCCGGCCTCCATTGCGGCCTCCCAAACCTGGCCCTCCTGCTGCTCGCCATCGCCCATGAGGCAAAAAATCTTGTGACTCTTATGGTCGATACGCGCGGCCAGCGCCATGCCGACAGCGATGCTCAATCCCTGGCCGAGCGAACCGGTTGAGACCTCAACTCCGGGCAGCTTGAGCCAGTGAGGATGGCCCTGGAACGGCGAGCCGAGCTTGCGCAGAGTAACGACATCGTCGAGCGGGCAAAAGCCGGCCATGCCGAGCGAGACGTAGAGTGCAGGCGCCTTGTGGCCTGCCGACCACAAGATGCGATCGCGATCGGGCCAGTTTGGGTTGGCGGAATCGTGATTGGCGTCGTGAAGGTAGAGAGCCGCGGCGATATCCATGATGGAGAGGGTGCCGCCGGCATGGCCTGAGCCGGCCGCGCACAGCGCAACCAGGTTGTAGCCGCGCATGAGCCGCGCCGCGTCTTCGAGCTCGGCGATGGAGTATGCACGGGTGGTCGTTCCGGTTGTTGAGTTGGTAAGCGGCATGGTTTTTTCTCCTTTGAGAGCTCGTTGATGCCCCGAGCGCGGGCGTGGACGCCCGCACGACAACCGCTCTCCCACCCCAGCGATTACAAATCATTCGCTGGGGGCCCAGCTCTGGAGAGCGGCGCTACTCTGCCGCAGACCAGCGGTACCTGGCTACAAATTGCTCTTTGCCCAGAGTTCAATGCGGCGCAGGGCTTCGGTCAGGTTCTCCATGGAGTTGGCAACGCTGAAGCGGACGAAGCCTTCGCCATAGTGGCCGAAAGCGGTGCCTGCGAGTCCTGCTACGCCGGCTTCGTCGAGCAACGCGTCGGCAATGGCCTTCGCGCTCCAGCCGGTTTGCTCAATATTGGCGAAGATGTAGAAAGCGCCCTTGGGCATAAGTGCGTGGAAACTGCGGATGTTGTTGAGCCCATCGACAAAGGCGCGGCTGCGGCGCTCGAATTCGGTGCGCATGACGCGAACCGCGCCCTGGTCGCCGGTGAGCGCCTCGAGCGCAGCGCGTTGCGTAAAGCTGGCGGTGCACGAATTGGAGTTGGTCATAAGGCGCGTGATTTGCGCGGCGAGGTCGGGGCGCATGACTCCGTAGCCGATGCGCCAACCGGTCATGGCATAGGTCTTTGAGAATCCATCGAGCAAGATGGTGCGCTCTTTCATGCCCGGCAAGCTCATGATGGAGAACGGCTCGCCCTCGAATTGCAGGCGGCTGTAGATTTCGTCGGAGAGGATCATGATGTCGCGGTCGCCGATGACACGGGCCGCGGCTTCAATATCGGCGCGCTCGAGAATGCCGCCGGTGGGGTTCTGGGGTGAGTTCAGGATGATGAGACGTGTACGCGGCGTGATGAGACGGGCGAGCTCGTCGATATCCATCTTGAATTCGCGTTCCTCGCGCAGCGGAATGGGAACAGCCGCGCCGCCGGCGTAGTTGATCATCGACTCGTAAATGGGAAAACCGGGATTGGGATAAATGACCTCGTCGCCTTCGTCGATAAGCGCGAGCATGACGTAGAACATGATGGGCTTGCCGCCGGGAACGACGACCACTTCGTCGGGCTCGACTGGAACTCGTCGCGTGCAGCTTACGTATTGCGCGATGGTTTCGCGCAGTTCGGGCAAGCCGGCGGAGGGGCCGTAGTGCGTGTAGCCGCCGCGCAGCGCATCTACCGCGGCCTCGACAATGTTGGGTGGAGTGGCGAAGTCGGGCTCGCCGATTTCGAGGTGGACGATGCTGCGGCCCTGGCGCTCGAGCGCCTTGGCGCGGGCGAGCACTTCGAAGGCTGTTTCGGTTCCCAGGCGCGACATGCGGCGTGCCAGCTTCAATTCGTATTCAACTGCTTGTGTTGACATGGTTCACGCTCCGTTGGGCGGAGAGTTTTGCTCTTGGCCGGGGGAGATTATACGCAGATTGAAAAATCATGGGATGTGACGGGTGAACATTGCGGGAAAGGGCGCCAGGCAGGCGCGGCGCAGCAGGCGGACGACGCGGGAATCAACCGAAGTTTAACAATTTATAGGGATTTAGAGGGATAGGATGGGCAGAGGCTCCTTGCCGGCATGCGGCCGTCGAGGGTGAGGGCAGCATGCTGGCCGGAACTATATTGATCCGGTGAATAGGGTGTCGGCATCCAACCATTTCGCGATTCAGAGTGCGAGAAGGAAGGGGCACGGTGTTTCTATGAGCGCGTCGGATCAACGAGAGCGCACAGTCGCGAGTTTACTTCAGGTAAGCATGGACCAGATCAATCAGATCCTCGGCGAGTTCGGGAGCAATCTGCTCCTTTGCGCCATCGGCCAGGTGAAAGCGGATGTGAGTCTCAAGGACCTCGCCCATGAGGGCGTTGACGCCTCCACGCACGGCAGCAAGGAGCATGAGTTGGCCGCCGCATTCTTCTTCGGCGTTCAGCGAGCGCTCGACCGCATCCAACTGCCCGCGAACTTTTCTGAGGCGCTGAAGGAGCTTTACTTTTTCGCGATCCATGTGCGACATGTTGGCGTTCTCCTGCTTGACAATACCTACCGGGGGTATAGTATGTACCCAGTGGGGGTATAGAAGCCCTTCTCTTTATTGTATGCCCGCGCGCTTTGCCAAATCGATTGGAATTGCGTTGGCTGCCATGGTTGTTTGCGGCAGCGGGGCGGGGGTGCATGCGCAGGCTGTCCCGGCGCTTCCGCAGGCGCCAATTCCGCAGGCGTCGATTTCCCAGGCGCCGATCTCTGTGTCCGGGCAGGCTGCCGAGGCGCAATCCGGCCCTGACTTTGAGTTCGCGTGGCAACTCGAGTTGCGTCCGCCATTCATGCGGTTGCAGGACAGTGTACCTGCCAAGGCAGGCGCTGCTGCAGATCCCAATGGAGGCGGGGCACAGTCTGTAAACCCACCGGTGCTTTCGATGGCGCCGCACTCTGAAAATGCGCGGTACTGGGTTTCGGGCCAGGCCAACAGCATCATGCAGACGCATGGGCGTTTTGAATCCCCGTACGAGGGGCCGAACAGCCTGCGCGACATTTTTGAAATCAAGGCGTCAGAGGTGGCCACGCTGTACCTGGGATACCAATTGTGGCCGAACACTCGCTTCAATACCGATCTGATTGCGGACTTTGAAAACGCCGGTGGACGGGGAATTTCACAGGCGCTGGGGCTGGCGGGCGCGACGAATCTTGACGTGGTGCGCAACCCTAACCTGAGTACGTCGCCATATCTTTCACGCGGCGAGATTCACCAGATCATCGGTTTGACCAGGGAAATGACCGATCAGGATCGGAGCCAGTTTGCGCTCGCGACCAAGGTCCCGGTGCGCCGGTTTGAAATAAGAATTGGCAAGATGAGCGTGCCCGATACCTTCGATATCAATTCGGTGGGGACCGACAGCCATCTGCAGTTCGTTAACTGGACGATTGATAACAACGGAGCCTGGGACTACGCCGCCGATACGCGCGGCTACACGGTGGGCGGCATTCTGGAGTACGACGACCGGGTGTGGTCGGCGCGCTACGGCATTTTTGCCATGCCGGTGGTGGCGAACGGCATTGACCTGGAGTGGGCATTCAATCGCGCCAACGGGCAGAACTGGGAGTGGGAGCTGAGGAAGGGCCTGCTTTCGCCGTGGCAAAAGACCAAGCGCGTGGGCGCGATCCGCGTACTGAGCTACGTAAATCACGCGCATATGGGCGATTATCGCGAGTCGGTGAATGAGTATCTTGACGGCACGACGGCGACGCCGGAGATTACGGCGACAGAGAAGTTCGGTACCGTGAAATACGGGTTCGGCTTGAACACCGAGCAGGAAGTGACCGACAGCCTGCGGCTCTTCGGGCGCTTTGGATGGAACGAGGATCAGCACGAGTCGTTCGCGTACACCGAAGTAGGGCAGACGGTGTTGTTTGGCGGCGACTACTCCGGCCATAGCTGGCACCGGCCCAACGACAAGCTGGGCGTGTCATTTGTGTCGAACGCCATCAAGCGCGATCACCAGAACTATCTGCATTATGGCGGTCTGGGGTTTTTGCTGGGTGATGGCGGGCTGACTTACGCCCGCGAAGACATTACCGAGTGGTACTACAACGCGCACATCTGGCGCGGGCTGTTTGGCGCGGTTGGCGGGTCGCAGATTTTCCATCCGGGGTATAACGCGGCTCGCGGGCCGGTGTATGTAGCGACGGTGAGGACGCACATCGATTTTTGAGGCGCGGCGGCTGCGCGGTGGGGCGTTTTTTCATCAAGAACCCAGGCGCGATGTTGCAGACTGATTGATGAGGGTTTTCCGGGAATGCGACTCGAACGAACTGAGCCGGACTGCGGCGCTGGTCAGCGACCATCAGGAAAACAACTGTCAGGAGTTTTTCGCGTAGCGGTGCTTGGCATGCTGGCGGCGACGGCGACCGCGTTTTGCGCTGAAGCGCAAAGCCACGCGCGGCTGGCCGGGATACGCACGATCGATGTGGCGCAGATGGGCTCAGGCGGCGCCGCCGATGCATTGCGGCTGAGAATCATCGACCGTTTGAAAAAGAGCGGACGGCTGAAAATTGTTGAGGGCGCGTCGGGTGCGGATGTGACGCTGCGCGGCGATTCGAGTATCTGGGCGACGGGGACGATCACGCTTAGTCCGCATTCAGGCGGCGCGACGCAGACTATGTACCAGGGATATGTTTCGGCAGAGCTTGTCGGGAGCACGGGGCAGACACTCTGGTCGTACATGGTAACGCCGAGCCGATTCCGAACTGCGAGCATCACCGACGATCTGGCCGACCAGATGACGGCGCGGCTGCTTGAGGCGATCGCGAGCGGCGGGGCGGGGACGGGAAGCGAAAATGAAGCGGCGAACACTTTGCACGTAGCACTGCGCGTGGCCGGAAGCACGCTGGCTGCGCCGCTCTACCGGAAGTGGTTTGAATCCTCGGGGATGGACGTGAGCTACGCCGCGGTGGGCTCGGAGGCGGGATTCGAAGCGCTGGGCGCGGTCAGGGTGGATATTGCCGCGTCTGACATGCCCGTGAGCGAGCAGGGCTGGCTTGTGGCGAAGAGCTTGATCCAGATTCCAACCGCTCTGGGTGGCGTGGTGCCAATCTATAACCTGCCTTCAGTTGGGCGGCCGCTCAACTTTACGCCGCAAGTGCTGGCGGGCATCTACCTGGGGACGATTCGCAAGTGGAATGACCCGCGGATTGCCGAGGCCAATCGCGGCGCGCATTTGCCCGATGCGGAGATCGCGGTAATGCATCGCTCCGATGGTAGTGGTACGACGTTTGTGTGGACGAGCTATCTCTCGCTGGTTTCGCCGGAGTGGAAAGCGGTAGCCGGATTTGGCCCGCACGTGAACTGGCCGGTGGGCACGGGTGCAGCGGGGAACGAGGGCGTTGCGGATCTGGTGAACAAGACGCCCAATTCAATTGGATATGTGGAGCTGATATACGCCATCCAACATGAGCTGAATTATGGTGCGGTGAAGAACGCGGCGGGCGATTTTATCAAGGCCGATCTGGCCGGCATTACCGCGGCCGCCGTTGGCGCGAAGCTTGGGCGCGGTGACGATTCGGGATTCGGAATTCTCAATCAGGCCGGCCGCGATGCTTACCCCATCAGCACATTTACGTGGCTGGTGGCGCCGGTTGAAGGGGTGAGCGCAGAGAAGCGCGCAGCGATGGCCGATCTGCTGAAGTGGGCGCTGACTACGGGCCAGAAGCAGTGCGCATCGCTGGGCTACGCGCCGCTTCCGCAAAAGATTGCGGCCCGCGAGCTGGATGCGGTGAAGGCGTGGGCAGAGAAGAAGTAAGCCTTCGGCCGGCGGCGCGATCAGGCGCGTTTTGCGCTTACCTTGTAGCCAGATCGATCGAGTCGGCGCGCAAGAGTGAGCTTTTTTGAACTAAAGAGGCTCACGAAATGCACGATACTTAAAGTGTGTGGCGTCGAGTCATTCCGCTGACGCTTGCCCTGCTGGCGCTGGCTGGGGAGATGCTTTGCGCCCAGGAACCCAACTTTCGCGCCTTCGGCAGTTCTGAGGGTTTGAAGAACCTGGCCGTACGCAGAATCTATCAGGACCGCATCGGCTTTCTCTGGGTCAGCACCGAAAACGGCATCTTTCGATTTGACGGCGAGCGCTTTGAGCCATTCGGAGCGGAACGGGGAATTCCGCCGAACTCCGGCATGGCATTTGGTGAAGCTCCCGATGGCTCGCTTCTTATTGGCGGAGCCATAGGACTTTATCGCCTGTCGGGGAATCGCTTTGAAAAACTCCCAACCTCTTTCAACACCGTCGGCTGGGCGCAGGGCATCCAGTCGGATGGAAAGGGCCACACCTTTCTTGGCACCGATGCCGGCCTTGTGGAGCTCTACTCTCAACCGGGGCAAAGCCAATTTGCAATGCGCACCATTCCCCCGCCCCAGGGAACATCAGCGCCCGGCGCCTTTGGGATCCTGGTGGATGGCGACACTTTGTGGTACGGGTGCGGACACGAGCTCTGCCGCATGGATGCCCACGGCACTCAGGTCTTTTCACGAGACAGCGGGCTCCCTGACGGGGAGATACAAGTCATTCTGAAAGACCACGATGGAAATCTCTGGGTGCGAGTGAGGAACGCGGGCGTCTTCATTTGGGCGGCCGGAAGTCCCCGATTTACAAGGCCGCATCTCCCACTTTCTCCAGAGAGCGTGGTTGGAGTACCCGCTGTCGATAAGGGCGGGCGGATTCTTCTTACGTCTCCTGACGGGCTATTTATTGGGGACCGTAACGAGTGGCGAAAAATTGACCGTTCCGATGGGCTCCGCGGAACCGTCTACTCGGTCCTCGAAGATCGGCAGCACTCGCTTTGGGTTGGCTTTGCAGGCCGCGGACTTTTGCAGTGGCGAGGGTACCGGGAATGGGAAAGCTACTCCAGCAGGAGCGGGCTTACAAATGATCTTGTCTACGAGATCGTTCCCCGGGATCAAGGTTCGATCTGGGTGGCAACTGAAGGGGGATTGTTTCGCGGAGAGGGGAAGCAACTCGGCTTATCGTTCAAGCCGGTCGCCGGATTGGATAATTTTCCCGTACATAGCGCGCACGCCATGCCCGGCGGCGATCTTTGGCTGGGGACTGAAACCCGCGGCGTGGCCCGCTTCGATCCTCGCACGCAAAAGATAGAGTGGTTTGGAGACGGGCAAGGGCTAACCGGGAAGGCTGCCTATGCTCTGTGCATCGATAGCCAGCAGAACCTATGGGTCGCAAGCGAAGTGGGGCTGTTCGTCGCCCACGCGCCTTACCAGGTATTCTCCCGCGTCGCCGAACTGCCGTCGACGCGCTTCTGGAACGTGGTCCAGGGTTCGGATGGCACGCTATGGGCCGGAGGCGCCGGCGGGCTTTTCGCATTGAAAGACGGCAAGTGGAAGAACTTCAACGAAGCATCCGGCTTGAGCAATCAGGAAGTGCTCTCACTGGGCGCAGGACCGAATGGCGTGATATGGGTCGGATACCGCTTCGGCGGCGGAATCGACCGAGTCCAATTGAAATCCGGTGGCATCGCCATTGAGAAGGGTGTTCAGAGACCGGGCAGCGACGGGCTCATTTACTTCCTCGACTTCGACGCTCAGGGAAATCTATGGGCCGGGACTGAGCACGGTGTGGACCTGTGGGATGGCACCCATTGGACGCACTACGACATGAACGACGGCCTGGCCTGGGACGACTGTAACCTGAACGCCTTTGCCGCGGAACCGGACGGCACTGTCTGGATCGGGACAAGTGGCGGGCTCTCACGTTTCAAGCCACTCCCGCGTCAGGATCATGAAGACCCTCTGGCGGTTGTGTTTACCAGGCTGTCCGTTGGACAAAACGATGTTTCAGAGCTGACCAACCCCAGCTTCGGAGTCCGATCGAACCCGCTCGTAGCACGGTACTCCGCGCTCAATGCGTCGCGCCAGAACGAAGTCGTCTTTCGGTACCGGTTGGGAGAGGAAGGCCAGGGATGGGCGGAGACCGATCAGCGAGAACTGCAGTTCGCCGGTCTTGCTCCTGGCCCCTACAGTTTAGAGGTCCAGGCAAGGGAGAACGATGGCGACTGGAGCGGAAGCACTGCCGAGTTCTCGTTCCGTATTCTGACTCCGTGGTACGCGTCGTTGTGGTTCATATGCGTTTGCGCAATCATTCCTCTTTCGGCAACCGGCGCAATACTGCGGCTGCGCTTTCTTGGCGCGAAGAAAAGGGAACAAGAGTTGGTGAAGCTGGTTGCGGAGAGGACCGCCGATCTAAGCCTCGCCAACGAGGAACTTAAGAAGCTGTCGTTTACCGATCCTCTCACTGGATTGGTTAACCGGAGGATTTTTGACGAGACACTCGAGAGAGAGCATTCCCGCGTCAGGCGAACTAATTCTCCGTTGTCGCTGCTCATGATCGACGTGGATCATTTCAAAGCTTTGAATGACTCATTGGGCCACCAGAAAGGCGATGAGTACCTGGTTTTGGTGGCTGCCGAACTCAAACACAGATGCAGGCGACTGGTGGACGCGGCCGGCCGATATGGAGGCGAGGAGTTCACCATCGTGCTGCCGGATACCGATGCCACACATGCCTTTGAATATGCCGAGTCAGTTCGGCTCGCTGTGACCGCTCTCAACCTTCCTCATCCCAAATCCGCGACTGCTTGGTTTCTGACCGTCTCAATTGGAGTTGCCACCGCCACCAGGGAAGACTGCCTTACCCCCGCCGCCCTTGTGGCCGAAGCGGATCGCGCGCTCTATGCCGCAAAAAATGCGGGGCGAAACCGAGTGAGCGCGGCTACAGCGTGCTAACCCACCCTTTTCGCAAGCTGCGCGAAAAGGATGGGGCAACCAGTTTGGTGAGTGTTTGAGATGGGTCGGTTTGGGCTTGTGCTATCCCAGGTCTGAATGAAATCAAGAAGCAGGTCCCCGTTCGACTGCGATTGCTTTGCAATCTCCGCTCAAGGCGGGCTTTCGACTCCGGTCCGCTTCGCTCAGGAGGGGGCACCCGCCAGCAAATTCGTCGATGCGGTCAGCCTAAGTATTTCGCCCACACAGCGACCCATTGCTCAGTGAGCGCGCCCCATGGCGGCCAGAAGTACAGCAGAGAGGCGGTAAACAAAGCCGCCGTCAGCCCTGCGGAGCCGATGACATGGGAGCGGACGAGCCGGCCACGCCACAAGTCCCAGCCAAGCATCAGGCCGATCAGCAGCAGGTTGCCGTAGAAGAAGTAGAGGAACCACGGCAACACCGAGGTCGGCTCTTTCAGCAGATGTCCTGAGAATCTCGAGAATCCAGGGTCAGCGAGCGCGACAGTGGACAGAATCATCATTCGCTTGTGCGCGGCCGGATTCTTTCTGAGGGTAATGCCGCATGCCAGCAGAACCAGAAAGCCGCCGATATCCACCAGATGCACTGAGAGAAACGGATCGGGCACCGGGCCGTGCAGCGTGACGTATTGCACCACGAGGGATATGAACGCCGCCGGCCCCATCACCGCCATCAGGCAAGCCCAAGCCACCATAAAAACACCGAGCTTGCGGTGCACGGCAACGCGGTCGCTCACCACTAGCAGCACCTGCGCGGTGAGCAGCAGCATCCACACCGTGAACACGGCAGCATGCACGTGAACGATGGCTGGGACGGGAGGATTCTTATGCAGATAGTGGGGAATATCGAGGCCGAATCCGGCAATCATTCCTATCCACAGAATGCCGAGCCACACGGCCGAGGCCTTGCGGTCATCTCGTGTGCTCCAATTGCCGCGCACATGCAAGGTCATTCTCGACTTCTGAAGAGTCGACGTCGTCGCCATTCAAATCTCCTGGTGTTTTCGATGGGGGGAAAAGGGGGCCTGCTTAGACGCTCGCTGGCAACGCCGCCGAAAGTCAAGCGAAATGAACGCGGCGTGAACAATCGTCCCTTGGGTGATCCTCAGCCGGGGGCCTGGACTCGATTACTTTATAGCCCTAGAATTGCCTGCGTCGCGCCTCGCCACCAGCTCGGATTCGCGAGCTGAAGGCACGTAGCCAGGGCCTGCAAAACAATCACAGCCGGAAATCCGAAGCGGTAGACCCTGTTCACTCGGCCATCCACCAGCAGGTCGCGCAATATTCCAGCCAAAATCAGCACGTCGAGCGCTGGAAAGAAGAGGTCGTGAATGCCGATGTAATGGAGCCTGACGAAGGCGGCTTGCATGAGCTGGCAACTGGCGATGAAAACCAGACGGCGATGATATTCCGGCCGCTTCCGAACATAGATGGCCAGCGCCATGCATGCGCCGAAGACGATCATGTAGCACCACAGAATCGACAGAAAAGGCGCAACAGTCTTGAGGTGGAGCACGGTTATGTCGAATCGCATCATGACCACCGACACGAGGAAGCCGGAGATGACCATGGATGCCGCCAACGCCGCGCCAAACCAGCCCAGCGCGCGGTGGACGCTGACTCGGTGCAAACGCACCAAGGCAGACTGGGCGATGTACAGCCCGATCCATGCCGTGAAGGCTGCGCCGTGAAACCACAGCAGCACTGGCCTTGGCGGGTAGGCATGAAGCAGGCGGACATCGACCGTGTGGCTGAATCCCCAAGGCCGCAAGTGCAGCCATTACAAGGGCCGCGCAGAGATAGAAGTACCGGCTCAGGAAACTCTTGAGCTGCTTCGTAGCGCTTGCTGGTTTCAAAACAGTAACGGGGAAAGGCGTGCTCTTGCTGGACACAGAACTATCCTCTCGGAATGAGGGGGCCCATGCTTTTATTCGAATGTCAGATGCGGTGGTTCGTGCCCATATTACAACAGGCCGTGGTGCCCGATCCTACGCCCACTCGCCAGTCTCGAGGTATTTGTGAATACCCATTGCGGCTTTGCGGCCCGCGCCCATGGCAAGGATGACGGTTGCCGAGCCGGTGACGATGTCGCCCCCGGCGAAGACGCCGCGCTTGCTTGTGCGCATGGTCTCGGGGTCGGTGACGATATAGTTGCGCGAATTGGTCCTGAGGTCGGGCGTTGTGCTTTGGATGAGCGGATTGGCAGTGGTTCCGACGCCGATGATGGCTACGCTGGCGGGCAGCACAATCTCCGCGCCGGGGATGGGCACGGGACGGCGGCGACCGTCGGAATCCGGTTCGCCGAGCTCCATCTGCTGGCAGCGCGCGCCAATGAGCCAGCCTTTCTCGTCGCCAAGAAACTCGAGCGGGCTGGTCAGCATGCGGAACTCGATGCCTTCCTGCCGGGCATGGCGCACTTCTTCGCGGCGGGCGGGCATTTCCAACTCAGTGCGGCGATAGACGAGCGTGGCCGTGCGCGCGCCGAGGCGGCGAGCGGTGCGCACCGCATCCATGGCAGTGTTGCCGCCGCCCACTACAATCACGTCGCGATCGCGGCAGTCGTAGATGGGCTGGTCGTATTCGGGATCGTAGGCGCGCATCAGGTTGGTGCGGGTAAGGAATTCGTTGGCGGAGTAGACGCCGTTAAAGTGCTCACCGGGAATGCCGAGGAATTGAGGCAGGCCCGCGCCGGTGGCTATGAAGATTGCATCGTAGCCTTCGACGCGCATGAGCTCGTCGAGCGTAACGCTTTTGCCGACCACGACGTTGGTTTCAAACTCGACGCCGAGTGCGCGCAGGTTGTTCACCTCTTGCCGGACAATGCGCTTGGGCAGGCGAAACTCGGGGATGCCGTAGACCAGCACGCCGCCCAGCTCGTGCAGAGCCTCAAATACGCGGACGCGATGACCTTTCTGGATGAGGTCGCCCGCCGCGGAGAGACCGGCAGGACCGCTGCCCACCACGGCCACGCTTTTGCCCGTGGGCGGAGCGATGGGCGGAAGGCCGAGCTGGCCGCTCTCAAGCTCGAAGTCGGCGATGAAGCGCTCAAGGTTGCCGATGGCCAGTGGCTGGCCTTTGCGGCCGAGAACGCATCCGCCCTCGCATTGATTCTCTTGCGGGCAAACCCGGCCGGTCACAGCGGGCAGGGCATTGTCTTCGCGCATTTTTGCGGCGGCGGCAAGGTACCGGCCGGCGTGGATGAGCGCCACGACTTCTTTAATTTTGACGCCGACCGGGCACTCAACCTGGCAGCCGGGTTTGGCGCACGAGATGCAGCGCGTTGCCTCATTGTGCGCGTCGTAAGTGGGCAGGCCGAGGTTGACTTCAGCAAAACAGCGCGAACGGACCGTGGCATCGAGCTCTGGCATAGGAGCGCGGGGAATCTTCATGCGCTCTTTCAGGGGAAGGGAATTCGCATCAGGCATGAGGCACCTCACCTGGTGCTCCACTTTGAGAATCGATCCGGGCGCGCAGGCGGGCAGTTTCGCGCTCGCGTGTGGCGATGCCGGCGCGCAGGCGAGCCAGTTCCTCCTCTTTGTGTGCCTCGAAGTAGGTGTGCGACTCACACTCTTTGTTGCGGTACATGGCATTGCGCTGCATCAGGACTTCAAAATTTACCAGCGAGGCATCGAACTCCGGCCCATCGACGCAGGCGAATTTGCTTTGATTGCCGAGCAGGACGCGGCAGCCGCCGCACATGCCGGTGCCGTCGACCATGATGGAGTTGAGGCTGACCATGGTGCGGATGCCGAGGGGCACGGTGATTTGGGCAACGGCACGCATCATGGGCACCGGTCCGACGGCGAGAACGAAGTCGATTTTGCGGCCTGCGGCGATAAGCTCGTTGAATTTTTTTGTGACCAGGCCCTGTTCGCCGTAGCTGCCGTCGTCAGTGAGTATGTAGGCCTCGGAACTGGCGGCGCGCACCTCGTCTTCAAAGATGACCATCTCGCGCGAGCGCGCGCCCTCAATAAAGATGACGTGGTTATCGGCATCTTTAAGCGCGTGGGCGGTGGGCAGCGCCATGGCCGTGCCCACGCTGCCAGCCAGTATGACCGCGGTGCCATAGTGCGAGATTTCAGAGGGAGTGCCAAGCGGGCCCACGATGTCGAGAATGGAGTCGCCGGCCTGAAGGCAGTTGAGCAGGGAAGTGGTTTTGCCGACGGCCTGGACGACGATGGTGACGGTGCCGGCGGCGGCGTCGACGGCCTTGATGGTGAGAGGAATTCGCTCGCCTTCTTCGGTCAGGCGCAGAATGACGAACTGGCCGGGGCGCTGCTTGCGGGCGATGCGCGGCGCATGGATGACAAACTGCCTGATGTTCAACCCGACAGTTCGGGCGTCAACAATTCTGTACATTTCGCCATGACCCCCTGCATCGGCGCACGCAAGACGATTATTGAGGATGGATCGCGGCGTGAGTGTGATGGAAGTCACTGGGGAACTGGCAAGGCGGGAAGAATCAATGCCATTGGCGGCTGGATTCTGGAACGGGATTGCCTGGCTGCGGAATGGTTTGCGGCGAGGGCCGAGTTTGACGAATCAAGGTGGAGCAGAGAGAATAGTAGAGTTGTCTCCCGCCGAAGTGGGCCTGTGGCGCAGTTTGGGAGCGCGCTTCCATGGCATGGAAGAGGTCGTCGGTTCGATCCCGACCAGGTCCACCAAATC
>Ga0182016_10004281_pt1 | contig 15883 bp, 3 predicted proteins | sample 712S2MmetaG_FD_120491 | JGI IMG/M metagenome (GOLD analysis project Ga0182016, IMG submission 120491) | Permafrost microbial communities from Stordalen Mire, Sweden - 712S2M metaG | ecosystem: Environmental > Terrestrial > Soil > Wetlands > Permafrost | place: Sweden: Stordalen | collected...
CACCGAGTTGGTGACCACCTTGTAATCCACCGTGTCGTTCGGGGTAAAGACCGCCGTGAGAGTGTTGGTCCCGGCGTTTAGAACGCTCCCATTGGTGGGCGTGTAGGCAAAGTTGCCAGCCACAGTGGCCGAGGCGTCCAATTGGCTGGAAGTCAAAGACGCGCCGTACGTGATGGGGTTGGGGTTGGGCCAGGTGACCACCTCCCCTCCCCCAGTTACCGTCAGCAGGCCGTTGACGTAAATGATGTTGTAGTTGCCTAAACCCGTCCCCACTGCCGCGCTGGGCACAATTGCGTAAGGTGAACCCACCACCGTCGCTCCCGCGGCCGCGCCCGCGCTAGTCAATGTCACACTGGCGACAGTGTCACCGTTGACCAGGCCGCTCGCGGAAAACTCCGTTCCCGCAAAAGTCACCGTCTGGCCAAATACCTTGCTGCGATTATTGGCTGTGATGGTCAGCGCGGCCGGCACCACCATCAGCGTGCCGTTAGCGTAGGTAATCGCGTAGTTGGTCAGGTCTTTGCTCACTGCCGGGCTTGGCACAATGCTGTAATTGCCTACCCCGTCGGACACAGTCGCGCCACAGGTGGCCCCGGCCGTGACGCTGTCGCCATTGGTCACGCCGATAAGAATGGTTGTGAAAGTAGGATTAGCCTGCCCATAAAGGCGGTTGGTATTGGCAGCGGTAATGTTCAAGGGCGCGGGGTTGACCAGCAGTTCCACCGTGTTGGTGACCACCTTGTAATCCACCGTGTCATTCGGGGTGAAGACCGCTGTGAGCGTGTTGGTCCCGGCGTTTAGAACGCTCCCATTGGTGGGCGCGTAAGCAAAGTTGCCCGCCACATTGGCCGACGCGTCCAATTGGCTGGAAGTCAAAGGCGCGCCGTACCTGATGGGGTTGGGGTTGGGCCAGGTGACCACCTCCCCTCCCCCAGTTACCGTCAGCAGACCGTTGAGGTAAGTGATGTTGTAGTTGCCCAAGCCCGTCCCCACCGCCGCGCTTGGCACAATTGCGTAAGGTGAACCCGTCACCGCCGCTCCCGCGCCCGCGCCCGCGCTGGTCAATGTCACACTGGCGACAGTGTCACCGTTGACCAGGCCGCTCGCGGAAAACTCCGTTCCCGCAAAAGTCACCGTCTGGCCAAATACCTTGGTGCGATTATTAGCTGTGATGGTCAGCGCGGCCGGGTTGATCGTCAGAGTGCCGTTGACGTAAGCAACGGTGTAATTGGTCAAGTCGTTTCCCATCGCCGCGCCAGGCACGATGGGATACGTTCCCACGGAACTGGCCGAAGACGCGCCGCAAGTGTAAGCGACTGTGATGGTGTCCCCGTTGGTCAGACCAGCAATCGTCCCGCCGAATATGGGATTGGCCTGGCCGTAAGTTCGGCCTGCATTGGTCGCCGTGATGGTCAAGGGCGCGGGCGTCACCACTAGGCTGACGGTATTGGTCACGCTGTTGTAATCGGCAAGGTCCGAGGGCGCGAAAACAACAGTCAATGTATTGGTGCCCGTGTTCAGCACACTGCCATTGGTCGGAAGGTAAGCGTAAGTTCCCGACACGTTGACCGAGGCGTTTAATTGCGCCCCGCTCAACGGTGTGCCGTAAACAATCGGCGCCGGCGGCGGCCAGTTTACCGTCTCCGTTTGACGGCCAATGACCAACGCCCCGTCCACCAGCGTAACCGTGTAATTGGTTTGCCGGTCATTCGGGTCCACCAAGGATGGAACAATTGGATAGGACCCCACCGGACTGCTCAAGGTCGCGGAGCAACTGTAGGTTGCGCTGATAAGATCGTTGTTGGTCAGCCCGTTGATCGTGCCCGTAAATACCGGGTTGGCGGTGTCAAATGAGCGACTGGTGTTGGCCGCTGTCACGGTTAAAGAGGCAGGCGCGACCACCACCCCCACGGTTGCGGATGCGCTCAGGTAGTCGGTTGGGTCGGCAGGCGTAAAGAGCACAGAAAGGGTATTTGACCCGGTGTTAAGCACCGTGCCGCTGGCCGGAGTGTACACAAAACTGCCCGGCACATTGGCGCTCGCGTTCAACTGCCCGGGCCCCAGCGCGGCCCCGTAGGTTACGGATGGCGGGTTGGTCCACGAAACAACTGACGCCCCCTGGCTGACGGTCAAGAAACCGTCGAAATAAGTGATGTTGTAGTTGCCAAGCCCGGTTCCCGCGGCTGCACTCGGGACGATGGCGTACGGCGAACCGCTCACTGTCGCGCTGGCGGCGCTGCCGGCACTGGTCAGGGTCACGCTGGCCACAGTGTCCCCGTTGAGCAAGCCGCTTGCGCTGAATTCGGTCCCGGCAAAACTCACCGTCTGTCCGTAAGTCTTGGTCCGGTTGCTGGCCGTGATGGTCAAACCTGCCGGGGAGACAGTCAGGAGTCCGTTGATATAAGTAATGGCGTAATTGGTCAAATCGCTTCCCACGGCCGTTCCCGGCACAATGGGATAGGTTCCCACCGGACTGGCGGAGGTCGCGCTGCAAGCGTAAGCAACCGTGATGGCGTCTCCATTGGTCAGACCCGCAATCGTCCCGTTGAATAGGAGATTGGCCTGGCCATAAGTTCTGCTCACATCCGCCGCCGTCACCGTCAAGGGTGCCGGCAGCACAACCAGACTGACCGTATTGCTGGCCACGATGTAATCCGACACGTCAGCCGGGGTGAAGACGACCGAAAGCAAGTTGGTCCCCGCATTCAAGACGCTGCCATTGGTCGGCGTGTAGGCAAAACTGCCGGCCACGCCCGTCGTAGCATTCAATTGATTGCCATCCAGAACAGCGCCGTAAAAGACGGGAGCAGGTCCGCTCCAAGTTATGGCCGGCGTGGCCTGCCCCACAACCAACGACCCGTTGACATACGTAATGGAGTAGTTATTCAAACCCGTGCCCACCGCCGCGCTGGGGATGATGGAATAGGGAGAACCAGCCACGGTTGCCGTCGCCGCCGCGCCGGCGCTCATCAGGGTGACGCTGGCCACAGAGTCTCCGTTGAGCAAGCCGCTCGTGCCAAATTCTGTGCCCGCAAAATTCACTGTTTGGCCATAGGGCTTGCTGCGATTGTTCGCCGTTAGAATCAAAGATGCCGGGCTAACGGTCAGCGCGCCGGGGGCATAGGTAATCGAGTAATTGGCCGGGGCAAAGGTTCCGCCTGTCGCCGCGCTTGGGATGATACTGTACGGGGAGCCGGCAATGGAAGCCGACGCCGTAGCGCCATTGCCGGTGACAGTGAGGGTTACGGTGCCAATAGTTTCACCGTTCTGCAATCCATGACTGGTGAAAAGGGTGCTGCCGTTGCCAAAGGCCAATGCCTGTCCGTAAATCTTGCTTTGAGAGCTTGCCGTGACAAGCAATGTCGCCGGAACCACAGCAAGCGATCCTACGGCATATGTAATCGAGTAATTCGCCGCGTTGAACGTCCCGCCGGTTGCGGCGCTGGGCGTGATCGTGTAGCTACCTACCGACGCCGTCGGCGCACCGCCGTTGCCACTGACCGCGAGAGTGACCGAGCCAATCGTCTCTCCATTTTGCAGGCCACTGGCCAAGAAGAGAGTGCTGCCGCTGCCCAAGACCAACGTCTGCCCATAGGGCTTGCTTTGCGCACTGGCAGTCACGGTCAAAGCGGCAGCCGAGACAACGATGGTCACGGTGTTGGTAGCACTAGTATAATCGTTCGTGTTGTTGGGCGTAAAGACGGCTGAGAGCGTATTTGTTCCCACTGCCAGCACAGTGCCTTCGGGCGGATTATAAATGAAAGTCCCGGACACGTTCCCCGTCGCGTCCAGTTGCACCGCCGTCAGGGCCGTGCCGTAGGTGATGGGAGCCGGATTGCTCCACGCCGTAACGGGCGCCACGATCGTTACGTCCACTGTCACGGTTCCAATAGCGGTATCGCCGGCGGTATCCACAATCGTGAAAGTGAAGGTGTCAACGCCGCGAAAGCCAACGGGCGGCGAATACGTCACAACGCCTGCCACAAGCAGAACAGTTCCCCCAAAGGCGCTGGAAGGACTGACAGTCGCGAGCGAAATGATATCGCCATCCGCATCGCTTCCGGCCAGCAAGTCCGCGACGGGGATTTGGAGAGGCTGAGCGAATGGAGTGGCGAAGACAGGAGAAGACGGTGCCGGCGCTGATTCAAAAGTGCCCCAGAAACCGGAAGCAATGCTATAGGCAGAGGAACTGGACGGACCGTCGGCCAACTGGCCAATGGTGTCGATCAAGGCATAAGGACCGGCGGAAGCGGCGCCACCACCGTCGGCTGTGACATCGCGCGTCACAGACGGTTGAGCGTGAGTGGAGGCCGACAAAATGAGAAGGCCAAGGCCAATCCAGATCGAACCTTTCCGCCGGCTACCGCGTGGTCGTGTCTTCGCCATCTTTCATCTGGTTAGATCCGCGACAAGCCGCGAGGCTCAAGCAAAGCTATTGGAGCAGCACCCGGAGAAACATCGGAGTGGAACCGGATGCAGGGACGGCCAGCCGCAGTTGGACATTCTGGATCGCCGGTGAATAAAAAAAGGATTGGGCCGGCGTGCCTGGTGGATCGGTTACGGAATTGAACGGCAACGGCGTCCAAGTGGCGAGGTCGGAAGAACCAACCACGGTGTAGGAGCGTCCCGTCATGCCGGTAAAACGAATGATCGGGGAATTTCCATCAAATCCAACCAAAGTAAGCTGAAATGAAACACCCGGATCGAAGACCGGCAGGCCCAGCAAATAGGCCTGCCGCAAGGTTAGCCCTCCGGCGAGAATCGTATTGGCATTAAGGGAAGAAAGCGGAAGATTCAGTCCCAAGGTGGCCAAGTAAGCCTCTTCCCACTGATCGGGAATGCCATCATGGTTGGAATCCGTGCCCAGCGTCAGATTGAGCTTGGTCGCTTGGGCGGATTGGCCCAACAGCACATAGCCACCCGCCATTTCGATGGGCACGTTCGTCTCCGTCCCAACGACAATGAGCATGGTGAAAGCGTTGGACAGGACGAGAGCGTCCGGGCGATAGAGTTGCGCCGTCCGGCCCGCATCCATCGGCACCTTGACTTGATAATTCACGCCAGCCCCCAAACCGGGAATGATCTGGCCCGTCAATTGTGCGCCCGTCTGGGATTGGAGGACGACACTGGCATTAGAACTACTCAAGGGCGTGCCATACTGGTCCTTGGCCAAGCCATAAATCAAATGGTAGGGAGCAGGCGGGATGGCCTCGGCAAAGGGACAGCAACCCAAGCTCCAAATCGAAACGACCGCCAGCAAGCTCGCCAAAGCGTTCTTGGATGAACAAGGATTACTAGTCATAAGTGCGCGTAGGGAAGAGGTTAGTTGCCGGCATAGGAATAAGTAATGAAATAGAGATGAACGTCTTTGACTGACGCGATAAATCGCGCCAATCCTTGGTTTGGATCGGCCAGCAACGTCCGGCCCGGAATGACCAGCTTCCATTTGCTGTTCCAAATGGAGCGGCCGATGAGGCGTTGATTGGTGAATTGTGTCGGCTGCAAGGAACCGTTAGCCCCGTAGATGCTGGTGCTGAAGGCCGCCAGGGACGAGACGGGACGAAACGCCTCGTTTTCGCGCACGGCAAAGAGCGGTTCGGTCAGAGAGTCCGCAGCGGTGTAGAAGGGCTGGCTGGAATAATCTGATCCACCAATATTATAGGGCAGAGGAATCGTGACATCGTCCACGTTCCAGGTGCGAATTGTGCTGGCGTCGCCCAAAGGCGGGCTGCGCATGGAATCGACCCCGGTCAGGATGAGATAGACGTACGGAGTCGCTGCCAGGGCATTGGGGTCGCTGCTCGGCGCGGCTGGAAGAGTGCCGCCATTGGTGGACGGATTATCCATGCCGATGTAACCATCGAAATCCACGCCGACAGAGAAGATCTTGGTGGCGAAAGTGCTCGGGCTGAAGTCGTGATCGCCCGGGGCAAGGGTGTTACCAAAAAGATTCAATCCGTTGGCCACGACCGTGCTCCAGTTCAGGATAATGCCCGGAACAGGCAGGCCGCTGCCATCGTCGATCTGCAAACAGTAGCGCTTCACGTCCGGATCGCTGAGGAGATCGGCAACTTGGCCCTGTTGCAGCACCTGCCGCCAGTTGGCGTCACCCGAGCTCCCGGGAAGAATGCGATAATTCTCGGCGCGCAGTGAAACAGTCGTCCCATTGCCATCAGGATTGTTGAAACCCAAGCGGCTCTTGAGCACTTGCCAATCGTCGTTCATTTCTGCCAGCGCGCCTGCCAGTCCAGGATCGCCTCCGTTGTCCGCGCCGGGCTGGGGCACGCCGTTGTCCACCACCCCAATTGCCTGGGAGCTAATAATCTGATTCAGGAACGCGGCCCCTTGCGGAGTGTTGAGCAAGCCGGTTTCGTAATCATAAGCCTGCGCGGCGAGGAAGGCGTATTCAGAGGCCAGATTAAAGAGGGTCTGGTAGCGTTGGAGATCCTCGTTTTGGAACAAGATGAAGGCCTGATCGCTGGTCCGATAACCTTGAACGACGGCGGCGGCGTGCTGGCGAAAGGTCAGGCGCTCGGCCTGGATGCGATTGCCTTGCGCCACCAGGGCCTGATAAGCGGATTGGGCATCGCTCGCTACGCGGAGCTGATTGTTGATCGTAGCCAGATCGCCTTGCAGAGCGTTTTCCTGCTGCCCCAAGGAGAGAACCATGTTCTGAATGTCATTCTCCAACGTGGCATTGGCGATTGCCTGGTTGTTGTTGTTGATGTCTTGCTGGTAACCTGTCAAGGTGACCTGCTCGGCAGTGCTTTGCGAAGCGTTAGCCACGGATAAGGCGGCGCTGACCCCGTAGGCCACCGCAAGCGCAGTCCCCGCCGCGACCGTGCCGCAGTCGCAACCAACCGCCAGACCAGCGATAATCTCCTTCGGAATTGTGCCGAAGACGACTTGCGCGAGTTGGTTGGCAATAGTCTGCGCCACCGATTCCCAAGCATTGGCGATGGCGAAACCCTCTTGCAAGTTAGCCATGTCCTGCTGGTAAACAGTGTTCTGGTTCTGCAAGGTGGTGATGTTGTTCAAGAAATTAGTCTGAGCGATGAAGGCATTCATTGCTTTATCAAGAGACTGTTTGTCGCCTACGGCATTGCCGGCATCGTTCCTCAAGGCATTCTCAGACGCGATATACGTGGAGATGGCCTGTTGAATGGAACCAATCGTGCCACGTTTCTGGTTCCAGGAGGCTGGCTTGCCGAAAAAGCCGTTGGGACCGACGTAGAAGGGCACGGACGCAGCCGGGTTATTCGTATAGCCAGGCACAGTGCTCTCCAGAATGTAATTGAAGTTGTCGTACATATTCGACGACCAGCCAGCCGGAAGTTGTTGGACATCCAGGTAGAAAGTTGCCCCTTGAGTTGGGTCGGACAAGATGCCACCGAAGGTATTGGTGTCGGGATTATCCACATACATGTAATGAATCAGATCCGGACCGTTGTAGCCTTGCGGGTAAATTTGTCCCGGCCCTACATCCTCCGGGTAAGGTGTGCCATAGAGTTCAATTAACTGGTCGTTATAAGCCAGTTCCTGCGCCGTGACCGAAGCCTGGAAGTCGTTGAGAGCATTCTGCGTTTGGCGCAACTCCTGGGTCACGTTCTGGGCGTTGTTGAACGCATCCACCGCGTTGTTCAAAGCAACCAAGGCGCGCGAGTAAATCTGCTCAAAGTGAGTTTGGGGGTTGGGACCCGTGACCAGTAGCGGATTGATGTCAAAAGGAATGGCGTTCTGTGAGAGGTTCAAAGGTGTGAAACCGGCTTCCGCGTTGTCCATGTCAGTTTGCAATTGGATGGCCGTCTGTGGTATTTCGTTGAGTTCCGGCACGGTGGTCCGGTCCACCTTTTGAATCCCTTGATCGTTGGGATTAGGATCCACTGGCGGCAGGATGGCGTTGCCCACCACCCAGTGCAAATAGGCGCCCATCTCCACCCTGGTTGCCCAGTGGTCCAAGCCCCAGTACTCGGTAACATAGTTCGTCTGGCCCGCATTGTTGTAAGGGCTGTTGTAATTTGGTTTCGAGGCGCCAAAGCTCGACCAACCGGCGCTGGTGCCGCCTCCCTGGTAACCCTCGCGCCAAGTTAAATTGAAGATTTGTTCCCCGGTGCGCGCCACGGAGGCGGCGGTGGAGGCGAATTTCCGCTCATCCTCATAATTGACAGAAACCGTGGCCCCCAAAACGCTCACCGCCTCAATTTGCGGGACCCAATCAAAATTGGGGTTTAAGAGCAATTGATAATAGTAGGTCAGGGCTGTCAGATAATGGCCGTAGGCATCGCCGTGCCCCATCGGGTAAAGCATGGCGGCATCGGCGGCGTTGATAACGCCGTCACCGTTCTCATCTTGGATATTGTAATTGAGGGCGTAGATCACTTCGCCCGCCGCAATGCCCTCGGTATAATTCCAGTAAAGGCGGTTATAAACCGGCGGCAACTCCACACCAGGGGAAAGAAAATCATTACGTCCCCGGAGCAGGGCCAGGTTCTGCTCCAGCAAGGTCGGCACCTCACCCTGGAAACAAAAGAGCGAGGTGGCCAGATCGCCGTAGGTCGTGTTATCCGTCCCGATGCTGATGGTCGGATTCTGGGCGTTGGCCCAGGCGTCGTTGGCCACGTCGTTGTAAAGATCGTTCAGATAACCGGTGATCAGGAGCAGCGCGCTATTGGCCGGGCCATAGTTATAGCCGGAGTTGATACTGATGTTTTCTCCCTGGTGGAGCACCGTTTCGTAGATGGCAATCAATCCCGAACTGCTAAGGGTGTCCGCGTTCAATGCCACATCGCCGGTCCAGCGCGCGCCGGCCTCGGCAATCACCGTTCCGGTCGTGTTGACCGGATTGTCAAAGAGATCCGTCGTCGTTTGATCAAAAGGATTGATCCCAGCCACGACCCGGCTGATGTAGCCCGGCGCGAGCGCGGGAGCCGTCCACGGAGACCAATTCGTATCGGCCGGATTGGCGCTCGCGTTCGTATCGCGATAACGCAACGCAACATAATTATCCCCCAAAGATTGGATGCCCAAGGCACCGCCCAGGGTGTAGTGGGTGATATCGCTGCCAAAGATCAGTGGGGTCCAATTCGACGGATCAGTCGTCGGCGGCAGTCCGTTCACGGGAGGCGTAATCCGCCAATCATACACATAGTCGGAGGCGTGGCCCGCCAAATCGCCGGTGTGCTGAAAGGAAAGCGAGACACTCAACGGGTTGGGATCCTGAATCACTTTGAGTTCACCAGGGAAAAGGGGCGGCGCGACGCGGATGATATAGATCAGGGGTGGATCGCTGGCAAAGGCCGGATTGATCGTGTTGCCCACAACGAAAGACACATAACCGAGGCCCGGACCAGTGGCGCACATCGCGTAAGAATCGACCTGTTGTTCTTCACTTGTGATGTTGACTAAATCCCCAGCGTAATTAGTCAGGGTGAGGTTGGTGTTCTCCACATAACTCCCTGGAATGCCGGGAATTTGGTAAAACGTGTAAAGCGGCGCGGACAGGCCAGCCACCAAGTTCGTCCAGGCTTGGAAATCCGGATCGGTAGTCGAACACAATCCGTTCACGGCGGTCAAATCAGCGCCCGCCAGCACGTTAAGCTGGAGGTAGGATAGGCCGACGACTTCCTGGACGTACTTGCCTTGGAAAACCAGATTGGTCGTGTTGGGGTCAAACCACAGGCTGGCGGCGAGGTTGGGAGGAAGGTTTTGGAAATAGTATTTGCCCTCATAACCGGTGGAAAGCACACTGCCAGGCAACTTCGTCAAACCATACGCCGGCAAACTAGACGTCTTCTGAACGGTCGGATCGTAGAGGACCACGCTCTGGTTATTCGTTCCGTTGTTGATATTATTGGTGGCGATGGACTGCTGATAAAGCACCTGGACGCTGCTTTGCCCGCGAATGGCGGGTAAACCGTTGACCGGGGTCGTGAGAGTTTGTCCGCCATACAAGGTGGCAAGCGGCTGGCCATCGACCAATGACGGCCAAACCGGCCGATAGACAATATCCTGGCTGAGGGTAGTCTTGTCGGCGGGATTATTGCCAATGAAATTGCCGCTGGCATCCTTGGGACGCAAGTAGGGGACAATCGCGCCGTTAGTTGGGGCCGTATAGCCCGGCCAATCGAAGCTCGCTTGGTTTTCGTAATAAAACCGCATGGTGAAACTGTTGCTGGGTCCGGCGGGCTGGGCCAGGAAAGGAGGTCGCCCGACATAAAGCACGTTGGTTTGCGAGTACTGATTGGTGCTCAGAATCATCAGCGGAAGCTGCTCGACCGGCGTACCATTGGAAACCACGTCGATGGAAAGCGTGTTGGTCGCCATCGAATTGTCGGCTAAATCCTCAATGACAATTGTGTACGTGTTGGATGCGATCGCGACCGGGGTGCCGAGGATGGCGATGCCATTGGTCGTCACAGAGGCGCTCAAGCCGGAGGGCAGATTGGGCGTAACGTTGACGTTCATGGAGCTGACAACGCGCGAGACGTGCAAATAGTAGCCAAACGGCGAATTGAGCACCGCCGTGGCGGCGGGCAAGGGGTTAAAACCACCATTGGTCACGTCATAAGCGCCGAAAGCCAAAGGCGGCAATCCGGTGTTCAAACCTCGATAAACCCAGTAGTTATGCTGGCGGTCTTGAAACGTGAAATCGGCGTACAGGCCGTAAGGTCCGTTGGTGTCCGCATTGACCCAGCCGGGTGGCAAGTCTCCCGCAGTTCCCAACGGAGCAGTATTGTAATTGGTCGCGTAGGCTCCGCTGCCTGCGATCGGCAGGTTGAGCAATGGCAACGGCATTGGGGCTTGCAGGATGGTGCCGGCGTTGACCACGTAATCAAACAGAAAGCCTTCTTCCGGGGCCTCCCTTCGGACATGATAGACGGACATCGATGGGAGACCATCCGAACCGGTGTACTCGATGAGCACGTATGGCGCGCTCGTGTAGCCGTTCGCGTTGGTGTTGTTGAGATCATCACGCAAAGCGTAGGCTTGGCCGCCCAGCATCACAGCGTGTTCTTCATTTGGATTATAACCCGGCTGCGTCGGATCATTCTGGCGGTAGATGCTGCCCTCGGCTTGCAGGCTGTCGAGCGGCCCACTGCCGGCGTTATTGGCCATGATGATTTCCGGCGCGTCCGTGGGCCATTGGATGTTGTAGTGGCCGATCACGGCTGGCCAATAGGATGACTGGAAGCCCAGGCTGCTATTAGCATTGTCACTCCGGAACCACCAGACTTCGAGCGCATTGCTGCCAGGGATGGAATTGACAGGAATTATTGATCCCAGGTTGGCCACAGCAAACCCATTCAGGAATGGATCCGTGTAAGCACTAGGGTCGAAGGACGTGCCTGCCATTTGGTTGATGTAACCAGCCCAATAACTGCCATCCAAGCCTTGCTGCGTCCCCAAGGGCGGCTCAATCCGATCCCCCACGTTAACCGTGTTCGTAAAGACATAAGGAGCCGCGACCAAGCTTGAGAACATCAAGTTTGTGGAAGCCGAATCCCAGGCGTCAAGATTGGTAGCGACCGAGTTGGCGAGCAATTCATTCGATTCGATCCCCGTGTCCAGCCATGAGAAGACGCGCTCATAGGCAACCTGGCCGTTTTGAAGAAACTGAATCAGTGTTCGCTGGGCCGGATAATTGGTGGTAAGAAACGTGTAGAAAAGCCCGTCGGAGGAAATGTACGCCCGCGGCTGGTCAAGCGGATCTTGATAAACAATTGAGGGCGCTTCACCAGCCGGCAATCGCACCGCAGTCAGCGCGGCTTCGTCCGCTGTCTCCACCAGCGGGCGAAGGTAATTGACATAGGCGCTGTTATCGGATGGCCAAACTGAGTGGTAACGGTCGAACAGATAGGGCCATTGCAAGCCAGCCACACCAGAAATCAGCCAATACGCTTGGAAATCGTTCAGGTTAACGGTCGCTTCCGTCGCCCAAAGGGCCGCCTGCCCTGTCGTTGCGTTCTGTTGCTCGTAGTAGAAGGATGTTCCCGGATTGTTTATGGGCGATGGAGTCAAGTTGGCGTAAGGCGTATTATCAGGGTACGCGGGCACGGGGTCTCCCAAGTAAACCGTAATATCGGTCGGGATGGGCTGCTTGGACACCTGCACCACTTCGAACCCCAGAAACCGCCGGGTGACTCCGTCGGAATTGAGCTCACCCAGCAACTCGAGGAAAACCTGCCCTTCGACGTTGTCCGCGTGGAATTCCAGCGGTGAAGTGGAATCAAACCAAAATGTATTGGTGACTGCAATGACCGGCACCAGATCGCCCGGCGTGACGTATTGGGGAAAAGTGTCGTTATAAATAATGTTCACCGCTTCCACGCTGGCTTGCGGCACGGTCACGGGATGGCCGGTCTGCGCGAAACTGCCTTCCGTCCAATACATCTTTTGCGGCGTTTGCACAGGCGCAGCGGAAACGAGGTAATGGACCGGGTAAAGGCGATAGTACAAGCCCGCAATGACCAGGTAATTGGTGCCGTGATAATCGGCCGGCATGCTATTCGTCGGGGTCGCTTTCTGCCAGGTAATATCAACGCCGCCAGCTTGAGTGGCGTAAACGGCTAGTGAATTAGGACTGTAATAGTAGCCGAGGTTGGTGGTGTTCGTAGTGTAAGGCTGGCCCACCCAGTAATCGATGTTTAATACATTCGTCGGCAACGCGACTCCATTCTCGTCCGTGCTGGGCGGCGGAATGACAGCGCCAAAAAAGAAGGAAACCTGTTGGGCAAAATAGGGAGCGCCGACTTGAGCCGAACGCAAGATTGCGGCAACCCCGCTGGATGGTGTGCCGTTAGAAAAGGCCACCGGCCAACCGAGGGACACGGCGTTGGCGGAGAAGCTCTCGTTTGTGTTCAGACTTGTGCCGTGTTGAACAGTCACGGCGGAAAATCCGATGAAACCATGGAACTGATTAGTTGTGGGGGGCAGATTTGTGGTCGAATTAGTGATCGACTCGCGCCCGTCTGAACCGGGCGGGATCCCGACAGTGCTGGACAGTGGCACACCTCTGACCGATTGCCAATTTATACTCAATTCATAGTTGGTGTTGAACAACAATGCTGTCTGGTCAATCTGGAGGCTGGTTTGCGCCTCGGCAGGCGGTGCCAGCCAACAGAGGGCGGCGCAGAACGCCGCAGTCCGGAGGATGCGCTGAAACAATTTCATAGCGGTCATACAGGTTCGAAATTCAAATTTTCTCGCCGTTAATCATCGCTGCGCCGCCAACAGGACGGGACAAAGCGCGTCATGTTTGTCTAGGGGTTGACACTCTTGACCTTAAGCAAGCCATCCACCGCAGCCTTCAAATCGGCCACTTCCTTCTTCAGGGCTTCGACTTCGGCGTCTTTTTCCGTCAACTTTTCGTCCAAACCCTTGATCGCCGCCAGTGAGACGCCGACCTCATCCAACATGGAAATGTGCTTATTGTCGGTGCTACCCATGATACCAAAGTGGGCGGCGAAGTCCTGGGCGACCGGGCCGATGTGGCGCACGCCGGGTGAATTGGTGTAGCTCCATTTAGTGATGGGCACATCCTCAAGCTCGGCCAGAATAGCCTTCGGGTCGATATCTTCGAAGTCTTGCTTGACGTTTCTGTCGGAGAAAATCACAACAGTGCCTCCGACGAAAAAAAGATCGCCGCGGGCATAGACATTGCCGCTTGTGTCCCACCTCAGGGAGTAATTATAACCGCCCGAGCTGGTTCCCAGAACGCCGCCCGAGTAGCCAACCAGCGCTGGTCCGTCGCTGTTAAATGTGTCATCGTACCCTAGCCAGTGGTTAAAATCCCCGCCGCCGCGCAAATACATTTTGTTATTATTGTAGTGCCCGATGCCATTAAGGCTGAACACATCCCCGCTGGCCACCCCGCCCCCCCCCGCCGCCACGGAAGCGGCATTGACCGTGCCCGCGGTTGTCAACCCGCCGGTGAAAGTCGTTCCGCCCTCAGCCCACATAGTGATAGCCCGATTGTTGCCCGTGGTGCCGGCTCCCACAATATCAAGATTGTTGTCGAATGTCTGGTAACCGATTTCTCCGGCATTGAGTTGCTTGCCGGAAACGCCACGGCCAAATTCCAGCACGTTTTTGGCGAGGATACCGGCATAGCCGTCCAAATAGGTATTGCCGTTCACGTGCAGCGTTGCCAGAGGCTTGCTAATGCCAACCCCAACGTAGCCGCCGCCAGAATTGAGCGAGAGGTTGTTCCAGCTTGTGCCGGGCTTGTAAGATTGAATCTGACCGGTATTGTTATTATCGTCATAATAGAGGCTGATTCCGAACCGACCGCCGGCGCTTCCCAAACCGCTGCCTGAGCTAAAGAAGGCCCCACCATTAACATCTAGCGTCGTTGCGGGCGGGTCACTTTCCACCCCTAAAGGTCCGGTTGTGACGGTGGCACCTTCGGCCCAAAGTTTGATGCGGCGGTTGGAGGCGGTTGTCCCCGCGCCGACGATGTCGAGTGAATTATTGTCGAACACTTCATAACCGATCTGGCCAGCGTTCGCCGCCTGGCCGGTCAATCCTTGACCCAGGTCCAAAGTCGAGTTCCCGTTGATGCCAAGATTGCCTTTGACGTCCAGCGCGTCGTTGCCGTTGGGCGTTTCGTTGATGCCGACCGACGTGCCGGAAGTGACCAGCACCTGCGCGCCTGTATTATCGGAGATAGAGTTGGCGCTGGCGGCCAGAAACGCGTACGGCGAGGCCAACATCTGCAAGCGCGGTTGAATCTCGGGGCACTTACCCCGGCCACCGTAATGCCGACATAGCGCGATGAGGCTGTCGGCCCGCTGAACACGCTAGTCAGATTGTTGGTCCAGAGCGCGGCCCCGGCCCCGCTGGCCGTCCCCTGCCCCAGCAAGACGCTGAAATAGCCTCGATCCACAGTCACAGTCTGGTTTTCCGACCATTTGATATTCCCCCCCGTGGGCGCGTCGTAAATGGTGAAGGTGACCACGTAATTCTTCGGCGCGTTGGTCGCCAACGGCACGCCGTTGGCGTCGGTCAAGAAGCCTTGGTAACTGACTTGGCCGGGCGGGTTGGGTGTGCCCTGGGCGTGCGCCAGCCGCGGGCCCAGAGCCAGAGCCGCGACCAGCAAGGTCAATGACCATTTGACTATGGATGATGAACGGACAGCAAAAGCTGGCCGAAGGGTCAGGCTGGAGCGTGACCCAAGGTGGTGAGATCTCGAATTTTCCATAAGGTGGATACGGGTTTTAAAAATAAACGGTTCAGCGAGCAAAGTGGTTCTGGTTTCTTTCGTTAAGGGCTAAGGACGGAAATGGGACTCAAACGGGTAAGGCCAAAGGCCCCCGCAGTGTTGAACGTCCGCGTGGCCCCCCCCAAGCCGACCATGGTCATGGTTTCCTGGTAAACCCCGCTAAAGGCCTGCCCGGCCTGAGTTAAACTGCCAAAGTCATTGGCCGGAGGACTGATGGTGAGCGTTATCTGGCGCTGAATGGTATAGGAGTCAGAGCCAACCGGCAGTTGATTCTGATAAGTGGCGTCCAAATTGTTATGGTCGGGGTGGTAAGTATGCAGAAATGGGTTGGACGATTGATCGGCATAATCAAAGGTCGCGGTGGTAGTCAGAACGCCGCCAGGGGCCAGTTGCCCGCCCATGGGGAAAGGCGCATTGGTCGCCGACCACGGCAGATGAATGGCGCTAATCCGGCGGGCCGTCCCGAGCTGATTGGGGTCCAGAGAACTCTCGTTTAGGGCGATGATTTGGTTGGTGTTGACGTCGAAGCCATAAAAAGCACGCTGAAGCAAATTCACATTTGTCCCGTCGTTGTGGACGATTAAACGCAGAGGAAAGGCTGTTTGCACCGCGCCTAAGTTGGTATTGATCCCGGTCACGATATAGGCGCCATTGGTGCCGACG
>Ga0182016_10004282_pt1 | contig 15882 bp, 7 predicted proteins | sample 712S2MmetaG_FD_120491 | JGI IMG/M metagenome (GOLD analysis project Ga0182016, IMG submission 120491) | Permafrost microbial communities from Stordalen Mire, Sweden - 712S2M metaG | ecosystem: Environmental > Terrestrial > Soil > Wetlands > Permafrost | place: Sweden: Stordalen | collected...
AAACGTGCTTCCGTTGCCGGGCGTGTACACCGCGGTAAGCGGTTGTGTGCCGGCATCCAGCAGCACATTCGAATCGATGGCCTGCGCGCCACTGTCGAGGTAGATGGTAACGCCGGTTGATCCGACGGCGAGGTCGATATTGCCGTCTTTGTTGAAGTCGGCCGCGGCCACGGAGCTTGCGTAGGTGGCGGGGAGAAGCACTTCGCCGGCCATTGCGCCGGTGCTTGAGCTGAGCAGGATGCTGGTGCCGGAGCCTGCCCCGGAGCTGTCGCCGGCCACGGCGATATCGGCAAAGCCATCGCCGTTGAAGTCTGCAATGGCGATGCCAGCCGGGCTTGCTGCTACACCGTAGATGGTTCCGGTTGGGAATCCGCCGGCCTGATTGTTGATGAGCACGTCGACGGTGCTGTCGGTGCTCGAAAGCACCGCCAGGTCGGGATATTTGTTGTTTTGCAGGTTGCCGGCTGCAATCCCGGTTGCCGATACGCCCACAGCGTAGGTGTTCGGGGTATTGAACGTACCTTCGCCGGAGTTGAGATACACGGCGACATCGGGGCCGGTGGCGCCCGAATTGTCGCTGATGGCGATGTCAGGATAGCCGTCATCGTTGTAATCGGCGACTGCAATGCCGGTGTAGTTGCTGTACATGTAGGGCGAGTTCGCTGACCAGGATGGACCAGAGGTGAGGAAGACGCCGCTACCCTGGTTCAGGTACATAGCCACGCTGGTCGATGAAATTACAGCGATATCCTCCAGGCCGTTGCTGGTAAATTCGCCGCTGGCCACGCCAACGGTGCCCGGGTAACTGAGGGCTGGAGCCGCCTGGAGCACGCCGGCGGTATTGCCGCTGTTGTAAAGCAGAATTGCGACGGTACCGTCGCTGGCGCCTATGACCAGAGAATCGGAGTAGCCGCTGCCGGTCAGATCGGCTGCTGCCATCGAATTTGAAGTTATGTCGATTGCGGTGGTTCCGGTAGTTGTGCCATAGACGATCGGCGTCTGGAATGTGCCATCGCCGACGCCCAGCATTACGACCAGGGAGACGGCTGTCGATTCGCCATTCTTTTGCAACGTGGCGATGTCGGGAATGCCGTCGTGGTTAAAGTCGCCGGTCACGGTAACGATGTTGCTAAAGCCGTTATTGGCGTAGGTGTTGCCCATCAGCAGGCCGCTGTTGCCGTTGACGATGGTGAGCGGTACCCCGGTGGTTGGGGCTAGCAGGCTGCCATTGTCGTAAAAGTCGATGCTATCGGTGATCGCCGGCACGCCGAGGCCGCCAGCGGTGACATTGGCAGTGAGGGTGACGGGGGCCGGATAGGTGATGGGGTTGGCACTGGAGCCCAGATTGACAGTGACCGGGGTGGGATTCACGGTGAACGTTACGTAGTTAGAAACAGCAGCCCCGTAGATACTGTCGCCGGGGTAATTGGCCCAGACGGTGTAGCTTCCAGGGGGTAATGCTCCGTAGTTGAAGCTGGCAATGCCGCTGGAGTTGAAGGTGAGGGTGGGATTGTTCAGGAATGGCAGACCGCTGAGCGAGACGGTTTCACCCGTGGGCAATTGAACTCCGGCGGCGCCCTGCACCTGGATGTTGACGATCGAGCCTGACGTGGGGGTGACGGTGGAGGCTGAAGTAGTGAGCGAGAGCGAGATTGTCTGGCCGATCACCTGAAGAGGCGTGCTGGTCAAGTTGGGGGAAGAGGTGGTGAGGTAATTCCCATCGCCGCTATAGGTGATGTTGATGGTGTGGCTGCCGGCCGCGAGGATCTGCGTTACGTTGAGCGATGCCGTCGAGCCGCCTTCGGCGGCAGTGAGGTTTACAGCAGGGCCAAGCGGAGTGCTGCCGTCGAAGAACGTGACCGAGCCTGTAGGCAGCGCTCCATTGGCTGCGGGAACGATTAACGCGGTCAGGCTGAACGACGAGCCGTAATTGATTGTTCCCGGGCCGGAGACGCTGCCAGTGACATTGCCCTGCGCGACGATGATTTGCGCAGGCGTATTTGCGGGAGTCGTAGTCGTAGTGACGGCCTGGTAAAGCTGATTGCCGGGGTAGCTCATGCTCAGCGAATAGGTTCCGGGGGTGGGCACCGTCGAAGAGTTGGTCAAAGACACCTGGGCCGTGTTGCCGTAGTAGTAGGGCAGTAATTCGTCAAGATATCCGCTCTCCGCTCCATCGTCGTAAATGAGACCGGACGCTGCGAAATCGAGATAACCATCGCCGTTCATGTCGCCCGCGACAATGAAGCCGGGCACGTAGAAACCGCTGTTGCTGTTGTAAATCGGAATTGTCCCGGTATCGACGGCGCTATTGGGCTGCGACCAGACGCCATTTTGCAGCTGCAGCTGACCGACGAAGATGTCGCCATTGCCTCCCATTGCCGAGTACACAAGATTCCAGCCGGGCGCGACTGCGGCATTGGCGGCCGGTTGCCCGATGAAGGGGAAGGGCGCGCCGGCAACTGCGCCTACGCCATTTACCTGATAGTTTGTGGGGCTGGGCAGATTGCCGGTCTGGTCGTTTTGGAAGATGTAGACGTTGCCGGAGTCTTTGGATTCAACTTCGCCGGGATCGGCTATAGCCACATCGGGGTAACCGTCGCCATTTACGTCGGTGACGGCCATGCTCCAGATATAGGGGGTGGTGGGGTAAAAGAAAGACGGGTTAAACTCGCAGAAGTTGCTTCCCGATGCGCCTATTTGGCAGTTAGACGAGCTATTTGAGGTGCTTGAGTTAATGAGGGGAATGACCGTGCCATAGCCGTAGTTCGACGAGTATTCCCCAAGCACGATATCGGTCAGGCCATCCTGGTTGAAATCGGCCGCTCCGGCGCTGAATACCGGACCATAAATATCAAAGCCGATGTAGTTGTCGTACGTGTTAAGGATTGGATTGATGATCTGCAGGTAGCCGTCTACTCCGTCGATCACGGCGATGTCGGTAGATCCGTCGCCATTGAACGATCCGAGGACAACCTGGGTCGGAGAACTGACGTTGGAGCCGCTGCCGAACGGGATCGGCGCCCCGAAGGTGCCGTCGCCGTTTCCGTGCATGTAATAGGCCAGCAGCGGTATGCCTGTGCCGGCCGCTCCCGGGCACACTACGACCAAGTCAGGAATGCTGTCCCCGTCAACGTCGCCGACCGCAAAGTCCTGCGCGGGGCAGCCGGAAAAGACCTGCTCCTCGGTTTGAAATGCATTGGCGCCTGTGCTGAGGAAGACCTGCAGGTAAGCCGATGCCGCGGGGGTGCCATACTGGCTTCCCGGCATGCCCACCACATCGACGTATCCATCGCCGTTCAGGTCGGCCGATATCAGCTTCTGGCTGTTGTTGGCATCGAAGGGCGCCGCTAACGGGCTCTGATACGTGCCGGCAGTCGTCGTGCTTTGGGTCAGCACCGCGCTTCCCAGGGTCACTTCGGCGACAACGGGAGCGGTGCCTGTAAGGCCGAAGGTCACCGTCCCAGCGGGCACGGCTGCGTCGGTTGCCAAAGTCGGAGCGGCGAGTCCGCTTACGATCGAAGAGAGGGTTTGCCCATACGCGAAGGTTGAGGGAGTGGAAGAGACCGAGGCGTTTATCGTCCAGGGAGCGTAGACCTGGAATGAGACCGGGCCCCCCATGCTGCCGGCAGTAAAGGTTTCAATATACAGAGTGGCCGCGGTTGCCAGGTCCGCAGATGGAATGCAGCCCGACAGTTGCGTAGCGGAAGTATAGGACGCCGACAACGGAGTCCAGCTTCCATTAATCAGGATCTGCGCGGTGGTGTCGACATTAAATCCAAAGCCATTCAGCAAGACCGGCAACCCAGCGCACCCGTCTGTCTGGGGGACCGTTGCGCCTGCGATGAACGAGGCCGGATTGACCGATGAGAGCGGGTTTTCAAGGAAGATGGTTCCCTGAACCTCCTGCTGCTCGTAGTTGGCGTCGCCGGTATAGATGACTTCGTATTCGTTGCCGGAAAGACTGACGCTGGGGAATGAAGCTCCGGGGACCGAAACGCCGTTCACTGTGATGGTGCCAACGGCTGTCGGATTAGCCACCGTTAAATTGGTGAGAGGATCCACGATCTCGATGCAGGAAGTAGTGCAAAATCCCGACGTAGGCCCGGTTGTGCCGGGGCTGGGCGCGGGCTGGCCTGAAGGAGTGCTCAGAACTACCTGGAATGGGACTGGGGTTCCGGGTGTGGATGCGCCCGGTACGTACACGATGATGGACGTGGGGGAATATACGGTGAGCACGAACGGACCAGTTGGAGGGGATGTGCCGCCCGCATAGTAATATTCGTCCCCGCCGTATGTGGCGCAGATCGAGTAAGCCCCGGGACCAAGGTCAAGGCTGGAAGTGGAGGCAGTGGCAACGCCACCGGCGTCTACGTAGACCGTGGCGAAATAGGGCTGGAGGTTATTGCAGTCCGTCGTGTCGTATGAAAGGTAGAACGTGATGGCGCCATTGGGGACAGTGTTGGTTGAATCAGGGAACACGACGCCGGTAATGGTGGAGGCGTAGCCATCGCCGACGGGATTGGGAAGCGCTCCAAGGGCGAAGCCGCCGAGGGTCTGCGCTTGCGAAGGAAGCGAGAAACCAAGAGCAAGAACCGCGGGAACAAATGCCAAGACAAGTTTTGTCGATAAACGGCGCATCATTGTCCACTCCGTACCGGCGGGATAAACAGAACCCGCGACGTGGGGCTGTCGGCCTGGATCATCCAACCGGGAGCTGCTCCGGGGGTTGCCAGTTCAAAGACTGCGTTGCCGTTCAGCGCCGAAAGTTGCGTAGGTGAGCAGGTGCAAGAGGATTGAGTCGGGGGCGTTGCACCAGTGAGATCGACTCGAACAAGGGTGCTGTTGGCACGGTTGGCGGTTACGGCCCAGTTGCCGTCCTGCGACGCTGCAACCGCAAACGGCAGATTGAGACCGTTGACTCCGGTGGCCAGCGCTGTGGGCGTTCCGTTGTGGTATCGGGCGAGGGTGTTGGCCGAGGAGTCGGCGACCAGGGCATCTTCAGAGCCCGGCACAAAGCCCATTCCGCCAAAGCCGCCCAGTGTCGCAAGCGTCGAGCGCGCTCCGTTTGCGGTGGTCGCTGTTACCGTCACTCCTGGCGTGGCGCTATTCGCGGCTACCAGCAGCGTGCCGGCGTCGCTGATCGCTGCTCCCTGAATTGGCGAAGCCGATGTGACGGTTGCGACCGAAAGCGATAGGGGAATGCCGGTTAACTGAAGCAAGGAAGTGGAACCCGGATCAAAAACGGCCGCGTAACCGCCATGCGGCGAAAAAACGATTTGAGATGAGAGTGAAACGTTTGCAGCGAGTGAGACCGTCTGGAGCGACGGCAGGGTCATTATCTTGAGATTACCTTTGGGATCGATAAGTAATGCTGTCTGAGTCAGGCCTGCATAAGCGCCGGCGGAGTAAGTACCGGCGGGGAAGAGTGCCGCGCCAAGCTGGGTTGCGCCGGGCACGCCCACAAGGGTACGCAAGGTCGAGTCAGACGTGTTCCAAATGAGACCCATCTGCGCGCCGTTTGAGATATTTGTGCCGGCGGGGGTCGTTGAACCACCTGACGAAGTCGATCCGGAATTGACGCTTGATTTACCGCAACCGGAGACGAGCAAGATGGCGACACAAGTGACACTGCCGAGGCTGGCGCTAAGCCGCCCGCACGAGCGCAGTTTCATGGGGGTGAACCGTCCTTTAAGCTTCACTCCGGAAAAAGGGGGACTATTCAGGAGCGGAAAATCGATAAGAGGATGGCCGAACTTTAGCCTCTCCAGTACCCTTGAGTCAACTCATTTTTTGTGAAGTGAGATGAAAGTCAATGGTTGTTGAGCACAGGAGTATCGCGGGTTACAGGGGTTTTTGATGAATGGATTCAGCGATCTGTGATTCGAGTCATAAGTCTGGAGAAAGTGTGACTGACGCGCACTGCGCGGAGAGTGGTGGTTTTGGGTCTGTGCTGGCCCACCCTGGCGACAAAAACAACTACGTCGCGAGGCTGGGGCACCCAGTTTCTGTAGGTGGATGGGATTGGACGGTTTAGGTTCGTGCTGTCCCACCCTGAACGCAAGGTGCGCGTTCAGGATGGGGCACGGAGATGGGTGCTTCAAGCGGGTAAAGGAACTAATTTGCGCGGGCAAAATCGGCGTCGGCCAGGGGGCTGGCGGCCGGCACCTGGTCGTAGAGCGTTCCGCGCATCTGGTAGAGCGAAGCCTGGCTCGGATTCTTCCCGATCAGGTTGCTGTAGGCATCGAGCGCGTCGTACCACAAGCGCTGATCAAAGAAGTATTTGGCGCGGGCCGCGTCGGAATCGGCGCCCTGAATCTGGCCGAGTCCGGCATCGATCTGCGCACGCTCTGCACCGCCCAGCACAACAATGATCGAGGCCGGCGGCGGGGGGCCGAGCAGCGGCGAATCGGGCTCGACCTTCCACAGATAGATTCCGCCGGGCGTGAGAGCCGGCGCGTCGGCGGGATAGACGAGCGCGGTGCCCGTAACTTCGCGGTCCCACGAGAAAGTGCCCAGCGTGTCCTGGATTTTGAGCTTGTAGGTCGCGGTCGGGTCGCCCTTCCACGCAAAGTTCGGGCGCAGCGTGTACACCCGCGCCTTGTGCGGGGCATAGAGCAGAGTCTTTGCTCCCTCGCCGCGAGAAGCCCCGCCGATCTGGTTGGCGGTTGCCTTATCCGGCGCCAGGTCGAATCCGTCAAGCTTGGTCTTCACTCGCCGGGGAGCGTTCTGGTTTTGGGCTGCAGGCGGGTTGGATGGCGCCTGCCCATTGTTCTGCGCGACGGCCAGTGACGCAAAGGCCGTTGCCAACAAGATTGCAATCGATCGTTTCATGCCAGAACCTCCGGTTCTTTTGCTTCAACTTTGGATGATTTCGTTTTACGTGGCCCGATGCCATACAGGGTAATATCTTCGTCGAAACCGCGCACCTGTGTTGCTCCGAGGGGGTAAATGCCCTCAATGCGATCCTTCACACGTTCCCAGGTGCCTTGCGAAAGAATAATCTCAGTGCCGAATTCCTTGTTGAGGCTTTCGAGCCTTGACGCAAGGTTCACGGTTTCACCGATCACCGAATACTCGAGGCGGTCGCGCGAGCCGACGCTTCCGCTGGTCAGCATTCCGGTGTGAACGCCCACGCCGATCCGCAGATCGGGGAAGTCTTCACCCTCAGGCCGCTCGGCGTTCAGTTCGTCAACCCGCTTGAGCATGGCGAGGGCGCTCTTGACGGCGTTACACGCGTCTTCCGGTTCACCCTGCGAGAGCGGCACGCCGTAGACCACCAGCAGGCCGTCGCCGATGAATTTATTCAGGAAACCGTCGTGGGCGCGGATCACATCGTCCATTGCGGTGAAGTAGCGATTCAGCCATTTGAGAACGGTCCGCGAGGGCTTGCCCGCGGTGATGCCGGTAAAGTTGCGAATATCGCTGAAGAGCACCGTGGCGACGCGCTCGTTACCTTCGAGGCTGACCTCATCGCGGCGGTCCCAGATGGCGTTGGCTACCGCTGGGTCGACGTAGCGGGAGAATAGCTCCATCAATTGCGTCCGCTGCAGCTCGGTCTCAGAGCGCAGCAGGTTGGCCTTCACGTACTGCCAGGCGACGCCCAGGGGCAGCGCCGAAGACACTCCCAGCATCGTCTCAAGGTAAGGAAACCAGAGATGGAAGTTTGAAAACGTAGTCTGCGCAGCCATGTAAATGGCGATGATCAGGATCGCGTCAAGGGCAAAGGCCATGCGCAGGTGCAGTCGAGTGAATGCCCATGCGGCGACCAGGAACACCAGGAAGTCGATTGTCCAGCGCTGCCAGGCTAAGACTTCGCCGATGGCATGGCCATCGAGCAGAGTTTCAATGGCGGCCGCGTGCAACTCGGTTCCGCCGAGACGCTCGCGCGCGCCGTTGTCTCCACGCACGCGGAAGAGCGGCGTAAAATCCTGGTCGCGCGCGGCATCGCTGCTTTGCCCGATCAGCACCAGCTTGTTCTGGAGCGCGGCCGGAGCGACTGCGCCGGTGAGCACGCTCCATGCAGAAATATGCGTGGCCGGATGCGGCGACCAGTCGCCGATGCGGAAAGTTCCGGCATCGGCATCGCTGAACGGCACGCGATGGCCGCGGAACAGGGCATTGCGCTTGTCGAGCGGCGTGAGTGTGCAGTTTTTGCAATTGGGATCGACCTGGGCCAGGTACTCCTCGGCCATGAAGACCGGAAAGCTTTCGGCCTTATGCTTGTTGTTCCATGCAAACAGTTCGGCGTTGCGCACATATCCGTCGCTGTCAAACGGCATGTTGATGGCGGCGTAGGCGAAGGCTCCGGGCGCGCCATCTTTGCAAAAACCGGTGGGCAGCGCGGAGTTCTCAGGCTGGCAGAACATGGGCAACGGAAGCACGGCCGGAAGCTGGCCGGTTCCCGCCTGGATGGCGACGACAACGTTGCCGGCCGAGGTGAGCGCGCGCTGCATTGTCGAGTCTTCATCCTGATTGCGCGACTCGGAGAGGAAGATATCGAGACCGATGATGGCGGGCTTTGCCCGCCCGACTTTGGTAATGACGTCAGCAACTGTGGAGCGGGGGATGGGGTACTTTTGAATTTGCGCGAACGTTGCATCGTCAAAATCGACGAACACAACCTCTTTCGAAGTGGGCGCGTAGCCCGCGTGATTCACGAGGAAGTCGTAGGTCCAGTTGGTGAGATCGCTGAACGCGGTCCATCGCTCCAGCATCGACACCGCGAAGGTGAGCCCGAGAGCAACGATGCAGGCGACGATGAAACGGTCTGGAAGGCGGCGCATCATGGGGAGGGGTTTCAGGGCTGGCGTGCCAGCACTGCGTCAATATTCTGCACGTATTTTCGCGAGCGGTCGGCCTCGTTCGCGTCGGGATTGGCCTCGATCACGTTCTCAAAATGCTTGCGCGCGGCGGCCAGTTCGGCCACATTGCCGCTCTGGTTGTACACCTCGGAGTACAGGATGCCCAGCCGGTAATTGGTGAACAGATCGGTGGGCGTGAAGGTGAGCGCGGTCTGGCAATAGTGGATGGCCGAGTCGAATCGCTTCTGTACCCACTCGCAATCGCAAAGCCCGGTGTTTGCCTGGCCGCGCAGCTCCTTCCAAATGTCGGTCTGCGCGGCGCGCTTCTTTGTGCCCATGCCGAACAGAGATCCCAAGACGTAGTAGTTAACTCTTCCGGCCATGCCGCTGTCGAAATTTGAGAGCGTCAGGTAATCGGCGTATTGCGGCTCGGCCTCGCCGCAGCCCTTTTTTTGCCGCAGCGACTCGGCCAGCCAGAAGTGGGCTTCAGCGTTGGCCGGCGTAAGCGCGATGGCCTGCCGCGCCGCCTGCACCGCATCGTCGTAGTCGCCCTTGCGCGCAAAAGCCTGCGAGAGCAGATAGTAGGCCATCCCATTTTTCGGGTCGCGCTGCGTGACGATGTTCAACTGGCGGATCGCCTCGTCCATGTCGCCGGAGTCGAGCAGCGCGCCGGCGTAGCTGGAACGGGCCTCGAGGTAGTCTGGATCGATGGAGATGGCTTCTTTGAAATACTCCAGCGACATTTTGTCTTCGTAGAGCGCGTTGTAGCTTCGCCCCGCGTAGAGCGCGGCCTGGCTGTACTTGGGGTCGATTTGCAGCGCGGCTTCGAATTCAATGGCCGCCTTGTGGTAGTTCTCTTCAAATCCCTTGTTATAAAACTGAATGCCCTGGTTGAAGTGATCGACGGCGGCGTGGTTGCGATTGCGGGCAATCAGGATGCGGACGGTGACTGTAGTTTCCTGGCCGGGATAAACCTCTTCCTGGCGCGGACCGTCGGGCTCATAGCCCATATGAACAGCCTGAACCGTGTGTGCTCCGGGCGCGATGCCGGGCAGGCGCAGCGCAGCGGCCTTGTTCACGACGCCGACGCTTGCGCCATCCACAAAGACTTCAACTCCGTCCATGTTGGTTTCAATCACCAGCGTTCCGTACTTGGGCGGCGGAAGATTTGCGGCCGTGATGTGGGTGGGGTTGTAGGCCAGCACCATGTTGGGATCGAAGCTGCCGCGCTCGGAGGTGGGATTCTGGGCAGCGTTGGTGGCGTCGCGCACGTTGGTGTGGACATACTCGGCCAGTTCGTCGGCAGATACAATGCCGTCGCCGTTGGTGTCGGCCTCGCCTTCAAGGCCCTTGACCACGTAGTAGGTGAAGATGCCGTGGCCGCCGCCCCACTTGTCGCTCTCAAAGCTCTGCTCGCGGTCGCGGCTGGCGGTGATTGAAAACAGCGATTTATCGAGGTCGAGCAGGGTGCGGTTGACGGTGGAGCGGTCGGCTTCAGGGGTGATGGCGCCGGAGTGGCACGAATCGGTGATGAGCACCTTCCACTTGCCGTTGATGCGCGAGCCGATGTCCTTGCCCAGCGAGTCCATCGGATAAGCCGTGGAGGCCAGATTTTTCAGGTCGATGTCGTAGGGCGCGATATACGCGGTGCCATTCGATACAAACCCGTGGCCGGCGAAGTAGATCAGCACTCGGTCGTCAGGATGCGTGACCGAAGGCAGCCAGACTTCAAGCTCGTGGCGGATGTTCTCGAGCGTGGCCTGGCTGTTGATGAGCTTATGCACATTCTCGGCAGGGAACTGGCCGCCCTCGGGGCTGATGAGCACGGTGTAGACCGACTCGGCATCCTGGTCAGGAAACTGCAACTGCGCATTCTGGGGCAGAAGCTGGTACTTCGAAATGCCGACGACCAGCGCGTAGCTGCGCGGAATCTGCACCGTGGTCTGGGTTTGCTGCGCGGGACCAGTTTTCTTGAACGTGAGGTCGCGGTTCTGGTCCTGCGTGGCAGGCTGTTGCGCGGGCGCGGGCGTGGGCGCGGCCGCGTCCGGCGCAGGCGCATTTTGGCCCGCGAGCGCGGCGCTCGACAGGATTGCGAGGATTGCAAGGCCCAATGTATGCGTTCGAATCATAGTTCCAGTCCCATCGAAGTTGACTTAGTTATGAGAGAGCAGAAACTCGTAAACTACCGGTCCGGCCAGCGGCGAATCGGTAGTGACCGTGGCGCTCGCCCCGTCAGAGGTGAACTTGAGGTCGCGGGATGCGCCGTTGGCCGCAGTGGCCTGCGTGATCTCGCGCGGCAACGCCTCATTCGGACCCACTGTCTTGGGCCCCGCGCCCACATCCACGCACTCGCCGCGAGCCTTGAAGACGGCGTCGTCGCAGCGTGGCTGCATCGACGCGGGCGCGGTTCCCTGCGGAGGCAGATTCTGCGTGGCGCGATTCTGCATCTGGCCGATGGTGAGCTCGATCGGGCTCAGCACAAAGTAGATCGTCTCGCGGCCGGCCGGCCCCGTGATTTCGAACCAGCCATTCGAGGTGGCAGGCATCACGTAGTCCTTACCCTTGGCGATGCGGTTGTCGTTGCCGGTCTCAGGGCGCGGGAACAGCACCTCGTATTTTCCCGAGGTGTTGAGGTCCATCACGTAAAGAAACCCTTCGACGGCGGGACGCAGCCGGAACCGAACCGTGTCGCCTTCACTGAACACGTGGGCGGGGTCGACAGTCTGGACCTGGTCGCCAATCTTCTTTTCGAGCACGATCGAGATCAGACTTACGTTGCCGGTGGGTGGGGGAGCCGGGAACGCCTGCGGCGCGAGGGTGAGGAGCAGAGCATAGCACAAAAGTTGCCTGCGCATAGAGCCTTTCTGCTGCGCCGGTAAGGAGTCGAAAGGAGAGCCCGTGCTTCTATTTCGGAGATGGTTAAGCCAGTAAGTTAGTCAAGCGGTTGCCGGCGTCATCTGGTGGCCGCGCCGGTCTTTTCGTGTACTTCGGGTGACAAGTGCTCCGAGAGTCTCTTAACGCATCCCGCGGCGAGTCATAAACTGTAAATCTCCTGGGTTGGGGGAAAATACCGCTCCATGATACCGCTCCAGACGGGCTAGCGAATACAGATTTTGTGGGACAAGAGGAAACTGAGGGGTTATTGTGGTCTTTAACATTAAATGTTTGCAGATTACAGGGCGGTGTACTATGCTCACCACCGCGGCCCCCCGCAGTTACAGTTAACTGAAAGAGACGTCCACCATGGAAGTAAGATTCTGGGGAGTGCGCGGCTCGATTCCCACACCCGAACCCGACCATCTGCGCTTCGGAGGCAATACCACGTGCCTTGAAATAGGCACTCCAGAGCAGCGCGAACCGGTCATTATTGACGGTGGAAGCGGCATACGCGCCCTGGGCGATGATCTCCTGAAGCGGTCTGCCCGGCGCATCCACATCCTGCTCTCCCATTTCCACTGGGATCACATTCAGGGCCTGCCATCGTTCGCTCCGCTCTTCCAATCGGGCGCTGAGATCGTGATTTATTCCAACCGTTCCACCCTGGAAGCGTGCCTGCTGCTCGCCGCCCAAATGGCCGATCCGTATTTCCCCGTGACATTTGCCGAGCTTGGATCGCAGGTGGTATTCAAGCAGATCGAATGCGGAAAGGAATTCTCGATCGGCTCGCTGCAGATTGAGCCGTTCCCGTTGAACCATCCCCAGGGCGCGGTTGGTTTCAGGCTCGAGTCGGAAGGGCGAGTAGCGATTCACGCATCTGACCACGAAGCCGGCGTTGCCGAGATCGACGCAGGCCTGGTCCGCGTGGCACGCGGCGCAAATCTGCTGGTGATGGACGCGCAGTACACTCCCAGGGAGTTTGAGTTGAAGATTGGCTGGGGGCACTCGAGCTACGTGCATGCAACCGAGGCGGCGCAGGCTGCCGGGGTGAAGCAGTTGATGCTTTTCCACCACGACCCCGCCCACAACGATGATTTTCTTGACCGGATGCTGATCGATGCGCAGAAGCTTTTTGGAGCCACCGATTTGGCGTGCGAGGGGAAAATCTTCGAGGTTTAGATCGCATTTCTCGCCGAAGGCTTTGAGGCGTTCCAGTTGGCCTGGGGGGATGTTTTCAAGGCGTATCATGGACTTCTCCGGAACGGCCAGGAGCCGACACCGGACGCTGAGACCTGAAGCCGAGAATGGACGAGCCCCTGGATAACCCGACCCCCGAAACTCCGCCCGCAGCTTTTCAGAGTTATCAAAGGTTGTTGCAACAGAATCGAGATCGGCTGGCTGTCCAGTTGAGATGGCACCGATATCTCGGATTGGCCAAGGTCGCCCTCGGGCTTTTCACTGCATTTTTCATGGTCTGGTATCTCCACGAACTTCACGGGATTTGGCCGTTGCCCGTTGCCGTGGGCGTTTTTGTCGTGCTCGCCATCATGCATGAGAAGGTGCTCAAGCGGATACGGGATATCAAGGTCGTCATCACCCACTATGAAGGCGGAATTGCAAGACTGGAAGGCCGCTGGGCCGGAATGGGGGAAGGCGGCGATCGCTTTTTGGACGCCGCGCATCCTTATGCGCGTGACCTGGACCTGTTTGGAAAGGGTTCGGTCTTCGAGTTGCTCTGCACCTTCCGCACGCGCGCAGGAGAAGAGACGCTGGCCCACTGGTTGCTGGAACCGGCGCCCCCGGATGAGATTCACGACCGTCAAAGCGCAGCGCGGGAACTGAAAACGCGCATCGGTTTCCGCGAAAGGCTATTCACTGCCGGACACAGAGCGCGCCTGGGCCTGCATCCCGAGGCGCTGGCGGCCTGGGGAGAACGCGAGTCCTGGCCCGGCCCTCGATGGCTGCCGTTGGCGACGGCTGCGCTTGCAATTCTGTGGGTCGCGTTGCTCATCTTCGGAATTCTGCGAGATTTCTACCTGCCGGTGGTGCTGCTTTCGATAGGCAATGTGCTCCTGGATTCCCGCATCATGGAGCGGCTGGGCAAGTCCATTGTGGCCGTTGAAACCGCTGCAACCGATCTTGAACTGCTTGTTGAGCTTCTGAAGATTATTGAACAAGAACATTTCGAGTCGGCAAGACTCGTGCATCTTCAGTCGGCGCTTCGAGCGGGCGGCCTCAATCCTTCAGACGCTATAAGTAAGCTTGACCGAATTGTGCGTTACCTGGAGCAGAGGAAGAACCCATTCCTCAGATGGTTCGGCTTGAATCGTTTTCTTATATACGTCCCACAGTTCATGTTCAGAGCCGAATCGTGGAGGAAGGAATTCGGTCCGGCAATTCGAGGCTGGCTTGCCGTTGTAGGGGAGATGGAAGTGCTTGCCGCGCTCTCCGGCTATGCCTACGAACATCCCGGCGATGTTTGGCCTGAGTTCGACGATGAGCGCCCATGTTTTGAGGCAGAGGAGTTCGCGCATCCGCTGCTGCCTGAAGGCCAGGCTGTGCGAAACGATTTGAACCTTTGCGATGGCCTGCAATTGATTGTTCTGAGCGGGCCCAACATGTCAGGGAAGAGCACATTTATTCGAGGAATCGGGCTGAATGCGGTGCTGGCGCAGTGCGGCGCGCCGGTGCGAGCCAAGCGGCTGCGCATGTCGCGGCTCGCGGTTGGCGCTTCAATCTGCGTGCTTGATTCGCTGCAGGGCGGCGTTTCGCGGTTCTATGCAGAGATCAAGCGTCTCAAGTTGATTTCGGACGCGGCGCAGGGTCCGATTCCAGTGCTGTTCCTTCTCGACGAATTGCTTTCGGGAACCAACTCGCACGATCGCTTCGAGGGAACACGGTTGGTGGTCGAGGCGCTGGTGCAGCGTGGAGCTATTGGCCTGGTGACCACCCACGACCTGGCGCTTGCCCAAATTCCGGAGAGCATGAATGGAAGGGCTGGGAATTTTCATTTCGAGGATCACCTGGAGAATGGGGAACTTGCGTTTGACTTCAAACTCAAGCCGGGCGTTGTCCACACCAGCAACGCTCTCAAGCTCATGCAATCCATAGGCCTCGTGGCTGCGCGGTCAGTCAGAGAAATGCCGAGCGAGCCATCGTAGTTAACGATGAAGTCCCATTGCGTCTGTGAGTGGAATGGCAGAGCAGATTTCCAGCCTTGATGAACCGTCAATATCCGCATTTGTTCGCCGAGCCTTTGAAGCGCATCTCGACGGGCGTTTCAAATGGGCGCCTGGCCGATTCCGAAGATGAATCCGACCCCCGCAAGTTGTTCCACTGCCGGCGAGCCCGAGCTCTGAAAGATGGGATTGTCGCGGCCGGCGGGCTTGGCACGGCAGGTAGGTTTGGCGCGCTATTTTGGTACGACGATCAATCCGATAAGGCCATACGGGTCGGTCAAAAGGTACGGCGAACCCGCCCCTTCGCTGATGCTGGTCGTCGTCACCGTGTACACATACAGCTTGCCTGAAGAATAACTCAGCGCGTACAGGTGATTGCTCTTATCCCATCCCAGCCGATCGATCTCTATATTCGGCAGCAGCGCTCGATTGTAAGCCGTCGGCACAGCCGCCCCGTTGAAGTGAAAAATCTGGAGCCCGCCCACGGCTCCCACGGCTAATAAATTCCCCGACGGGGACATATTGATCGTGATCGGATTTCCCTCCACGACCGGCATATTCTCATAAGTGTTGGTTGATTGAACCGCGCCCGTGCTGTCATTGATCGTGTAACTGGCCAGCTGCATCGTGGTGCTGTCGCCAAAGGGCGTGTACACCACCGCCGCCAGATGACTCGCGGGATCTGCGGCCACCGCCCACGGCTCATAAGGGCCCAGCGAAGGGTTAGGCGCCGGGCCCGATTGGCTGAAGGCGGCATTCTCGATCAGGTCGCCGGCCGAGGCGCGCTTGAATGCGTCAAAGACATTCGCGCCCTGAGTGCTCATAGAGCCGTAGGCAAACAAGTCATTGCTGCTGTAGGTAGAAACTGCCTGTTGGTAGACGCTGCCATGCACCCCGTCGGTGCTCACCGTGTCGCCCAGGTAAGTGAATTCACCGTTCGACGCTACCTTGTAGGTCTGCAAAGAGCTGCACGAGTTGTCTGACGACGTGGTGTCGGCCAGCTGCACCGAGAAGTACTGCCCGGT
>Ga0182016_10004290_pt1 | contig 15873 bp, 11 predicted proteins | sample 712S2MmetaG_FD_120491 | JGI IMG/M metagenome (GOLD analysis project Ga0182016, IMG submission 120491) | Permafrost microbial communities from Stordalen Mire, Sweden - 712S2M metaG | ecosystem: Environmental > Terrestrial > Soil > Wetlands > Permafrost | place: Sweden: Stordalen | collected...
CTGTTCGCGCTGGCCAAAGGGCACTGGGCGGATGCGGTGCACTTCAACGCCCTTAGCCCACTGGCCTTTGCGATGCTGTTCGCGCTGTTCTTCAATGGCCGGATGCGCGAGTGGCTCTGGAAGGCCGGGGTGGCCGCGTTTGCGGCCTATGGCCTGTGGCGCGTTCTTTAGAGGGTCAGCCGCCACTCGTTCAAGCCTTCGACGATGACGCGGTCGAGCCAAGCGGAGAACCGATTCTGCGCTGCGGCGAGGTCTTCCTCGTAGTTAATCAGGAAGGTGCCATCTTTGACGACTATGGGTTCCGCGTCCTGGACGAGTAAGTAGGCGACCACGCCTACAATCCCGTGAAAACGCGGTCCTAGAGCCTGGAATGAGAGCGCAACCACGTCGTTACGTCCTGTGATGAGCCCTAGTTGGGCCGTGATGCTGTATTCGTTGAAGTCGGCGGTCTGGCCCGCGGCGTAAACGGCCTTCGCGTTGGTACCAGCGCGCGGTTCGGCGACACCTGTCCCAAAAACGAATCCTTTACCGAGACTGCCGATCTCTTGTTCCAACTCCTGAGCCACCCTCTGGAAGCGCTGCATCGCAGACTGATGCAAATTGGCGGCGGTGTGTTTTGCTTGAAGCCACTCCCTTAGGGACAGCTTGCCACGCTGCAGCAGACGATCGCGGGCTGCGACTATAGCGTCGTGCGGCGACGTGATCGGCCGGACGTCGTAAGCAACTTCAGACGCTTGGATGAGGGCGTTTCGCTGGGCCTCGACGAACATCGCGACCAGTGGTCGCAGATCCTCAGCGTCGGCTTTCTCCAATGCCTCAATGTATCGAGCCCGGTCGTCCCTCCTCACAACCAACGGAAACCAACCAGCCTTGATGAACGCTAGACTCGTAATGGCGCGGGCCACGCGTCCGTTTCCATCCGCGAACGGGTGAACCTGCGCGAAGCGATGGTGCAGCCAAGCAGCTTCCACCTCCACCGGTACGGCCTTTGCCTCATGCTCGGTGTGCATTCGCAAGAGTTCGTCTATCTCGGACGCGACATGCTCCGGAGGGCAATACTCATGTACAGACCCATCCTCCCGTGACGGGTTATTTGGGGCATCCTTGTACCGACCCTTTTCGAGCCGCTTCTCGAACGCCTGGCCGAACTGATCCACCACTGTATACGTATCCTGATTGCGCAACAGCGCAGCATGCAGTTCCTTTACGTAGCCGGTCGAAAGCTGCCGCTGCCCCCCAACAAAGTCAAACATGCCCTCCAAAGCATCGTAGTGATCCTGAATGATCCGCCCGACCAACTCGGGGTCTCGATTCGTGGCGCCGTGCGGAATTAAGGCTGCTTCGATCCCTTTCTCTATGAGCGTGCGCGTGATGCCGCGATCCAACGTATAGACGCCCTCAATGATGCCCGTCTCTATAGCCCATTCGCGCCGCAGCCGCTTCTCAAACTCGTCCAGCGTGCCGAACTGGATCATCTCGTCCTTCTGGTTCGCCCAGACTCGCTTGAGAGACTCCAATTCTCCGTCGGTGAGAGACTTCGGATCCTCACCCAGATCGGTGATCGGGTGCCACTTATACGCAACGGGCATATCTCATTATGCCCCGCACGCACGTTGCAGCGCGCCGCCCAGCTTCTCCAACTGCGCGCCCTCCGGCTTCCGCCCGTCCGCGGTCACGTAGAAGACATCGATCGCCTTGTGCGCCTCGGTATCGATCAGCACCACTTCGATGTTGCAGCCCTCCGCCGAGATGGCGGAAGCCAGATCGTAGAGCAAGCCCGGCCGGTCCTGCGCCACGATCTCGATCAACGTCGCGCTGTCGGACGCCTCCGGGTTGAACGAAACCGTGGGAGTCACCTCCGAGGTGCGGCTGGGAGCGGCGGGTTTGCGGCGGTTCTGCAGGAGCTGCCTCACATCCAACCGGCCCATCACCACGCGCTCTACTGTGACGCGCAAACGGTCCATCTCGGTGGGGTTCAACTCCAGCGTGCGCGTGGGATCGGCGAAAGTGAAGGTGTCCAGCACCGTGCCCTGGCTGTTCGAAAACGCCTCCGCCTTCAGAATATTCATGCCGAAACTGGAGAGCGTGCCGGCCACCGACGCGAACAGAAACGGCCGGTCGCCGGTCACCAGCGTCAGGCGCCAGGCGGCTTCCACCTTCTCCAGCGCCACGGCCACGCCCCGGTGGCGGAAGAGGCCGTCGAGCTCCAGGTGCGCGTCGATCTCCTCTGCCGTATGCGTGCGCGCGTAGCGCGTCGGCAGGCCCGCCAGAAAGGCGCGCTTCTCGGGCGACTCCGACGGGCCGCTCACAATGCGCGACGTCTCCAGCTCGCGCGTCAGCTCGTTGTAGGCCAGCAGATAGAGCTGCCACAACACCTCCGCGCGCCAGGGCGTCATGGCGGATGGATTGACCGCGCTGATATCCGCGTAGGTCATCAGCGTCAAAGCTTTCAGGCGTTCCAGCGTTTCCACGCGCGCGGCCATATGGCGCGCCGTGGCCGGGTCCTGCAGGTCCCGCGAGTTGATCACCGCCGACATTTCCAGATGCTGCCGGATGAGGAAGCTCACCAGGTCGCGCTCCGCCCGCGGCATCCCGATGCGCTCCAGGGCGGGCTCGGCCGCGCGCAGCGACGCTTCGGCGTGCGCCCCGTTCCCGGCCGCTTTGCCTACGTCGTGAAACAGCAGCGCGCAGAGCAACAGCGCGGGCTCTTCCATTTCCGACAGCAGATCGGCGTAACGCTTGACGGCCGGCTCGCGGGTTCCGCGCAAGCCCGCCAGAACCTGCAGCGTCACCAGCGTGTGCTCGTCCACCGTGTAGCGATGATAGAAGTCGCGTATGACCAGGCATTCGATCTGCGCCATTTCGGGGAAGATGGCGCGCAGCACGCCGGTATCGTGCATGCTCCGCGCGGCCTCGGCGGCGTAGGGCAGCGAAAGGATCTCCTTCAGCGCCGGCCAGACGGGCCGCGGCGTGGAAAACCAAACTTCTAATTGCGGCGTGGCGGCGGCTACCCGCTGCTCGGTCGCGGTGGATGGGCGAATGCCATGGCGCGCCACGAACTGAAACAGGCGCAGCGCCAGTTCCGGTTCGGCCTCCAGGGCATGCGGCGCGCGCAAGTGCACCCGTTCCCGCGCCACGCTGAAATCCGCGTTCGAAAGGCGCGTGCGCCAGTCCTTGAATTGCGCAAAGAGCGAGCTCGATTGCGCCTCGCACGATTCCATTTCGCGCACCGCCGCGCGATACAGATCGCGCGCGTGGCGGAAATAATCCCGCATCAGTTGGGCCGCGCCGGGGACCGCGAAGTATTCCGCGGCCTGCTCCTGGGCATCGAAAGTGAGCGCGTTATTATCCCGCCCGAACCGGGAATGCAGGTAACACCGCAGCCGCGCCAGGAACAGAAAAGCGGGCTCGATGTGCGGCGCTTCCACATTGCGGATCTGGGCCAGCCAGCGCACCAGTTGATAGTCGCGCAAACCGCCCGGCGTATCTTTGATGTTGGGCTCCAGGTGATAGTAAGTGTTCTGATACTTCTGGTGGCGTTCGCGGCCGAGGCGCGTCAGGTTGCGCATCAACGGATCGCGCTGGGCGTGCAGGAAGCGCGGCAGCCGCTCCGCAAACCGGGCATATAGCGCGCGGTCGCCGGCCAGGAACCGCTGATCCAGCAGGCTGACGTTCAGCTCGATGTTCTGATCGTGGATCTCGGCGCATTCTTCCGGCGTGCGCACCGAATGGCTGAGCCGCAGCCCGGAATCCCAGAGCGTCCGCAGAAACGCCGAGATCGGCTCGGGAGCCTCCTGCGCCACCCGGCTGCTTTCCACCAGCAGGAGCAAATCCACGTCGGAATAGGGAAACAGGTGCCGCCGGCCGTAGCCGCCCACGGCGAGCAAGGTCATGCCGGCCGGAAAAGCCGGCCACAGGTGATCACGGGCGGACCGCTCCACCATGCCGTCCACCAGCGCGGTGCGCTCCGCAAGGGCCAGGATGGGGTCCTTACAGGGCGGCATCGCCACGATCGTCGTTCCTGATCCTGATGGCCTCCGCCACGTCGTACACGAATATCTTGCCGTCGCCGATCTTGCCGGTGCGCGCGGCAGTGGTCAAAGTCGTCAGCAACTCCTCGCAACGCGTGTCGCTGACCACGACCTCGATCTTCAACTTGGGCAAAAGATCCACGGTGTATTCACGACCGCGATAGACCTCCTTATGGCCTTTCTGCCGGCCATGCCCGCGCACTTCGCTGATGGTCATGCCATCCACGCCGATGCCCGCCAGCGCTTCCTTCACTTCATCCAGCTTGAATGGCTGGATTATGGCCTCGATTTTTTTCATATTCACGCTTCCAGAATGTAGCCTTCCTCGCCGTGCAAACTCACATCCAACCCCGCGCTCTCCTGCGCCTTGGTGACTCGCAAGCCGATCAGCGCGTCGCAGATTTTCAGTACGATCAACGTGCCCACGATGGCCAGCACCCAGGCGATCGCGCACCCCAGCGCCTGGTTCCAGATTTGACTCGGGTGGCCGTCCACCAGGCCCAAGGGCCCCTTGAAGCCCTGGTTTACCTCGGTGGTGGCGAAGACTCCCGTCAGCAGGGCGCCCAGAGTGCCGCCGCAGCCGTGCACCCCGAAGGCGTCCAGCGAGTCGTCGTATCCCAGCTTCTGCTTGACCTTGGCCACCATGAAATAACACAGGTTTCCCGCCAGAAAGCCGATCAGCAGCGCCGGGAATGGCTTCACGAATCCGGAAGCCGGCGTGATGGCGACCAAGCCGGCGACGCATCCGGAGATGCCGCCGAGTACGCTGGGCTTGCCCGATCTCCTCCATTCCGCGAAGACCCATCCGAGGGCGCCGGCGGCCGCCCCAAAGTGCGTCGCCACAAAGGCGCTGGTGGCCAGACTGGAAGCGGCCAGGGCGCTGCCGGCATTGAAGCCGAACCAGCCCACCCACAGCAGGCATGCGCCGATGAAGCTGATCACCAGACTGTGCGGCTTCATGTCTTCGTGCGGATAACCCAGCCGCTTGCCCAAATACAGCGCGGCGACCAGCGCTGAAACTCCCGAAGTGATGTGCACCACCGTGCCCCCGGCGAAATCGAAACAGGGTATCCGGCCGCCCAGGGACGCGTTCAGGAAGCCGCCCTTGCCCCACACCATGTGCGCCATGGGAAAGTACACGATCAGCATCCACAAGACCATGAAGAGCAGCATGGCGCTGAATTTCATGCGCTCGGCAAAAGCGCCGGAGATGAGCGCGGGCGTGATGACCGCGAACATCAACTGGTAGATCATGAAAGTCTGGTGCGGAATGGTGGCGGCGTAATCGGCGTTGGGCGCGCTTCCCACGCCGTTCAGCAGCGCGTAGCGCAGGTTTCCAATGAACGGCAGACCTTCGCCGAAGGCCAGGCTGTAGCCCACCACGGCCCACAACACCGTGACCACCGCCATCAGGATGAAGCTCTGCATCATGGTCGCCAGTACGTTTTTGCGGCGCACCAGGCCGCCGTAAAACAACGCGAGGCCGGGTCCGGTCATCATCAGGACCAGGGCCGCGCTCGTTAACATCCAGGCATTATCGCCCGCGCTTTGGGCCGACCGGGTGGCCGCTTCCAGGGCCGTTACTTTAGCCTGCAGATCGGCAGTGCTTTGCGCCCATGCCGCAACGGGCAGGACTGTCAACAGGGACAGGTATTTCAACGGGGTTAATCTCCGAACGTGAGGATCGACTCACAACACTCTATGGTACATTGTCCAACGCTGGCGGGGAGGCTCCCAAGCGGAACATTTCTATGGGTGGGATTGAAATTTTCTATTTCGGGCGGCAGGGCGAGCTTCGCTCGCCGCTGGGCGAGCTTCGCCCGCCGTGGCTGGTGGTTGGTGGCTGGTGGATGGTGGTTTTGTTCTTTTGAACGATCGAAGCCCATGTGATTGGATCTAAAGCGGGTGCTGGGTGCTGGGGCTAGGGGCTGGGGGCTGGGGGCTGGAGATCGAAGGCTGGGGCTGGGGCCGTCTTTCCGGGCAGTGTAGGGAGAGTGGTCGCGTATCAGTTGGAGTCGTTTGCGTGGTTGTCAAAGATCGGGGGGGGCAGGTTGCTAACGAGTGTCGGGGGTGACGGGGGCGCAGGAGACCGGGTGGGCCTGGGCGCCCTCCGACATCACATATTCGGGGGGCGGGGCCGAGGGTGAGCTTCGCTCGCCGGGGTTGGGGGCTGGACCCCCAAGAGGGTGCCCCTTGGGGCTGGCGCTGGTTTGCGCGGGCTGCGGCTGGCTGGCCTGGCGTTCCTTTTGCGACTGCTCGATGTCCGCGATGGCGGTGCGGAAGGAGCGCTCCAGTTGCGCGCGTTGTTTCGCAACGTACGCCAACATCTTGAACTGTTTTTCGCCGAATGCGATGTACAGGTAGATCTTCTGCTCGCTCTCGGCAACCCGCTTGAGCAGCCATTGGGAGGTGACCATGGTTTCCAGGTAGCACCGTTCGGTGCGGGTTTGCGGCTTCCAGTCGGCTTCGAGTTCGTCCCAGAGCTGGGAGTATTCCGCGGCGTTCTCGTCGGGGAGGATGGTGGCGCGGGTGCGCAGGCCGTAGGTGAGGGCGTTGAAGCGGATGGCCGCTTTCCCTGTCGGGGTAGTCGGACCGGTAGAATGCTGGGCATTCTTCTGGTTGGCCTCGTGCTGCTTGTCGGAGATTAGCATATTGGATTTACCGTTTCGGGTTTGGGACGTGGTGCCCGCCCCCAATTCCAGGGTAGCGGGCGGGTTGGAAGGAAATGCGGCATTTCAGTGGGTTAGGGAGAGGTAAGTGGTGTGGTTGGTTTGGGATGCGGGGCGGGAATTTATTATCTCGGCGTGTGATCGAAAACCGGCTAACTGGTTTCACGCAAAGACGCCAAGGTTGCGCCAAGGCCGCTAAGAAGACAGACGCGGCTGTGGCGGCAGTTTTGTGTTAAGCGCAGCCGTTCGGTATCATCAAGTCTAATGGGATCTCCTTCCCCGACCCGCCCGCAGAGGATCGAATCTCGGATTCGGCCCTCGAAGCTCACCGCAATCGACCTGTTCTCGGGCTGCGGCGGCCTCACCCTTGGCCTTAAGCAGGCAGGATTCCGGGTGTTGGCTGGAGTCGAAGCCGACGATCTCTCCGTCGAGACCTACAAGGCAAACCATCCCGAGGTGCGCGTGCTGCACGGGGATATCCGTGAAGTTGATCTCGCGAAGTTGATGAGCGATCTTGGGCTTCGGAGTGGCATGCTCGATCTGCTTGCAGGCTGCCCGCCCTGCCAAGGCTTTTCCACTCTTCGAACGAAGAACCAGACCGCCGCTGTCAACGACCCTCGGAACAGGTTGGTGAAGGAGTTTCTTCGGTTTGCGCGTGAGCTCCTCCCCAGAGCCATAATGCTCGAAAATGTGCCGGGACTTGCGGAATACGAGGTGTTCGGGGCTGTCGTCGCGGAACTTGAGGGACTGGGCTTCTCCTGCCACTCCGCAGTTCTGGACGCAGCTAATTTCGGTGTGCCCCAACGCAGGCGGAGACTGGTCCTACTGGGCAGTCGCTTCGGTGAAGTGCACTTTGCCCTGCGATCGACTTCCCATCCAACGGTCAGGTCGGCGATCGGGCGGCTCTCCAACGTAGGTGAGAGTGGCGACCCGCTTCACGACGTCTCGGACAGAAGGAGCCAACGCGTACTTAAGATGATTGCCAAAATTCCCACTGACGGCGGTAGCCGCGTAGCGCTTCCCGAGGGAATGGTCCTTAAGTGCCACCGCACGTTTGGTGGCTTTAGGGACGTCTATGGACGAATGGCGTGGGATGGAGTGGCGCCCACAATCACCACTGGTTGCATCAACCCCTCGAAGGGGCGGTTCCTTCACCCGGAACACAATCGGTCGATCACGCCCAGGGAGGCCGCCCTCCTGCAAGGTTTTCCTGGCACGTACGTTTTCGCGTTGACCGCCGGCAAGTACGGTGCTGCTCGCCTCATCGGTAACGCATTCCCACCTCAGTTTGCCCGTCGCTTGGCCGCTCGGGTGGCAGTCCATCTCGCGTCCGCACCGCGGGATAATGGAGAATATGGTTGCCGACGGTAGGAAACTTCATCTCAAATTCCATGGTCGCGTAATCGACCATCTAGGAATCCAGATGTACCAAAGTCCGACTGCCGCTATCTCAGAGTTGGTCTCCAACTCCTGGGATGCGGACGCGGAACGCGTCGACGTCACACTTCCCGTTCCGATGTCGAAAGATGCCGAGATCATCATCGAGGACAACGGCGTGGGAATGACCTTCGTTGAATGCGACGGACGCTTCCTCAACGTTGGATACGACACAAGAGGCGGTAAACCCGACGCGACGTCTGGGAAGAAACACCGTCCCGTTCTTGGACGAAAGGGGATCGGAAAGTTCGCTGGGTTCGGCATTGCGGAATCGCTGATCGTTGAAACGATCTCTGAGGAGACCGGGGAGCGGACGGTATTCGAGCTAACGCTCAAGAAACTGCGGGGAGATCAGTACATAGAGGGCAGCACGGAGATCGATGTTCTCGAATTCACCGGACCGTCCGAGTCTCTGCGTAAGATGCACGGGACCAAGATAACCCTCACGTCACTGCAACTGAAGAAGACTCAAAATGCGGCGCAGTTCGCCCGCAGCATGAGTCGCCGATTCCTCCTAGCACAGCGAGCGGCAGACTTTGCCATCTACGTTAACGGCACGCCCCTCCCCGATGACGCCGACCTGGAAAACGTGGAGTTTCAGTTCCCTAGGGATTACGAAGAGTCACAGAAGCCAGCCAGTTTGGTCATTGGCGAGAACGGGTGGGGCACCGAAGACATCGGCGGCGGTCGCAGCGTCCGCTGGAGATTTGTGTTTTACAAGGACACCATTAAGGAGGACGAACTTCGCGGCGTCTCGATTTTCGCAAATGGAAAACTTGCCCAGCGACCGTTCGCCTTCAACATCACCGGAGGAATTAGCGGCCAACAAGGCCTCGAATACTTGTCGGGCAAGGTCGAAGCGGACTACATCGATAAGCTGAGCAGCGACCTTATCTCAACCGAACGGCAGAGAATTAACTGGGAACACGACGAGGCGATACCTCTTGAGCAGTGGGGGCAAGGTCGCGTCGACTCTTTATGCCGAATTTGGAAGCAACGGCGTGCGGCTGACAAACTCAAGGCGATGGAAGATAAACTCGCTCCCTTCGGCCAGCGGCTGGCGGCCCTTCAGAGGGCGGAGCAGAAGACAGTCCGAAGCGCGCTCACCAAGCTGGCCCAGGTCGCCTCGCTGACTAACAAGCAGTTCGAGGATCTCGGCGAGGCAATTTTAACTTCCTGGGAGTCTGGCCGCCTGAAGGCGCTGGTACACGAACTGGCTGAGTCCCCGGCGATGACGGCCGAGCAGTTAATTGAGATTTTGATCGAGGCTAACGTCCTAACGGCTCTGAACGCTTTCGAAGCCATAGAGACCAAGCTCTCCCTCATTGAGGGACTTCAGGCACGGATCGAGAGAGAAGATCTCGAGAACGCGGTTAGAGACTATATCGCCAATAACCCATGGCTAATCTCGCCGCAGTGGGAGACCTTCCGAAAGGAAGCTTCACTTAAGAAGCTGGTAGCGACCATAGCCGAGAAGAACAAAATCAACCCTGAGAAAGAGTGGAATAGGAGGGTCGATCTGGTGCTGGCTTCCGGCGACATCGTACTCATTTTAGAGTTCATGCAGCCGGGTAAGCCGCTCGACATCGATCACATGACCAGGTATCACTATTACGTGGAGACGGTGCGCGCTCACTTGGGAGCCAATACCGGACAGCAATACAAGAGATGCGTGGGATATCTTGTTGCGAGTAGCATCGCCAAGGATCCGGCAAAAATACAGATGGCCAGAAGCTACGAAAAAAGCGACCTGTTTTTTATGGATTGGCCGACTCTCTTGGCACAGGCGGAATACCAGTACCGAGATTTCCGGGAAATACTCCGCCAGCGCTCGCCTGAAGATAGCAGGATAAAGAGCTTTCCACAGCCAGCCTAAGGATTGGGACCACGAAGCGCTCTGGCGATTCTGTGAATTGTGCCAGGCCGGTTGACGGAGCACTCTCGCACTCTAATGACCGTCCAGCCAATCCGCCGAAGCCGTTGCGATACGCGCCTGTCGCGCCGCTTGTTGGTCTCGATCTTGCGGCGCCAAAACTTTTTGTTGCTGCTCGGCAGAGACTTGCACTGGCACCCATGCCAGAAGCAGCCATCAACGAATACGGCTACGCGCAATGCGGGCCACGCAAAGTCGGGATGCCCGTCAATGCCCCAGTGCTTGCGGTATCCTCGGAGTCCGGCGGCCCACAGGAGTCTACCCAGAGCGACCTCGGTACTCTGGTTTCCCCTCGAACGCACCGACGCCATCATTCTTGATCGGAGTTCTTTTGAGACCCGGTCCATCGTGGGATGCGTCCTCGCCTAGCCAAGCACGACAAGCAGTTTCTGCGGGTTCACTATTACATTCTATATGGATTGCCCGTCAACCGGCTTCGCCGTCCAAGGCGAGTTATGCCCAGTACAGGGTTCAAGCGATCATTACTCCTGGTAAGTCCCCCTCACGTCTGGTGGCCGAAAGACGCCCAAACCGTTGAACTGAAGGCGGGTCCATGGGGCACGCACAGGCCGTGGGCCTGCCCCGCAGGGCTACATAAGCCGCGACCAAAAGAGGTTAGAGGCCCTCGCAGGCCACGGGCCTGGCCATGAAAAAACAGACAGGCCAGGAGGCCTGTCCCACTGAATTCTTAGGCGAATGCCCGCCGGTATTGCTTGGGGACACCGGCGGACGCGCCGAGGGCCTTGGCGGCGTGGAGGGGCCAATATGGGTGGCGCAGAAACTCGCGCGCCAGCAGCACCATGTCCGCCTGCCCGGCGCGAACGATTGCGTCGGCCTGATGCGGTTCGGTGATCATCCCCACCGCGCCGGTAAGGATGCCCGACTCGCGCCGGATGCGCTCCGCGAATGGCGTCTGGTAGGCCGGCCCAATTTGCATCTTGGCATGCGGCACGACCCCGCCGGAAGAGCAATCCATCAGGTCGACGCCCAGCGGCCGGAGACGGCGGGCCAACTCCACGGAATCCTCGAGCTGCCAGCCGTCCTCCACCCAGTCGACGGCCGAGATGCGCATGAACAGCGGCAGGGAATCCGGGCACGCGGCGCGCACCGCGGCGGCCACTTCCAGCGCCAACCGGATGCGGCCGTCGAACGCGCCGCCATACTCATCGGTGCGGTGGTTGGTGAGCGGCGAGAGAAACTCGTCGATCAGGTATCCGTGCGCGGCATGGATTTCGACGACCTGGAATCCGGCGGAGACGGCCCGCCGCGTGGCCGCCGCGAAGGCCTCGACGATGCCGCGGATCTCGGAGTTGGTCAGCTCCGCCGGCGCCGGTTCTTGCGGGCGGAACGGGATGGGACTGGGCGCGACGGCCTGCCAGCCGCCCTCGGATTCGGGAACGACGGCGTCGCCTTCCCACGGAACCCGCGTGCTGGCTTTGCGCCCGGCGTGCGCGAGCTGGATACCCGGCACTCCGCCCTGCTCCCGGATGAATCGCGTGATGCGCGCCAGCATTTCGATGTGCGCGTCCTTCCAGATGCCGAGATCGGCGGGCGAGATGCGGCCCCGCGGCTCGACGGCCGCGGCTTCCGTGATCAGCAGTCCCGCGCCGCCAACGGCGCGGCTGCCGAGATGCACCAGGTGCCAGTCATTGGCGAAGCCGTCATGGCTCGAATACTCGCACATCGGCGAGACGGCGATGCGGTTGCGGAAAGTGACACCGCGAATGGTGAGGGGAGAGAAAAGGTCGGGCATAAATAAAATGACAACACCACTAGGGCGGGACTGCAAGTCCCGCGCGGGCTCAAGCCCGCCCTCCACTCACTTCACGAAAATGGAAGCGCCCCGGTTGTCCCACGTCCAATTCAGCGACTGCGGGCCGGGTGTCAAGCCTTCCGGCACAACCACGTTGATCTGGTAGAGGCTGGCCAGGCCGGGCGCCAATCCAGCGAAGGTGACCCGCGCCGGCTGCGATCCGATAGTCACCTGCGGAGTGACGATTGCCCAAGCCGGCGGAACCGGCGACGGCTCTCCGGCGGGCACCGCTGGATTGGTTTGTCCCAGGCCGCTGCCATAGGTTTCCAGGATCTCGCCGGCCCCCGCAGGGTGCGCCGCGTCGGCGGGCGTGCCGGTCCCGGCATGGAAGGCGGCGGCCTGCCAATAGCTCGTGCCCGTCTGGGCGTCTTGCTCGGAAAAGGCGAATACCGCCGGTGCGCTCGACAGGATCTGTTCGGTCACCGTGTTGGATGAAACGCCGTTCGCCACCACCTGGAACGTCACATTTCCGGGCGGCGTGTTCTGCGGAAGCTGGGCGTTGATCTGCCACGGGGTCACCGCCTCCACGGGCACATTCTCTCCATTCACCAGCAGCGACACGTTATTCAGCGTGGGCGGGAGCGGGAAAGTGTTTGCCACCACCAGCTCATCGCCGCTGAAATTCAATCCGTACAGGCTGATGAAGGAGCCGGGCGAAGGCGGCTCCCAGTAGGCGATTCCCTCCACGCCGCCGGAATTGATCGAAACCGGAGCATAAACGGGATGGCTCGCGGCGCCGGTTACGGACGCTTCGAAGATTGCGCCGCGCGCGCCGTTCGGGCCGATGGTGAAGGCCACTTGCGAAGCGTCGTCGCACAGGAAGGCATCCTGCGCGGTGGAGTATTGGAAGCTTGTGAGGCTGGATGCCGGGCCGCTGCCGTCCGCCGGCATTACTTCGATCTGCCCGGATTCGTCGAAGGCGACCAGTGAGCCATCGCCGGACAGGCTGGGATTGGCGGCGCCATTCGGTCCGGAAGTAAGTTGGCGCAAGCCGGTCCCGTCCGCGTTGATGGCGAAAACCTGCAGCGGCGCCGATGCGTCTGGCGAGCCGGCATTGCCGGTGAATGCAATCGTCCCGCCGTCGGCGCTGATCACGGCGTCCTGCACATAGGTGTTCGCATCCGTGAATTGCGTCACGTTGCGCAGGCCGGAGCCATCCAGGTTTATCAGGTAGACATTCGACGGCGCGGATGTGTTGATGGGGCCCGACGGCGCCGAGCTGACAAAGACCAGGAGGCCGCTGTCGCTGATGACCCGCCGAGGTCCGGAGGCCAGGTATCCGGAGTAAATCGGAAGCGGAGTGACCTGTCCGTTGGCGCTGGCGAGATAAAACGTCGAGGCGGTGTACAGCACGCGGCCATCCGCCGTGAAGTGCGGCTTCTGCACGCAGGGGAAGAAACAATCCGGACAGGTCACCTCGGGCTGGACACACCCCTGCTTGTCGGTGGCGATTAAATGGTCGGCGCCCGAGGCGGTATCGATCACGTGGATCTCCCCCACCAGTCCGCCGGATAGGGATGCCACATATGCCACCTGGGAGCCATCCGCGGAGAGCGCAAAAGAAGTGACCGCGGCGTTGCCGCTGGCGCTCGCGTAGTTCGTCAGACGCTGGACGGCGTTATTGGCGGCGTTCCACATCCATAAGTCCGGCACAATTTGAGGAGTGCCGTCCGGGTCCACCGCCGCGCCGAATACCATGATTCGTCCATCCCGATCGATAGCGGGAGCCGGCATGGAGGCGGCGGAGGGGGTCGCAAGTTGCGGCAACGCGCGGTTCGCCAGCGGCCCTAAAGCGATTGCCGCGCAGAGCAAGGTGACAGGACGCAGCATGATCACACCTCTATTCTCCCTCCGATGGACGCGCTTCACGGCTTCGCAGTTGCGCGAGGAATGTGCATGAACTCGCCGCGCCGATGAGATCACGGACGCCGATTCCCATTTCGACGAGTCGGCCGGACGCGGCAGAACTCCCGCCATGAATTACTATCTACTTATGTTTGGACTCGAGCGCCAATGGCGCATCCCAACGCTCCTGCTTCTCGGCGTCCTTGCCGTCCGCGCAAATGTGACGCTGCCGGAGGTGCTCGGCGAGCACATGGTGCTGCAGCGCGGGCTGCCCGTACACATTTGGGGCGCCGCCGATCCGGGTGAATCCGTCGCGGTGGAGTTCCGCGGCGAGACCCGCACCGCAACGGCGGATGAGCTCGGCCGCTGGTCCGTATCCCTGCCTCCCGTCGAACCGGGCGGCCCGTTCGAACTAACCATCAAGGGCCGCAACACCATCGTGCTCCAGGACGTGCTGGTTGGAGACGTATGGGTAGCCTCGGGACAGTCCAACATGGAAATGCGCGTCCAGAGCACCGCCAACGCGCAGGCGGAGATCGCCGACGCGAACTACCCGCGCATGCGCTTGTTCCAGGCGCTCCACAAGGTTTCGGACTATCCGCTGGAGGATATCGCCGCGCACACCTGGGCATCCTGCAGTCCCGAGACGGCCGCGAACTTTTCGGCCATTGCTTACTACTTTGGCCGGCACATCCAACAAAAACTCGACGTGCCGTTGGGGCTGATCGAATCGGACTGGGGCGGCACGCCCGCCGAGGCCTGGACCAGCCTGCGCGCCTTGTCCGCGGACGCCGCCTTGATGCCGGTCTTCAACGAGTGGAGCCGCATGAACGATGTCCGGGCCACCACGCTGCTGCAGGGCCGGAAACAGCAGCGCGAATGGGAGCGCGCCGCCGCCCAGGCGAAGTCCGAGGGCCGCACGCCCCCGGACCGTCCGTGGCAGCCCAATGAAGACAATTCGTGGATGCCGGCGGGTTTGTTTAACGCCATGATCGCGCCGCTCACGCGCTTTCCCATACGCGGCGCGATCTGGTATCAGGGCGAGAGCAACACCGCGCCGGAGCGCGCCCCGCTGTATGCGCGTCTGTTTCAGACCATGATCCGCGACTGGCGGCGAGCGTGGGGGCAGGGCGACTTCCCCTTCCTCTTTGTGCAGCTCGCCAACTTCGAGACCTCGCCGCAGAGCATGTGGCCGGAAGTCCGAGACGCGCAGCGCCAGACCCTGGGCTTGGCCAACACCGGCATGGCGGTGACCATCGACATCGGCATGCCCAAGAACATCCACCCCACCAATAAACAGGATGTCGCCCTGCGACTGGCGCTCGCCGCCAGGGCCATCGCGTACGGCGAGAAGATCGAGTACTCCGGCCCGCTGTACCGGCAGGCGACCCCGGAAGGCAACAGCTTGCGTGTCTGGTTCGAGCATGCCGCAGGCGGGCTTAAATCCAAGGGGACGGAATTGAAGGGTTTCGAAATCGCCGGACCGGACCGGAAGTTCTCGCCGGCCCAGGCTCGCATCGACGGCTCGACGGTGGTGGTCCGGAGCGCGTCCGTCTCCGCTCCGGCGTACGTGCGCTACGGTTGGGCCAGCAACCCGGAGTGCAACCTCTACAACTCGGACGACCTGCCGGCCTCGCCGTTCCGCTCCGAGTAGATCTCGCCGGAGATTGGCGATTCGCACGATTCACGGGTTAATCGTACAAAACCCCATACAGGCGCTGCTCAAACGAATGCTCATACCTGTTGCCGAAGGTCGGTAAGGCTTCGCTGAAGCTACCGCCCAAAGAGGGCCGCAGTGAAAGCTCAGCCGAAGTTCCCGTTTGCAGCGGAGAACCCAGCACGAACGTGGCACAAGCGGCGCTGAGCATCCACGCAGGCAACCCGCACGTAGCGCCGCTCTCCATCCTGACAAACACGTATTCGCCGCACGGAACTTCTGGCGACTCCGAACCGGCAGGCTCTGCTCTGCTTGACTATAAGCAGATTATTATATAAGATAGTACTGATATAGCTAAATGTCGCATCTCGATGCAGCCTTCTCTGCCCTTGCCGACCCGACACGCCGGGCAATTCTCGCACGGCTGGCCCAAGGTGAAGCCACGGTCATGGAACTGGCGGAGCCGTTCGAGGTGACGCAACCGGCTA
>Ga0182016_10004292_pt1 | contig 15871 bp, 10 predicted proteins | sample 712S2MmetaG_FD_120491 | JGI IMG/M metagenome (GOLD analysis project Ga0182016, IMG submission 120491) | Permafrost microbial communities from Stordalen Mire, Sweden - 712S2M metaG | ecosystem: Environmental > Terrestrial > Soil > Wetlands > Permafrost | place: Sweden: Stordalen | collected...
CTAGTGTGACCGTCCGTAGATGGGCGATGTTGTCCGCTCCCACCACCACGACTTGGTACAGTCCTTGTAACTCGTTCACGGCCCGCTGCGGAATGATGACGGCATCTTTCAGCACGTCCGTTTGAGCCGAAACCGTCCCGAATTGACTTGGCCGGAGCACATTGCCAGGATTGGCAAAACTTGCAGCAATACGAATGCTCCCAGTCTGTGTGGTCACTGCACGGTCAACGGAGATGACGTGACCCGTCTTCGAGTACGTTTGGTTGTCTGCCAGAGTCAATGTCAGGGGAAGTGTGTCGCCGGTGCTTAGGAGGTCAGCCTTTCCCATGCCACGGGCGCGGGCTGAGAGCGACATATACTCCTGCTCGCTGATGAAGAAATAAACCTTGATTGGATTGAGCTGGGAGACCTCTACCAACTGAGAAGTCGTGGATACCAGATTGCCGACCTGGATTGCGGCTTGACCGGCTACGCCATCGATGAGCGACCTGACTTTCGTGAATCCCACATTGAGCTTCGCAGACTCCAGCGTTGCCTCAGCATTCTCTACCGAGGCTTTATCAGCTTCCTGTGTTCCAAGTTCTGTATCGAGGGAACTCTGCGCGTAGGCTTGCGCCTGTACTAGAGGCGTGTCGCGAAGGACGTTGATAGTCGCCAGCTTGTACTGCGCTTTCGCTTGAGCCAGCAACCCGCTTGCCTGATCTTGAGTAGCCTGCCATGGACGCGGATCTATCTCAAAGAGCACTTGTCCTTTTCGGACAACGGTGCCTTCTTTGTAGTCTTGGCGAATGACATAGCCTCCCACCTGAGGCTGGATTTCGGCATCGACCATACCGTCGAGTGTGGCCACCCAACTGCCGAACACTGGCACGGTTTGAACACTTGCGGCTATCGTATCGACCGCTAAGGGAGGCGGTGCGGGTGTCGCAGCCTTGCGACATCCGGCGATCAGTAAGAGATAAAGAGTCGCCGCAATTAGTTGACAGGTTCCACATTTCACGCTTCGCATCGGGCCCCTTCGCGGTCAAGTGATAGAGCCGCGCCTTAAGTGTGCCATTGCGTGGGCGATTGGGTCTGGTCAATGTAGCTCAGAACGAGGCGAGGGATACAAAACTAGATGAACGGCCGGAGTGCTCCATTTTTCAGTTCCGCTTCGTAAGCGGCACACGAAGAGCCGAAGGTGTCCCGTAAAGGCATCTGTCTTCCGTGGGCGCAGGAGGTGAAGCTTTGCTCGGATCGCTTTCGGATATCGGCGGTCGAGCAAAGCATAGAACTGACCTTCCTACGCTCCAGTCAAGAGTGTGTGAATGCTGGTTCCAAAGGCCCCTGTAGAACCAATCCAAATCAGTCAACAGCTTATTGGGATCGGAAGAGTGGCAGCCCACCGCCACGTCTGGCCGGAGATGCTTGACCTTCTGAAGCGCCCAGGCGTGAGCAAGTATTCCATTTTTCGGCGGGATGAGCAGCTGTTCCTGTTCATGGAGGTAGCCGACTTGAATGCGACTTGGGACCAGCTTGACGCGGACCCGGTAAATCAACGATGGCAGATTGCGATGAACGAGTTCTTTGAGCCCTCCGAATTGCGGCCCGGAGAACGCCTTCGCATGATGGAAGAGGTCTTTCACTGCCCTTAGTCCAGCATAGTGAGGCGCTTCACATAGATGATTGAAGCGGACTCCAAAGGATTCGCTAGACTGCGGTACGGTACCGGATCGCGATGGGATGGCGTCCATGGACGGGAAAGCGACCGGACATAACGCTCCTCCCCGACGCGCTCAACTGACGTGGCTTGAAGGAAGCCGTATGCGCGGCGGCAGGGAGAACCGGCGGGTTTCTCGGACCGTGCAGGATGGACTCAGGAACGAGAGGCCGGCAAGCGGTCACTTATGAGAATCGATGCCAACGGTGGGATGATTTGCGCCAGGACGCCGCGGTCCATGACCTCGGGGCTGAAGAGAGCGGCGACGGCAAATCCCTCCAGCAGCGCTTCGATGGCGAGGCCCCTGCGTGGTTGCTCAAGGGGGGCACTTTCGTCGAACCGGAACTCTCCTGGAAGCTCTTCCATCTCATCGGGCATCATGGCATCGAGGTGACCCTTCGCCAATTCCGCCCGCATCTCCGGGTGGCGGATGGCGAATAATTTGAACTCGAGTTGGAGCATAAGACTCTGTGAATCGTGGATCTGTTCCAGGAGATAGAGAGCGACTCGTCTCTCCCGAGCTTTCTTCCCTCTAACGTTCGCGAGCAGGGCACTCACCTCGGACCTGAGACGCCGGAACGTTATACTTCGCAGCGCGATGAATATCTCCGCCTTGCCGTCGAAGTTGGCGTAGAACGCTCCACGAGTGCGCCCAGCGTCCAGCGCGATGTCTTCGATCCGTGCCGCCTCAAAGCCATCGCGCGCAAAAATTCGCTCTGCAGAGGCGAGCAGTGCCGTCCGGGTCGCCTGTGTCCGCTCGCCTTGGCGCAGGCGACGGGCAGGCTTTGCATCGTCGCGCGGCTCCCGAGAGAGTCTGTTTTCGGGCTGCGTTTTGACGTGTTCTGTCATTTTTTTGAACCGAATTGACCGTCACTAACATATATACATACGTGCATGTTTCTATTCTACTGCCGGACCAGTGTTCTGGTACGGCATTTCAGGAGATTCTTTCTTGATTCCTTTCCCAGAAACGCCCTCTCTGCTCCTTGCCACTTCCTCTTTAGGGAACTCCCTGAAGCCTGCTCCTCGCAAGCTCGGCGTTATCGCAGGTCTCTTCGCGGCATTGGCCCCCGTTTTTTTACTTAGCGGATGCACGCCCTCCGGACCGCCGCCGGGTGCGGGAGGCCCCCAAGGGCCCCTTCTGGTGCAGGTGATCACTGCAGACTCCGAGTCGGTCCCGATCGTCGGCAACTGGGTAGCGACCACGGATGGATATGTGAACGCGCAGATCCAGCCGCAGGTATCCGGCTACTTGATCCGGCAGGACTACATGGAAGGCAGCGAGGTCCACAAGGGGCAAGTTCTCTTCGAAATCGACCCTCGACCGTTCCAGGCCACGCTCGACCAGGCGCAGGGACAATTGAATCAAGCCAAGGGACAGCTTGGACAGGCACAGGCTCAGGTGCAGCTCGCTGAGATCAACGTCCAGCGCGACACCCCGCTGGCCCAGGCTCACGCCATCTCCCAAAGTACCCTGGACAGCGAAACAGAGACTCTCCAGTCCGATCAGGCATCGGTTGCCAGCGCTCAGGCGGCTATTGCCAGCGCCCAGGCACAGGTCGAATCCGCGCAGCTGAACGTTGGCTTCACCAAAGTACGGTCGCTCATCGACGGCATCGCCGGACAGGCAGCTCTTCAAGTCGGCAATCTGGTGAGCACAACCTCCGTACTCACAACAGTCTCTCAGCTCAATCCGATCAAGGCTTATTTCTACATCAGCGAACAGGAGTATCTCGCGCTTGCGGCTCGCGCCCACTCCAAAGGCCACGCCGATCTACTGGACACAGGCGCTTCCATTCCGCTCAAGCTCACACTGGCGAACGGCCAGGTCTATCCGGAGCCTGGCCGCATCGTCTTTGTTGATCGCTCGGTAAGCTCACAGACTGGCAGTATCCGCATTTTCGCCGCGTTTGCCAACCGCAATAATCTGCTGCGACCGGGCCAGTTTGGCCGCATCAGCGCGCAGACCCAGGTGCTTCGGGATGCTGTCGTCATTCCGCAGCGCGCCGTCTCCGAGTTGCAGGGAATGAACCAGGTCTATGTCGTAGGGCCCGGCAATGTGGCGCATGTGCATACCGTCCAGCTTGGTCCTCAGATCGGTCAGGACATCGTCATCGCCAACGGGGTCAATGCAGGCGACGTTCTCGTCACCGAAGGCAACGACAAGGTCAAGGATGGTGCCAAGGTCGCTCCACAGCAGGAAATGACTGCAACCGCGAGCAACCCCGGTCAAGCTCCGAGGGGGAACAACCAATGATCTCGAAATTCTTTATCCGTCGTCCCATCGTCGCGATGGTCATTGCGATTCTGACGGTCATTGGTGGCTTTGTCTGCATGCTCAGCCTGCCGACCGCGCAGTTTCCGAACATCGTCCCCCCCGAAATCCTCGTCCAGGCGACCTATCCTGGCGCCAACGCCAAGACTCTCGAACAAGCCGTCGCCACGCCCATCGAGCAACAGATGAACGGCGTCGACAACATGAACTACATGCAGTCGACCAGTGCCAGCGACGGCCAGATGCAGCTCACGGTGGACTTCGACGTGGCCACGAATGCCGACAACGACCAGATCCTGTCGCAACTGCGTGTATCGCAGGCTGAGAGCCAGTTGCCGGCTGAGGTGAACACAGCCGGCCTCACGGTCCAGAAATCGCTGACGTCGCCGTTGATGCTGCTCTCTGTTTCATCCCCGCACTCGACCTATGATGGAACATTTCTCGCCAACTACGCCTACATCAACCTGGTCGATGACATCACGCGTGTGAAAGGCGTCTCCCGTGTGCAGGTCTTCGGCGCTGGCCAATATGCACTGCGCATCTGGGTTCGGCCCGATCAGCTTGCGAAGCTCGGCGTCACTGTACCGCAGATCACGCAAGCCCTTCAGGCGCAGAACACCGTGAACCCTTCCGGACAGATTGGTGCTGAGCCGATCCCCACCGGACAGCAGTTTACTTATACCGTCCAGACGCAGGGTCGGCTCGTCACCGCAAAGCAGTTCGGCAACATCATTCTTCGATCCAACATCGACGGGTCCGTCCTGCACCTCAAGGACGTCGCGCGCGTCGAACTGGGCGCTCAAACCTACAATCTCAACGGCCGGTTTGAGGGCAAGCCCGCTGCCATCATGGCAATCTATCAGCTTCCCGGCTCGAACGCGGTGCAATGCGCCAAGGACGTCCGCGCCGAACTCGCCAAGCTGTCCAAGGCCTTCCCGCCCGACATGGTGTCCGCGGTTCCGCTGGATACCACCAGGGCTGTCAGCGCCGGCATCCACGAGATTCTCGTCACGCTGGTCATCGCCCTCGTCCTGGTGATTTTGGTCGTCTACATCTTCCTCCAGGGCTGGCGAGCCACGCTCATCCCCTTGCTGGCTGTGCCGGTTTCGCTCATTGGCACGTTCATCCTGTTTCCCGTTCTCGGCTTCAGCATCAACACGCTCTCGCTGTTCGGACTGGTGCTCGCCATCGGTCTCGTGGTCGATGACGCTATCGTCGTCGTCGAGGCCGTCGAGAAGCACATTGAAGAAGGCATGTCCCCCAAGGATGCCTCCTACGCCGCCATGGAACAGGTATCGAGCCCCGTCATCGCCATTGCGCTCATCCTCACCGCCGTCTTTGTGCCGACGGCTTTCATCCCTGGCATCACCGGTCGCCTCTATCAACAGTTCGCCGTGACGATCGCTATCTCGGTCCTGTTCTCCGCGTTCAACGCGCTTACGCTCAGCCCCGCCCTTTGTGCCCTGCTCCTGAACCCCAGGGATAAAAATGCGAAGCCTGGTCTCCTGGGCCGCTTCTTCAACGGCTTCAACAGGCTCTTCGAAAGGGCGACCAACGGCTATGTTGGCCTCTCCGGATGGCTCGTGCGCAAGTCCATCGTCGCGGTCGTGCTCATCCTCGGCCTCAGCGCCGTGGTGCTCCTGCTCGGCAAAGGGCTGCCTGGAGGCTTCCTGCCGACCGAGGATCAAGGCTACGCCTTCGTCAACCTGCAACTACCGCAGGGTGCCAGTCTCGAGCGCACCACCGACGCCGCGAAGTCGGTCGAAGATGCGCTGCACCAGGTGCCGGGCGTTCAATCCGTCGTCTCCGTCGTTGGCTTCAGTCTGCTCTCGCAGACGCAGAGCACCTACAACGCCTTCTTCTTCGTCACCCTCAAGGATTGGGACGCCCGCAAGAGCAAGGATGAACAGTTCGACGTCATCCAGACCAATCTCTCGAAGGCTCTGGGCAGTGTTAAGCAAGGAATCGCGTTCTCCTTCGCGCCGCCGGCCATCCCCGGATTGGGGACCTCGGGTGGCGTGAGCATGGTGCTTGAAGATCGCTCCAACTCGACTGACCCGAACTTCCTTACCGGCAACCTGTACAAGTTCCTGGGCGCGCTGAACAAGCGACCGGAGATCGCCGCTGCCATCCCAACCTACTTCCCCGCGGTCCCGCAACTCTTCGTCGATGTAGACCGCGAAAAGGTCGCGCAGCAGCAGGTGAATATCGGCGACGTCTACACGACGCTTCAGGCCTTCCTCGGCGGCTCGCTGGTCAACTACTTCAATCGCTTCGGCCGTCAGTGGCAGACCTATGTCGAAGCGGAAGACGACACACGCACCAATATCGACAATATCGGACAGTTCTACGTGACCGCCGCCAATGGCAATCGAGTTCCGCTCTCCTCCATCACCACGGTCCGGCGCATCACCGGTCCCGAGTTCATCACCCGCTACAACGAGCACGAAGCGGCCTCGATCACCATCGTCGCAAAGCCCGGCTTCAGCACCGGCCAGGTCATGAAGGGGCTGGAACAGACCTTCGCCCAAACCATGCCGGACGGGATGGCGATGGACTACTCCGGCCTCAGCTTCCAGGAACAGCAGGCGCAGAAGAGTGTGCCTGCCTGGGTGGTGTACGCCATTTCTATTCTGCTCTGCTTCCTCATTCTTGCTGCGCAGTACGAGAGCTGGTCGTTGCCCTTCGGCGTGCTGCTCAGCACACCCGTCGCTATCTTCGGCGCATATCTCGCGTTGACCTTGCGGCGCATGGAAAACGACGTCTACGCCCAGATCGGACTCGTCATGCTCATCGGTCTCTCGGCGAAGAACGCCATTCTGATCGTTGAGTTCGCCAAGGACGAGTATGAAAGCGGCAAGAGCATCTTCGAATCGGCCATGGGCGCGGCCCGCCTGCGCTTCCGGCCCATCCTCATGACAGCATTCGCGTTCATCCTTGGCTGCGTCCCGTTGTGGTTCGCCACCGGGGCGGGCGGAGTCTCGCGTCAGATCCTCGGCACCGTCGTGATCGGCGGCATGTTGGCCGCGACCGTCATTGCCATCTTCCTTGTCCCTACCACCTTCTCTCTCGCCGAGCGAGTAGCCCAGCGCTTCGGCAGCTCGCATAACGCAGGCCTTGATTCATCCCACGATGCCGGTCCACCGGAGGATCAAGCCGCTCCCCATCCGGCAGCCCATTCTCAGGGAGGTGCAGCATGAAATGGAAACTCGCTTCCGCAACATTGATTCTCTTCGCCGCCACCGGCTGCACGGTCGGCCCCAACTATAAGCGGCCCGTGGTCGCCACGCCCGCAGCCTACCGCGGGGCTCCCGAACTGACTCCCACGGGCACCCCGCTTGGAGCCGAAAAGTACACCAGCGTCTTCACCGACCCCGTCCTTCAATCCCTCATCGCCGAGGCCTTGAAGAACAATTATGACGTAAAGATTGCCGCCGACCGCGTGCTCGAACAGCAGGCACAGGTCGGAATCACCAAGGCGGCCCAGTACCCGACCGTAAGCGTGGGCGGTACCTACGACGCGGCGGCTCTGCCCGGTGGTCTGCTCAGCGGCCTCGGAAGTAACAACGGCAGCTCAAACACCAATGGGTCGAACAACAACCAGGGTCACACACAGATTTATACCGGCGGCTTGACCACCTCCGTAGCCTGGAACCTCGACTTCTGGGGCTACTATCGCCGCCAGACCGAGGCTGCTCGTGCCTACCTGCGTGCTACCCAGTGGGCGCAGCAGACCACCTATTCGACGCTCGTGGAGAACGTCGCCACCAGCTACTACGAACTACGAACGCTCGATGCCGAACTGGCCATCACCCACAACGAACTCAAGGCTCGCAAGGATTCGCTGGAACTTACGCAGAAGCTGGAAGCCGGAGGCAGCGACTCACTCGCCGACGTGCGTCAGGCCGAGGAGCTTGAATACACCGCTGAGGCACAGATACCCGATCTCGAACGCCAGATCACCCAGCAGGAAAACAGCCTCTGCATTCTGCTCGGCCGCGCTCCAGGGCCGATCGCTCGCGGCTTGCCAATCGACCAGACTCCGCATCCGACTGAGGTTCCCGTTGGCCTGCCGTCCGATCTTCTCGAGCGCCGTCCCGATATCCGCCGGGCTGAGGAGCTGCTCGTGCAGGCAAACGCAAACATCGGCGTCGCCAAAGCCCAGTTCTTTCCTCAGCTCTCGCTCTCCGGTACGGGCGGAACCAGTACAAGCCAGCTCAAGGGAATCGTCGAGTCGAAGAACCTTTACTACTATGCCATCGGCTCATTGAGCCAGCCGATCTTCGAAGGCGGCAAGCTTACCAACAATCTCCATTACGCGAAGGCCGAAGATCAGGAACTCGTCGATACCTATCGGCAGACGATCGCCGGTGCCTTTCGCGATGTCGACAACGCTCTCGTTGCTTACAGTAAGACCCGCGAATACCGCGAAAAACAGGAGATGCAGACCGAGGCCACTCGGGATGCAGTTCGGCTGGCGCGTATGCGCTATAACGCAGGAGCTACCAGCTATCTCGAGGTTTTGACCAACGACGCCAACCTCTATAGCTCCGAGCTGACACTCAAGACCGCCCAGCAGCAGGAAGCGCTTTCGCTTGTGCAGCTCTATAACGCCCTTGGAGGCGGCTGGTAGTGCGTCAGGAACAACACAGCATGAAGCAGATACGACGAAGCATATCATCTGCGCAACCCGATCGAGATGGTGCGCGTGAAGAACTCCACCAAACGCCGCAAGCGTCCCATGATTTTGACTGTTGACAGCTTCCAAGCCGTCGTCTCCAGGCTGAAGGAGCCGTACCGCACGATGGTGCTGGTCGCGCAGTGTTTAGGACTTCGCGTAAGCGAAATCTCGGCATTGCAATGGGAAGACCTCGATATTGAGGGTCGTCAACTCCTCGTTCAGAGAAGCGTGGTGAACGGACGGGTGGACGATGTCAACACCGAGTATTCGCATGACCATGTCCCTATTCACGAGTCGCTGCTGAAGGTCTTGCTCGCGTGGGCGGAAAATTGTCCGGCCACGGACGATGGGTGGATGTTTCCAAGCCATCTGACGAACAAGCCCTACTACTCGACGGAGATCCAGAAGCGGTTTCTCAAGCCGATCGGGATCGATCTCGGGTTGGGACCTCTGGGCTGGCACACATTTCGCCACACGTACCGCTCGTGGCTGGATGAGACCGGCGCTCCGATGAAGGTCCAGCAGGAGCTCATGCGGCACGCTTCCATTCAGACGACCATGAACGTTTATGGTCAGGCGATGACGGAGTCGAAGCGGGAAGCGAACGGGAAAGTCGTCACGATGGTGCTGAAGCCTTTGAAGGCTTCGGCGTGACCTGATAAGTGGCGATTTTCTTATTGGGAGTCAGTGGGAGTGAATCTGATTTTGAGATTTCTCGTAAACCACTGATTTGATTGGTTGCGGGGGCTGGATTTGAACCAGCGACCTTTGGGTTATGAGCCCAACGAGCTACCAGGCTGCTCCACCCCGCACTTCCATCGTAACAACCTGCCGAGGGTGGGTCAAACGGCTCTCAAAACCCAGCGTTGACGCGGCTTTTTGACGGCAAGGCCCCCGTTTCGACTGGCCCCCCCGCAGCCGTCGCGCGCGAATCTCCACGCCCGCTCGCGGAATCGCAACCACCACGCATCGCACTGTGATGCCTGTCACACCCCCGTGTGCGCTGGAACACAGCCCCCCCACCCAGCCCCATCGAAACTAGGGTCATCCAGCGCTCGCCACGCTGTGCGAGGTGCAGCCATGACCCTTCCGCTCCACGACATCGGCTCCGCGTTCGCCGCGCCCGGCAAAATCATCGTCGCCACCGATCTCTCCGACACTGAATATCTGTTGCCCCACGCCATCGCCCAGGCGAAAGCCGGCGGCGCCTCCCTCCTCCTCGTCCACACCGTTCTGCCCCACGAGTCCATGCCGGTCGAAACCGGTGCCATCCCTTACTACGATCCCCTCCGCATGGATCGCGATGCGCGCCTCCTGCTCGACAGCCTCGTCCGCGAAGTCCACGGCCAGGGCGTCGAATGCTCCGCCGCCGTCCGCCACGGATTCGTCCCCGACGTCATTGCCGACGTCGTCAAAAACACCGGCGCCGGCCGCCTCATCCTTGGCACCCACGGCCGCCGTGGCCTTAAGAAATTCGTTCTCGGCTCCGTAGCCCGCCAGCTCCTCGAAATCGTCGATATTCCCGTCTGCACCATCGGACCACGCGCTCACCGCAAAACAACGGAGTCTCTGCTCGGAACCATCCTGCATCCGGTGTCGCTGACCGGCCTCCACGAAACCAGCACAGCCCTGTCGATCGCTCTCGGCCGCCAGTTCGGAGCCCAGGTCACGCTCCTCCACGTTCTGCACGCCAGCCCCGCCATCTCCCGCGATCCCGGCAAGTCCCTCGCCGCGGCCACCGACCAGCTCAATCGCCTCGTCCCTGACCATGCCCGCGCCTGGACTAAAGTGCAGGCCAAAATCGCCGAGGGCAACATCGTCCAGGAGATCCTCTCCTTCGCCCACGAGATGCCGGCCAGTTTGATCGTTCTTGGCGTCCATGCTCCTGCCCACAGCTGGCTGCCCGGCACCGAGCCCGCGGCTTACAAGATCCTCGTCTCCGCCCCCTGTCCGGTGATTTCGCTCCGCGTCAACCCCGAGCCCGAACACCAAAAATCCCAACACAAGGAGCTCTCCAGTCCCATGGTCCTTGGTTAGTGACTCTGGTTCACAAGTTAAACTTTACAAAGTCAGGTTAAGTCTCAAAGGTTCACAGTTAGAATTTCAGAGTTAGTAGTCAAGGTTCCAATCTAAGTTCCACTGAACGGAGAACCAACATGCGTTGTGCCAACCCAGCCTGCGGTACTGAGCGCGCCCCCGCCGCGGAGAGGTGGAGCTGAATGCCCAACCCTGTAAAAAACGGATCGTCGCCGGCCGGCCGCCAGGTACCCGATCGCTGCGCCCAGTGCACCGACCGGGCCGACCGCCTCTTCTGCAACCTCCCCGAAGACGCCATCGAGCGCTTCGACGAAATCGCCATGCAGATTTCCTACCCCAGCCGCTCCATCGTCTTTGAAGAAGGCCAGCGCGCCGCCGGCATCTTCGTCGTCTGCAGCGGCCAGATCAAGCTCGCCTCCACCTCCCGCGACGGCCGCACCATGATCCTTAAAATCGCCGTCCCCGGCGATGTCCTCGGCCTTTCCGCAACCCTCAACGATCAGCCCTACGAAGTCACCGCCGAAACCCTCGAGCCCAGCCAGGTCCGCAGCGTCCGCCGCCGCGATTTCCTCGAGTTCCTCAGCCACTACGGCGACGTCAGCCGCCACGCCGCCCAGGTCATCGCCCGCGAATACCACGAAGTCTTTCTTGACGCGCGCCGCCTCGCCCTCTCCGGCTCCGCAGCCGGCCGCCTCGCCCAGCTCCTTCTCGACTGGGCACGCACCAACTCCTGTGGCAAGCCTGACCTCCGCTTCACCATGGCCCTCACCCACGAAGAACTCGCCAACATGGCCGGTACCTCCCGCGAAACCGTCACCCGCCTCCTCAACCAGTTCGAGCGCGATTGCCTCATCGTCCGCCACGGCGCCTCCATCGTCATCCTCAAACCGGTCGAAATGGAACGCATGGTCGGCTGAGCCAACAGAAGTGTCATCCTGAGCGATAGGTTGTTCGCGCAAGCGAACAACCGCAGTCGAAGAGCCTGGCCTGAGCGAGTCGGCGCAGCCGGCGAGCCGAACGGCACCTGCATTTCGTTTTCACCCATTACTACGGTCATTTGAAAGGGGGACAAGAAGAAGCTACCCTCCGAATGCATGCGGGAAGAACGCTGCTATTACGTCTACATCATGGCGAGCCGCTCCCTCACCCTCTACATCGGCGTAACCAGTAACATCATGTGCCGCACCGCTCAGCACAAAGAAAAAGCCTTCGAAGGATTCACCGCCGACTACAACTGCAACCGCCTGGTCTATTTCGAGCGCTACTCGACGCCCGGCCGAGCGATAGCCCGTGAAAAGCAACTCAAAGGCTGGAGCCGCGCCAAAAAGCTCGCACTCATCAGAACGATGAACCCAACATGGATCGACCTGAGCGAAGAATGGGGCAAACCGATCAAGCCATTCGACGCCAATTCACTGCGCAAGCAAACTACACCTTGATTCCTCTGACTATGCTCGACCTACCGGAATCCACCCACAAAAAACAGGAAGTGTCATCCTGAGCGAAGCATCCGAATTCGTTGCGCCCGCGCGTCGGGGTCCCCGGCGAGCCGCTTTTGCTCGCTGGGGTGACTCTTGGCGCAACAATCAATTCAGGAGCGAGCCGAAGGACCTGCATTAGCTGTCCGAACCACTCGAAATCCAACCACAAAAACAAATTCATCCTGAGTAAAGGTTGTTCGCGCAAGCGAACAACCGCAGTCGAAGAGCCTGGCCTGAGCGAGCCCGGCAAGTCGAACCGCGCCCGCATCAGCATTCCGAACCATCACAAATCCACCCACAAAAAACAGGAAGTGTCATCCTGAGCGAAGCATCCGAATTCGTTGCGCCCAGGCGTCGGGGTCCCCGGCGAGCCGCTTTTGCTCGCTGGGGTGACTCTTGGCGCAACAATAAATTCAGGAGCGAGTCGAAGCACCTGCATTTCGTTTTTCACCCATTACTACGGTCCCTCATCCTGAAGTGAACCGCGCTCCAACAAAGGCATCCAGCGTGAAGCCCGCTCCACGGCGCGCAGTCGAAGGACCCGACAGACCATCCATAAATCCTCAAGAACCCCCCAAATGTGGAAAACTTGTCAACCCCCCACCCCAAAATCCAAAGTAACAACCCCACATTCCACACCACTTACAAGCCAACCTACTCAAAGAAAGTTGGCAGTTTTATTCTCTGAACCTGCTATTCTGAACTTATAGAGTAAAAAAAGAAAAAAGCTCCACCTATTCCGGTGGGGCTTTTCCTTTTGGTGGGCATTGGAGGGGCCAGTTCTTGCCGGGGCGGCAAGCCCCTCCTTTTTTCACCACCCTCGCCGATTTTCTGAACGCTGAACGGTGAGCGCTGAACGCTGGACGCCGAGCGCTGAACGCTGAACGCTGAACGCCGAACGCTGAGCGCTGAACGCTGAGCGCCGAGCGCTGAACGCCGAACGCTGAACGCCGAACGCTGAACGCTGAACGCTGAACGCCGATTTTCTGAGCGCTGAACGCTGGACGCCGAGCGCTGAACGCTCTCACCGAAAGGAACGGATATGTCTCAAGATACTGCCACCTCCCACACACCCCCCCCACCCCAGCCCATCAACAAACCCCGCCGCTGCCGCTACATCAAAACCGCCGGCGACCAGTGCCGCGCCAAAGCCATGACCGGCAACCACTATTGTTACTCGCACAAATACAATCGCAGACCCACCTTTGCCGGAGTCAAAGGTTACGACCGTGTCGCCTTCCTCGAAGACGCCGCCTCCATCCAGCTCATGCTCTCCCAGGTCATGCAGGGTGTTCTCGACCAGACCTTTGACCACCACGCCGCCCGCACCATGTTCTACGGCTGCCAGGTCGCCTCCGGTCTTGTCCGCCTCGATATGCTCAATCAGCGCTGGCTCGCAGAAAACAAGCAGACCTCGCCCGAGCAGGTCTCTGAAACCACAAAGAGCGAGAACTCCGAGCCCCTCGGCGTCGACGAGGAATACCGCGGCCCCACAGGCACATTCGACCCGCAATGGTCCTTCTCCAAATACCTCTACGAACAGCAGTGCGAGGAAATGGGCCAGCCCAAACCCACCTGCGCCGCAGACTTCCCCGCATCCGGCTGGCTCACCGAAGACGAAGTCAAAGAAGATCCCGAACAATTCATCAAGCGCTACCAGGCCCGCAAGCTAAAACTCTACGAAGAAGCTCAGGCCGCGAAAAAAGCATCCGGCGAGCAAAGCGCGCAATGCCCAACCGGGGAACTCGCAACCAAAGATTGTCATCCCGAGCCGAGCGCGCAGCGCGCAGTCGAGGGACCAGCAACGAAAGATTGTCATCCCGAGCGGAGCGCGCAGCGCGCAGTCGAGGGACCTGCATTTTCCTCTGTCCCACACTCGCCCGCCAAACCCTGTCCCTGCGGCGGCCTCTACGCAGGCGACCCTTGCGACGATTGCCTGGCCCGCCAGCAACGCAACGCTCCGCCCGCGCAGCATCGCCTCCCAGCATCCCTCGACCTCAAAGCCGCCGCCGACCCCAGCACTGCCGAGCCCTGTACCCTGCACCCTGTACCCTGCACCCCGCATTCATGCCACCCGCCCTCCTGCAACCCGCCCTCCTGTTGCCTGCCTTTCCAGGTACCCAAAGAAAAACGTTACTGCCCAACCCGCTCAAAACAGGGCCCGTCCGGAAACAACCCCTCCCCCAGGGGTACTGCCCAGGTCATCATCGCTGAACTCCGAAGGCTCCTGCTCAGCGGATACGCGAAGAGCCTCCCTTCGTTCAGCCAAATGACCCTTTCCGGCGACACCGCACTGGATGAGTGCGTAGAGGCGCTCGCCCGGGTGCACAAGAGCTCCGGCGTCACGGAATCCCAGACAAAAAACGCTCCCGCACCCGGTGGAACCCGATGCGGAAGCGTTTCTGGTTAAGAAGTCCGTGCGCCAATCAAGGCGAATCGATCGGCGCAATTTGCAATCGTGCTGCCTTAGTAGATCGCCACTCCGGGCCAATTCCCCGCAGGCGTGTAATCGCACACCACGAGCGCATAATCCGGAAAGTCCGGGTTCGGAGAGTTCGTGGTGCATTGTGCTACTCCGCAGCCGACAGCGGTTGTGGTGCGCCAGGCGAGCTGCGTGAAGTGGCCACACTCATCGCCCGCCGCACAGGTACCTCCGGTCGAGTTGTAAGTGTAGTTCCCTGCTTCGGCGGACCACGCGTCTACGGCGTCCTTCCCGGTAATCGTCACCGGCGTCGTCGTCGACTCGGAAGTGTAAATATTTTCTCCGCCATCACTGTTCGGATTATGGTTCAAGCCGCCGCACTGAGACGCCCAGTTCTGAGCGACCGTGGCCGCGCCCGGATCCCAGATCACCGGGTTCAGCGGACCACCGGCCGTGGCCGACGGCGCCGGGTTTCCCGGTCCCCATCCCACCGAACGGTCCCCGTTGGCGCGGACGTAGTTGGTCTCGGAAAGAATGTTGCAATACACGTTGTTCGAGCAACCATAGGGATCGAAGGTCGCGATTTTCCACGCTGCGGGGATCGTGCCCGGGCTTCCCTGGCTCGCTATCGTTGCTCCGTTCATCAGCCAGATATAGACCTCTCCGGTGCTGAGTTGCCGGAACAGAATGCTGGCTCTGCCGCTTCCGTCGTAGTCGCCAACGCCCACTATGCTCCAACCATTGCCCACACCGGAGCAGCAGACCGTGCTCGACGGAGGACTCGGGCTGCCCGGGCTCCGCTGGCTCGCGATCGTGAGCCCGTTCATGAACCAGATGTAGATCTGTCCGGTGCTGCTGTTTTGCCACAGAACGTCACTCGTGCCGTTCCCATCGAAATCGCCAACCCCCAGAACCGCCCAGTTGGGAGAAAGACTGTTGGCAACCACGCCCTGGCTCGCAATCCCGGTCCCGTTCATGAGCCAGATGTAAACTTCCCCACTGGTGTCGTTCTGCCAGAGGATATCGGCTTTGCCATCGTCATTGAAATCGCCAACGCCCACAACGTTCCAACCGGAAGACGGAGACACCGTAGCCGGGCTTCCCTGGCTCGTGATGGTCAGCCCGTTCATCAGCCAGACGTAGACTTCGCCGCTGGTACTGTTTTGCCACAGAATATCGGCTTTGCCATCGCCATTGAAATCGCCGACGGCCTGAATGCTCCAGTCGGTAGTGACGGTGCCAGGGCTTCCCTGGCTCGTGACCGAGCTCCCGTTCA
>Ga0182016_10004293_pt1 | contig 15871 bp, 15 predicted proteins | sample 712S2MmetaG_FD_120491 | JGI IMG/M metagenome (GOLD analysis project Ga0182016, IMG submission 120491) | Permafrost microbial communities from Stordalen Mire, Sweden - 712S2M metaG | ecosystem: Environmental > Terrestrial > Soil > Wetlands > Permafrost | place: Sweden: Stordalen | collected...
CGGGCAAGGAAACGGGCGACGTCCAAGTCTGTCCGTCATCCTTGCTCACGGCGATTCCCGAGTTGACACAGGCATAGATCGTTCCCGCCGTAAATGGATCGAAAGCCAGATCGGAAGTGGCGCCCAGAACTTGAGTCCAATTCGCCCCCGCGTTGGCGCTGCGCAGCAACCCCGTAGCGGAGCATGCAAACAGGACCGCCGGCGACTTCGGATCCACCCAGATTTGATAAACGCCCAAGGTGCCGTCCGCAGCCGGAGGGACGCCTTTGCTAATCGCTGTCCAACTCGCGCCGCCATCCGTGCTCTTGAACGCGCCCGCCGGGGACGTGCTCGCGTACAGCGTGTTGCTGTTCGTGGGGTCGACCGTCAGCGACCATACAGTCGGATTCGAAGGGATGGGCGCCAGCCTGGCCCATGTATTCCCGCCATCCCGGCTGTGAAAAACGCCGCCGGATGCGGTTGCGTAAACGCTTTGCGGATTCCCGGGGTCCGCCGTTACGCTCTGCACGGTTCCCACGCCTGTGATGCCCTGGAAGTATATGCTCTGGCTTGCGCCCGAGGCCGGATCGATGCGAACTAGGGTCGACCCTCCAGGGTGCGCTTGCGCCGCCGCTACCGTGGGGAGATCCAAGGAAGTCGTATTTCCGGCGATGTAAAGATTCCCCAGGCTGTCCGTGGCCACGGCGGTGGCGGTGCTGGTGCCTGAGCCGCCCAGCGCCGTGAACCACTGCAGAACGGGAGCTTCAGATGATTCCGCGCCGCGGCTCATGCAAGCCGGCGCGAGGAACAAAGCGATCAGACACAGGCCGCGCATGTTGCAGCCTCCTGAACATCATTCTAGTCCTTTGTGGGGCAGGCCCTCGGCCGGGGTGCCCTCTGGGCCGGGGCTCTCAGCCCCGCCCCGGAGCGCCGTGATAGATTAACCTCGTGCATCGCCGAACGTTCTTTCGTTCGCTTGCGGCGGTATCGGTAGCCGGCGCCGTGAGACCTCCGCGGGCTTTCGCCGCGGTCCCCAAAACCAAAATCACCCGAGTGCGCGTCTACGCGCCGCCCGCCCCCAATCCGCTCTTCAACCAAAGCGATCTGGTGGTCGCCATCGAGACGGACGCCGGCATCACCGGCATCGGCGAAGGCGGCTCCAAGGAAATGTTGGAACAGTGCGCCGGCCGCCTCATCGGCCAGGACCCGCAGTATATCGAGCGGCTTTGGCAGGACATGTCGCGCGCTTTCTTCTATCCACCCGGGCGCGAAAAGGAGCACGCCCTGGGCGCGCTCGATCTGGCGCTGTGGGATATCCGCGGCAAAGCGCTGGGCGTGCCGGTTCACGCGCTGCTGGGCGGTATGGTGCGCAACCATTGCGAGTGCTACAATACCGCCGGCAGCATTCCCGGCATGCACTTCGACATGAGCGTCAAGGAGCGCGCGCAGCGCACCATCGCCGCCGGCTACCGGGCTTTCCGCATGGACGCCGCCAGCGCGCCTGCCAATACCACCTACAACACCACCGAACGCGTCAATCGCCTCTACGACGAGTGCGCGCAGGCGCGTGAAGGCGTCGGCAAGGACGGCGATTGGGTCGTCGATTTCCACCAGCGCTTCGATCTCCAGGAAGCCGTGCGCGGATGCAATCTCATCGAATCCCTCGCGCCCTTCTTCGTCGAGGACCCCGTGCGCACCGAAGCCTTCCAGGAGGATCTCCCCATCCTGCGCCGCATGGCGAAGGTCCCCATCGCCGCGGGCGAGGAGTGGGGCAATCGCTGGGACTTCAATAAGTTGGTGGAGAACCACGATATCGACTTCGTGCGCGCCACCCTCCCCAACGTCGGCGGCATCACCGAGATGATGAAGATCGCCGCCATTTGCGAAACGCACTTCGTGGGCATCGTGCCGCACTTCACCGGACCCATCTCGACGGCCGCTTTGGTCAATTCTCTCGGCACGTTCTCGGGCCCCGTGTTGATGGAGTACAACTTCCAGGGCCACACGTTTCCCTACCTGCCCGTGTGTCTGGATTTCAAGGATGGCAAGCTGTATCCCAACGAACGCCCCGGCCTGGGCGTGGAGGTAGACTTCAAACCGCTAAGTCAGATCGCCGAAATCACCGAGCGCATGACGAATCGCGCCCAGACTTACTTCCGCCCCGACGGTTCCATCACCAACTGGTAGGCCATGGTGGGGCAGGCTCTCAGCCTGCGGCGGCCTCTCAGGCCGCCTGATGAGTTATCCTCGACAAATCATGCGCAAAATATTTTCACTGGCGTTCCTCGCATTCGCGCCGCTCCATGCCGAAGAAGCCCCCGCCGTCATCGACTTCCTCTGGGGAGTCAAGATCCCCATGCGCGACGGCATCCGCCTGAACGCCACCGTCTTCAAGCCTAAGGCGATGCCCGCGCCGCTGCCGGTGGTCTTTACTCTCACGCCTTACATCGCCGATAGCTACGAAGATCGCGCGTCCTACTTCGCGCGCCATGGCTACGTCTTCGCGCTGGTGGATGTCCGCGGACGCGGCAACTCCGAGGGCGGCTTCGAGCCGTTCGCCAACGAAGCGCGCGACGGCTACGACATCGTCGAATGGTTGGCGCGACAGCCGTGGTCGAACGGCAAAGTGGCCATGTGGGGCGGCTCCTACGCGGGCTTCGACCAGTGGGCCACGCTCAAGGAGCATCCGCCGCATCTCGCCACCATCGTGCCCGCCGCCGCGGCCGCCGCAGCTGTGGACTTCCCGTTCTCCAACGGCATGTTCACGTCCTACATCGTCCAGTGGCTCACTTACACCAGCGGCAAAACCGGCAACCCAAAGCAATTCGGCGATTCTACGTTCTGGAGCGAAAAGTTCCGCGAACGCTACACGCGCAATCTGCCTTTTCGCGCGCTCGACCGGATGGTGGGCAACACCTCCACCGTTTTTCAAAAGTGGATGGACCATCCGCAGCCCGACGATTATTGGGACGCCATGTATCCCACGCCGGAACAGTTCGCCCAGATCGACATCCCCATCCTGACCATCACCGGGTATTACGATGGCGACCAGACCGGCGCCCTGCACTACTATCGCGATCACATGCGCTACGGCTCGCCTGCCGCCCGCGGCCGGCACTACCTGATCGTGGGGCCCTGGGATCACGCCGGCACCCGCACGCCAAATCGCGACGTGGGCGGCTTGAAGTTCGGGGAAGCCAGCATGCTCGACCTGAACAACCTGCACCGGGAATGGTACGACTGGACCATGAAGGACGGCCCCAAGCCCGCCTTCCTGAAGCAGCGCGTGGCCTGGTACGCGGTCGGCCCGGAAGAGTGGAAGTACGCCGCCAGCCTGGAAGCAGTCGCCAACAGAACGCGCACGCTGTACCTGAACTCGACAGACGGCCAAGCCAACGACGCGCTCCATTCCGGAACTCTCGGTCCGGAGAAGCCCGCGGCTTTACCCGCTGCCAGCGTTCCCGACCGCTACGTCTACGATCCCCTCGATCTGCGTCCCGGCGCACTCGAAACCGCCGGCAATCCGAATTACTTGACCGATCAAACCGAGCCGCTCAACCTGTTCGGCGACGGCCTCATCTATCACAGCGCGCCCTTCGCGGAAGACACCGAGATCAGTGGCGCCGTGCGCCTCGAAGTCTGGATCGCGATGGACGTGCCCGATACGGACTTCGAAGTGAACCTCTATGAAATCTTGCCCAACGGGGGCAGCGTGCTGTTGACCGGCGATGCCATGCGCGCCCGCTACCGCGACTCGACGCGCAAGCCCAGCCCGGTCGAATCCGGCCAGATCGTGAAATACGAATTCCATGGCTTCACGTGGTTCTCGCGGCGCATCGCCAAAGGCAGCCGCCTGCGCCTGATGCTGCGCTCGCCCAACTCCATCCAGGTGGAGAAGAATTACAACTCCGGCGGCGTGGTGGCGAGCGAATCCGCCGAGGACGCCCGCACTGCCCACATCGCGCTCTATCACGATTCCCGTCACGCCAGTTTCCTGGGACTGCCCATCGTCAGCGGTGCGCCGTCACGGTGACTTCGATGCGCGCCGTGCCCACCAGTTTCGCCACGCCCACGGTGGTGCGCGCGGGACGCGGCTCTTTGAAGTAGGTCGTGTACACCGCATTCAGACGCGGGAACAGGCTCATGTCGGTCAGGTACACCTGCACCGCCACGGCGTCGTCGAAGCTCATGCCCGCCTCTTTCAAAATAAGCCCGATGTTGTCCAGGCATTGCTTCACTTCGGCATCGAAGTCTTCGGGAAGCTGGCCGGTCTTCAGGTCCGAGCCGGTCTGCCCGGCGATGTAGAGCGTACCGTCAACCAGGATGCCGGGGCTGAACGGTCTCCCGGTGGGGAAGTCCTTGGGCTGGATGACCTTCTTGGATGCGGCCGTGGCCGAAACGGCGAGTGCCAGGCCCAACAATGCAACCGCAAATTTGCGCATACTGTGAGCTTACACCAGCGCGGGAGGAAGCGGGTTTCGTCGAAAACACGCTGGAGGGCGGCCAATCTTGGCCGCAGCCGCCTCTTAGGCGGCCCTTCAGTTTGGCAGGAACGCTTGGTCCGTGACCTGCTCGAACGCAAACGGGCATTTCGTGGGGAACTCGGCTCGTGGCAACTGCGTTTCGTAAACCGCGTCGTCAACGGCTTTCGAGAAGACTGGATCGAGCGATTCGCGCGCGTGCCTTGCCAGGCTTGGCGACTGCTCGAAAATGGACTCAAGCTGCGTTCGCTGTTCGCGAATGGTATCCAGCCAACTGGAAGTCCCACTCTCCGCGTACCGCAAACCGGGCTGCGCCGTCCACTTCAACAGGTGTACCAGCAGCACCTTCAGCCGGTTGCGTACTTCGCGCTGATCGCGTTTGCCCACGTCCTCAATCTCCTCGGCAAGATGGCCGGCGTCAACCTCCGCGAACCGGCCCTCGCGCAATAACTGCGCGTTGCGGGCTGTCCACTCGAAGAAATCCCGATCGTAAAGCGGAGCCGCTTCCTTCATGGCCATACTCAAATGATACTGGAAAGCCAGCCACGCTTGCGGCAAGGGTAGCGCGGAGTTACCATGCTCGCCATGAAAGAAATCAACAGGATTTCACGGAGAAGCTTTCTCCATGTGGGCACTGCGGGCGCAATCGGCGTGGCCGGGGCCCGTTACCTGAGCGCCAATCCGCTGGGCTTGCCCATCGGGTGCCAGACGTGGCCGGTGAGAGAGTCCATCGGAAAGGACCTCGACGGCACCTTGAAGGAACTCGCCGGCATGGGTTTCGAACGCATCGAGCTGTGCTCGCCGCCGGGCTATGCCACGATGGGCTTCGGACCCCTGGCACAGATGAAACCCGCGGAGCTGCGCGACAAGATCCACGCTGCCGGGCTGGGTTGCGAGAGCTGCCATTTCGGCTTCACCGAATTAAAGGACCATCTGGACGAGCGCCTGGCCTTCGCCAAGGAACTGGGCCTGAAACAAATGATTATCGCCACGTTTGGGGTGCCGAAGGAGGCCAAGATGGCGGACTGGATGCATGCCGTCGACGACGCCAACAAGCTCGGCGAACGGACGCGGAAAGCGGGCATCCAACTCGGCTACCACAACCACGATTTCGAATTCCAGAAGATCGACGGCGAACTCATCTACGACAAGCTGATGGGCGAGTTCGACCCGAAATCGGTGAAGATGCAGTTCCAGGTAAGCGTGATCCGGCTGGGCTACCAGGCCGCGGACTACTTCGAGAAGTATCCGGGCCGCTTCCTTTCCATCCACCTGCAGGACTGGTCGCCAACGGAAAAGAAGGAAGTCGCGCTGGGGCAGGGTGTGGTGGACTGGAAGAGACTGTGGACAGCGGCCAAGAAATCGGGCGCGCGGAACTACTTCGTGGAAACGGACCGTAGCGATCTTAGAGCCAGCGCGCAATTCCTGAAGGGCCTGAGTTGATTCTGCCCGCACTGGCGCTGCTGGCCATCGCGCCGCAGCTCCGTAACGGCAGCTTCGACGAGAACCTGGCGGGCTGGACGGTCCATCGGCACGACGAGCGTGCGGCCCAACCCGTAGTGCGCGCCGCGAACCACGCCCTTTCGATCGAACCGCGTGGGCCTGGCCGCGCAGGGGTTTCGCAAACCGTTTATCTGACCCCGGGGTCGCTCTGGCGCGTGAGCGCCCGGACCAGCGGCGGTGCCGTGATTGAGACCGAGACCCCTTCCGGAAACTTCGGCTCCTCATCCGGACCGGAGTTCCTCTTCCGCGCGCCTTCGCCCGGCGAGGTCGCCATTCACCTGGATTCCACGGGCGGACCGGCCTCGTTCTCCGATCTCCGCTTTGAGCCTGTGCCCGAGCCGGACCCTGGCGAGTTGCGCGTCCATCTGCATCAGCCCGCCGGGAAGCGCCCCGTAGACCCCAAGCAGCAGGGGCAGTTCATCGAGATGCTGTGCCGGCTGATCCCGTCGATGATCGCGCAGCAGGTGGACAACGACAGCTTCGAAGAGGAGCCGCCCTACCGGTTTTCGTACATCAAGGAGACCGACCACCCCAATCGCCCCTGGTATCCCGACGGCGCGGTGCAGGCGGCGGAGTACGCGCTGGACACCGAGGATGCGTTCAACGGCAAGCGGTCGCAGCGCATCGAGATTCACACACCGCGCGCGCGTGCAGGCATTGCGCAGGATGGTTTCTATACGAAGGCGGGCGTTCGCTACCGGCTGAGGCTGCACATGAAGGGGACCGGCGGCGTGCCCGTGCGCGCGGTGCTGCGGGATGCGCAGGGCAATATCGCACAAGCGGCGGATCTCGGGCGTGCCACGTCCCAATGGCAGCCGGCGGAAGCCATCCTGGCAGCGGCGCGCGATTCCACGGCCGCCACGTTGGCCATCGATTTCGAAGGGCCCGGAACGCTGTGGCTCGACCGCGTGAACCTCATCGGCGGCGATGCCGTCGAGGGCATCTGGCGTCCAGACGTCGTGGAAGCGCTCAAGCAACTCAAGCCCGGTGTGATCCGCTTCGGCGGCACGTCGATTGAAGGCTTGGAGTGGGATCAGACCGTCGGCAATTGGGATACGCGCGCGCCGTTTACCACCTATTGGGGCGGGCTGGAGCCGAACTTCGTGGGCCTGGATGAGTTTGCCGGGTTATGCCGCTTCGTGGGAGCGGAGCCGTTGATCTGTGTCCGGTGGACGGGTGAGCAGCCGGCGGATGCGGCGGCGGAAGTCGAGTACATGAATGGGAGTGCGCAAACCCGCTGGGCCAGCCTGCGCGCGCGGAACGGACATCCCCAGCCATGGGCGGTGAAGTACTGGCAGATCGGCAACGAAGTCGGCGGCCAGGAGTACGAGCGATCCATCGCTGCCTTTGCGCGTGCCATGCGGGCGGCCGATCCGTCCATCAAGCTGATGAGTTCGTATCCCAGGCAAGGCGTGCTGGCCGGCGCCGAGGGTCAACTCGATTACCTGTGCCCGCATCATTACGAAATGGGCGACCTGACCGAGGTGGTGCGCGAGTTCGAAGCACTGCGGGAACGGATTCGCCTTCAGGCGCAGGGCAGGGAAGTCCGCATCGCGGTCACCGAGTGGAACACTACCGGCGGCGACTTCGGGCTGAAGCGCGGCATCCTGCAATCGCTCGGCAACGCGCTCGATTGTTCGCGCTATCACAACGTGCTGCAGCGCTACGCGGACCTGGTGGAGATGGGCATCCGGTCGAATTTGATCGATAGCTTCGGGTCGGGCATCCTCGTCACCGGACCGGGATGGATGTACCGTGCGCCTACCTATTACGCGGAGCAACTGTACGGACACGCGGCGGGCTCGTATCCGTTGCACGTGGAGCGCTCGGGCGGCCTCCCCTGGCAACTCCAGCAGCCCGACGTGAGCGCCGTGCTGAGCGCGGATGGGCGGCTCGTTCGGATTTATGCCGTGAACTCGACCGCAGCCCCGCTGCGCCCCACCATTGCGCTGGCCGACGCCGGGCAATCCGCCGCGGGCGCCATGGCGTTTGTGCTCAAGAACCGGGAGGGCCAGCCCAATACCGAAGCCATGAACTCATCGAGCGACCGGGAGGCGGTATCGGTGGAGACGCACAGCCTTCCCGCCGCCGGAAGCCGGTTCGCGTTCACCTTCGAGCCGTATACCCTGACCCTGCTGGAAATCCAACTGGCTAGCCGCTAGGACGCGCCAGGAGCCTTGCTAGTACCCTTCGCGTTCCGCAGCCAGCCGTATTCTTGGTCCGTTCCTGCTATACTTAGACCGCACTCTAACCTAACCAATCTGGGGAACTGACCGATCATGAGATCCATCGCCATTGCTTTATTCCTTTTCTGTGTAGCCTTCCTCCCGCCACGGGCGTCGGCCGTTACGGCCACTTATACGACCAGCAACCAAAACGTCACCTTGACGGGTCTCGGCGGCAGCGGCGGCGTAGGGCAGAGCAGCGTCGAATGGGGCACCTGCGCGTACGATGGGACGAATACCAACTGCACGGTCACGGCTCCCTACACGGGTGTCGGCGGCGGCGGGACCATCTCGATCGTGTTGAGTTATCGAGGCAACGGGCCATCTCCCTTTTTGGCCAACTCGATCAGCCCGGGCAATAACCAGATCACGTTCGGTATCGCGGCCGGCAATTCCGGCAAAATTGTAGTGAGCCTGCAAGAGAGCATCGGCGCAAACGTCACGTTTCTCTCCGACAATTTCGTTTTTTATTATTCCAATGCCACGTGCACCGGAATCGCCGCCGGGTCGTGCGCCGTCGGACAAGTGGGGCTTACGCCGAACGCCACGATTACGGGACCGGTTTACGGCTCGTTTGACGCCACGCCTGTGATCCTGGCCGTCATCAGCGCCAGCAGTTTCGGAGGGTTCTCCGCGGTGGCGCCCGGTACATGGATGGAGATCTACGGCACCAATCTTGCCAACGTCGTCTCCCAGACTTGGACCGCCGCCGATTTCAACGGTAACCTGGCGCCCACGTCGCTGGGCGGCGACACGGTTACCATCGGCGGCCAGCCGACATTTGTCGATTTCATCAGCCCGTTACAAGTAAATGTCCAGGCGCCATTCAATGTCGCGACCGGGCCGCAGCCGGTGGTGATTACCACGCCGGGTGGAACCAGCGCCCCCTTTACGCCGACGGTGAATGCAACCGAGCCAGGCCTGGACGCGCCCGTATCGTTCAACGTCGGCGGAATCCAGTACGCCGTGGCCATGCACGCCGATTACTCGTACGTGCTCCCCACCGGCGCGATTGCGGGCCTCAATTCGCGGCCCGCCCAGCCCGGCGAGGAGATCGTTCTCTACGGGATCGGCTTCGGGCCGGTCACGCCCGAAATACCGGCGGGCCAGCTTGTGCAGCAGGCCAATGCGATCACATCGTCCTTTGGAATGTCCATAGGCGGCGTGCCCGTTACCAGCGTGCCCTATTCGGGATTAGCGCCGAATTTCACGGGCTTGTATCAGTTCAATGTTGTGGTGCCGGCCGACGCCGGCAACGGCACTGTGCCGTTGACCTTCACGGTCGACGGAGTGGCCGGAACGCAGACGTTGTCTCTCGCGGTGACCAACTAGCGCGTCGCTGTGCGGCAGGTTGGTAAACCTGCGGGCCGATTGTTAATCGGCCTTCACTTCTTCGTCGCCAGTTTCAGATTCACTACGGGTTGCTTGCGCGTGTCAAATGAGCTGAGAGTCCTGGCAGCGCTGGAAGCGCCGTCAAAGTCGGCTCTGATCTCGTAATCCACATCCGTCGAGAGTCCGTGAAAGTAGTAGGCGCCGTTGTCCCGCGTGATGAACGAACGGATCTGCAGGGTCTTGGTGTTCTTCAACTGTACGACGGCCCCGTTCACGACCCCGCCTTGCGCGTCGTTCACCACCCCCTGCACGGAGCGGATGTTGGGGTTTTCATCCTTCTTCTCCGCCCACGCCGCCCCCGCCGTCAGCAGCAGCGCGCACACCGCCGCCGCGAAAAGCCGCCGGATTGCGGAATCGCCCAAATCTCTTGACATCGCTTTACTTCCAGTCCTCCTCGGATTCTTCCTCTTCCGCGTCCTCCACGAAGTCTTCGTCTTCTTCCTCCTCCAATTCCTCGGCGGATTCCAGTTCGAGAGGGTCGGTCCCGATCACCTTCAGGTCCGCTCCACACTCGTCGCAACTGATGGAGTCGCCTTCGTCCACATCTTCTTCATCCACATCGATGGCCCCATTGCATGCCGGGCATGTAACCATAGCTAGAATTCCTCCCGGAGACCTCACAATACATTTAGCGAAACTCCGCCTCGCTTGCAACTGTATTGTACAGCGTTTAGCGGGTCAGCGAGCGGCCTGCTTCGCCAGCCGGCGGCGCGTGGTCCCGGGGACCATTCCCTTCATCCGCATGTACAGGAAAAGCTGCGCCCTGTGGGTCAGCTCGTGCTCCTTGACAAATTGCAGCATTTCCAGCCGCGTGACGCGCGCGCCGTCGACCCGCGTGACGATGGCGGAATAAAACTCCGGCGGCTGGGCCGCCAGTTCCACCGCACGCCGCTCCACCGAGGCTCGCAATTCCCGCGCCAGGTCGGCGGCGCCGGCGCCCTCGGGCAGCAGCGCGAACCGCGCCATCTTCTCCCGGAATTGCGGACCGCCGAGTTGCTCCTCGCCTTCCAGCAACAGGCCCGTGAGGCCATGTCCGGCGATCAGAATGTGGCGCGCGATTTCGCCGAACGTCATGACGTCCGCGGCGGGTTTGTAGCCGAACTCGCCGGCCGGAAACTCCTCGACGGCGGCGGCCGTATCCGCGCGGATCGTTTTCCAGGAATCCAGCACTTGTTCCAGTCTCACCATATGTTTCCATTGTACGTTGTGGGGCGGGCGTCCACGGGGTGCCCACTGGGCCCGGCGGGTCTCCAGACCCGCTCCCCGGCGCGGCGTCCGCCACAAGGCGTTAGAATCGACCACATGAACCGTCGCGATTTCTTTCGAGCGGGCAGCGCCGTGGCCGCCGTGCCGGCATCCATCTGGGCGGACGCTGCCAAAGGCGCGATGCGGATCACCGCTGTGGAAACCGACCTGCTCCGCTTTGCTCCCGGCAAACCCTTCGCCGACGCGATCCACAACTTCGGGGCCGAAGCGGGCGGCGTGGTCCTGCGCCTGCATACGGACGCGGGAATCACCGGATGGGCGTACAGTTCCTTCGGTATGATCGCCGGCGGCCCGCCCGTAGTACAGACCATTCTGGAACAGGAAATCAAGCCCCTTCTGATCGGCAAAGACCCCGCGTTTCCCAAGCGCTTGCGCGCCGACCTTTGGAAAGCGACCGAATACCAGGGCGTCGCTGGACTGGGGCAGTTCGCCATTGCCGCGGCCGATATCGCCCTCTGGGACATCCTGGGAAAAGCCGCCGGCCTGCCCGTGTACAAGATGCTGGGCGCTTACGCCGACCGCGTTCCGGCGTACTCCATGTGCGGCTGGTATTACGAGGGCGACGGCGATCTGTCGCAATTCAAGCAGTCCATCGCGGCGGCTTTCGAGGAAGGCTTCCCGGCCGCTAAGATCAAGGTGGGACGCGCGCCGCTCGACGATGACATCCGGCGCATCGAAGCGGCGCTGGCGCTGGCTGGGAAGCAACGGCGCGTCATGGTGGACGCCAACCAGGCCTTCAACTTGAACGAGGCTATCCGGCGCGGGCGCGTCTATCAACAACTGGGCTGCTACTGGTACGAAGAGCCGATGCCGCCGTACGATCATGTCGCCTACGCGGAGCTGGCGCGCGAGCTGGATATTCCCATCGCCACCGGCGAAAACGAATACACCAAGTATGCGTACGCGGACCTGATCGCCCGCCACGGCGTCGATATCGTGCAGCCCGATAACCGGCGCGCCGGTGGGGTGAGCGAGTGGATGGAGATCGCCGCCATCGCGGCGGGATTCGGGCTGGACGTAGCCAGCCACGGCGGCGGCGCCACCAACGTCCACATGCTGCTGGCCATGCCCAACGCCATTTATCTGGAGAGCGGCAGCCTCAAAGGCACACCATCCAACGTCGAAGAGTTGCGCATGCGCGATGGCCGGATTCTGGCGCCGGAGTTGCCCGGCATGGGCAGCGAGCTGCGGCCGGACTTCATCCGCAAGCATAAGGTGGGATAAATGCTCGAAACAGTCGATCTGACCCGCGCCATATCCAAGGAAGAATACAAGGCCCGGCTGCCGGCATTGCAGGCCAGTCTCTACGATCTGCAGCTTCGCACGTCGGAGGCGGGTCTCGCGAGCGTCATCGTCTTCGAAGGTTGGGAGGCGGCCGGCAAAGGCACCTGCATCAACGTGCTCACCAGCCGGCTGGAGCCGCGTGCCTTCCGCCTGTACGTGATCCAGGAACCGCGCACGCACGAGCTGCACATGCCGTGGCTTTACCGGTTCTGGCAGCGCATTCCGAATTACGGGCAAATGGCCATTTTCGACCGGAGCTGGTACCGCCGCGTGCTGGAGGAGCGCGTGGAGAAGATCACGCCCAAGAGCGAATGGCAGAAAGCGTATCGCGATATCGGAGACTTCGAGCGCACCCTGGCCGACGACGGCTACGCCATCGTGAAGCTGTTCTTCCACATTAGCAAGAAGGAGCAGAAGCAGCGCTTCAAGAAGCTGGAGAGCCACCCGCTCACGCGCTGGCAGGTGCAGCAGGCGGACTGGAAGCGTCACAAGGAATACGACAAGTATCTGGTGGCCGTGGAAGAAATGCTGGAGCGCACCGAATCGGAATGGGGGCCGTGGACCATCGTGGAGGCCACCGACCGGTACTGGACGCGCATTGCCGTCTTCGAGGCCATCGTCCGGGCGCTCAAAGCGGCGGCCGAAAAGCGCGCCGCGAGGAAGGTCTGACCATGCTGGAAACTCTGGATCTGGGCAAACACCTTTCGCGAGCGGAATACGAGCGCGACCTGTTGCGTTACCAGGTGCAGTTGCGCGAGTTGGCGTGGCAGCTCTACCGGCGCAAGCGCTCGCTGGTGGCGGTCTTTGAAGGACGCGACGCGGCGGGTAAGGGAGGCACGATTCGCCGGTTGACGGAAAAGCTCGATCCCCGCGGATACGAAGTCTTTCCCATCGCCGCGCCCGAGGGCGAGGACAAGGCGCACCACTACCTGTGGCGATTCTGGCGGCGCCTCCTGCCGCCCGACGAAAAACAGATCCTGATCTTCGACCGGAGCTGGTACGGCCGTGTGCTGGTGGAGCGCGTCGAGGGATTCTGCACGGAAGACTCCTGGAAGCGGGCCTATCGCGAGATCAACGATTTCGAGCGGCAGCTCGTGGACGCCGGCGCCATGGTGGTGAAGTTCTGGCTGCAGATCAGTCCCGAAGAACAACTGAAGCGCTTCGAAAAGCGCCAAGACACAGCCTACAAGCGTTGGAAGCTGACGCCCGAGGATTGGCGCAACCGCGAGAAGTGGGGCCGCTACGACGAAGCTGTGGAAGACATGCTGCTGCGAACCAGCACATTGACCGCGCCATGGACGGTTGTGGAATCGAACTTCAAATGGTTCGGGAGGGTGAAGTGCCTGAAGACCGTCGTGGACGCGGTGAGTAAGGCGCTCGGCTACAAACCCGCCGACCCGGTAATAGAGACCCAGGCCCGCAAGCCTGGCGGAAAGGCGGGCAAGCCTGGGAAGAAAACGGGCGGGAAGCCGCACGCTTGATGCCGTTCAGCGCGGTTCAGCAGTTGGTCATAACCGGCAGCAGCACGGCAAAGAACTGCGTCGGGACGGCTACGGACTCGTGCAACGGAATCGCATCGAAGACCACCGGATCGGCGGTTGGCGTGCGGTAGGTCGCGCCGCCGTTCAGCGAGACGAAGCCAGCCGATCTCGAAGGCACCCCGTCCGCCGGATCGCTGGCCGCGGCTTTTACCGGCGCCAGCGGGTGCTGCCGGACCAGAACCGCCGGCTCTGTTTCCAGGAAGACCTTGACATCTCTCACGATCTTGTTTTCGGTGTTCCGATGCCCGACCTTCCGCACGAAATCGCGCAGGGCGAACGAAAACATGAAGGCCAGAACGGCGCAGCCCAGGAACCAGATCGATCCGGTGCGCGCCGGAGCGCTGCGGCGGACGACGATCATCAAGCCAGCGGCAATCAGGAACAGTAGCCACATGCTCTGGTGCGCCAGGCGCGCTGTGTTCTTGAGTCTTTGTTCGGCAATGGGTAGGTCGAAGCTCATGATTGGTTCTCCCGTCGGCTTACTCATTGCACATCGAGCGCCATTCTCCCGGCAGGAGCTATGTTATTGGAAATACAAGGTGTTCATCTTTCCGTTGGGAGACGGGAGGGGACAGGTTTGGCGTTCCACACGCCTCGGTGTGACAGAGTTGTCACTTTGGGACGGGCCCTGCGGTGGTAAACTCTGGACAGGTGCCGCGTGGCGTCGAATCCAGTCTCCAAACTCACCGCAGAGCAGTACTTGGCCATCGAGCGGGCGGCGGAGTTCCGCAGCGAATTCGTGGACGGCGAGATGTTCGCCATGTCCGGCGGGACAAACCGGCACAGCCGCATCCAACGGCATTTGCTTGTGGAACTCGATTTGGCATTACGGGCGAGCGCGTGCGAGCCTTTTGGTCCCGATTCCCGGGTCAGGGTGTCGAGCCGGGCGTACGTGTACCCGGACGTTTCGGTGGTCTGCGGAGAGCGGCAGGCCGTCGACGAGGATGAGGACGTCCTCATCGACCCCGTGGCGATCTTCGAGGTCCTGTCCCCCTCCACCGAGAAATACGATCGCGGCCTGAAGTTTCAGCTCTATCGCACTATCGATTCGCTCAACGACTACATTCTGGTAAATCAGGAAGAGGTTCGTGTCGAGCAGTACACGCGCCACGCGGATGGCACCTGGACTTTTCGCGACTACCAGAGTCCGGACGAAGAACTGAAGATCGATTCCATCGGCGTCGCGATTCCTCTGCGCCGGATCTACGATCGGGTCGGCATCCAGCCGGCTACCGGCTAACTGACCCACTCCCTCCCGCTCCAGGCGACGTACCGCTCGTCCACCGAAAAGCCGCGGGTCGCGCGTCTTCACCCGCTCCGCCTGCGCGCGCGCGACCGGATTGAACGGTCCCGCTATCCTGTATAACTCATTGGCGGTGGTAAACTTCGAACAGGTGCCCCGTGGCGTCGCATCCAGTCTCCAAACTCACCGAAGAGCAGTACTTGGCCATCGAGCGGGCGGCGGAGTTCCGCAGCGAATTCGTTGACGGCGAGACGTTCGCCAGGGCCGCCGTGTCAATTAGCCACCTCCGAATCCAGGGGAATCTGCTGGGAGAAGTCTACAAAGCGTCGCGGGGCAGTGCGTTCGAGCCATTTGGCTCGGATTCCCGAGTCAGGGTGTCGAGCCAGGCGTACGTGTATCCGGACGTCACCGTAGTTTGCGGAGAGCAGCAGCCCATCGACGAGCATGACGACCTCCTCACCAACCCCGTGGCGATCTTCGAGGTTCTGTCCCCCTCCACCGAGAAATACGATCGCGGCCTGAAGTTTCAGCTCTATCGCTCGATCGATTCTCTAAGCGATTATGTCCTGGTGAAACAGAAGCAGGTCCGCGTCGAGCAGTTCACGCGCTACGCGGATGGCGGCACCTGGACTTTTCGCGACTACCAGGGTCCCGATGAGGAACTGAAGATCGATTCCATAGGCGTAGCGATCCCGCTGCGGCGGATCTATGATCGCGTTAGCATCCCGCCGGCTACCGCCTGAATCGCACGCGCCTCACCGCGTCACAAAGTCCCACTCCGCCGACGCCCGCGCCACAACCGACGCCACATCCCGCTCCAGCAAATAGCGCTCCTGCACAAGACCGTGCGCCGCCGCCTCCACCTGATCCAGATACGCCTGCTTACTCGCGTACCGCTCCTCCACCGAGAGCCGCGGGTCGCCCGTCTTCACCCGCTCCGCCTTCGTGCGCGCGAAC
>Ga0182016_10004294_pt1 | contig 15869 bp, 13 predicted proteins | sample 712S2MmetaG_FD_120491 | JGI IMG/M metagenome (GOLD analysis project Ga0182016, IMG submission 120491) | Permafrost microbial communities from Stordalen Mire, Sweden - 712S2M metaG | ecosystem: Environmental > Terrestrial > Soil > Wetlands > Permafrost | place: Sweden: Stordalen | collected...
GCCCGGGCTGGCGATACCGGCGATCTGGCCATCATTGTCAACAAAAGCAGCCCGCTTGACAATGTCACCAGCGCGGAGCTGCTAAAAATATTCCGGGCGGAAAAGCGCAAGGGCAGTGATGGCGTGAAGTATGTCATCGTCATGCGGGACGCGAGCCCGGAACGGACCCTGATCCTGGCCAAGCTCTATGAGATGGGGGAGGAGGATTACGCAAAATACTTTTTGCAAGCCACGTTTGTCGGGATGGTGCAGTCGGCTCCCCGGGAATTGACCAGTGTGGCGGCGATGCGACAATATGTAGCCGGCACGCCAGGCGCCATCGGCTACGTGTGGGCCGGCGATCTGGATGACTCCGTCAAAGCCTTGAAAATTGACGGCAAAGCGCCCGGGGAGCCGGATTATAAGTTGAAGGCAAAATGAGCTTGAGAAAATCGAACATTCGCCAGCGGATTGGCATCGGATTTGGCTTGATCGTCCTGATTGCGACGTTGTTCGGTTTAGAGGCGCTTTGGTCACTATCTCGCATCAGCGCCGACACGACAAGGATCACCCTGCAAAACCTGCCGGGGATCGCCCGCGCCAGCGCACTGGCGGAACAGATTCAAGCCATTGGCGACCGCAATAACGTACTCTTCATGAAGGATTTGCTGGCGCCGGACGATGATTTACGTTCGGATTTTTGCGATCAAATTCATACCAATCTGGCGCTGATGGAAGTGCTGGCCAACAAATACGAGAGCAATGTGCGAAGTGTGGACGAAAAGAAATTGTTTGCCCAGCTCAAGACCGGGCAAAAGAGTTACGAGAAAATATTTGAGGAGGGGCTCGCGTTGTGCAACAGCAACAAGCTCCAGAACGCCATGCAGTTGAAGGAAGCCAAGCTCGAGCCGGCCCTAAGCGACGTGGTGGAGCACGTTCGCGACATGGAAAGACACAGCCAGACTCAGGCGGAAGCGACCGGAGCGGCCATTCAAGCCACGGTCGACCGTGCATCCATGAGCGTATGGATCGGAGTGATCATCATGCTGATGGCATCCATTGTCGTGGCGCTTGCGATCATCATTTCCACGTCCCGGCTCATCTCGCGGGTGGTGGAAGCGATCGCGGAAGCGGTTACGAGCATCGGTCATTCGGGCGGGCAAGTATCCGCCAGCAGTCAGACGGTGGCGGATAATGCCACCCGTCAGGCGCAATTGCTTGGCGATGTCTTCAACTGTTTCAAGGATATCGGTTCGGTGGTCAAGGCCAATTCGGAGCACTCCAAGCTTACCTTTGAGATTGCCCAGCGGACCAGCGCCAGCACGGAAAGCGGGATGGTGACCATGGGCGAATTGCATGAGGCGGTGCAAGCCATCAAGAGCGCGAGCGGGGATATTTCCGCCATCGTCAAAACGATCGACGGCATCGCCTTTCAAACCAACATCCTGGCGTTGAATGCAGCGGTGGAGGCCGCCCGCGCCGGCGAGATGGGGCTGGGTTTTGCCGTGGTGGCGGATGAGGTGCGCCAACTGGCGCAGCGCAGCGCAGTCGCGGCCAAGGAAACGGCCCTGCGCATCGAGAAAGCCATTGAGCGAACGGATCACGGAGCGGTTTTAAGCGAGCAGGTTTTGGGGACCTTTGGCAACATCCAATCGCAGTCCAAGGAAGTTGCCGAACACAGTAAAATCGTCCTGGAAGCATCGACCCGCACGGTGGATAACATTGCAAAAGTTCATTCCAATATGGGTTCCCTGGATGTCGTTACGCAGACCAATACGGCGGGCTCCGAGGAAAGCGCGGCGGTGGCGGCTGAATTGCTGGGGCTGACGCATGACTTGGAAAAATCCGTGGCGGAGCTGCAGGTCTTTCTCGGCTCAACGAGCAACTCAAGCACCCAACGGGGTGCTGAAGCGTCGGAAAAGCCCGGCCGCTCCCCGGCCCAAGCCGGGGTTGGCGCTTCGTTGCATGGGAAGCAGAAGGCCAAGGGGAACGGTTTTGCAAAACCGGCCGGGCACACCACCAAACCGGCGGCCGGCAGGGGGCGACCCTCCCCGGCAAACCGCCGTCTGCCAACGAATACGTTCTGATTTCCCACCGCGGTGCCCGGCGCGTGATGCGCCCGGCCGGCCACCGGCAATTGCAAGGTCATTTCCCCCTTCCCCGGCGAACGGCGCGGAGCTGGAATTTCAGGCGAAAAGGGGTGACGGCGGTGGCGCCTGGCAGTTTAAAGCAGGCGTTTCCGCGGCAAGGGATATTCCGGGTTTTGAAAAAATTAAGTTGCGCGAACGGTGTCTCGCGGCGTAAAGAAGAGCGCGCAACATGGGCAAGACCCTTATCATCGCCGAGAAACCGTCCGTCGCCAGCGACATCAGCAAGGCGCTCGGGAAATTTCAAAAGCACGAAGACTACTTCGAAAATGACCAGTACGTCATCTCGTCGGCCGTTGGGCATTTGCTGGAGTTGGTATGTCCCGACGGGGTGGAGGCGGCGAAAGGCAAGTGGACCTTCAAATGTCTGCCGGTGATACCGCCACACTTTGATTTGCAGCCGATCGAGCGGAGCGAGAACCGCCTGAAAGTGCTAAAAAAGCTCATCAAACGACCGGATGTGACCGCGCTGATCAACGCTTGTGACGCGGGGCGCGAGGGGGAGTTGATCTTTCGCAACATCATCCGTTACACGAAGGCCAGCCAGCCGGTGCAGCGGCTCTGGCTGCAATCCATGACCCCGGCGGCCATCCGCGACGGCTTTACGCAGTTGCGGACGGACGCGGATATGCGCCCGCTTTCAGACGCTGCCACGAGCCGCGCGGAAGCGGACTGGCTGGTGGGCATCAACGGAACGCGAGCGATGACGGCGTTCAATTCCAAGCAGGGCGGCTTTTTCAAGACGCCCGTGGGGCGGGTGCAGACCCCCACCCTGGCGATTCTGGTTGAGCGCGAGGAACGCATTCGCAAGTTCGTGCCGAGAGTGTACTGGGAAATCATCGGCACCTTTGATTGCACCGCCGGCCAGTACACTGGCCGCTGGTTCGAGGAAAAATTTGTCCGCTCCGAGACGGACGACCAGCTCAAGCCCGAGCGGGTCTGGGAACCGGAGAAGGCGGAGGCCGTGCGCGCGAAGTGCCAGGGCAAGCCAGGCCAGGTCACGGAGGAAAGCAAGCCGAGCACGTCGCTATCGCCGTTGCTTTATGATTTGACGAGCCTGCAGCGGGACGCGAACTCACGGTTTGGTTTCAGCGCCAAGAACACCCTGGGCGTGGCCCAGGCGCTGTATGAAAAGCACAAAGTCCTAACCTATCCGCGAACCGACTCACGCGCGTTGCCGGAGGATTATATTGGCACGGTGAAAACCACGCTGGTGATGCTCGGCGGGGTAACGGGCTATTCGACGTTTGCGGACCAGATTCTCACGCGCGGCTGGGTGCATCCAAACAAGCGGATATTCAACAATGCCAAGGTATCGGACCATTTCGCCATCATTCCGACCTCACTGGCCCCCAAAGGTTTGAGCGAGCCGGAGCAGAAACTGTACGATCTGGTGACCAAGCGGTTTCTGGCGATATTCTACCCCGCAGCTGAATTTTTGGAGACCACGCGGATCACGCGCGTCGAGGGCGAGCCCTTCAAGAGCGCCGGCAAGGTGTTGATGGTGCCGGGCTGGCTGACGGTGTATGGCAAACAGTCGGATTCGGACGAAACCCCGAGCCTGGCGCCGGTCAAGCCGGGTGAAACCGTCCAGACCAGCAAGGTGGAGGTGAAGGAAAATGTGACCAAACCGCCGGCGCGTTTTTCCGAAGCCACCTTGTTATCGGCGATGGAAGGAGCGGGCAAGCTGGTGGATGACGATGAGTTGCGGGAGGCGATGAGCGAGAAGGGTCTGGGCACGCCGGCCACCCGCGCGGCGATCATTGAGGGTTTGATCTTCGAGGGGTATGTGCTGCGCACGGGGCGCGAGTTGCAAGCCACGGCGAAGGCGTTTTCGCTGATGGAGCTGTTAAACGGGCTGGGGGTGCAGGAACTGACCAAGCCGGAATTGACGGGCGAATGGGAATTTCAGTTGAAAGAAATGCAGCGGCGCAAGATCAGCCGCGAGCAGTTCATGCGGGAGATCGCCGAGATGACGCGGCGCATCGTGGAGCGCGCGAAGCAATACGAGCATGACACGATCCCGGGGGATTTTGGCATGCTGAAGACGCCGTGCCCGAAATGCGGCGGGGAGATTCACGAGCGCTACCGGCAATACCAATGCGCAAAGGAAGGCTGCGATTTCGCGATGTGGAAAACGCTGTGCAGCCGCATGTTTGAGCCGGAAGAAATCGAACAGCTGATCCTCCAAAAGCAGATCGGCCCGTTGCAGGGGTTCCGCAGCAAGCAGGGTTTCCCGTTTGCGGCGGTGATCAGGATGAACGGGGAATACAAAATCGAATTTGATTTTGGCAACACGCCGAAAGCGGGCGAGGCCGCGGCGCCGGTGGATTTTACCGGCAAGGAACCGCTGGGCAAATGCCCGAAATGCGGCGCGCAGGTGTTCGACGGCGGCATGAATTATGTCTGCGAAAAGCAGGCCGGCGCGGCACCCACCTGCGATTTCCGCACGGGCAAAATCATTTTGCAGCAGGAAATTCCGCCCGACCAAGTGAGGAAGCTGCTGGCGGAAGGCAAAACGGATTTGCTGAAAAATTTTGTTTCCAACAAAACCAACCGCAAGTTCGAGGCGTTCCTGATGGTGAAGGACGGCAAAACAAAATTTGATTTTCCGCCGCGCGAGCGCAAGGGCAAGGCGAAATCGTCGGAGCCGCCACCGAAGATTGATTTCACGGACAAGGCGGAAGTGGGCCGGTGCCCGAAGTGCGGCGGCAAGGTGTTTGACACCGAGGCGGGCTATGTCTGTGAGAAATCGCAGGCGGAGACGAAGCCGTGCAAGTTCAGCATTAAAAAGGCGATATTGGAACAGGCGATTGAACCGGCACAGGCGGCAAAAATCCTGGCCGCGAGGAAGAGCGATTTGCTGGACAAATTTATTTCCAAGGGAGGCAAGCCGTTTGCGGCGTTTTTGGTGATGGATGCCAAAGGCAAGATCACCTTCGACTTTCCCGATCGCGAGGAGTAGGCCAACGCGGCGCCAATCACGGCGCCAGCGCGGCGCAATTGGTCAACCGTTCGGCGAAGGGAAACGTGAAGGTGGGCTGCTGGGTGGCCAGGGCCAGCCCAAAATTCAGCATGGCTTGCTGTCCGTTGGTGGTGATGTTCAGCGGCGGCAGAAGCAGATTGGCGGCCGCCCCCTTGAGTCCGCCGACAAATGATTGCCACAGCCCGTTGCCGGCGTCCGCCCGCTTCACCGAGGCCAGGGTAACTTCCATCTTCGGCGGACCAGGCTTCTGCTGGAACCTAAGGGTGTTAACCCGGGCGACCATTTCGTTTTCATAGTATAGGTTGCCGTTCCGCCAACCGATATCCTGAAGGTCAATCGTCACCGGGCTCGCATGGCCGCGGCTATTGAAACGGAGCCGCATTTCAGCAACGGCGGGCCGGCCATTGGTCAGGGTGCCGTCAATCTCCATGCTGCCGCCGCCACCACCCTCCACGCTGATGGCCGCCAGTTGGTGGGCGAGCAACTTCCCGGCCCTAAGCTCCTTTTCCCGCCGGTGGATGAGGAAGGCGTGGTCGAAGACATTACGCTCCACTCCATCGCCGAGGAAATCGAATTGACATACGGCATGAAACATCACACCGTTGGTCCGGCAATGGAAAGACACCACGCGGGCGCATTGTGTATTGCCAACATTGGTGAACAGGGAAACCTCCTCCGGGGAAACCAGCGGGACAAAATACATGAACTGGGCGAGCGGATTGGGCCGCGACCGGCCGGCTCCATAATCAAATTGCAAAGTGGGTCCCGTCAAGGCCGCGTTCACGCGGCTGGTATCCACCAAAGCGACTCCCAGCAGGCAGCTTAGCAGCAGGAACATCCGGCGTAATTGGCATGGCATATTGAATTCTCCATGGCACAGGCTTCCATTTCAAGCATCCTCACGACTTGCGCGTCATATAACGCACCACGGCCTCGGCGCGGGAACGGACGTGCATTTTCTCATAGATGTGTTTAAGATGGCTGCCGACGGTTTCCACGCTGATGGCCAGCTGGCTGGCAATCTCTTTGTTGGAATAGCCCTTGGAAAGCAGCATCAAGACCTCCTCCTCCCGGGTGGTCAGGCGCACGTCGGGCTTGAGTTTGCTGGAGCGCCGGAATGATTCCACCACCCGCCGGGCAATTTCACTGGTCATGGGCGCGCCACCGCCGAGAACATCCAGCATGGCGGCGCGCAAGTCCTCGGGCTTCGTGCGCTTGAGCAGATATCCATCCGCCCCCGCTTCCAGCGCCATGAAAACGAGTTCGTCGTCCTCGACGGCCGTCAGGATCAGGATTTGCAATTTGGGCATTTGCAATTTCAATCGGGCCGTGCATTCGATGCCCGACATGCGCAATAGGAAAATATCCATCAGCACCAGGTCTGGATTAGTGGAAGGAATGACTCGCAGGGCCTCCTCGGCGGAGCCAAAGGTCTGGCTACAGACAAATCCGGGCAGCGAATCAATGAGTTTGGCCCAGCTTTCACGAACGCCGGGCTTGTCCTCGACCAACACCACCTTAACGGGCTCGGTTGGCGGGTTAGGAGGGATGGGTTTCATATGGTTTGGATTTCACTAATCGCCGTGCAAGGCAGGGGGCGGGGTCGGAGACGGAGGCGCAGGCGTAGCAAATCGCGCCACGCATATCGCCGCCGGTGTTCAAGTGGCACGGAAAAAGCAATGCGGCAGCCGGCGCCGGGCTCGCTCCACAAGACACAAGCGCCGCTGATCTCACTTAGCCGCTGCGCCATGTTGGCCATGCCATTGCGTTCACCGGCCAGGGTTGCCGGGTCGAAACCGACGCCGTTGTCCTCCACGATCACGAGCAGGAGGCCATTCGCGCGATAAATCCGCAGGAACAGCTCCGCCGCACTGGAATATTTCGCGGCGTTGTTGAGTGCCTCCTTGATGGCCAGGAACAAATTCCGCCGCATCGGCAGGTCAAATTCCGCAGCCGGCAGGTCCGGTTCCACATCGAGCCGGCAACGAATGCCGGTGGGATTCAAAAAAGTTTGCGCATATTTGCAGACATAGTTGACGAAATCGCGCAAGGTATCACGCCGGGCGTTGACCGCCCAAACGACCTCGTCCATGCCAGCGGACAGCTCGCGTGCCAGCCCGCAGATCCGGTCAAACTGGTTGCAAGTAATGGAATCCTCCGGATGTTCGCGCCGCGCCACCTCGCCCAAGAGCAGCAGTTGAGTCAGTTGCGCGCCAAGATCATCGTGGATGTCCCGAGCGATGCGGGTACGCTCGGCCTGCATCAGGCGTTGAGCCCGCGTCTGGATGGTGAGCCGCGCTTGCAGCCAGCAACAGGCACCCAAGGCCAGCAGCAGCAGCGACATCACGGTGAGCTGGAACCAGCCATTCTGCCAAAAATGCGCGTTGATGGGAAGCGAGACTGGCTCGATGGTGAGTCCGAATGGCCAGGTTTCCCAAGGATGATGATTAATGGCGCCCACGACGATGGCCGGGTGCCACTCCGGCCGGGCATTCCCTTTAAGAATCCAGTTCTGGCGGGCGTAGGGCACAACCAGCCAGGAATCGTCGGACACCACATCCATGGATTGGTGATCCGATGACTCGATGTGCAGGCCGAAAATCAGGCCCGCCTCCAGCCGATCGTTAAATCCTTCCACGGCCAGCCAGTGCGACCCGGGTTGCAACAGGCGGGTGACGTCATACTCGGTCACCGTGCGCCAATCGCTGCCGCGGCCGATCTCATGCCCGTCAAGAAAGAGATCATAACTGTTATCCACAGTGATGTGCATAATCGCGCTGGCAATTTTCATCCCGCGGGGAACCTCAAATTTCCGCCAGAGCCGGCAGGTCTGTTTGTCAAAGGTATTGGTGTCCCAAATCCATTGCCCCATATGGTTGGTGGCCTCAAAAATCCAGTCAGTGCCGGCGCCGGATGGAAGCGGCTGGAGGGGTTCCGCCCGGCCCGTAATGCTGAAAATTAACAGCGCAAGCCCGGCCAGCCAAAGCGGCGTCAGCCACGCCCGCGAGGCGCGTCGCTCAAACGCGCATCCGGCAAAAACTCTGAGAGATTCGCACATGGCTGGGTGAGATTTCGTGAAGGCCAGTTTTCGCACAGCGGACGCTCCTTGGCAAGCGCACACATCATTTCCACGGTGGGCACAACCGCCGATCAGCCCATGAATCCGGCCCGCTTGCAACCCGCAGACACCGGCGCAAATGCCAAATGTGGCGGCAATTAAATGTGAATCCCGAATTGAAAATGCGGCGCATTTTTCAGCAACGCACGTATTCTGGTCGGTCAGGACGTCGCTCATGGAGTAACGTGTCTACGATGGTCCACGAGGGGTGGCAGGAGACCACGGCGAAAATCTGGCGAGGGGACATTTGCCCGGTTCGAAGTGCGCAGAACAGATCGCGGATCAGGGCTCCAAGCCGTTCGAAATTTCGACGGGTTGGGCTACTAGTTCCACTTCGGCGGGAGCAAGGCCAGCGCGGGTGGCGGTGAGCATGATTTTGCCCGGGACAAGCGTACTGCGGACGGCCACGCGATTAATGCCGCATTCGGTGTCGAGCCACAGGTTATTTACGGAATGCGGTTGGCCGCTGTTGTAGCCGCCTCGCCAGATCGCCGGACCCGCAAGTTTGAAATCCACCCGGGCTTCGTCCGTGGGACAGCGCCGACCTTGGGCGTCCAGCACTTCCACGTCGAAAAACGCCACGTCCGCGCCGTCGGCCAGTAATCCTCGGGGCGACACATGGGGAGTCAGCTTCAGTTGCTTCGGATCACCGGCGGTCTCCAATACCTCGTCCGCCACGTTCTTGTCACCGGCCATGGCCACGGCGGAAAGTTTTCCAGGCTCATAATGCACACTCGGGAACGTAAAAATGTATCCATTGATGGGCGAGTCGCAGGTGCCGAGCGAACGGCCATTCACGAATAATTCGACGCGGTCACAGTGATTCGCCGCAACATAGACGGTTTTCACGGTATTTGTCGGATAAGTCCAGTGGCCGAGGATGTGCAGGTCCGGCTGGTCGCTCTGCATCACCCGGTAGACAAAATAAGCCTCCTTGGGCAGCCGCACGGAATCCACCTTGCCGCTGACGCGACATACTTCGCTGCTATCCTGCCGCCCGTCCGCATTGGAATCCGACCAGTAAATCGAGGCATAACCGGCCCACCGGGAATGCGCCGGATCGGAATTGGAAATGCGGTTGCTGAAATAGTCGTGATAACGCTCCGCGGCCGCCACACAAAATGATTCCGAATTCCAATGATAGGTATCTTCCGGCCCCGGCTTAAAGCCAAAATGAGGGGGCGAATAATTATCCCAGAACCGCCGTGCCGCCTCGTCCCGGAAATCCTCCGTCTCAATAAACGGCGCGCGATCCCGGCGTTCGGCGCTGTAGGCGCGGAACATCTCCGTCGGGTTGGTCAGCTCCTCCGTGCGCCGGTCCTGCCCGATCATCACCCCAAAGTACTCCGCAATGGATGTGGCTCCCCGCTCGTTCAGCGTGCGGCAGCCCATGGCACGCCCCCCGTTGGGATCCCATTCTTTACGCAAATCCACCATTTGTTGCAAATGCTCCGTGGTGATGGAATTGTTGCCGGCCTCCCAAAACAGGATCCCCGGCGCATTTCGAAAATAAATCATCGAGTCGCGCATCACTTCCAAGCGCTGATCCCATTGACGCCCCAAGGCATCCTTTTCCTTGTCGCCCGCCGGACATATTTCGACCACCCCAGCGCGGTCGCAGGCCCTCACGTCCACGGCCTGCGGTGAAATATGCATCCACCGGATATAATTGGCGTGTGTGCTCCGAATCAGGGCGGCGTTGTAATCATGCATCCAATCAGGATACGCCTGGCCAAGCCCGGCCCAATCGTCGCTCGAACGCTGCGCGTAACCGGTCAGCCATACAAATTTGTCATTCAAATACACGCCGCCCGTCCCAACCCCGCCCTTGAACTCAGCCTTCCGAAAACCGGTGGTGAGGCGTTGGACGTCCACCACCTTGTCGTTGACTTTCAACATGGAATAAACCGTGTACAAGGCTGGCTGTTCCGGGCTCCAAAATTTCGCGTCGGCCAGCTTGCCGGAAGCCTTGAACACCTCGGTTTCGCCGCTGACCAGATCCGACGCCTCGCTCTCGAACTTGGCACAGACTTTCCCCGCCGCATCCACCACCACTGCGGATAGGATGATGGATTGCTGGTCGCCGCTTTCGTTTTTCACCTGCGACTCAAGATTCACCTCGCAGGCATGATTGGGAAAGTCGAAAGCCGACGGATAAACGTAAACACCGGTCGTCTGCAAATTTTCATACAACGGCAGGGTCTGATAAACCTTCCCCGTGAGGTGGAGCCAGATGTCGTGGTTCAGGCCGCCGTAATTTGGATTGAAGGCGCGCCCCATCCACTCATATTCGGTGCCGGTGGCCTCCTCCTGATAATTGTTGCTGTTATCCACCTTCACGGCGATGACGTTGTCCGCGTCACCAAAGTTCACCAACTCGGTCACCTCGAGCCCCAGCGGCGTCACCCCGTTCTCGTACTTTCCAGCGAATTTACCGTTAACCCAGAAGCGGCCCGCCTGTTTCAATCCTTCGAACTCTAGCCATACCTTGCCGTCCTTGGCGCTGGCGGGCAGCTTGAAATGCTTGCGATACCACGCAATGCCTGAGTAGGCGTGCCGGTCGCCACCGCTGTGGCTGATAAAGTCGGTGTAGGAATCGACGTCATTGTAAGTGTGGGGGGCGCTGATGGTGACCCACGGAGCATCATCAAACCCGATCTGGTCGGCGTTGGTAACATCGCCCTTGATAAATTTCCAGCCCGGATTAAAGCTGTAATCCATGTGCGGCGACGGGGGGGGAACAAATGCTTCAACGGACGGACCATGAGCCGCCACGTAGGCCGCAGCTTGCACCTGGGCGGGAATGGATGCCTTTGCGTCCAAACCACAGCCGCTAAAACTACCCAGCATGGTCAGTCCGGCAACAGTCGAAAAAAGGCTGGAGCGAAGGCAATAAGAAAGCGCGGTGTGGCGCATAGGCATGGCCGCACACAGGTTTTTAAAAACGGTTTGAGTCACAAGCTGAAAGCTATCCATCACCCCCGGGCCGCGCAATCGCCAATACTGATTATGGTGAGGATCAAGGGGATGTCCACAAATCACGAGGTTCGAATGTCACCCCACCAGTTCGGCGAAAGCAGCCTCGGAAACAGCGCACGCAAATTCCCGTACCAACCCCAAGTCGGGGATCCCGGACACTTGGTAAAACTTTTTCGGCCAAGGCCCGGAGTGGAAGGATAATTTGCGATCAGCCCATTTGCGGCCCCAAGACGCCGGCTCCGCCGGGCAAATCCCGGGCGTTCGAAGGGCTGACAAAAGGGCGACCGGAGGTGCGGCCCAACCGGTCACAATGCTGTTGAATTTGCTCCCCGAGGTCCTCGAGCATCCGATATCGGCGCCGATACATGGTGCGTTTGTTCGGTTTGATTTCCGACAGTTGCCGGGGGATGAAAACAACCGGCAGGGTGAAATTGCCGTCGGCCTGCAGTTGCCCGCCAGAGTCGAGCCAGAATTCATCGTAGTCAGCCTGGATGCTTTGCTTGCGGCGGCGCAAATCGCGGGTTTCATTGCTGACGGCGCGCAAGTTCTGCACGTCCCAGCAGGCGGCGACTCGTTGCAAAGCAAACAGCAGCAGGGCTTTGGGACGCAGACCAAACATGCCGCGCGTAATGGCCACCACATCTTCCCGCGCGTTGGCCCGCTTGCAGCCCTGAAGGCCACCGATAAAAATCTCCCGCCGACTGGCAAGCCAGGACGAGACGCAAAATGAAAGAGCAAAAAGCGAGGTGTGCTTTTGCTCGTCATAAAAAACCACGGACAATTCGCCTTCTTTCTCGAAGAGGCCATCGTACGCGAGGCGAAGACTGAACCGGCCGGCTTCCAACTCCGGAAGCTTGGCGAGGAGGATACCGGGCGGGGTGACAATTTCCCGCAGGGCGGCGGGGCAGAAATATCCGGTGGCAAAAGAATAATGCTGGCGCAAAATTTCCCAGCGTTCCCGCACGCTCAAACCATGCCGCAAATAAGGTCGCTGCAATTTGAGCAGTAACCGAGGATGACGGGTAACCAAGGGGATAAGCATTGGCGTCTGCCACAGTTCAAACCATTGCTGCGTCAATTGCGGGGCGGCCAGACCCCGGGCAAAGAACTTTAACTGATGCTTGGCACCTTGCAGGCTGGGTTTGGGGTAAACTCTAAGGGCATTTTTCAGCAGGTCGCCTGGAAAGCCCAGCCAAGTTAACGGACTGGCACCCACCGTGGGAGGGTAAAAATCTCGGGACTGGCGGTCAACAGAGTTGGGGTTCCGATTCGGTCCCACTTTGGAAACGCTGGCGACAAACTTCGGTACAACAATCATGATTCAGATTAACGATTTTTAATGAAAGACCAATGTCTCAAAAAAGGCGATGAGAAACAAGCAAAATGCCCACCAAATGGACAAATATGCTCAGTTTATTGACAATTAACAAGTTGCATCTTTCAAAGTCTAAAACATGGTGACAAGACCAGGATACGCAGAAAATCAAAAAGCGCGTCGTTTGACGCGCTTGGGATGATTTTGAGAACAACTCAACGCTATTGCAGCTTGGCCAGAGCGGCCTTTACGGCTTCGAAATTGGGGAGGTCCTTCGGAGTTGGGGTCTGCTCGCTGTATTGCACCACGCCGTTCTTGTCAATGACGAAGGCGGCGCGCGCGGAAGTGTCACCCACGCCGGCGAGCATTGGAAACAGGACGTCGTAGGCTTTGGTCACGGTTTTATTCAGGTCGCTGACGAGGGCGATGCCGATTTTTTCCTTTTGCGCCCAGGCTGCTTGAGCGAAGGGGCTGTCCACGCTGATGCCAATGACATCAGCATTCAGGCTGGAATACGCGCCCAACCCGGAAGTGATGTCGCACATTTCCTTGGTACAGACGCCGGTGAAGGCCAGCGGGAAGAACAGCAGCACGGTATTTTTCTTGCCACGGTTGTTGCTGAGCTTGACTTCGACATCCGCGGGGGTTTTGGATTTGAGGGTGAAATCTGGGGCTTGGGAGCCAACGGGGATTGCCATAATAATGGTAGGTTGTTTGTTTGGTTAATAGTTACGCCACCGGCCTCCATAATTAACCGAGCCGGGGTCCGTGTCAAACGGGTATTTTGAAGAAAAAAGAAGAAATCGATCCGGGCCACAGCCGCCAAGGAGGCGGGACAGGGGATGTCCACTGAAGAAACGGCTGTGCGCCCGGACCAAAATCATTCGCCCTGCCTCATGTTAAAACTATCGATTAGCAGCGGAAACGATGCCAACCCCATTTTGTCCGATTTGTTACGGATATTGACATGACGAGAATGCCAGTCACAAGGCGGCAAGGATTTCGGCAGCGTGGGATTCGGGTTTTACCAGCGGCCAGATTTTCTGAATGCGGCCGTCGGGACCGATGAGGAACGTGACCCGGTGGGTTCCCATGTATTTGCGGCCCATGAAGGTCTTCTCGCCCCAGACACCATATGCGCTGACAATTTTTTTGTCCACATCCGCCAACAGGGTGAAGGGTAGTTTGAATTTCTCCACAAATTTATCGTGGGCCTTGACCGGGTCGGTGCTAACGCCAAGGACGATGGCGCCCTTTTTCTGGAAGCCGGCAAATTGGTCGCGGAAGGCGCAGGCTTCCTTGGTGCAGGCGGGAGTGTCGTCCTTGGGATAAAAATAGAGGATGACGGGTTTACCGCGGAAGCCGGCGAGCGAGACGTGACCGCCACCGTTGGTATCCGCGGAGAATTCCGGGGCGGGGTCGCCCGCTTGGAGTTTGAGTTGAATTTCTTTGGGCATAATTATGTTACGAAGTTGAATTGGCTAATGGATAATGATTAACGGGGGGGTGGGTTTAATCGCGCTTGGCGGGGGTGCGCCCATATCCTTTCCGGGTGCGCGAGCTGGAGGGATGGGCGCTTAATTGCTGGGTGAAGTCCCAGACATAAAAGAGGCCGGAGGCGCCGGTGAAAAGACCGGCACCGAGGATCCAGAGATGCAGGCAGGGGCCGGGATATAGGGAATCCCAGCGCATCAGGATCCAGCAAACGGTAATCATCTGAAACACGGTGGCAATTTTCCCGGTGATGCGAGGACGCAACGTGATCCGGCCGACCACGAGCCGGACGGTGACCGCGCCAAGGCCGAGCAGGATATCGCGGCCAATGATGGTGACGGTAAGCCAGAGAGGAATAAGGCCGAGGCGGGGCCGGTGGTCAAAACTCAGCACAACGATGGCCGAAACGAGGAGCAATTTATCCGCGATGGGATCCAGAAGAGTGCCGAGTTCGCTCCGCTGGTTGTAATGGCGCGCTACGTAGCCGTCCACGCCATCCAGAATAGCCGACACGGCAAAGGCGAGCCAGCCCAGCAGACGGTGCACTTCATTACCATACTGGACATAGTAAAGCATCTCGACCACGAAAAAAGGAACGAGCAAAATCCGCAGGATGGTGATTTTGTTCGCGGTAGTCATCGCCGGCTGCATTTTCGCAGATTAGGTGGAAATTGCCATGAATTTCCCGATGGAGTTTGCTTGCGCACCCCGCGCAAATGTTAAATGGTAAATCGAAAATGATCCTGGGCACCGGCATAGATATTATTGAGGTGGCGCGGATTACGTCATCATATGAGAAATTTGGCGAACGGTTTGTGAACCGGATCCTGGTGGCCGGGGAAATCGCCTATTGCCTCGGGCACCGCCGGCCGGGGCCGTTTCTGGCGGCGCGTTTTGCGGCCAAAGAGGCGGTGTCCAAGGCGTTCGGCACGGGCATTGGGGCGGAACTGGGCTGGCAGGACATCGAAATCCGGCGGCGTGAATCCGGCGAGCCGCTGGTGGTGTTGCTTGGGAAGGGACAGGAATTATTCGCGGCGCGCGGCGCGCGGAAATTGCATGTAAGCCTTACTCACACGGAGCAGTACGCGGCGGCGATGGCGATTTTAGAGGGTTAATCCAGGCAAAAAGCCAGGGACGAGGAAAACCCGCTTGGCGATCCTCCCGGGTGACTTTCCATCGTGCTCATTTGACATCATCGTCAACATCCAACCGGCGACGCGCCATCAATGGAGAAAAAGGCGAGTCCGGCGAATCGGCAAATTCCCGCACGCCTCCCTCGTTGGGACCAACCATTTCCACGCGAATCAGGCTGACATCGTCGCGTTTATGGTCGATAAAATATCCTGCCGCTGCCTCCTTGGAATCAGCGGGCAATTCGTCGTAATACATTTTGCCTTCATGACTCCAGTGCACGCCAAAGATGTATCCTTGCCACATAAAAGTTTACAATATTTAACCGTGGTCTGGCGGCCGGTCGGCCGCCAATCTCAGCTTCCTGTTTGAAGTTGCACCTTACACGGCGGATTGTCGAGCGGGTCTTTACGGACAGCCCCCAACGACTACCAAAATGCCGGAAATCCCCGGGGCCCCCCAGGGAGTGCCCCGCCCTGTCCGGCCGCGGCAAACGCGGCAAATTTATCGCCCCTACCGGTTCCCCTTGACAGGCTGTTTTATGGGCTTGATTTTCAGCGTATTTGGACGTTTCATTGGGCAGAAGGAATAATTAAAATAATCTGACATCATGGCCTATAAAGACGTTACCCCGCCTGTGGGCGGAAAAATATCGATTCAAAATGGCAAGCTAACCGTGCCGGACCAGCCGATCATTCCGTTCATCCGCGGCGATGGAAC
>Ga0182016_10004295_pt1 | contig 15869 bp, 8 predicted proteins | sample 712S2MmetaG_FD_120491 | JGI IMG/M metagenome (GOLD analysis project Ga0182016, IMG submission 120491) | Permafrost microbial communities from Stordalen Mire, Sweden - 712S2M metaG | ecosystem: Environmental > Terrestrial > Soil > Wetlands > Permafrost | place: Sweden: Stordalen | collected...
ACGACGGGATTCATCTCCTCGCCGGAGAAGATTTCGGTGTACGTCCGGTTGCGAAGGAGGCGATCGGAATGGGGCGCGGCGTCGGGAATAACAAAGACCGGATCGCCGGGCGCAAACCCGATGTTGACATCGATGTGCCGGCCGTCGACGGTGTCGATTCGGCCGACGAGCGCCATGGGGAGGTTGGCCCACTGATAGCGCTTGATGCCGCCATACGGAATGGTCTTAAGCAGGGCCACCGAGCCGGGCGCATTCACGACGGGGCGCGCTTTGAGATTGATGTGCGGCGAATCCTGATGGGCCGCAACCATGCGTGATCCGGTCTCGATGGGATCGCTGCCGATGATCGCGAATAAGAGCGCCCTTCCTCGATTGGGAAGAATGAGACGGGCGCCGGCCTTTACCTGCGAGGGCGACGTGAACTCCTCAAAACCCGCACTACGGGCGAGGCGCGTCAACTCTGCTGCGGAAAGAGCCGCAGACTTTGCATGCCGCAAGTAGTCTTTGAAGGGATCGGAGAAGGCGAAGGTTGCTGTTCTTTCATCCGGAGTGAGCGCGAGCCATGCCGATTTAGCGGCAACTTTGCCGGCATCGTTTTCCGCATCTTTCGCATGAGCTGGTGTTGCAGTGGAAAGAGCACAGACCAAGGCGACGGGAAGCAGAGCTCTCGCAAGGTGCATTTTGGGGATTCACTCCGGGGAAGTTCAGAAGACGATCGAATCGCTTAACAAGCGTACATCAGAGTCTTGCTTTCAACGACGTATTGTTACTTTGTAGTTGCAGCGGCTTTTCGTTGCGCGGCCCAGCGGCGTTTGACAGCCTCGGCGATTTTCTTTCGTCCTTCGGGAGTGAGCTGCCTGACCTTCTTCTTTGCAGGAGACGCGGGCGGAGTTGCTGAACCAAGCGATGATTTCCTTGGTCTACCCGCTTTTCTTTTGCCGCTTACCGCAGTTCCTTGTGTAAGAAGCGCGCGCGCCTGCTGTAGAAGAGCAATCTCGCGATCAATGCCGGCAAGAATATCCAAGAGCGCCATAAACACCTCCGCTCAACGCTGCCACTTCCCATTCCCGCAAGCTTGGCTGGGCGTCTCGCTGCCTACCAAGATAGTCCATTCGATGAGCGGGAGCAAACGAAAGCGTTCAGCCTTTGACCGGCCCGCGCGGCTTGCATGGCGGCAGAGGAGCCGAACTTAGAACTTTGCCTCCCTCTTGAATGACGTGCAGTTGATTGACGGCAAGGTCCTTGATCTGGTCGACATGCCCACTTAGCCAGGAAATCTCTACCATATCTACTTTTTTTGCCCGGTCCAGACCGAAGTGAAGCCGTAAGTCATTTTGTGAAAAGTAACTTCCGCCGCTACGCAATTCCTCTGTCTGAAGCAATGGCTTCGTGGCTTCCGGCGCAGTGGTGGCAGTCACTTTGACGCGACTCCCGATGCCCGTACGATTCGACTTGACGCCGACGAGTTTAATTTTGATCCAATTGCGATTGAGCGTGGAATCGCCACGCAGTAATTGGGGAATGGAGTTGATGCAGTTGACCGCGACGTCGATTACTCCGTCGTTGTTGTAGTCTCCGAAGGCGCATCCGCGGGCTGGTGCATTTTCTAGGATTCCAGGGCCGCCTTCGCTGGTAACTTCTTCGAAACGGCCATTGCGCAGATTGCGGTAGAGGTATTTGTGCTCGGCGTATTTCAAATCACCTTTAGCCCGATCGACCTCGGGATAGACATGGCCATTCGACATGAGAATGTCGAGCCAGCCGTCGTTATCCATGTCGTAGAAACCGACGCCCCAACCCAGGAGCCGCGTATTTACGCCGAGACCGCCGGGATACGTGCGATCTTCAAACGTGGCGTCGCCCAGGTTGGTGTAAAGAGAATCGGTGTCACCGGCGAAGTTTGTCTTCACCACATCCATATTACCGTCGCGATTGTAATCGCCGATGGAAACGCCCATGCCGGCCTGGGGTTTGGCTTCGGCGGAGAGCGCGGCACCGGCCTCAATGGCGATGTCGCGAAAGGTTCCATCTTTCTGATTGAGATAGAGCGTCGCGGGCGCGGAATCGTTGGCGACGTAGATATCAGGCCATCCGTCGTTGTCGAGGTCAGACGCAGCTACGCTCAAGCCATACGTCCCCACGGCCGTCCACATACCGGCTTTCTCACTTACATCGGCAAAGGTTCCGTCGCCGTTGTTGTGGTAGAGAATATTTCGACCGCCCGGCAGTCCGGGAGGACCGCACGCAACAAGAATCCCCTTGTAGGTGCATGGACCGTCTTCGGGTTTTGGAGCGGTCTTCAAATCGAAGTCGACATAGTTGGCGACGAAGAGATCGAGATGACCATCCTTGTCGTAGTCGACAAAGGTGCAACCGGTATTCCAGCGGATTTTGGGCCCCGGTTGGATGAGGCCGGCTTCTTTCGTGACATCGGTGAAGGACCCGTTTCCATTGTTACGATAGAGCGCATTCTGGCCGTAATAGGTTACAAACAGATCGTCGTGACCATCGTTGTTATAGTCGCCAACGCAGCAGGCCTGACCCCAGCCGGACTTATGTTCGAGACCAGATCCCATAGTCACGTCGGTGAACGTTCCGTCGCGATTGTTCTTGAATAGATGGCAGTGAGGCTCCTGGCCAGCCGGAAATCCCTCAAGCCGCCACCCGTTCACGAGAAAAAGGTCGAGATAGCCGTCGTTATCGTAGTCGTAAAATGCCAGCCCGCAGCCGGTGGTTTCAAGCAGATACTTATTCGTTAACTCGCCACCGTAGATTGTTTTTACATCGAGACCGGCTTCCTTCACGACGTCGACATAGCGAACACCAAGCGGTGTACCTTCGATGGGAGATTTAACCCCAGGCGGAGGAGGCGCAGGCTTGGCATCGTAACTTCTCTCCTGAGGACCAAGCGGTTTTGCGGCATCGGGGGTGGCCTGCTGCTGGAATGGTGAAGCAAGGGCAACGATGTCGGCGAAGGGCAATACCAGTGCTGTTTTGCTGAGGGAACGTAGGAAGGTGCGGCGTTTCATCGGTTGGAGATCCTTTTGAAGCTATTGCTGACCCGCTGCGGTGTTGGAAGCGTGCGCCATATCGGAGTGCACATGGTACGGATCGCTTTCAGTGGACTGCTCGGGATGTTTGCGCAGGTAGTCGAGGGAGTAGGTTGGCGCGCCGGGGTCAATGCGCTTCGTGGTGTAGAGAGCGGCCTGTTCCGACGCCTGCTTTTTCATGCCGGCGCGGCGATAGAGGATGGAAAGGTTATAGTGGGCAGCGAGGTCGTCGGGGTCAATGGCCTGGAGGGCCTTGAATTGTTGCATCGCATCTTCGCTGCGATGTTGCTGGTAGTACGAAATCCCCAATTCGCGCCGCGCATCGCGGGATTGCGGATACTGTGCAACCACTTTCTCAAGGTCGGCGATCTCGGCCTCGGAGTGCCTTTGGCGGCGCTCGACGAGGGCCAGGTAGTAGAGAGAGCGCGCGTCGTCGGGCCGCATGTGAAGAGCTTCTTCGAGCGGTCCGCGCGCCTCGGCATATTTCTCCCATTCGATATACGTCAATCCAACGTTGATATAGCCATCCTTATAATCGGGACGCAATTCGACTACTTGTTTAAATGCGCGGATTGCATCTTCATACTGCAGCTGGTCGAGATAGGCGATACCGATGTTATTCCAGCGCATCCAGTCGGGGTTCTGGCCGGGGCCGGGCGCGCTGGGAGGATTATCGCCAATCGCGAGGGTACGGCTATCGGAAGCTAACTCCACGATGGGATAGGCGGGGTGATCATCGCCCATGACATTATTCATATAACTCTGGCGAAGATGGCGGTATTCGACGGCTGCCGTGATGGTAATGGGGCCATGGACATCGGCGGGGACATGGAATTGATAACGAACCAGTGCGGATCGGCCGGACTGGATGGAGTTGTCGTAGGCGACGGAGTGGATGGTCCACACTTTGTGGTTATCGACGAAGTTACCCGTCAAATCGACGGGACGATTCGTGAAACTGTGGGCGCCCGTATCAAGCAAGCCGTCAGGCTTGAGAAAGCCGCTGCGATAAAGCATATTTCCTGCGGCATCAGCAACGGTGACCTTTACCCATGCTTCATAGAGATCGCGCACTTCAGGGATAAGCGAGTGACCAATGTTTTTGCTCTGAATGACCACCGCGGCCTCGACGGTTTCGTCTGGCTTGACGGTGACGGGAACGGAGCCGAGGGGCGCGGTCATGCGACCGCCGGCGACGTCTTTGAGGGCGAAGATATCGACGTTGAGGTAATTGCCGCTGCGAAGGAATTCAATGGTCTTGTCGAGTTGCTGATCGAAACCGTAATAGAAAGGTACGGCGGTGTTTCCGGCAAGCCAGCGATGAGAGACAAACGTGCCATGCTTGGCCCCGTATTCCGGTAGCGTGGTGGCGGCGCGCTTCATGTGGCAGCCCTGGCAACTGGAGAAGTCGGCGGTATAGAAGGTGAGCGGATTGCGTTGCGAGAACTTGGATTGCTGCCACTCGTCGTAGGCGGTGAAAGCGCGAATGAACTTGTAGTCGTTGAGCGGTTCGGGCAGATTGGCCTTGTGGCAGGCGGCGCAAAACTCCGGTGTATGCAGAAGATCAGACATGACCGCTTTGGAGTGGCGCTCGGGATGGCGCAGTATCTGATCGAAGGGCACTTCGCCGGGAATGCGGTTGCCTTTTTCATCGACGATGACGGCGGGAACGCCCATTTCGAGGCCGGAATTGCCGTTGGTGGAAAACGTTCTCTGCACCGAGTGGCAGACGGTGCAAGTGAGACCGTCCGCATCCATGGCAGTGCGATCGACCCTGGAGTCTTCAGTGAGTCCGCCGCCCAGAACGGCAATGGGGTTGTGACAACTGTCGCAATGACGGGCAAAGGCGATTCCGCGAGTTTTGTCGCGTATGAGCAGGTTCACGCTGGTGCGGTAAAAAGGGGTGCGGAAAGCATTGGAGTGGAGCGATTGGCGCCATTGGGCATAAGCTTCCTGATGACAGGTGCCGCAATACTCCGCACTGGGAAATGCGCCGGGCTGGAGAAAGCCCTCGCCTTCGACCCGAATATTTCCCGGAGCAAATGGCTTCTCGTTGCCATAGTGGAAGTTATAGGTGGGAGCGGTATTGGCGTTATACGCTTTGCGATCTGCATCGAACCGCTGATTCGCCCGGGTCTCAAGCTTAGCGAGGGTATCGCGCTGCGCGGGCGTATCCTCAGGCGGCGGTGCATTGGGATCGGGCGGAGTGTAGGCGGGAGGCGGAGTCAAAGCGGGAAGGCCTGATTGCGCTGGGGATTGTGCGGCCTGCGAGGGGGCGATCCAAGCTCCGGCCAAGGCCAGGGAGGCGAGGGCGATGAACGCACAAGCGATCCTACTCATACAATCTCCAACCGGCTCAAAAAAGGCGGGAACGCATTTTCGCGCACCGTTCTCAATGACAAGTTTTGCATGCTACTTTTCAATCGAGGGGAGCCTTGATGGCGCAGGTGATCCTTGGGAAACGCTGCGCAGACCCTTCGAAATCGACTCATTCTTCTCGTCTACGTTGAACGCGCGGAAGCTGATTGGGTCGATCTTGCCTCACTATATCGCCTGGGCGGGGTGAAAGTATATCCATCCAATGGCTGAATCCCGGCTCAAGACGCATAGGGCAGGCGAATGAATCTATGTCGGCTTACGGCGGAGATGGTTGGTTGGGCGCCGTTGCCTTCTGGCGTTCCGCCGCGGCTTCGATCGATTTTCCTTGCCGCTCAAGCGCCTTTGCCAGGCCATCGTGCGCCTGTGTGTACTTCGGATCGAAGCTCAACGCCTCGCGATAGTCGGCAATTGCCTCATCGAGTTTGCCGGCTGCCAGCAGTGAATCGCCCGAATGGGTAGACACTTCGGCTCGCTGCAGATTCATGTGTTCCCGCATGAGTTCGGCCGCCTTTTTGCGCTCTTCAGTCGCCTCGGCTGTTTGGTGTTGCTTGGCGAGCACGGTGGCGAGGGTGAGATGCGGGTCTGCCTGCAACGGATTTTGGCGAATCGATTCGTTCAGAGCCTTTATCGCTTCAGGGAGCTTTTCAAGCTTGCTGTCGACGCTGCCAAGCGTAGCCCAGCCATCGCTGTTTTCCGGGCGCAGCTTGAGCGAGGCGCTCAGTTCTCGCTCCGCATCGGCATAGCGGCCGTCCTGTAAATAGAGGACGCCGAGCAGGTAAGGCGCTTCCGACGCTGATGGGTTGAGGCGTTCGGCCGCTTCCAATTCTGGAATCGCGTCGGCAGCGTCGTCTTTGCTCTTCAACGCATAGCCCAGGTTGTAATGCAACTGGGAGGCATCGGGCGACAGTTTGATTGCGTCGCGCAACTGAACGATGGCATCGTCGATTTGGCTGAGCTGAATGTCGGCGACGGCGAGGTTCTGGTGCGCAACCACGTTGGCGGGATCAAGGTCGACGGCCTTCTGCAGCAGTGGGACAGCCTCTTTGGCGCGCTGCGCGAGGCAAAGCGCCATGCCGAGGTTGGTGAGTGCTTCAGCGCTTTTGGGATTTGCGCGGGCTGCGCGTTCGAGAAGCGGAATCGCCTCTGGTACGCGGTCAAGGCGCTCGAGGAGGAGGCCGAGTTGATAGGCCGCCGAACTGGACTCAGGGTCGAGTTCGGCTGCGTGCTGCAATGCGGGCAATGCTTGTTCATCCTGCCCGGCGCGGGCCAGGGCCTTGCCCCACTCGAGCGCAATGACAGGATCGCTGGGCGCAAGCTGACTGGCTTTGGCGAATTCCTGCATCGCATCAGGATCGTGCAAAGCCTGTAAGGTCAATGCCAGGCGAAGATGGGCTCCGGCAAAGCCCGGGCGGCTTTCAATTGCCGCGGTGAATGCGGCTTTGGCGTTCGGCCAGTCCTCTGCTTGCGCGTAAAGTGTGCCCAGATCGTTTTGGAAATCGGCGTTGCGCGGCTCGCGCGCCGATGCCTGTTTCATATACACGGCAGCGGATTTTAACTGGCCCACGGACGCGAGCGCACGCGCATACGAAGCGAGAACCTCGGTGCTGAGGGGATGCTTTGTTACGCGCGAAGCGGCTTCGAGCTTTGCGAAGAGAGGCAACGATTTGGCGGGATGTCCTTCCTGCTGGTAGGCAAGCGCCAGGTTCAGTTGTGCGGTTGCGTCGCCGGGCAGAATTGCCAGGGCGCGTTCGAGCTCGTGAATGCCTTCACCGGTGCGGCCGATACGCACCAGGACAGCACCCAGCGCACTATGGCCCTGCTCGGCGCCAGGAGCCAGGCGAACGACATTCTGGAAGTCTTCAAGCGCGGTATTCAGATCGTTTTGGGCAAGCGCGGCCGCACCGGCGCGATAGTCGAAATCTGCCTGCTTCAATTGCGAAGACGGCTGCTGTGCAACGGAGAATGATGCAGAGATCAACGCGAAGGAAAGGGCAAACGTCAGCGGCGGAGGGGCGTGACGGCGATCATGTTGGGGAAACAGCGGCATCGCGAATCTAATGGTAACTGAAAGGAAGCGTGCGCCGACAAAAGCCGCATGCGTGCTGAAGACCCTTTCCTCGCGCGCGTAGGCCGGGACATTTGCAGCGTCACTTTAGTGCGGCAACGGCTGGGTGCCAACGATGGCGAACGTTTCCGATGCGACGGAATGAGCCGCGTCTCCGTTGGGCTGCGAGCCGCCGACCGAAACCCGGTATTCACCAGGCTCGATGGCACGCACGCCTTTTTCATCGACCTGCGAGAGCGTCCTTGGATCGAGTTGGAAAGTGATGTGCTTCGTCTCGCCGGGATCGAGGTGCAGGCGCTCGAACCCGGCGAGCGCAAGATTCGGCGCAACGAGCGAACGCGGCGGTGCGAGATAGAGTTCGGCCACTTCATCTCCAGCCAGCGAGCCTGTATTCGTCACATCCGCGTCGGCGGTAAGCGTGTCGCCCGCATGCAGCGTTTTGCTCGATAAGCGAAGATGTGCGTACGCGAACGATGTGTAGCTGAGGCCGTCGCCGAATGCGTATAGCGGCTTGCCTTTGAAGTAGCGATAGGTGCGATTTGACATGGAGTAATCGTCGAAAGGCGGCAGCTGATCGATGCCGGTGTAGAAAGTGACGGGCAGGCGGCCGGCTGGATTGTTGACGCCGCTGAGCGTCTCTGCAATGGCCTGGCCGCCAGATTGGCCCGGATACCATGCCTCAATGATGGCTCGCGCATTCTGCTGTGCCCAGTTCACGGCGAGGGCGCTGCCATTGAGCAGAACGACGACCATGGGCTTGCCGGTTTTGGCAAGAGCTTCCAAGAGTTCCTGCTGTACGTCTGGCAGTTCGATGTTGGTGCGATCGCCTCCCGCAAATCCCTTCGCATCGACACGCATTTCTTCGCCTTCGAGGCGCGGCGTGAGGCCAACGAAGGCCACAACCACATCTGCCTTTTTTGCCGTGGCAACTCCTTCGTCCTGCAAAAGCTCGTGACGGGGGCTCCATTCAAAGGCGATGCCGCCGTTGATTTTGGATTTCTGTAGGTATTCAATGCGAAGCGCGTGCGGTTTGTCGTCGTGAAACGGCATGGCGAAATGCTGAACGCCGCCGAAGTTTCTGCCGCTCGGAGGCAGCGGCGGTGCGCCGACGGCTGAAGTCGTCGCGGCGAGCGGCTCAAGCGGCTTGCCGTCGATGAAGACCGCAAGATGAACATTGCCACCGCAGGGATAGCAGAAGGGCAGACGAAAATCAAAATTGGCCTGGTCTGCTTCCGGCGCGGCAATAGTGCCAGTCCACCGGACAGCAAAGCTTGCGGCGGTTGTATCGGCGGAAAGGCTGGGCACCGGGTTTGCAGCGGACCAATCGAAGTCGATCTGCCTGTCGACGCGCGTGACTTCTGGAGGGCCTGCGAAGGAAGCTGCAGGAAAGTACTCTGCCGTGAGGCCTTCGGTGTTGGAATTGTCCGCAGTACGAAGCAGGGTGCGTGGCACGGGCACGGAACCGCCCATGATGTACGGGGAGCCTTCGGCATAGAGAACATGGTTGCCACCGAACTCTGAAGCGATTCCATCGATGGGCAGGATTGGCGTGAGCGGGATGGCGTTGTAGTTGCCCTCGAGCCCAATCAGCGACGCAGCGAGGGGTCCGATGACCGCGATGGTTTGCGCACCATCCTTTTTGAGTGGAAGGAAGTTTGCATAATTCTTGAGCAGAACCATGGATTCGCGCGCCGCCCTCAATGCAAGGGCCTGATCCGCAGGCGAATTCACGTGTGAAAAAGGAATGGACGAGAACGGCACGATTGTCGGTGGGTCGAACATTCCCAGCTTCATGCGCGCGGTGAAGAGCCGCTTCACCGAGACGTCAAGCTGCGCTTCGCTAAGGACATTATGATGAACGGCGTCGGCGAGAGCGAGATACGACTCTCCGCAGTTTGTGTCGGTACCCGCGACAATGCCCGCAGCAGATCCCGTTTCGTGATCGGTGGAGTAATGATGACCATTCTTCGATGAGAAGTCGTCGATGGCGCCGCAGTCCGAGGTCACAAATCCCTGAAAACCCCAGTCGTGACGAAGAATGTCGTGGAGAAGCATTTTGCTGGCGCATGCGGGCACCTTGTCGACGGCATTGTAGGCGCACATGAGGGAATCGGCTTTGCCTTCAGTGATGGTGGCGCGGAATGCGGGTAGGTAGGTGTCCCACAAGTCGTGTTCGCTGGGATCGATGTCGGCCCTGTGACGCGTGCTCTCGGGTCCGCTATGGACTGCGTAGTGCTTGGGCGTAGCGATGGCGCGGAAATACTTTGGGTCGTCGCCCTGAATGCCTTTGACGAACGCGACGCCGAGGCGGCCGGTCAAGAATGGATCTTCGCCGTAAGTCTCCTGGCCACGCCCCCAGCGGGGATCGCGAAAAATATTGATATTGGGCGACCAGATGGTAAGGCCGTAGTAGCGATCATGGTTGCCATGCAGAAGAGCGTCATTGTATTTGGCGCGGGCCTCAATTGACACGACCTCGCCAATCTGATTCAGCAGTGGCGCATCCCACGTGGCCGCGTTGCCCATTGCTTGAGGAAACATGGTGGCGAATCCGGAGCGTGCAATACCGTGCAGGCCTTCATTCCACCAGTTATAGGCCGGAATATCGAGCCGCGGAATGGCAGGCGCGCGGTCGATAAGTTGCCAGACCTTTTCTTCGAGCGTCAACCGCGAGACCAGATCATTTACGCGCTGGTCAAGGGGAAGAGCGGAGTTGCGAAAGGGCAGAGCGGCAGCAGATTGCACCTGCTCGGGAGTGGGCGGCTTCAGGGTACTCTGAGGCGGCTCCTGAGAGGCTGCATAGGCAAATGGAGAGAGCAGAACGACGGCGGCAGCAATTGAATGAATACGCATCTTCTTGACTCCGGTCAAGCCATGGTAAGCCGGGATATTGGGGAAGGCAACTGCCGCGATGGATGATGAGCTCGTGAAAATTCGGTCTTCCAAAGCCTTGATTGGGGTTCGCTGAAGCGGGCGGTTCCTGATGAGGATGATGCATTGCCGCAGAAACACTTGCATCATCGAATCGAGGCAAAGCAGATAGATTCGTCGCGACGTGCATCAAGCCAGGCGCGTGTTCACGGATCAGGCTGATTGCGCTTCAGGAAGAACCGGCTCTGAATGGACCTTATAGTGCGCCTGACGCTTCTGAGCTGCAATGAACTGGAGCCAGTTTCGATAGACGCCCGTCGCTGAAGTTCTCCACGTGTTTTCGATCTTCGCTGACTCCAGCGTGGCAACGACATGGTCGAGGATCTGTATATTCGGATTGGATACTGCCCTCTGCCTGAACTCCGTCAATGTTCGTTCGGTCCGGGCATCGAAATAGTTTTTGGGCAGCAAGGGATGGCTCGCAGTCTCGCCTCGAACGAACCGGCTTACATCGCGCCGGTACTCGCGCATCAGCGTATCCGTGTCGTATTCCGGATGGCCCTGAAAAAACACGAAGAGACTTTTTTCCTGTTTCGCGAAAGCATCGATCGACCCCTCGGTGGTCGACGATAGAATCCGATAGCCGCTATCGAGAAGGCGATTCCTCTCAATGCCATTCCAGCGCGAATGCGGGATGCCAAAGCGGGATGCGATTCCCTGCGTTAACGGGTGCGCTGATTCGAGCAAACAGTCGAAGACGCCAAAATTCTTTGACTCCGCCTTGATGCGCTGAATCCCATCCATGTGCAGAACGGCTGCGTGAGCCGCGAGACAAGACCACACTGTTGAATGCGTATTGTTGCGCGCCCAATCCAGAACATGCGTGAAGCTGTGCCAGTAAGGTTCATCGCGAAGATCGGGAGTCTTTGGTTCGCGGCCTGTGACGATTAGACCGTCGAGATGCGTATCCCAAAGCGCCTCCACACTTGCATAGTGGCTGGAGAAACGCGAGCCGCCTGCCTCGGCGCGCGAAAGGCCTGGCAGGCGGTAAAACGACGCATGGATCGGGATGCCTTCTGAAGCTGCATCAAGCAGAGTAAGAAACTGTCTCTCGGTTGCTTTGAACGCCGGGCCCGCCATGTTGTTGAGAAGCCCAATGGTCAGACATTGTTTTTTGCGTTCAGCGCGCCTGACTTGCGATGTGCGACGAACAGGCCCAGCATTCGACACAGGAAGGTCGTGGTTGAAGTAGTTTGATTCGATGTTGACGACCATTCGTTTCTCCCTTCCTGTGATTGCATTGCCGGTTGACGTTTTCTACGCAGTAGCTTTCAAGGCCTGATTTAGATCTTCCAGAATGTCATCGATATGCTCGATTCCGATGCTGAGCCGAATCATTTCGGGCAATACACCTGCACTCCGCTGTTCTTCCGCGGACATTTGACGGTGCGTGGTTGAAGCCGGATGGCACGCCAGAGATTTGGCATCTCCGAGATTTACGAGACGTGTGACCAGTTTGAGTGCATCGTGAAATTTGACTGCCGCAGCGTAGCCACCTTTGATGCCTACGGACAGAAGTGAGCAAGCGCTTCCGCGCAGATACTTCTGAGCCAGGGCATGATATGGACTCTCGGGAAATCCGGCATATTTGACCCATTCGACCCTTGGGTTGCCGCGCAGAAACTCGGCCACCTTGCGTCCGTTCGCCACATGGCGTTCGACCCGGAGCGCAACGGTCTCGATGCCCTGCAAGAGAAGAAATGCACTGAGCGGCGCGAGCACAGCGCCACCGGTGCGGAGATAAACACTGCGGCAACGCGCAATGTAGGCGCCCTTGCCGAAGTGATCGGTGTACACGAGCCCGTGATACGAGTGATCGGGTTGGCTGAATGCCGGAAAGCGCGCAGCATGCCGCTTCCAGTCGAAGTTGCCGCTGTCGATAATGGCACCGCCGAGCGTCGTGCCATGGCCGCCCAAAAACTTAGTGAGCGAATTCACAACAATATCCGCTCCATGCTCGATGGGGCGAAGCAAAATGGGCGAGGCCACGGTGTTATCGACAATAAGCGGAATACCGTGCGCATGGGCAACTCCGGCAAGGGCCTCAAGGTCGCAGATATTTCCGGCTGGATTTCCAACGCTTTCACAAAAAACAGCGCGCGTCTTCTCGTCGATCAAGCGCGCGATGTCGTCGGCGCGATCGCTTGCCGCAAAACGAACGGTAACGCCCATCCCCGGCAAAATGTGCGCGAAGAGCGTATGCGTGGTGCCGTAGAGTTGGGGAACGGAGATGATGTTGCATCCCAGTTCTGTGGCGTTCAAAACAGCGTAGTTCACGGCCGCCTGCCCGCTGCTCACGCACATGGCTTCAAGGCCGCCTTCAAGCGCGGCGACGCGCCGTTCAAGCACGGCTGTGGTTGGATTCTGAATACGCGTGTAGCGAAAACCCTCGGCTTCGAGATTGAACAGAGCCGCGGCATGTTCGGCGCTGTCGAAGGCGTAAGCGACGGTCTGGTAGATCGGCACAGCCACGGCCTTTGTCGTCGGGTCAACTTCGTAGCCGCCATGGATTGCGATCGTTTCCGGTTTCATCTGTTCCGTCCTTCAGAAATGCTGCTTACGCGGTCTTGCGGCGCTTCGTCTCCGATAGAAGACTGTTCATCTGCGTAACTACCCAATCAATTTCTTTTTCAGTGGTTCGAAAACTGGTGATGCATGCGCGCATGACATCGGTGCCGCCGAGTCGCGCATCCGACATCCACGCGATCTGGCGTTCGCGGAGTTCTGCGACAAGCATGGATGGGTTTACGCCTTCGCGCGTGAAACAAACGACGGGCAGCGGTGTATCGTTGCAAATGCGCCAGCCGGTCGCTGCGAGCTGCTCGCGCAGCAGATCGGCCATGCGCGCCTGGTGCTCGAGCATCTGCGCGTATCCCTGCTCACCGAATTCCGCAAGAGCCATAAAAAGCTTGAGGCCGATAAAGCGGCGCGACCATTGGGCCGAGTGTGTGAGCGGATTGAACGTGTCGGCCTCACCTGCCGGAGCCTTGGAAGGCATATAGGTGACATCGGAACGAAAAACCTGAGCTACGCTCTCGCGATGACGCGTGAAGAACATTCCGCAGCCCATGGGCACCGAGAGCCACTTATGCGCGTCGCAGGTGATGGAGTCGGCCGACTCGATGCCGGCGAGGTGCGGCCGAAGCGCGGGCGAGATGACAGCAGCTCCGCCATACGCCGCGTCGGCATGGAACCATAGCTTCTGTTCCTTACAGAGCATTGCGATCTGAGGCAACGGATCGATGACGCCAGCGGCCGTGGTTCCCGCCGTTCCGATCACCATGAAAGGCAAGAATCCGTGCAGCCGATCTTCAGCAACGCACTTGCTGAGGTCGTGAACACTCATGCGAAGTTGGGCGTCGGTAGCGACGATGCGCAGGTTGCGCCGACCGAGGCCAGTCATGTGGGCAATCTTGTTGAAGCCGTGGTGAGTTTCTTCAGTGAGATAGATTGCGGGGTCGCCGGTGAGGGTGCGCAGGCCATGCTCGCCATACTCAGGAAACGCCCAGGTGAGGGCCACAACGACCGCAGAAAGATTGGCTTCGGAGCCTCCGCTGGTGAATGTGGCGATGGAGTCCGCGGGCAGTCCGAATTTCTGCGCGAGCCATGCCAGCGTGTGGCGTTCCATCTCGTTGGCGGCAGGCGAGGTGCGCCAGTTGGCCAGCTGCGAGTTATACATGGCCACGAGCGTATCGGCGACGACCGAGGCCAGGGTGACGCTTGGATTGGAAAGGCCGAAATAGCGCGGATGGGTGACCTGCACCTGCCATTGGCGCAGCATCCTTTCGACATCGGCAACAACTTCTTCGAGAGGCAGACCTCGCTCAAAATTGAAGCGCGATTCGAGATGGGCGCGAATTTCCTGCGCGGAGACAGACGGGACGATGGGCCCCGCGCCAATGGCGGATTCGAGTGCCGTGAAGTCCTCGCGAATTGGGTCGATCTGCATTTCCCTGCTTGGCCTTTCAACTGCTCTTGAAAACTCGAACTCATTTCATTACGACGAGGGATTCAGAGGCGGAATTCTCCGCGCTGAATGCGCCGGTGCAGGGGCTTATCGAGCGGAAGATAGCGATCGCCGTCATCGAAATAGAGAGCGTCCTTTGAGATGGCCGGATCGTATCCTTCGCGAACGAGCTGCGTCTTTGAGTATTTGAGCGTTCCGGTCAGTTCCACTTCCTGGCGGATGCGCAGAAAAACCGGCCGCGCATAATGCGGGAGCGACTGGGCAAGTTGTGCTCGAAGGGCGGCAAGGTCGAGCGAATCGGCGCATTGAATGCTTGCCATCCCGACGCGTCCTTCGACTCCCGGAACGGCGACGCCGAATACGTTGGCATGCAGAACGCCGGGGCAAGCACAGAGGGCTTCTGCGACTTCGAGTGTGGCAACATTCTCACCCTTTCTGCGAAAGGTATCGCCTAGCCGGTCAACAAAGTAGAAGTAGCCTTTCTCATCCCTGCGCATCAGATCGCCGGTACGGAACCAGGCGTCTCCGGATTCGAAAACATTGTGCAGAATCTTGTCGAGCGATGCGGTACGCGAAGTGTAGCCGTCAAAGCGCGTACCGACGTTTGCCGGATCAAGTTGAATTTTGCCCAGCGCCTCGCCAGGTTGATTGGGCGCGCAGCGAGCGCAGAAGCCATGAGCGTTACGGACGGGCTCGCCAGTTTCGACATCGATGGCGATGAGAGCGGGCGCAAAACGATGCGCCAGATACGGCGGAATGTGGCCAATGGCGCCGCTTTTTCCCTGCACGTTGAAGAGCGAGACGTTCCCCTCTGTAGCCGCGTAAAACTCGAGGATTTGTGGAATCTGGAAGCGGCTCTTGAACGCATCCCAAATCTCCGGCGACATACCGTTGCCGCAGGCGAGGCGGACGCGATGTGCAGTGTCGAATGACGATGGCTCGCTGTGAACGAGATAACGGCAGAGTTCGCCAATGTACTCGATCAGCGTGCAATCCCAGCGCACCACGTCGCTCCAGAACTGGCGTGCGGAAAACTTCTCGCGAAGCACGACTGAGCCTCCGCCGGCCAGCATTGCGCCCATCACCTGCACGCCGCCCACGCTGTGATACATGGGGAGGCAGTTATACATGCGGTCCTGGGGCTGCACGTCCATCATGCCTGCGAACCAATGGCTCCATTGCATGGTGCGTCCGTGGGTGACCTTGGCAGCCTTGGGCATTCCCGTCGTTCCGGATGTATAGATGTAGAGGGCGAGATCGTTGATCGCGGGCGCAGGCCGCTCATTTTTTCCAAGAGGCTCGTGTGAATATCGTTCGATTTCTTCGTCGATGCGCGGGAATGGGGCTTCGGAGTCGCCGTGTGCCCATGCCGTTGGTTTGCTGTCGAGATGCGGAAGCACATCTTGAAGCGCCGAAACAAATTCTGTGGAGACGATGACGTGCCGCGGCTCGACGATGCGCATGCAGTGAGCGAGCG
>Ga0182016_10004298_pt1 | contig 15856 bp, 17 predicted proteins | sample 712S2MmetaG_FD_120491 | JGI IMG/M metagenome (GOLD analysis project Ga0182016, IMG submission 120491) | Permafrost microbial communities from Stordalen Mire, Sweden - 712S2M metaG | ecosystem: Environmental > Terrestrial > Soil > Wetlands > Permafrost | place: Sweden: Stordalen | collected...
CACCCTCGGCCCTCCTGACGCGCCGGCGCATCGCAGCGGGCCTCTGCGCCGCGGCGGCGCTCGCACTCACGCTTGCGCTGCTGAGCGCGGCCGCGACGGCGGCGGCGGCGACGGCGAACCGGCAAGCAACGACGAAGCTGAAACTGCCGGCTGAGCGCACGAGCCCGACCGGCAACTTCTTCACGCTCGAGGCCTACATCGCGCCGAGCGCCTCCAAGCCGGTCGCGAACTTCGAGGTCAAGGTCTGCACGAGCGCCCACACGCCGGCCGGGACCGCGATCGAGCCGTCGTTCTTCACGCTCGGCCTCACCCAGGGAGGCAGCGTCGCGGAGTCGGTGGGCGCCGCGAAGAGCCCGGCGCTGGTGCCGACGCCGCTGCGGCCGAAGCAGTGCGCGCAGGGCTGGCTCGGCTTCAGCGTGCCGAAGGGCAAGACCCCGTCGAAGCTCGAGTACGAGTACAACGGCTTGATCTCCTGGACTGTCGGCTGAGCCCGCGGCGCCCGGCGCCGGAGCGCTCCGGCGGGGCCCTAGGATGAGCTCATGGACCTGACCGGAACGCCGACCGTGGCGGGGGCGCGGCGCGCGCTTGGCGCCGGCGCGCTCGCGGGCCTCCTCGCAGCCGCCGTACTGGCGCTCGCAAGCCAGCCGGCGAGCGGATCGCCGGCGCGTGACGCTGCCGCGGCGGCGCGATTCGATCCGGCGTCTGTCACCTTCACCTCCACCGAACACGCGTGGGTGCTGGGCACGGCGCCCTGCAAGTCCGCCGGCGCCTGCCTGCAGTTGCGCAAGAGCACCGACGCCGGACGCTCGTGGTCGCGCCAGGCGCTGCCGGCAGCGCTGCTCGCCGCGGCCGACGCAAGGGTCGGGGGCGCCCCCGCGGACCTCTACGAAGGCGCCGGCACCGCCCTGAATGTTCGCTTCGCCGACGCGCGCGACGGCTGGATCTACGGCGGGCTCGCGGTGGCGGCCAAGCCGGGAGGTCCCGTCAGCGGGATCCGGGCGACCCTCTGGTCCACGCACGACGGCGGCGTCAGCTGGAAGCAGCAGGCGCTCCGCGGCCTGGGCGAGGAGGACGCGATCTACGACCTCGAGGCGGCGCGGGGCAGCGCCTACCTGATGGAGTCGAACCCCGCAAACGACGTCAGCGTCGAGAGCTCACCCGTTTCGGAGGACCGCTGGCAGCCCTCCAGCTTCGTGACCCTCGGAAGCCCCGCGGGCGGCGGCGAGCAGGCGGGCTCGTTCGTGCTCGCGGGCGCCAGCGGGTGGCTGGTCGAGGGCAACGACCGCGGAACGACCGGCAGCGCGCAGCTCGCCGGCGGCCGCTGGGTGGCGTGGACGCCCCCGTGCGCCTCCGTCGGTCACAGCTTCGCGGTCCCCGCGGCCTCCTCCCCGCGCGATCTCGTCGCCGTGTGCGTGATGGGCGGCTTCGCCTACGGCCTTTCCAGGTCGGCTCCGCCGGGGGCGTCCCTCGGGTCGCGCTGGCTCTATTTCTCAAGCGACGGCGGGGAGAGCTTCACGGCCGGGCGCCAGCTTCCCGCGAGCGTCGGCTCAGGCGTGCTCGCCTCCCCGGCGCCGGGCGTGATCCTCGCCGGCGGCAACGCCCTCTCGGCCAGCTTCGACGCGGGCCTCCACTGGAGCGTGGTCTACCGGGGCGAGGTCTCCTACCTCGGCTTCACCAGCCCGAGCCAGGGTGTGGGCATCGTGGGATCCGGGAGCGGCGCTGCCTCGACGATGATCATGACCTTCAACGGCGGCCGCAGCTGGGCGCCGGTCAGTTTCTGAGCGGGCGCCCGCCGGGACGAGCAGGGGAGGCGCTCAGGGGCCGCGTGGCCGGCCGCGGCGTCGCCGACAACGACCGCGGAGGCCGCTGCATGGCAGCGGCCTCCCGGTTCTGCGGTCTGCCTGCAACCCCTTCGTTCTAGCGGCCGCTCCCGGCGAGGTTTGCGAGCCCCAGGCCGTTGCCCGCCGCGATCTGGCTGCGGACCGCGAGGCTGAGCGTGCGGGCCACGGTCATCGCGAGAGCCAGCATGATCAGGCCGTCGGTGAGTGCGCCGGTGGTGATGTGGTGGGTGAGCATCCAGCTTCCGAGGTCGGCCGAGAACCAGTGGCTTGAGCCGTAGATGAAGGCGAGGCGCCCGGCGGCCGTGGCGACCCAGATGGCGAGGTAGCCGCCGCCGGCATTCGTGAACACGGTGCCGCTGTGCTTCTCGTGCTCGACGCCCATCAGCGACGCCGCCAGCAGGCCGAGCAGCGCGCCGGTGCCCGCGCCCGCCAGCTCCACCGCGAGGCCGGAGCCGCTGGTCGCGAACGCGCTCAGGTAGGCGGCGCCGGCGCCACCGGCGATCAGCAGCGGGCGCACCAGGCGCCGCGTCGTGACCGCGCGTCGGCCGATGTCTGAGGCGATCACGCCAAACAAGATCGCTACGGTGAGGATGAGAGCGCTGGTGGGCATCTTCGGCTCCTTGCTTTGTGGGCTTGCAGCTTGTGAACACAAGGTCGCAGCGCAGGCTCGCTGTGTCGTCGGCGCGTGGGACGATCTGCGGGTGGATCCTCCGAGCCGTCTCCACCCGGATCTCAACCCGCTCGCCGGACCGCTGCCCGGTCGCGGGCTCGCCCTCGTGCGGTTCGCCGGGCTCGTCCTCGTGGACTACAACGTCGCGACCAACCACGGCCAGACCGGGTCGGACACTCTGATTGCTTCCCTCGCCGTGCTCGCCAGCACCGCCTGGCTCGTGTGGGCGGCCAGCCGCGGGCGCGACACGCGGCTGCGGACGGCGGCGCTCGCGCTGATGGCCGTCGCCGGCGGCCTGCTCGCGGCGCTTCAGCACGGCAGTGCCGCGCTTGCGTTTCCCGGCATCGCCGTGGCGCAGGTTGCCACCGACGCCCTGACTCTCGAGGCGTGCGCCGTTGGCGCGCTCGCGGTCGTCGCGGTCGAGGCGGGGGTGGTGTGGGCGAACCTAGACACCGCGGCCGCGCTCGGCTACCTGGCGGTCCTCGTCGGCGGCGCCCTGCTCGGGCTGACCCGCCGCCAGTACGTCGCGCAGGGGCGGGCGGCCCAGGCGCTCGTCGTGCAGACCAGGGAAACCGAAGCGGCGAGCCATCGAGCCGCGGCGCTCGACGAGCGCACGCGGATCGCACGTGAGATCCACGACGTGCTCGCGCACGCGCTCGGCGGTCTGAGCGTTCAGCTCGAGGCAGCCGAGCTCCTGCTCAGCGAGCGCGCCGACATCGATGGAGCGCTCGAGCGCATCCGCGGCTGCCGGCGGACCGCGCGCGAAGGCCTCGAGGAGGCGCGCCGGGCCGTCGCCGCGCTGCGCACCGACGCGCCCCCACTCGCCGACAGCCTCGCCGGCCTCCTCGAATCCCATCGCGACCAGGGCAACAGCGGCGACCTCGTTGTCGAGGGCGCGCCACGCGAGCTCGCGCCGGAGACGTCGCTCGCGCTGATGCGCACCGTGCAGGAGGCCCTGACCAACGCGCGCCGCCACGCACCGGGCGCGGCCGTGCGGGTGCTCCTGCGCTACGAGACGGCAAGCACCAGCGTGACCGTCAGCAACGAAGCCCCGGCCGCCACGGCGCCGGCGCTCGTGCCCCAGCCGGCGGGCGGCTACGGCCTCGCTGGCATGCGCGAGCGTCTCGAGCTCGCGGGCGGCCGGCTCGCCGCCGGCCCCGGACCGGACGGCTGGACGGTCAGCGCAGAGGTTCCCGCGTGAGCGCGGCGCTTCGCGTGCTGGTCGTCGATGACCAACAGATCGTGCGCGACGGGCTCGCGACGATCCTCGACCTGCTGGGCGACGTGAACGTCGTCGGCACGGCAGCTGACGGCGCGCAGGCGCTCGAGCTGGTCGCGCTTCGGCGGCCCGACGTCGTGCTGATGGACCTGCACATGCCGGTGCTTGACGGCGTCGCGGCAACGCGGCGGATCGTCGCGGAGCATCCTGGCACCGCGGTGCTGATCCTCACGACCTTTGCGCAGGACGACGACGCGCTAGAGGCGCTTCGCGCCGGGGCGAGAGGGGTCCTGACCAAGGACGCCGGGCGCGATGAGATCTCGCGTGCGCTGCACCAGGCGGCGGCGGGCAACATGACACTCGCCGAGCCGCTCCAGGCCCGCCTGCTCGCGGCGGCCTCACCGCCGCAGCCACCGGCGCGGGCCGAGCTCCCCGACGGCCTCACGCCACGAGAGGCGGAGGTGCTCGGGCTGATCGGCGCCGGGTTCACCAACCGCGAGATCGCGGAGCGCCTCGTCGTCTCTGAAGCGACTGTGAAGACGCACATCAATCACGTGTTCGCGAAGATCGATGCGCGCGACCGCGCGGCGGCGATCAACTACGCCGCGCTGCACGGGGTGCGGCCATGAACCGCTGGGCCGGCCCGCGGCGGTCCGCCTCACCCCGCCCTCGTCGGCGGCGTCTAGCATCGTTGCGCGCCATGAGGTCGCGACGGGGATGCCGTCTCGCGGTCGCGGCGGCCGCCGCCGCGGCGGCGCTCGGTGCCCCGGCCGCCCTCGCCGCAAGCTACCTAGCCAAACACGACTCCGGATCGATCGCGATCCCGGCGGGACAGACCCGCACGCTCACCGTCCCCTACCCCGACGCGCTCAAGTACGCGGGCGCGCTCTACTCCGCCCGCGTCGTGGTGCTCGCGCCCGCGACCGGCGCGAAGGGCGCCAAGCCGACGCTTGGGAAGGTCAGGATCCTCGAGGCCCACTCCGTGCTCGGCGGGTCGGAATATCAGGCCCGCGCTCGCAACGGCAACCGGGCCGAGACGGCGGCGGTGCGCCTGCGTGTCATCACCACGACGATGGAACCACAGCCCGACCGCGCACGTCTCGCTCGCGCCAGGACCGACGAAGCTTCCGGCACCCGAGCGCCCACGGCGCGCCGCTGACCCGCCCCAGCCGCGCGACCCTCGCCCGCTGACAAAGCTGCCGGCGCCGGAGCGCCACGACGCGGCGCCCACCCGGCCGGTGGTGCGATCTTCGCCCGGCTCAGCCGCGCAGCTGCCCGGAGCTCAGCCGGCCGAGCAGGTGCTCGGCGCGCCCGGTGCGAAGCGCCCGAAAACCTCGGCCAGCGTCGTGATCTCGCGCTCGTCGAGGCGGTCGAAGAAACGCTCGCGGACGGCCGCGAGATGGGTGGACTGGGCGGCCTGCGCGAGCGCGAGCCCGGCGGGCGTCAGCTGTGCGTTGATCGCGCGCGCGTCGGCCGGGCAGTTCTGGCGCTCGATCAGCCCGCGCGCCTCGAGTGCGTCGACGATGCGAGAGACGCGGCTGAGGCTGAGCCCGGCCTCGCCTGCCAGCAGGGACAGTCGCAGGCGGTGCTCGGGCACGCTCGCCAGTCGGGCGAGCAGCTCAAGACCGCTCAGCGTGAGCCCGTGGGCGGCCTCCAGCTCGGCGTCGAGCTCGCGGGTCAAGCGCCGGTGCGTCGCGAGCAGCCCGATCCACGCCGCCGCATACTCGTGGCTCCACTCGGGGAAGCCGTCGTTGCGAAGGACGATCGGGGAAACGGCGGATTTAGAGGAGGTGGCCATTCGTTTGCTCTAGCAAGCATACCGCACCCGCGGCCGGCCGGGGGAGGTTCGAAGCGGTGAGGATACGCCCGCGTGCGGCGCCCCCGCGCCGGTCCGGGTGGCCCGTCGAGCGCCCGGCGCGGCCGCCGCGCGGCGGCTTGTGACGAGACGCCGCCACGCGCGTAGTTCTGCTGTGAGGATGATCTACCGATGACGGTCATCGCCGCGGTGCCGACCAGCGGTCCGGGGGCCAGCGAGCAGTTCGAGCAGCTCTACCGCTCGAGCGCGGCTGACGTCTACGCCTACGTGGCGTCGCTGCTGCGCGATCGCACCGCCGCCGAGGACGTCACGGCGCTCGCCTTCGAGCGCGCGTTTCGGCGCCGGGCGCTGTTCGACGTCCGCCGCGGCACGCCGCGCTCGTGGCTGTTTGCGATCGCGCGCAACGCCGCGCTGGACGAGCTGCGCCGGCGCCGGCGCTCCGGCGCGCTGCTGCACGACGTCGCCGACACGTCGAGCGAGTTCGAGGATCTGGACCCCGATCTCGCCGATCGTCGCCTGCTCGTGCGCGAAGGGCTGGCGGAGCTCGCCGCGGGCGACCGCGAGGTCATCCTGCTCAAGTTCGTCGGGCGGCTCTCGAACGCCGAGCTCGCCCGCGTCCTGCGTTGCAGCGAGTCAAACGCCGGAACCCGGCTGCACCGCGCGATCGTACGACTACGGGAGGTGTGTGGTGTCACGCAATGAACTGAGCGCGGCCGAGCGCGAGGAGCTCGACGCACTGGACCGCATCATCGCCCGCGAGCCGGTGAGCGAGCGCCACCTCGAGCTCGCCGCGCTGGTCGATTCGGTTCGTGCCGGGGCGCAGCGCATGGATCCCGCGTTCGCTGCGCGCCTGGATGCAGAGGTCGCGGAGCGCGCCGAGCGCCGCCGGCACCGCTCTCTCACGCCGCGCCTCGCGCGGCCCGGCCTGCGCCGCATCGCGCTCGCAAGCGGCGGCCTGGTGGCCGCGGCGGTGGCGTTCACGATCGTGATCTCAAGCGGCGTGCTGAACGGCAGCCACACGCCGACCAGTGAGAACTCGCCTTCCGGCACACCGCTGATCGTCCCCCGCACGCCGTCGGCAACCGCCGCCCCCGCCACGAGCAAGCGCAGCCCGACGATCGCCGCCCCCACGGCGGGCGCCGGCGCGGGCGCCTCGAACTTCGCCGCCTCGCCGGCTCTCCACGGTGCCGCGCGCCTCGTCCACAAGGACTCGACGCTGACGCTCGCGACCTCGCCCGCGACGATGCAGGGTGTCGCCAACCGGATCGTCGCCGCGACCGAGCGAACCGGCGGCGTCGTGGCGAGCTCGAACGTCGCGATCGCCGGAGCGGCGAGCCACGCGAGCTTCACGCTGGCGGTACCCAGCGGGCACCTCGACCACCTGATCGCCACGCTCTCCGCGCTCGCGAGCGTGCGCGCGCTGAACCAGAGCACCAACGACATCACCGACAGCTACAACCAGGAGCAGGCGCGACTGGCCGACAACGCCGCGACGCGCTCCGCGCTGCTTGCCCAGCTCGCCACGGCCGCGACGGCGGCGCAGCAGGCCACGATCCAAAAGCAGCTGAACCGTCTCGAGGCGCGAATCGCGGCCGAGCATCGCGAGATCGCCCGCCTGGAGAACCAGGGGCACACGGCGACGCTGGCGGTCGCGGTCGTGGCCGGCGCGAGCGCCGCCAAGCACGCGGCCTCCGCCGGCCCGTTCACGACCGCCTTCAACCGCGGGCTGCACGCGCTCGAGGCGATCCTCGCGATCGCGCTGGTCGCGCTCGCAATCGTGTTGCCGTTCGCGCTGAGCGCCCTCGCGCTGTGGTGGGGAGTGACGAGCGTTCGCCAGCGCGCCCGCGAGCGCGCGATGCGGACCGCCTGACCGGGGTAGGCCCGCACCGCGCCGCGCCCGACGCCGCTCGCGCGGGGCCGCGACCCGGCGTTAGGCTGCGGGCATGCCGATGCCCGTCGAGCTGCGACCCGGCCTGTGGCGCTGGAGCGCCCCACACCCGCAGTGGCATGCGAGCGAGGATGACGGCACCCCCACCGCCTGGCCGCGCGAGGTCGGCTGCGTGCTCTACACGACGCCGTCAAGCGCCGTCTTCGTCGACCCGCTGGTCCCGGCGCAGGACGCCGCAGCGTTCTGGCGCTGGGCCGACGAGCGCTGCGCCGGCCGCGAGGTCAGCGTCCTCGAGACGATCGCCTACCACCGGCGCAGCCGCGACGAGGTGATCGCCCACTACGCCGCGCGCACCGACGTCCCCGCTGCGGTGAGCGCACACCCGCTCCCAGCCGTTCGCGAGACGGTCTATTGGATCCCCGAGCACCGCGCGCTCGTGCCCGGCGACAGCCTGATCGCCGCCCCCGGCGGCGATCTGGCGCTCTGCCCGCAGTCGTGGCTCGACGAGCTGGGCCCTCCGGGCACAGCGCCGCCGACGCAAGCCGATCTGCGCGCGGCGCTGCTGCCGCTGTGTGAGCTCCACGCGCAACTGGTCCTCGTCTCGCACGGCGAGCCGGCCTTGGACGGCGCCGGCGCTGCTCTCGCCCGCGCCCTGGCGCTCCCCGCTACGTGATCGACTGGGCGCTCGAGAGCGACCTCGCCCGCACGCTGCGCGCGGCGCAGCAGACGCGAGCGCGGATCGCGCGCTTCGTGCGCGCCACGCCGCTGCTCGAGCTCGAACCGGCGACGGCGGGCGAGCGCGCGGACGCCGGACCCCGCCGCCTGGTCAAGCTCGAGAGCCTCCAGCACACCGGCTCGTTCAAGATCCGCGGCGCCGCGGCGGCGCTGACCGCCGGGGCGCTGCCGCGGGAGGTCGTCGCGGCCTCGACCGGCAACCACGGGCTCGCCGTGGCCGCGCTGGCGCAGACGCTTCGGCTGCGCTGCCGCGTCTTTGTCCCGGCCAGCGCCGCCTCGGCGAAGCTCACGCGGCTGCGCGCCGCAGGCGTCGAGCTTGTGGAGGTTGACGGTGACCCGCTGCAGGCTGAGCTGGCGGCCCGCGAGGCGGCCGAGCAGACCCCCGGCGCGCTGCTGATCGCCCCCTACAACGACCCGCACGTGATCCTCGGGCAGGCCACGCTCGGCCTCGAACTGCTCGACGAGGTCCCCGGAGCGGCGCCGGATGCGCTGTTTGTGGCCGTCGGCGGCGGCGGCCTGATCGGCGGCATCGCGCTCGCCGTCCGCGAGCGCTGGCCGCACTGCCGGATCGTCGGCTGCCTGCCGGCGGCGTCGCCGGCGCTGGCGGACGCGGTCGCGGCCGGGCGCGTCGTGCGCTCCCAGGTTCGCCCGACCCTCGCCGACGCGACGGCGGGCAACATCGAGGAGGGCTCGGTCACGGTCGCGATCGCCGCCGCCCTCGTGACGAGCTTTGAGCTGATCAGCGAGACGGAGATCGCGGCGGCGATGCGCGTCGCGTTGCTCGAGCACCATCTCGCGATCGAGGGCGCGGCCGCGCTGGCGCTCGCGGGCTCGCTTCGCGACCACGGCGGCGAGCGCCACCTGATCGTGGCGAGCGGCGGCAACGCCGGTCGCGAAGTGCTGCGCGAAATCCTCTAGCGCGAGCCGAAACGCGCCCAGAATGCGGATCGCGCGTGCGTCGGTGGGCGCGATGCTCGATGATCTGTGGGATGGACGGGGTCAAGGTTGCGGTGGGCGTGCGGCGAAGCTGGGCCGGACGCGTCTGGGGGCGCGTCGGGCGGCGCGCCGATGGCCGCGCGCCGCTGTGGATCGAGCTCGCGATCGTCGCCTGGCTGTTCTGGCTCTACGACGTGATCAACGACTTCGCGCCGATCCGCCACGCGCTCGCGTTCGCCAACGCGCGCGGCGTTCTGCACTTCGAGCGCTCGCTCGGAGTGAGCCCCGAGCTCGCGATCAACCACTGGCTGGCGGCGCACGCGACGATCGCGCTGATCGCCTCCTACGACTACTTCTTCGCGCACGCGGTGGTCACCTTCGCCGTGCTCGTGCTGCTGTGGTGGCGCCTGCCGAAGCGCTACATCCGCCTGCGCACGCTGCTGGTGATCATCAACCTGATCGCCTTCGTCGTCTTCTGGCGCTACCCGCTGGCGCCGCCGCGCCTGTTCCCCGGCCTCGGCTACATCGACGTGATCGCCCGCGCGCACGCGCTGGTGTCCTGGCACAGCGGCGCGCTCGTGCACGACGCCGACCAGTTCGCCGCGATGCCGTCGCTGCACGTCGCCTGGGCGCTGTGGTCGGCGATCGGCATCTGGAACCTGACGCGGCGCGCCGTGATCAGGATGCTCGCGCTCGCCTACCCGTTGCTGACCTGCTTCGTCGTGCTCGGGACCGGCAACCACTACCTCGTTGACGTGCTCGCCGGCGCGGGGACGGTCGCCCTCGCGTTCGCCGTCCAGCTGGCGTTCGTCCGGGTGCTCGCGCGCCGGCGCCGGACCGTGCCGGCGCCGCACGAGCAACCCGTGCGCGGCGTTCCCGCACAGTCCTGATCGAGCGCGACCCCCGGCCGCGCGCAAGCCTCAGACGATGTCGGGCCCGACGAAGCGCGACGCCACGTCGGTGAGGATCTGGCGCATCGCCGCGGCCGCCGCGGTCAGGCGCGTGCCGTCGGGCGTCGCCGCAACCACGTCGCGCACCGGGCTCGCCGGTGAGAGCGCGCGGATCGCGATGTCCTCGCGCGCGCCCGCGAGCGCGAGCTTGGGGATCAGCGCGACGCCGACGCCGGCCGCGACGAGGCCCTGCACGGTCTGGTAGTCGTCGCTCTCGAACGACACGATCGGCTCAAAGCCCGCGGCGTGGCAGGAGCGCACGACGTGGCGTGCGCAGGGGCTCGACGCGGAGGTCTGGATCCAGGCCTCGGCGCGCAGGTTCTCGAGCCGCAGCGTGCGCCGGTGCGCGAGGGCGTGGTCGGCCGGCAGCGCCAGGAACATCGGATCCTCGAACAGGGCGAGGCGGCTGAGATCGGGGCCGAGCGACTGGCTGGTGCCCTCGAACTCGAACAGCAGCGCGATGTCGAACTCGCCGGCCGACAGCCGTGGCGCGATCTCCTCCGGCTCGCCCTCGGCGAGCGACAGCTCGACCTCGGGGTGCTGGGCGCGGAAGATCGCGATCGCCAGCGGCATCAGCGTCGCACCGGCGGTCGGGAAGGAAGCCATCCGCAACTGGCCGCCGCGCAGGCCGGCGATCGCGGCCATCTCGGCCTCCGCGGCGTGCAGGCGCGCGATGATCCCCTCGGCGTAGCTGAGCAGCACCTGGCCCGCCGGCGTCAGCCGCACACCGCGGGGCAGGCGCTCGAGCAGCGTCACGCCCGTCTCGGCCTCGAGCGCCGCGATCTGCTGGGAAACCGCGGACTGCGTGTAGGAGAGCGCGTCGGCGGCCGCGGAGAAGGAGCCGCGGCCGGCGACCTCGATGAGGATGCGTAGACGGTTGACGTTGAGCATTAGCCCTACTAATGGGTCATATCACAAACGTTACTTGAACTGATGGCAGGACAGTGGGATGCTGCGTCGTAGAAAAACAGTACAAGAGCCCGGTCCTGACGCAGTGCCCCGCCCGGGCAACACCCCCTTCAGTAAGGAATCACCAAATGCAAACCCATGTGATCGTCTCCTACGATGGCACCGACAACGACCATGACGCCCTGGCGCTCGGGAAGCTCTTCGGCGACGCCGGTTCGCGCGTCTCGCTCGCTTACGTCCGCCACAGCGAGGAGGCCGACGCGGCCGCCGAGCAGGCCGCACAGAACGACGCCGAGCAACTGCTCGAGCGCGGTGCGCAGTGGCTCGGTCATCCCGAGGTCGGCCGCCACGTCGTCCTCAGCGGCTCGACTGGCGACGGCCTGCGCAAGCTCGCGCAGCGCGAGAACGCCGACCTCCTCGTGTTCGGCTCCGACTGGCACACCGCTCCGGGGCACGTCCAGCCCGGCCGCTCAGCCGTGCGCCTGATGGAGGGCGGACCCGTTTCGATCGCGATCGCGGCCGCCGGCCTGCGCAACCGCACCGACGCCACCCTGCGCACGATCGCACTCGCCGGCGGCGAGGTCGATGACGCCGCCCGCACGACCGCCGAGCAGCTCGCCGCCCACGCGGGCACGAGCCTCGCGCTGCCCTCACAGGACGGCGTCGACCTGCTCGTCGTCGGCTCGCGCCCCGGCACGCCGACCGGACAGGTCAGCGTCACCGCCGCCAACGAGTACGTCGTCGAGACGACGACCTCGAACGTCCTGATCGTCGCCCGCGGCGTCGCCTTCGACGCCGAGCAGTCCGCGGCCCCCCGCGAGCAGGCAGTCCAGCACGCGCAGCAGTAGGCGCCGCGGCCCAGGGCCGCGCATTCGCTTCAGGCAGCAGCACAACGAGCCGGCGCTCCATCCACGGGGCGCCGGCTCGTTGGCATAATCGGGCGGTGCACTCGCAGCGTCGCCACCACCCAGGCGTCCCGGCCGCGCCGCGCAGCCTCGGGCGGGGTGGCAGGTGAGCGCCCGCACGCCGCTTGACCCCCAGGCGCGGGAGTTCTACGAACGCGCGCAGGCGCTGGGCGCGCCCCCCGTCCACGAGCAGACCCCAGAGCAGGCGCGGGCCGGGGCGAGCGCCGGCGCAGCCGCCAACGGCCCGGGCCCGGACGTCGCGCAGGTGCGCGAGCTGACGATCCCCGCCGCCGGCGCGCGGCTTGGCGCACGCGAGTACCAGCCGCACGGCGCCCGCGGCACGATCGTCTGGTGCCACGGCGGCGGCTGGGTGCTCGACGGGCTCGACCAGGGCGACGCGATGTGCCGCCTGCTCGCCAACGAGTCCGGCGCGAGCGTTCTCGCCGTCGACTACCGCCCGGCGCCCGAGCATCGCTTCCCGGTCGCCCTCGACGACTGCTTCGACGCGCTGCAATGGGCAGCCGCGCTCGAGGACGCGGGGCCGCTCGTGATCGGCGGCGACAGCGCCGGCGGCAACCTCGCGGCGGTCTGCGCGATCCGCGCGCGCGACGCCGGCGGCCCGGAGCTGGCCGCACAGCTGCTGGTCTACCCGATCACCGACAGCGACCTGACCACCCCCTCCTACCGCGAGCACGGCAACCCCGAGCTGCCGCTGCTCGGCACGCGCGCGATGGCTTACTTCTTCGACTGCTACGCCCGCGACGCCGCCGACCTCGTGAACCCCGAGCTCGCACCGCTGCGCACACCCGACCTGACGAACCTCGCGCCGGCGATCGTGATCGTCGCCGAGTACGACCCGCTGCGCGACGACTCGCTCTTCTACGCGCAGCGCCTGCGCGAGGCCGGCAACCGGCTCTCGGTTCACCATTACGATGACCAGCCGCACGGCTTCTTCACGCGCGGCAACACGATCGCGCAAGGAAACGTCGCGGTCACCCGCGCCGCCGCCGAGCTCCGCGAGCTGATCGCCGCACGTCTGTAGCGTTCGCAGCTCCCCCGCCGGCGAACACAGAGGAGCAACGCATGCAGACCTGGGACGCGATCCGCGCGCGACGCAACGTGCGCACCTACACCGATGAGCCGATCGAGCCCGCCCAGCTCGATCAGATCCTGGAGGCCGGGCGCCGGACGCCGTCGGCGCGCAACTGGCAGCCCTGGGATTTCGTCGTGGTCACCGAGCGCGAGGCGCTGCAGGAGCTCTCGAAGGTGTGGATGGGCGCCGGCCACATCGCCGGCTCGGCGGCGACGATCGCGCTGATCGCACCCGTGGCCGAGAGTGAGCGCGACAAGTCGATCGCGCAGTACGACCTGGGCCAGGCGACGATGTCGATCATGATCGAGGCCGCCGACCTCGGTATCGGCTCGGGCCACTCCGCGGTCGGCGACCAGGACCTCGCGCGGCAGCTGCTCGGATTTCCCCCCGACCGCTTCTGCGCCTATCTGATCGCCCTCGGCCACCCCGCCGAGCGCCCGCTCGCACCGCTGACGAAGATCAACCGCAAGCCGTTCGACGAGGTCGTCCACCGCGGGCATTGGTAAGACGCGCGTAGGGATTGCACGCCAGCTCGCGCCTTATAAAGGCGCATCCGCCACAAAACTGATACGCTCGGCGTACCAAATGTCGACGCCGCCCCCGATCGCCCCCGACGAGCAGCTGCACCGCTACGCCGTCACCCTGCGCCGCGGCGCAACCAGTCTCGTGCGGCGGCTGCGCGCCGAGCGCCCGGCGAGCGCGCTGCCGATCTCGCAGCTGAATGTGCTCGGGCACCTCTACGAGCGCGGCGGGCCTCTCACTCCGGGCGAGCTGGCGGCCGCCGAGCAGATCGCGCCCCAGTCGCTGACCAGGGTGCTGGCCGAAATGGAGCGAGCCGGCCTCGTCAGCCGCGAGCGCGACGACGACGATGCCCGCCGCTCTCGCATCGCGCTGACCGAGCTCGGCAGCGAGACGCTCGTCGCCGACGCGCGCCGGCGCGACGCCTGGCTGGCCGGGGCGCTCGCGCTCGAGTGCAGCAGAGCTGAGCGCGGCGTGGTGGCGATCGCCGGCGGCCTGATGGAGCGCCTCGCCTGGGCCGGCGCCGCCGGGCACGACGGCGAGCGCGGCAGCGCGACACCGATCCTGCCAAGCCACGACATCGCCCTGACAACCGCCTTCTTCGCCGCGCTCGGCTTCACGCTCTCCCCCGGCAGCGACGAGGGCTACGCGATGCTCGAGCGCGGCGCGATCTCGCTGCATTTCAGCGGCCAGCCGGGCGTCGACCCGTTCTCGGGCGCCGGCTCGGCCTACCTGCACGTCGGCGATTCGGGCGCCCTGTACCGCGAGTTCGCGGCCGCCGGCGCGGTCGCGCCATGGCAGGAGGGCGTCACCGAGGCACTGCTTCGCGAGCGCTGGGCCGCCGAGCGAAACGTCGCCCGGCTCGGCCCCCCGCCCGAGAACAAGCCGTGGCGGATGCGCGAGTTCGCGCTGTTTGACCCGAGCAACAACCTGCTGCGGATCGGCTCGCCGGTGGCGCCCGGCGCCCGCGGCGGCGCGCGGTAGTCTGCGCTGACCGTGCAGGAGCTCTCCCCCGGCCTGTGGCACTGGCGGGCCCACCACCCGAGCATCGACAAGGACGTCTCGTCCTACTACCTCGAGGCCGAGCGCGTCGCGATCGACGTTCTGGTCCCGCCCGAGGGGCTCGCATGGTTCGAGACCCACGGGCCCCCGGAGCACGCGCTGCTCAGCAACCGCCACCACAGCCGCGACGCCTGGCTGCTGCACGAGACCTTCGCCACGAGGGTGCACTGCATCCGCAACGGGCTGGCGGCGCTCGCGGGCCGCGGCCCGGTCGAGCCCTTCGACTTCGGTGACGAGCTGCCCGGCGGCGTCTTCGCGCACGAGGTCGGCGCGATCTGCCCCGACGAGACGGCGCTGCACATCCCCGCCCACACCGCGCTCGCCTGCGCCGACGGCGTCGTCAACTGGGACGGCCCGGCGCTCGCCTTCGTGCCCGACTTTCTGATGGACGACCCCGAGCAGACCAAGGCGGGCCTGCGCGCCGCATACCGCCGCCTGCTCGAGCTGGACTTCGACACGCTGCTGCTCGCCCACGGGATGCCGATCGTCGGCGGGGGCAAGGCGGCGCTGGCGGACTTCGCGCAGGCGTGATCGCTGTTCGAGTCGGCGCATGCCTGTGCCCCGAACGGGGTGCGCCGACTCGCGGGAGGGTGCATGCACCCTCCCGCCAGCTGGTGCATGCACCAGCTGGAAAGGCCCCTAGAACGCCGCGCCGTAGCGTTCGGCGTAGGTGAAGTCCGAGACCGGGCGCCGGCGCAGCGCCGCCGGCCAGGGGTCGGCGCGGTGGCCGGCCGCGATGTAGGCGGCGATCGCCACATCGGCGGGGATCGCGAGCAGCCGCTTGACCGCGGGCTCCGCCGGGATCAGCAGCGTCGTCATCGTCGCGCCGAGCCCCTCCGCGCGCAGGCCCAGCAGGAGGTTCTGCACGAACGGGTAGATCGAGGCGCCGCCGACGATGCTCGGGCGGTCGAGCTCCCCGTCGGTGATCAGCAGATCGGCGATCCGCACGCAGACGAGAAGGTGCAGCGGCACCTCGTGCAGGCGGTCGGCGAAGTCGTCGGAGCGGCGCAGCGCCCGCACCTGGGTCGCGTCGTGCTCACCCGGGTTTGCCAGCACCGCTGCCGCGCCGCTGTGTTCGAAGTAGGCGCGCCAGTGCGGCTGGTAGAGGTCGCGCAGCGCCCGGCGCGTCTGCGGCTCCTGGACCGCGATCACGCGCCAGCCCTGGCGGTTGCCGCCGCTCGGGGCAAAGCGCGCGGCGTCGAGCACCCGCTCGAGCACCTCGTGATCGACGGGGTCCGGGCGGAAGTGACGCGTCGCGGGCGCCCCGCGCATCGCTTCGTAGAGGTCCACGGGCTCGACGATAGCGCGCCGGC
>Ga0182016_10004299_pt1 | contig 15855 bp, 12 predicted proteins | sample 712S2MmetaG_FD_120491 | JGI IMG/M metagenome (GOLD analysis project Ga0182016, IMG submission 120491) | Permafrost microbial communities from Stordalen Mire, Sweden - 712S2M metaG | ecosystem: Environmental > Terrestrial > Soil > Wetlands > Permafrost | place: Sweden: Stordalen | collected...
CGTGAGGGCGCGCAGGAAACCATACGCGCCAGCCGCCGAGCCGGTCAGGCCGCCAGGGTTTTCGGAGGAAGGATTGGGAGACCCTTTGCCGCCGTTTTGGGCGGGCGGTCCGTTGTCGCCATTTTGGCCGGGCGCTTTCTCCTGCTCTTTGCCGGAGTCGGGTTGGCCGCCGCTCTCGTTCTTGGAATTCCCCTGATCCCGGCCGGCGCGGCCCTGGCCCTGGCCGTGAGGATTGCCGCGGGTGGCGTACTGGCTGGCGCGGCGCAATTGGCCATCCACCTTGATCCGCACTTCGCTCCAGGCGGCCTGCGCGCCCGGCCGCGGCAGGAAAAGCGCGGCCACCAAAACCGCCACCGCCACCCCGCCGCCAAATTTTATCCAACCCAACGCAATGACGCCCGGCATCTTTAAGTATCGCTGGCGCAAATAGCGGCGGAGCCCGAGAAAGCTGGTGGTCATGAGCAAGCCCAGCGCGGCCGCCAAGTAAAGAAAAAGAAGCTCCATCCCCAGCCGGCGCGAGCCGGTCTCCCCCGCGGGCAGCAGCATTTGTCCCAAGCCAAAAAGGGGCAACGCGGCCAGGGAAAACCACACCACCGACCGTCCGGGCGCGCTGGTGGCCTTGCGGCGTTTTGGTTTGATGAGCGGCTTCATTTTGCTGGTCTCGGCCGCGGGAGGAGCAGGAGCTGCAGGCGGGGCGCTTTGCAACAAACCCTGCCCGCAAGAGTCTTCGTCCTCGTCAATTAAGGTGCAGTCCCAGACCAGCTTGTGGGCGCAAAACCAGATCACTCCCAGGAGAAAAATCCCCAGCAAATAGGCGGGATGCGTGCGCACCAGATAAAGCCAGACCGCCAGCGCCAACGCCATGCCGAAGAGAGCGGCGCGTTCCGGCGATTCCTCGATGGCGATCCGCGAGACCAGCACAATGGCCAGGATAAACCAGAACATGACAAATCGCACGCCCGCCGCGTCCTGGCCGCGGTAAAAAATCTCAATCAAGAAGAAACAGAGAGCCCCGACCAAGGCCATGATCAGCGCCGGGCTGAGGGCCATGACCATATAATCCACCACTGTTTTTTGCGGTTTGCCGGCCATGTTACCTCACGAGGGCCTCCGTGCAGAGGTTGGCGACGGCTTCTTCACTATTGACCGCGCGGCAGTCGATGCCTTGCGCGAGCAGCATCTCCGCCCAATCGGGCGGTTTGGCCCATTCCGGGACGGGCTCCAAATCAAAGGAGACGACCAGGGCAGTGACGAGTAATCCACGCAGCACCAGGTTCCCCAGCGCGGCGGCAATTTGCGGGGTGACGATCCCCAGCACCGCCACGACCGTCGTATCGCGCGGAATGCGGGACTCACATTCTGCCAGGAAAGCCGCGAACTCCAATCCATCGGAATGTTCCAGCCGCGCCAAGGTGCCGAGAATCCGGCTGAATTGGTTTTCCCCGTTGCCGGCTTCGATCACGAGCGGGCGAAGCCGAGTGTTGGTTTCCTGAACGGTCGCGCGCCGCTGGGCGTCCCGACGGGTCAGGAATTCCGCCTTCCAACCTTCTTCCCGGATGCGGTCGGCCGCGTCGCGCCCATTGCTGGCAAAAGCCAATTGCCGGCCCATGAGAAAAACCGCGTTGGCCAGGGAAGCAACGGTCACGACCGCCAATTCCGCCGACCCCACGGCGGCCGGTCCGGGGAAACTATTTGCGTGAAAATCGAGCAAAAGCGTGGCCCCGGCCACGCGCGAACTTTCATAGACCCGGCTTTGCAATTGGCCCACTCGCGCGGTCGCGCGCCAATGAATGCGGTTGAGCGAGTCGCCTTGCTGAAAGGGCCGGATGCCCGCCATGCGCGTCGGGTCTTCAAAGAGGCGATGGGCCAGGCGAATTTCCCCAATGGGCCGGCGCGAGCGGAGGTTGTAACCCGCCAGCGGCACGACTTTCGGCAGGACCAGCGCGAAATCCGGCTCCGTCAAGATGCGATACCGCCGATGCAAGCCAAAGACATCGCCGGTTTCCGCCAAGAAGGGACCCAGTTGGTAATAGCCGCGGCGAAGAAACTGAACGCGGTAGCTCAGGACCTTGATTTCGCCGGCGCCCAGACGCACGAGCGCGAGGCGCCCGCTCTGGGCTTTGATGCTGGGGGAGGACCCCGCCAAAGCCTGCATGGGGAGAGCGTCTTCCAGCAGCAGCCACGGAATATTCCAGGCGCCGTTGTTTTGCACCGCGACCTTAACCTCGACCATGCCGCCGATTTCGAAGACGTCCTCACTCCGAAAGCGCCGGGCCTCGAGGCGCGAGGTCCAGACCCGGGTGAAGAAACGGCTGAACAAGAGCACCCCCAGGAGCACGTACATGGCGTAAATCAGCAGGCTGAGATGAAAGGCCAGCCCAACAGCCAGCAAGGCCAGCGTGCCAAAGATCCATTTCATCGCCGCGGCGCGGTCGCCGGCACGGTCGGCACCGGGACAGCGTTCAGAATTTCCGCCAGGACTCCCGCCACGTTCTTTTTGCGCAGGCGGCTTTCCGGACGGAGAATCAGCCGGTGCCCGAGGACATGGGGAATCATTTGTTTGACGTCGTCCGGCAGAATAAAATCAAAGCCGTGGACGGCGGCGAAGGCCTGAGCGCAACGCAACAGCGCCATGGAGGCGCGCGGACTGGCGCCCAGGGCCAAATCCGGATGCTCGCGTGTCGCCTGGGCCAGTTGCACAATGTAGCGCGCCACTTTTTCATCCACATGCACCGCTCGCACCGCCTGTTGGCCGGCCAACACTTCCTGGGCCGAGGCGACCACCCCAAGGTCTTCAATGGGATGCCGGAGCTGGTGCTGTTGCAGCATCGCGATCTCCGCTTCAGCCTGCGGGTAACCCAGGCGCAGACGGACGAGGAAGCGGTCCAATTGCGCTTCGGGCAGAGGAAAAGTGCCTTCGTGATCGATCGGGTTTTGGGTGGCGATGAGAAAAAACGGCGGGCTCAAATCATAGTTGACACCATCCGCGGTGATTTTTCGCTCCGCCATGGCTTCCAGGAGAGCGGATTGGGCGCGCGGCGTGGCGCGGTTGATTTCATCGGCCAGGACAATTTGGGCGAAGAGCGGGCCGGGCCGGAACTCAAACTCCGTCGATTTGGGGTTGAAGATGGAGCTGCCGGTGATGTCGTTGGGCAGGAGGTCCGGGGTGCATTGCAGACGCTTGAAAGAGCAATCGAGGCTGCGGGCCAAGGCGCGGGCCAGCATGGTTTTAGCCACCCCTGGAACGTCTTCCAGCAAAACGTGCCCCTCGGCCAATAAAGCCACCAACACCCAAATGATCTCCTCCCGTTTGCCAACGATGACACGCTCGATGTTTTCCAGCAACCGGCTGGCAAAGGGGCCGACCGGCGACGAACCCGCCTCCCGCACCGAAGGGTCGCGCTGCGGAGGAATCCGAATTTCAGCGGAAGCGGCTGCGGCCGGCAAGCGTGTCTTGGCGCCGCAATTGGGGCAGATCACTTGCCGCCCGGCCATATCTTCGGAGAATTCCAAGTGCTGGCCGCAGGAGAGGCAGGTGCTTCGGGACATAGGCTCCTAAAAGCTAAAGATACGAGCAGATATACTCACAAATGCCGGAGGCGACGTTAATATCAAAGCCCGACTTGGCCGGAACCTCAAACGCGCTGCCGCCCGCATAAGTCTGGAGGGCGTTTTGCCCATCCAGTTTGATCGCGCATTGGCCGGCCACGATTTCCATTCTCTCGGCCTGGTCCGTGCCAAAATGGTACTGGCCAGGGTAGATCAGGCCGATGGTTTTTTTGGAGCCATCCGGAAAGAGCAAAGAATGACTGACGACACGCCCGTCAAAATAAATGTTGGCTTTGGTTACGGCGGTGACATTGGGAAATTCGCGCGGAATCATGCGCGCAGTTTAGCGAAAGGCCGCGAGATGGGAAGTCCTTACTTGCTGAGGAGACTACAGGATTGAATACAGTTTGTTGCCGCGGCTTTGTTGACAAATCGAACGAGGCGGCTTAGTGGTTTTCAAATTACCTGAGCTTCCGCACAACATGAACCCAGAGAAACTAAAACAAAGGGGCGACAATCAGACAATCAGCCGTCGGTGCGGGCGGGCCTTTGCCTGGACGTCGGCCGTTGGCGCGTTGGTCGCGTTGGCAATGGGTTTTCCGCTTCCCGCGCGGGCGGCCGAGGTTTCCGGCCTCGCCCCGGACCGCCCCAACATTCTGTTCATTCTCTGCGATGATCTTGGGATCAGCGACCTGCATTGTTACGGCCGCCAAGACCATCATACCCCAAACCTCGATCGTCTGGCGCAACAGGGCATTCGTTTTACGTCGGCCTACTGCGCCCAGCCCATCTGCTCGGCCTCGCGGGCGGCGATTCTCACCGGCAAGGCGCCCGCGCGTTTGCATCTGACGACCTACCTGCCGGGACGGCCGGACTACTCCTCGCAAAAAGTGCTGCAAGCGGAAATAGAGATGCAGGTGCCGCTTTCGGAAAAAATGTTGCCGCAATATTTTAAAGACGCCGGCTACACCTGCGGCGCATTCGGGAAATGGCACGTGGGCGAAGCAGGGTTCGGCCCGGTCGAGCATGGCTTTGACAGCTATCATTCCGGCCAGGCCAACACCACGCCTTCAGCCACCGAGGGGGGCAAAGGGGAGTACGATCTGACCGCCGCGGCGGAGAGCTTCATGGAGATGAATCGCGACCGCCCTTTTCTGGTCTATTTGGCGCACAACTCGCCGCATATTCCGTACAAGGCGCAGCCACGCCGGATTGCAGCCAACGCGACGGCCTTTGAACCGGTGTACGCGGGGGTGATTGAAACCCTGGATGACACCGTGGGCCGCTTGCTGGCCAAATTGGAGTCGTTGAAATTAGCCGACCGGACCATCGTCATTTTCACCTCGGACAACGGCGGGTTGCACGTGCCGGAAGGGCCGCATCCCAAAGTCACCTATAACGACCCGTATCGCGCCGGCAAGGGATTTGTCTATGAAGGCGGGATGCGCGTGCCGCTGATCGTCCGTTGGCCGGGGCATGTGCCCGTCGGCGAAGTGCTGGACGATCCGGTCATCAATACGGACTGGGTTCCGACGCTGCTGGAAATGGCCGGCCGGCCGGTCCCGCCGGGGCTGGATGGAGAAAGTTTGGCGCTATTGTTGACAGGACGCGGCCCGGCGCCCCAGCGCCGCCTTTTCTGGCACTTTCCGCATTACACCAACCAAGGCAGCCGCCCTTGTGGGGCGATGCGCGAGGGCCACTGGATGCTGGTGGAATACTACGACGAAGAGAGGGTGGAACTTTACAACTTGAGCGCGGACCCCGGCGAGAGCCGCGACCTGGCCGCGCAAGAGCCGGCGCGCGCAGCCGCCATGCGCGCGGCCCTAGCCACCTGGCGCAAGAGCGTCAACGCCCAGGAGAACGCGCCCAACCCTGATTTCGACCCGGCCAAATTCCGCGAACTTTATCTGGACGTGGATGCGAGCCGCTTTGACCCGCCCAAAGCCTCGGCAGCCGATTGGGAAAAGATGTGGCAATGGCGCAAGCGGATGGATTCAGCCAAACCAGTCGCAAAGAAAAAGGACAAGGAGCCGAAAACGGTGGGAAACGCTCCAAGACCCTAAGCTAATGCTCCACAATAAAATGAAAAGCGGATCAGACGACCCGTCAGGACCGAAGACTGAGTTAACTTATTCCCGGCTGCGTCTGAAACAAGCGAGAGAAGCGGCGGGAAAGAAACCAAAAGATCTCGGTAAATTCGTAGGAGGCTCTGCGAATTACCATGATTTGGAAAACTGTGATGGGGATCTTTACAGTTCAATTCGGCTTGGCGATCTATCGGCCCTTTGTTCCGATTTAGGAATTAAAGTACATGACCTATTCGGTGGACTTACGGGTGACAGCCCAATGATTTCGCCGGAACAACTAATGTGGAAGGTCAACGATTATTTAAGGGAGAAGGGAATGAGTATAGCGGAGTTTGAAAAGTGCATTGGATTTGAGATTGAGCCTAGCTTAAAAGACAGTGCCAAGGTGATGGATTGGAGCGTTGATTTCTTGCGTTGGTTCTGCCGCGAAATGGGACTGGACTGGCGCTTGGCACTTCCTTAATCATAACGCCGGAAAAGCCGATCCAAAGGTCCTTCCATTTTTCTGACCCCATCTTTCTGACTGCGTCTTATTTCATTGATGGAACTGGATTCATAGAAAAGGCGCCGGTCATCGTTGCGCCTTTTTTTCAGGCAGAAAAATGGGGTCAGAAAAATGATGAAAGACTGGATTGGGGCCCATAAAGCAGATCGCCTTTAATCCTTACTCGAAATTGGATGCGCCTGCACTGAGCGTTTCAAGGCTTGTCGGGGCCGTAATCCGTGATAAATTTATCCTGTGAGTGAAGGTAACCCAGCAACCGGCAAACCACTAAAAATGGTGACGTGCGGTCGCTGTCAATCCAAAACGTTTATTTCCGGGGACCTGCCGGCCTTTGCCACCGAAGATTGCAAGAAGTGCGGGCACCCTGTCATGCTCCCGGTCACTTTGCGCAATTTCGAGCTGCGCACCATTATCGCTTCCGGCGGGATGGGGACGGTTTATACGGCGCTGGACACCAAATTGCAGCGGGAAGTGGCCCTAAAAATGATGAAGCGGGAAATGGCCGCCGATCCGCAAATCCTGCAAGGCTTCTATCGCGAAGCCCGCGCCGCCGCCGCCCTTAATCACACCAACATTATCCACATTTACAGTTTTGACGAATGGGAGGGCCAGCCCTACCTAGTCATGGAATTGGCCAATCACGGCAGCCTCGATAACCTGATCGAACGGGACGGCAAGGTGGATGAATTGCGCGTGCTGGACGTGGGCATCAAAGTGGCCTCCGCCCTGGCCTCCGCCTTGAAGCACAACCTCCTCCATCGGGACATCAAGCCCGGCAATATTCTTTACAATGCCGAAGGCGAGCCAAAGTTGATTGATTTTGGCCTGGTCCGCGCCGCCGAGACGGATGACACCTGGGAGGACCAAATCTGGGGCACGGTCTATTATGTGGCCCCCGAAAAGATCGAGCGCAAAGGGGAGGATTTTCATTCCGACATGTACAGCCTGGGCGGGACCCTTTACCACGCGTTAACCGGCCATGTGCCTTTCGAGGCCCCGACCGTTGATGAAGTGGTGGCGGCCCATGTTCACACGCCGTTGACCCCGCCCAATTTGGTTGTACCCGCGGTCTCCGAAGCGACCAGCGACGCGCTGCTCAAATGCATGGCCAAACGGCCTTCGGACCGTTTCGAGACCTACGACGAAATGCAAATGGCGCTGGAAGCCGCCCGTTCGCAAATGATGGTCCAGCGATTCAGCGAGCAAAGCCATCCCCCACCCCAGCAAAAAAGCAGTTGGTGGAGGTAGGGAAACGGAGGGCGGGCCGGTCCCCAAGGGTTGCCTTCATGCCTATCGATCGATTCTAACCTGGCCACCGTCAGGCGCGACGCGAAACCTCTCGCCGTGTTTCCAAAACTGCACGTCGAAGCCGTTCATGTGAGGGAAGAATTGCGCCGGTTCGTAGCCGTCTGGAACTCTCGAATCCATTCCATACTCCACCTCTTTGATTGAAATCATTTTCGTGCTCGGCTCGCGGTCACTATGGTCGATCTCGATATAGCTGGGCAGGCGCCTGCCGGTGCGGTAGCGGTAATTCACGCTGACAACAGGATTGGTCCCATCCCCCACCTTATACGTCAGTGCCGTCGGTCGATCTCTGTCGGTGGCGACAATTCGGCCCTTGAGAATCTCACCAATTTGCGTCGTGGCGGAAAACTCCTGGTCGTTTACAAAAGCGAACGTATTTGATTGGAGCGCGGGCAAACCCAAATGACGGATTTGTTCCAAGTCCCGCAGATACCAACCGGAAAGTATTTGCGGATTGTTTTTATCCGAAGCGCCGAGGGTTGGCGCGCGTGGTGAGATCATCAGTTGATGCAGCCCTGAGTATCCTCGCCAAAAGTAATCCTTGGACATGCCAGCGAATATTTTCCCTCCCGCGTTCAACCGACTGGGCTCGGGACCAAATGCCAAGTCTTGTTTAAAGTAGCCGTTTGGCTGAATAGCCGCCAAATTTGTTTCCAGAATGGATCTCGCGGTCTCTCCGCCCGGTCGAAGGCTTCTCTCGCTTTGCCAGTGCAAATAGGTCATTTGCCTGATCCATGGTGGATTGGACAAGTATTTGGCAAAATCCGAGCTGGCGAGAGAAGGGACTGTAGTGTCTGGGTTGCGTGTTGCTTTTCCGAGGGTTACAAGCGGCACTTCATATTCTGCCGCTAAAATGTTTCGCCTCTTTTCTATGAAGGCGTCCCAGTCCCAAGTAGTCTCCTGACCGCTGCCGTTTAGAGCTGGCACATCAATTATTTCAGCCGCCGGTTGTGCGCCGGCCTCGTTGCCTAGGTGCAAACTCGATGGTCTGAAAACTTCCGCCAGCTCCTCCCCAAAATCGTTCCGTGTGTCGTTTGTAGCCAGAACCGTTCCGGTCAAATTGGGTCGCACGACCTTTGGCGTCTCCGATTGCGCCTCGGTTAGCGTGATTAGCCCCAAGCCAGCTATAGCCACAATGCCAGCGCTCGACCACCCTGGACGCCGTTTGAACGTGGCAATCATGGCGATGCGCTGGACGATTCGGCTCTTGTCCTCCAGAATGCCGACCAAGCCGGGCAAGGGAGATGGTTCGGCAAAGTTCTCCAGTAGCTTGACAATCGTCCGGCCATAATCCCGCCGTTGCGCTTCTCCCGCGACCGCCAGCGCCAGTTCATCGCAGGCCACCTCCCGATCAGCCGCCATCCGGCGAAAACCCAGCCAGAGAATGGGATTAAACCAATGGATGATTTGGAGCCAGGTCACGCCCCATTGCACGGCTATATCCCTCCGGCGCACGTGGGCCAGTTCGTGCAGAAAGATATGCCGCAGTTCCCCGGGGCCGAAACGCGAGACCAGCCCAGGTGGCAGCAGCAATTGCGGCTGAAACAGGCCATACAAGGCGGGACTCTTTACACCCTCAGTTTCGATCAAAGCGACGGCTGCCTTGACTCCCATGAGGGATTTGCAGTTTTTGAAAATCTCCAGGGTGGGCGCGTCGTTCAACGGTCGCCCTTGGCGCAGCACTTGGCGGAAGAAAATGTTTTGCGACACCGCTCTCGAAGCAAGGGCCAGCACGCCGACGGCCCAAAGCAGAGAAAGTGCCGAGGGCCAGGAGAGCCTCGTCCTGCGAACTGGCGCGCTGTCCGCCAGCGCCGAAGCTTTTGCCACCGGCGATGGGTCGATGATCATTGGAGTTCCCCGTTGACTTGACAGACTTTGCTGTCCGCCGGACTGCAGGACGGGAGGAACCGGAGTTGGCGACTCAGGCGCCCGCGAAACTGCCGCGGTTGCTTGAGTAAACCGAAGGTAGTTGAACAAACTGGCGGGGCTGGGTGGCGACACCGGCAAAGCCAGCCGCACCAACACGAGCAGCCAGAGCAAATGTCGCCAGCGCCCATCGAGGCGCTGCTTTAGGCAGGTCTTAACCAGAAGAATCAATACGGTGAGGATCGCGGCCTGCCCTGAACTGCGCAGCAGCCAGCCAAAAAACGGAAGCAACGTGGCATTCATTTTTCCTTCTCCGACAACAGTTGTTTAAGTTGATCAATCTCTTCCCGGCTCAGTTTGGTTTCTTTAATCAAATGCAGCAGAAATGAAGCGGGTTCGGCTCGGAAAACTTTTTGGATGAACGAACGGCTCTCCTGGCGAAGACAAGATTGCCTGCTCACGGCGGGAACAAACTCACGGCGTCCATCCGCCAGCACCTTGACCGCGCCTTTCTGGGCCAGACGCTCCAGAAGGGTGCGAATGGTGCGCGGCTTCCAGCCGCTTTGAGCGCCCAAAAGTTCTACAATTTCATTGGTCGCCCTGGGGGAGCGTTCCCAGAGAAGATCCATGACTTCCCACTCAGCATCAGAAATGCGGACAGTTTTCATAGTCATCAACGCTACGGACGTAGCCAACAATGCTACGTGCGTAGCCTAATGTCAAGCGGTTTTTTTATCGAGTGGAAGGCGAGCCGATCTTTAGCGGCTTTCCGGGGACCGCGACCGTCCCGGTCGCTTCTGCCGTGCGTCTCGCACGTCAGTTTCGTCGGCGGGACGCCAACGGCTGCGTTCGAGACGACCGCGCTCCCCGAAACAATAACATTTCAACCATTTGAGACCGCTTTGTCGGCAGGATCTCCCACACAGCGAAATGCGCCCGCGCAATAAAAGCCTTCCGCCTTGGCTTGGAACCTGTTAGAACGCAACTGTGGCTGCTGAATTGACTATTGGTTTTCTGGGGGCTGGAAAAATGGCCGGGGCGTTGGCCAAAGGCGTGATTTCCGCGGGGTTGGTCACGGCCGCGGAAGTGCAGGCAAGCGACCCGACGCCAACGGCGCGAGCGACGTTTGAAAAAGAAACGGGCGCAAGAACAAGCGAAACCAATGAGGGCATCGCCCGGTTTGCCCGGGTGCTGATTCTCGCGGTCAAGCCGGCCCAGGTGGAGGAAGTCCTGCAGGAAATAAAACCCGCCCTCGCTCCCGGACACTTATTGATTTCCATCGCAGCGGGCGTGCCACTGGCCAAATTAGAGAACTGGGCCGGGAAGAGCACGCGGGTCATTCGCGCCATGCCCAATACTCCGGCGCTGGTCGGAGCATCGGCCACCGCCTACGCCTTGGGCCAGGCGGCCACGGCGGACGATGCCACCCTGGCGCAGAAGATTTTTTCCGCCGTAGGCCTTGCTTTTCCAGTCAAAGAACCCTTGCTCGATGCCGTGACGGGCTTGAGCGGGAGCGGACCGGCTTATTTTTATCTCGTGATCGAAGCGTTGAGCGATGGCGGGGTGGCGGCGGGCTTGCCCCGCGACGTGGCCACGAAACTGGCCGCGCAAACCGCCTTGGGCAGCGCGAAAATGATTTTGGAAACCGGCCTGCATCCCGGCGTGCTCAAGGATATGGTCACCAGCCCTGGCGGCACGACCATCGAGGGCTTGCACGAACTGGAAAAAGGCAAGGCGCGAGGGGTTTTCATGAACGCCGTGCGCGCCGCCGCGGAGAAATCCCGCCAACTCGGCCAGAGGTAGCATGTTCCGTCCGTGCATTGATCTGCATGAGGGCAAGGTCAAACAAATTGTCGGCGGGACCTTGACGGGCGACTCGTCGGCCTTGCAAACCAATTTCGTCTCCACCCGCTCGGCGGCCTGGTATGCGGAACTGTACCGGCGCGACGATTTGACGGGAGGCCACGTCATCATGCTGGGCCCGGGCAACGAGGGGGCGGCGCGGGAAGCCTTGGCGGTCTTTCCGGGCGGCTTGCAAATCGGCGGGGGCATTCAGTTGGACAATGCGTCCGGTTGGCTGGAGGCGGGAGCGTCGCATGTCATCGTGACTTCGTGGGTTTTCCAAAACGGGCAGCTCGATTGGGCGCGCCTGAGGCAACTGGCCGAGGCGATCGGCAAGAAACGTTTGGTGCTGGACCTAAGCTGCCGCAAGCGCGACGGCATTTATTGGGTCGTGACCGATCGCTGGCAGAAATGGACCGAGTTAACCATCGAAGAACCGACACTGGCGCGTTTGGCGGAATGGTGCGATGAGTTCCTGGTGCATGCGGTGGACGTGGAAGGACTCTGCCGCGGGGTGGATTTGGAACTGGTGGAAAAGCTGCGGTAATGGTCCCCGCTGCCCGCCACTTACGCCGGGGGCGCCCGTTCCCTGGAGGACCTGGCAGCGGTGACGCGGGCCGGCGGAGGAAAAATAGATTTGACCATAGGATCGGCGCTGGACATTTTTGGCGGCCAGGGCGTTCGTTACGAGGACGCGGTGGCCTTCAATCACGGTTATCGAAAAGAAAGGAACACACAATGAGCCTGAAACGAATTTTGATCACAGGGTCGGTCTTGCTCGCGGTGGCGGGCGGTCTGCGCGCGGAGGAAAAGGCGGAGCCATCCACCAACGCGCCCGCCGGCGGCAAGAAATCGGCCGAGGCCAAAGCGGACAACGCAAAAGGCGAACCCAAGGACCAGCTTTTGGAAACGACCAACACGGTCACCATCCAGGGCGTTGAGGTAAAGTACAAAGCGACCACCGGCACCATGGTGATCAAGGATGAGGAAGGGAAACCGCGGGTTTCCTTCTTTTTCATCGCTTACACACGATTGAATGTCACCAACAGCGCCGAGCGCCCGGTTTCCTTCTCTTTCAATGGCGGGCCCGGCTCCTCGTCCGTCTGGCTGCATTTGGGTCTGCTCGGCCCCAAGCGCGTCTCGCTGCAGGACGACGGGAACCTGCCGCCGCCGCCCTTCCATTTGGTCAATAATAATGAATCGTTGCTCGACGAATCGGATTTGGTCTTCATCGACCCGGTCAGCACCGGCTTCACCCGCGCCATTCCGGTGGATGAGGCCGGGAAATATCACGGGGTCGATCAGGACTTGCAATCCGTGGGCGATTTTATCCGGCTCTACACCACGCGCTACGGGCGCTGGACTTCGCCCAAATTCCTCATTGGTGAAAGCTACGGCACAACCCGGGCGGCGGGTTTGTCCGGTTATCTGGAAGATCGCTACGGCCTCTACCTCAACGGCATCGTCCTGGTGTCATCGGTCCTGAATTTTGAAACGCTCAGTTTCAGCCCGGGCAACGACCTGGCCTACATTCTCTATTTGCCAACGGAGGCCGCCACGGCCTGGTATCACAAAAAACTTCCGCCGGACTTGCAAGCCGACCAGACCAAGGCGCTGGCGGAAGCGGAGAACTTCGCGCTGGGCGATTATACCCATGCCTTGATGCAAGGGGGCGCGTTGAGCGAGGCGGAACACGCCACTGTTGTCAAAGAATTAGCGCGTTTGACGGGGTTGTCCGAAGATTATGTGGACCGGGCCAATCTGCGGATCAGCGCCGGGCGCTTCTTCAAGGAATTGTTGCGCAAGGAACGGCTGATCATCGGCCGCTATGACAGCCGCATGACCGGGGTGGATCGCGACGCCAACGGGGCCAACGCGGAATATGATCCCAGCTACACCTCGGTGCTGGGACCGTTCGCGGCCTGTTTCAACGACTACGTGCGCGGCGAATTGAAGTTTGAGAGCGATTTGCCCTACGAAGTGCTGACCGGCAAGGTCAACCCGTGGGATTACAATGAGGCGCGCAATCGCTATCTGGACGTGGGGGAGACCTTGCGCCAGGCCATGACTCATAACCCGTACTTGAAGGTGTTTGTCGCCAACGGCCATTACGATTTGGCCACGCCTTATTTGGCGACCCGCTACACATTCGATCACATGGGGCTGCCGCCGGATCTGCGCGGCCATGTGACGATGGGTTATTACGAGGCCGGGCACATGATGTACGTCAACCAACCTTCCCGGGTGGCGTTGAAAGGCGACCTGGCCAATTTCGTGCGGACGACGGCGGGGCGGAAATAACCTCGTCAATCAGGCCGCGCCCCGTAGAATGGCCAAGGTGCGCCTGTTGGACCGTTATTTACTGCGCGAATTGCTTGTGCCGCTGGGCTATTGTCTATGCGGCTTTTTGGTTTTTTACGTCTCGTTTGATCTCATTTTCCAGATCAACCGGTTCCAGGACAACCGCCTGCAGTTTCTCGATATCATTGAATATTATGTTGTCACCCTGCCGGAATTGCTCGCCGAGCAGGTTTTGCCCGTCTCGCTCCTGCTGGCGCTGCTTTACGCGCTGACCAACCATAGTCGCTACCATGAACTCACGGCCATGCGCGCGGCCGGGGTCGGGCTTTGGCGCATCGCCGTGCCTTATCTGGCGATGGGAGCCTTTTTTGGCTTGATTGTCTGGTTGATCAGCGAATTCTGGCTCCCTTCCGCGGGTGAGCACGCGCGGGTGATCATGGAGCGCCGCCTGGCTCTGCCCGGACAAATGGATTTGACGCCGCAACTGGTCCTGAATAACGAGACCGCGCACCGCAAATGGATTATCGGTCATTTCAATACCCGCACGGGCGAGTTGCTGGACCCCAAGATTACGGAGGACATGAAGGATGGTTCCAGCCGTGTCATTGACGCCCATCGCGGCGTCTATCGAGAGGGCGAATGGATCTTCTCGGAGGCTCATGTCGCGATCCGGCCGGCCCAGGAGCAGGTTTACATCTCCACTTGGCCGACGAACGCCGCCGTGACCAACGCCACGCTCAACGTGCTTCTCCCGGAAACGCCCGCTTGGATCAAGAGCGAGATTAAAATCAACAATCTCAGCGCGACCGACGCCGCGAAAGGTCTGCGGCTTTCCGTCCGCGAAATCCATGATTACCTGCGCCTGCACGAGCAGATCGACCCGCGCAAAAAGGCCATGTTATTGACGCAATGGCAGGGCAACCTCGCCGCCCCCTTCACTTGCCTGGTGGTCGTCCTGATCGCCTTGCCTTTTGCCGCGCGCACCGGCCGGCACAATGTTTTCGTTGGCGTGGCCGCCAGCATCTTCATTTGCTTTGGCTATTTTATCTTGCAACGGATTTCTCTCGGTCTGGGTGTCGCGGGTTATTTGCCGCCAGTGCTGGCAGCCTGGCTGCCCAATATCGTCAGCGGCGGGGCCGGCCTGGTCCTCTTGAGCCGCGTGCGCTGAGGGGCGAAACAAGAACATTTGCGGATGAATTTTAGATGCTTGAACTGGATGAAGGCAGGGACGCCTCGCCGAGGCGTCCGGGCGTCCCGGCGGGATGCCCCTACCAAAAACCTCGTTATATTTGACTGATGGCGGATGAGATCGACAATTTGCGCGCGGCCTACGAGCGGCTGAAGCTGCTCTACCAGGTGAGCAACGTCCTGCACTCGACGCTGGACGCGCAACAAGCGTTGCAGTTGATCCTGCGGGAGGCGGTGCGGGTCATGCGGGCCTCCAGCGGTTCGGTCGCCCTGATTAATCCCACCAACCGCCTGCTGGAGATTCAAACCTCGGCCGGTTTGCCGCTCAAGGCCGGCGAACTTCGCCTTCGCCTGGGCCAAGGGATTACCGGTTGGGTGGCCCGGACCGGCAAACCGGCCCTGGTGGGGGATGTGCGGAAGGATTCACGTTACATCATGCTCCGCCCGGAGGTCCGGTCCGAATTGGCTGTCCCCTTGGAGGTCATGGGCGAAGTGCGCGGCGTGCTCAACGTCGATGCGGAAAAAGAAAACGCCTTCAGCGACGCGGACAAGGATTTGCTGGAAGAGTTGGCCTCCCAGGCGGCCAAAGTCATCCAAAATACCTGGGTCTTTGAACAGTCGCGCCTCAAGGCCCGTTTACTGGAAACGCTGGTCAGCGTCAGCCGCAGCATTAATTCCGCCCTCAATGTCAATGAAGCTCTCCAACTCATCACGCGCGAGACTTGCGGCTTGATGGAAGCCCGCGCCTGCTCGCTGCTCATGCTCGATCCCACTGCGGAATGGCTGGATTTGCGCGCCAGTTTCGGCGCGGGCCCGGCTTATATCGACCGCCCCCGATTGAGCGCCGATGAAAGCTTCATGGGCATTGTCGTCCGGCGCAAAAAACCCATGCAACTGGAAGACGTCCGGGAATCGTCGCTTTACCAAAACAAGGACATGGCGCGGCGGGAAGGGCTGGTTTCGCTCCTAAGCGCCCCCCTGTTGTTCGGCGGCCAGGCCATCGGCACGCTCAATGTTTACAGCGGCCATCCCCGCAGCTTTTCCAACGAGGAGATCAACACCCTGACCGCGCTGGCGGAGCTTTCCGCCATCGCCCTGGAAAAAGCGCGGCTCTACGAACGCGTGGTGGATTTGGAGGAGCAATTGCGGCAAAACGAAAAACTCTCCGCCCTGGGGCTGCTCGCCGCCGAGGTGGCGCACGAAATCCGC
>Ga0182016_10004300_pt1 | contig 15854 bp, 8 predicted proteins | sample 712S2MmetaG_FD_120491 | JGI IMG/M metagenome (GOLD analysis project Ga0182016, IMG submission 120491) | Permafrost microbial communities from Stordalen Mire, Sweden - 712S2M metaG | ecosystem: Environmental > Terrestrial > Soil > Wetlands > Permafrost | place: Sweden: Stordalen | collected...
GAGCACCTCAAGCAGATCGATCGCGTCAATCCTCAGGTCAACGCCATCGTCACCTTGATCGCCGACCAGGCCACCGCAGACGCAGCCCGCGCCGACGAGATGCAGGCGCGCGGCGAAACGCTCGGCCCCCTGCATGGTCTGCCCGTCGCCCACAAGGACCTCCTCGAAACCGCCGGCGTCCGCACCACCTTCGGCTCGCCCCTTTTCAAAGACAACGTCCCCACGCACGACAACCTGCTCGTCACGCGCATGCGCGCCGCCGGCGCCATCTTCCTCGGAAAAACCAACGTCCCCGAGTTCGGTGCCGGCTCGCAGACCTTCAACCGTGTCTTCGGCGCAACCCGCAACCCGTACGACCTCACGAAGACTTGTGGCGGCTCCTCCGGCGGTGCAGCGGTCGCGCTCGCCTGCGGTATGGTGCCGGTCGCCAGCGGCTCCGACTCCGGCGGGTCCCTCCGCAATCCTGCCGCCTGGTGCAATATCGTCGGCTTCCGCCCCTCCATCGGCCGTGTGCCCAATCCATCCAGCCACTTTGGCTGGTCTACGCTCGCGACCAACGGATGCCTCGGCCGCTCCAGCGCCGATCTCGCCCTCGCACTCAGCACGATCGCGGGCCCCGACATTAGCACGCCGCTCTCCATCAATGAGCCCGGCAGCCTCTTCGCGCGCCCCCTCGAACGCAACTTCAAAGGCGTGCGCGTCGCGTGGTTCAAAGACCTCAACGGCATCCCCATCGACCCGCGAGTCCGCACCGCCGTCGATGCGCAGCGCAAGATCTTCGAGTCCCTCGGCTGCATCGTCGAGCAGGCCGAGCCCGACTTCGCCCCCGCCGAAATCTCTTACCGCATTTTGCGCGCATGGAACTCCGGCGCCGCCTACGGCAAGGGCCTTCAGCTACATCCCGACGGCTTCAAGGACACTCTCACCGCCGAGATCAAAGAAGGCCTTGCGCTCTCCGGCAGCGACATCGCCCGCGCAGAGATCGCGCACACCGACATGTGGCGCCGCTTTCAAACCTTCCTGTCAAACTACGACTATTTCATCTTGCCCACCACACAACTGCCCCCCTTCGATGTCAACATGCCCTGGCCCACCGAGATCAATGGCGTTCACTTCACCAACTACATCGACTGGATGAAGAGCTGCTGGTACATCTCCGCTACCGGCAATCCTGCTGTTTCCGTGCCCGCAGGCTTCACGCCCGACGGCCTGCCCGTCGGCCTCCAAATCGTCGGCCGCGACAAGCAGGACTTCAGCGTCCTCCAACTCTCCCACGCCTTCGAACATGCCACCAACTTCGCCAGACGGCGACCAAATATCGCACTGTAGCTAAATCGTCTGTCGAATCATGCCAAATCTCTAGTGCCGTATCGACAGTGCTCCGCGTGCAGGAATTCGCGGTTGCCGATGCTGCTGGTGCGGAGCATTGTGGATACGGCGATTTGCGCCAAGCCGCTAGGGCGGTGGAAGTATGGGGATTGGATGCCGTCTACGGAGAACCGAGACGGCCAACCGGGCACGTGGGGATGCACATTGAGCCTTGGCCGACCGGTTTCGGGCTGCTACTTCAGACCTGACGGGGCGGTTGGATGTTGATCGTGAACTGTGCGCGGCCGATCGGAAGCATAGGGGAGCGAATGCGGGAAGATATCCCGCCGTGGGGCGGAGTCGGTTTGTAATACAAGGCCGCATGGTTTCCTCAGGAAGAGTCGAAGGTTACGCAGTGAGTTGTTAAGGTAGGGCTGGGCATTTCGGCAACGGAGGAATGCGCAACGACACGCAGAGTGCCGCATTTGCACTGGGGGCACGACCGGCTGAGCGCAGACCTCTGTTGTTCTGTCAGAAGTGAGCTTGGATCCGCCACGGGAGTGCGAAGATGAAGCCGACAGAGAGCCAGCGCCTGACGGCGATTGCGGTTGGCAAGCAGTCCGAAGTGGCGGATTTTGACGAAGCCTGCGGGTAGGACATGGAGCAGGAAACGCCGGATGAACTCGACCGCATCGAGCTTCATGACGCTGCTGCGGTTGTTGTGTCGGGAATCGCGCCAGCGGAAGCGTACCTGTCCGTTGTCGAGGCTGAGGAGTCTTCCGTTGGAGATGGCAACCCGATGGGTGTAGCGGGCCAGGTACTTCAGCACATGTTCGGGTCCTCCGAACGGAGGCTTGGAGTAGACCAGCAGTGCACGATGCTTGGTGTTTGTTGTGGCATCAAGATGGGCGCAGACTTCTTCACGGCTCCAGACGGTAGGCAGCTTGCGGCGCACCTTCGGCTTGATGATCTCCTGATCGAACCAGGTCTGCTTCAGGGTTCGCATGTAGAGGAACTTCAGCGCCGACCGGGCTCCCTGAATGGTTCCCCAGGCAAGCTTGCGCTCGTTCAGCAGATACAGCAGGAATGTCCGAACGTGTTCCGGGGCCAGCTGATCAGGTGACCGGTGGAAGTACCGGGCAAACTCGCCAACCGTATGGGTGTAGTGGCGGATCGTGCGTTGGGAGAAGTTGCGCAGCCGGAGATCTTCCTGCATGCGCTGGCGTAAATGTGTCATGGACACCTCCTTCGGTGTCCAACACTCTATCTAAATGCCACAGAGGCATACCCTGCCGCGCTAGCGGCTTAGTGCAAATCGCCAAAGCGCTCACCGACGACAGAATTTGAACAACATGGCCGAATAGTCCGCTTTCCCGACAAGTGGCCCTTGGCTCAACTGCTGCCAGCCGAGCAACGCGCTCACCGAAGATGAAGGGTAGGAAGGCTGAGAAACCTACTTTCACGGCAGAGGTCGCATTTCAAAATGGGAAGTTATCTCAATCGAGGGGTTCACCCCAAGGTGTTTCAGCCTTAAAAACGGCCATTTGTGAAGGGAATCTGGGTGATACCGGTGATACCGTTTCTGCGTAGACTTGGTTCTACAGCAATGACTTTATGGAAACCATGGAACGGTATATGATGTATCCAAGCTGTTGAATAGAGAAAAGATACGGCTTAAGCGGTTCAGTTTCAATAAGTTGATGCTGGTCGGGGCGGAGGGATTCGAACCCTTTCATCTCCGAACGGATCATAGTAAATCGGAACGACTCACATTCCGCGCAGGAATCCTAATCCCCTCAAAAATCAATGAGGTCCCTGCAGCCACCGTTGAAACGTCTGTCGGGATTTTCCGAACCGGCGAAGGATTTTGGGATGACCCTTTTGAGCTGACAAGTTGTATGATGCATCGTTCGAAAGTAATTGCCTGCCAAGTTGGATGATTCTTGGCGAGAGTGTCTCTCTCACGCTGGGCCGTATCGGTCACTTCTATGGGGCCAGCCTTTGTCCGAACTGAGGAAACCAAATCAGGAATCTTCTCCCGAGAACTGTGAATGCGGATGCTCTGGGATCTGGCGTAGCATAGTTCCATGAATGCGGTCGCTTCGTTACTTATTATGGAGGCGCCACATCAGGGCAATTTGGTTGCTCCGTTCCTAGGTTGCACAGACAAGGGGCCGGGAAATGAAGGGGAATTGCGAGGATTTGAAGTGAGTTTCTGGACTTCCAGGGACTGCTTCGGACCAGCGGAACCTTCGACTCCGTGGCACCTGGGGAACCAGGCGGGGAACCATCCGATGTGGCAAGCTGTAAACCTTGTAGAAACAGAGGGACAGGCAGGGAATTCGGTAGCCGTTAGCGCTACCAATTCATTACATGGATGTCCCGTTCTGTCCCGATCGAGATCGGGCTTATTCTTTGAACGCATTACAATCAATACTTTAGAGGGGTATAGACGGCAGGGATTCCGATGTTGATTATCCACGGACAGGGAACGATTCGCTGACACCTTCGGGGGAGCACTGGCTTTTTTGGGAGACATTTGACCTGTTGTTGCTTTCACTTTTTGACCGATTCATTCCTTTTTCTCTTGATATTCCTTTCAGCCGCCGTGCAAACTTAGGAATCATTCCTGTGAGTAGGGTAGGCGCTTCAAAAAAAGGGGATCTCAGCGCGTGCAATGCAAGCGGAATCGGAGCGACTTCTCAGGCAAGCACAGCGCTTGCCAGGGGCAACCATCATTCTTCCTCCATGTTGCCGCCCAGTTCCTATGACCATGTGCACCCGGATCGAACGAAACAAGCAGAAGCCGGCGGCATGCGTCGGATCATTCAGAGTGCCGCATAGCTGGAGCAGACAGCTCCGCGGCGATGCGCCAAGTCCAAGGGAAACCGGTGCTCCCCTGGCAGCTTTCAAGAACCCAAACCGGCATCTTCTGGCCCACTCGCGCTGGTCAATCAGCGCTTTCCATACTCCCAGACAATGTAAGGAGCAATGCGATGTGCACGTTCTTCCGCAGATTTCCGGCAACTTCCCTCGCCATACTGATTTCCCTGTGGGTGCCGACGTCGGCGCAGACTTCACAAGGAGGGTCGCGCAGCGCAGCGCCGGCCATCCGAGAGCAAATCGACGAAACGCGCATGGTTCCGCTGCGGGGCAATGTCCGTTCGGACTTGACCCCCGACCGTGACCTGGGTCCAGTGGAAGACGAGCTTCCTCTCCGCCTCTATATGGTTTTGCAGCGCAGTCCGGCGCAACAGGCGGAATTGGAGAACCTGATGGAACGGCAGCAGCAGCCAACCGCGGCGGAATATCACCGGTGGATCACGCCGCAGCAGTTTGGCGAGCGCTTTGGCGCTTCGGAGCAGGACATTGCCACCATCTCGGCGTGGCTCGAATCCCGCGGCATGCATGTGCAGAGTGTGATGAACAACGCTTCATTCATTGACTTTTCCGCAACGGCGCGCAACGTGCGGGAGACCTTTGGCACGCAGTTGCATTACTTCAATGCCGGGGGCGGAATACACCCTGGGCTGATTCAGGACCCGATGATTCCGGCAGCGCTGGCGACCGTGGTGGCCGGGATCGAGGGGCTCAACAAGATTCCCCCCCACGCGAACCACACCAGGACCAAGCAAGCCTCGTATGACAGGGTGACCCGCCAGTGGCAAAGTGTAGAGGCCGCCGACAGCAACGAAGCGAAGGCGCTGTACACGCCGAGCGCCGGCAACTACTTTGTGACGCCGCAGGACTTCTACACCATTTACAACGTCAATCCGGTATTTACATCGACCAAAGGCGCGAACGCCAACGTCGCGGTGATTGAGGAAAGCGACATTGAGTATGGAACGGTGACCAGCGGCGTGGCGACCGGGGGGGATGTTGCGACCTTCAGGAACCTGTTCGGCGTGAACACACTTGCGGCGTTGACGATGCATGTTTATCACGGCTACGGGACAGTTAGCTGCAACGCTCCGGGAATCGACCCCAACGGTAACGGAGAAGACGGCGAGGCATCGCTGGACGCGGAGTGGGCCAGCGCGTTGGCCCCGGCAGCGAACCTCATCTTTATGTCCTGCGATCAAAAGGTCAACCAGGGCATCATCACTTCTGAAATGGCGCTGATCGACAACAACCTGTCTGACACGATGAGCCTGAGCTATGGAAACAGCGAATTGAACTTCACCAGCTCGAATTACACGACGCTGGATACGCTGTATGCGCAGGCCGCTGCGCAGGGGCAGTCATTCCTGGTTTCGGCGGGCGACTCCGGCTCCGATGTCAAGGACCAGAACACAACCGGGACAGCCACCTCCGGAGTCAACGTAAGTGCATTTGCGAGCAGTCCGAATGTGACGGCGGCTGGGGGCACGGACTTTGTGGACACGTACGATTCAGTGATGGGAGGTGCTGCCCTAAGCACCTACTGGGGGGCAACCAACACCGCGACTTTCGGTGACGCGCTGGGATACGTGCCTGAAACAGCATGGAACGATAGTTGCGCGAGCAGTATCCTTGCAGCTTACGAGGGCTATACCGGAGCAGGCCTTTGCAACGCGGGCAAAGGCTTTGTGAGCGGCGATGTGGTAGGGGGTTCAGGCGGCTTCAGCGCCCACTATGCCGTGCCTTCCTATCAGTCCGGCATCACCGGTTATTCGGGAACGATGCGCGCGCAGCCCGACATCTCCGCATTCGCCTCGAACGGTTTTTGGAGCCATGCGCTGGTCAGTTGCGATTCCCATGTCGCGTCCACAGCGTGCGATTCCACCCTCACGACGTTTGCCGCAAGCGGGGGCACATCGTATGTAGCGCCGCAAATGGCCGGCATCTTCGCATTGCTGGTCAGCTATACCGGTTCCCGCCAGGGGCTGCTCAATCCGGCACTGTACGCGCTGGCCAAAGCACAGTTCACGACCGCTGCAACGCAGTCGTCGTGCTACTCCAACGGAACGACATCGAATACCGCGGTCACCGTCGGGAGGCCCGCTTCGAGTTGCATCTTCAACGATGTAACCAGCGGCAACAACGATGAACCTTGCGCCGCCGGTGCGACCGGATGCTATATCAATACGGGCGGATCCTACGGTATTCTGTCGCGGACCGGCGCTACCTCGCTGACGGTGGCATACCCGTCAACGGCCGGTTACGACGAGGTAACGGGCATCGGGACACTGAACGTGAACAACCTGCTGACAAACTGGAACAAAGCGTTCACAAGTACGACCAAGGTCGGCGCCTCGCTGACGTCGCTTACCTCGGCCCAATCCACCTCCCTTACCGCTACGATCACGGGCGGGGCCCCCACCGATTTCACAGGGCCGGCACCCGGGCTTGCCGGCACGGCCAGCTTCAAGGCAGGGACCACGGCGCTGGGCAAGTGCACCATCAGCAGCGGGACATGCTCGCTTTCGGTAAGCGGATCATCGCTTGCGGCCGGGGCGAACTCAATCACGGCGACTTTTTCGGGCAGCAGGTCGTACCCGGCCTCAACTTCCAGCGTCTTGACGGTAACGGTGACAGGCACAGGTACGCCGGTTGCGTCGTTATCCGCGACCAGCCTTCCGTTTGGAACGGAGACGATCGGGGTGCAATCGGCGGCGCAAACCGTGACGCTGAAAAACACCGGCACGGCGACACTCGACATTTCGTCGATCGCTTTCAGCGGGGCGGCTGGACCATTTGTCCTGACAGCAAATACGTGCGGAGCGACACTTGCGGCGACCGTGAGCTGCACATTCTCCGCCGCATTCAAGCCCACAACGACCGGCGCGTTTTCCGCCACGATCGCAGTTGCGGATAATGCCAGCGGCTCACCTCAGACCGTGGCCCTTACGGGCACGGGAAGCAATTCGGGAGCGGTTGTGTCGCTTTCAGCCGGCATTCTCAGCTTTGGAACGGAAACTGTGGGAGTGGAGACGCCGGTACAGACAGTGACCCTCAAAAACGTTGGAACCCTGGCTGTGACGATCAGTTCGATCAGTCTGACGGGAACCGGGGCATCGTCGTATTTGATCACAGCCAACACCTGTGGAACCTCGCTTGCCGTCGCGGCAAGTTGCATCTTCTCGGCGGCATTCAAACCCACAACGACGGGTAGTTTATCCGCAGGCATCGCAGTGACCGACAATGCAACCGGCTCGCCACAGAGCGTAGCGCTGAACGGGACGGGCAGCCCCGCGGGAACGGCTGTGACTTTGTCTGCCACCAACATCGGCTTCGGACCGGCGGGCATCGGATTGCAGACCCCAGCCTTTACCGTAACTGTCAAGAACACCGGAACCGTGGCAGCGAGTCTCTCCTCCATCGTCCTTGGAGGTGCGGGGGCATCCTCCTTTGTCCTGACAGCCAACACGTGCGGAAGTTCCCTGGCCGTGGCGGCGACCTGCATTTTCTCGACGGCATTCAAGCCCACTGTGGCCGGAGCGCTTGCCGCCACAGTCGCCGTGACCGACAACGTGGCCGGCTCGCCCCAGATCGCGGCACTTTCGGGAACCGGTGTCACCACCGCGCTCACTCTGACGCCAGGCAGTTTGAGTTTCGCTTCGGAGAATGTGGGCAGCAACACCGCCGGACAATTGATTGCAGTGAAGAACACAAGCGCCGCGGCGATCACGCTGAGCAGCTTTTCCTTCACCGGCGCAGATCCAACCTCCTTTGCGGCACTTGACACGTGCACGGCCACATTGGCTGTGGGAGCCACCTGCCAAGCCATGGTATCTTTCTTTCCGCAAACAACCGGAGCGCTGACAGCGTCATTGAGTGTGGCATCGAGCGTTCCGACCGAAAGCGCAACGCTCTCGGGAACAGGCATTGCCACCGCTGCGTTGACGTTCAGCCCGTCGGCGCTGACGTTCCCGACCACGGCTCACGGCACGCAGAGCGTGGCATCCATCCTCACTGTGGCCAACACCGGCACAACCACCGCAATGTTCGGGTTCATCGGGATTGGCGGTACGAACCCCGCGGAGTTCTCCCAACTGAACAGCTGTGGCACGTCGCTGGCCGCGGGAGCGAAGTGCAGCTTCTTCATCGTATTCAAACCTGCCGCCGCCGCGGCCTACACAGCAACCCTGGAGTTGTTCGATAACGCGCAGGGCGGGTATCAAGGCATCGCCTTGTCCGGTACTGGAAACTAGCGCGTCTTCGGAAGGGACGCAGTGCTCCTGAGTGAACCAACGCCTCTTTGAACAGTCCGGAGCTGTTTGAGGAGGCGTTGGTTTTTTGTTGTTCGCGATTTGCAATCCGCGGTGTTCGCTGCTGCCTGCAAACAGCAAGACTCAGTTGCTTGCCAGAGCGGGCTGCTGGGCTTTGATCCAGCGGGTGACGCGGGCGTCGAGGATGTCCAGCGGCAAGGCGCCGCCGGAGAGAATCTCGTCGTGGAAGGCCTTGAGGTCGAACCTGGGGCCTAGCTCCTGCTTGGCGCGTTCGCGCAGTTCGAGGATCTTGAGCTGGCCGAGCTTGTAGCTGCAGGCCTGCCCCGGCCCAGAGATGTAGCGGTCGGTTTCGGCCTGGATGGTGGGCTCGTCAATGGCGTGCGAGTTGCGCATGTAGTCGACCACCTGATCGCGGCTCCAGCCCATGTCGTGAATGCCGGTGTCGACCACCAGGCGCACGGCACGGAAGAGTTCCGAGCGGAGACGGCCGTAGTCGGAACCGGGGTCCTGGTAGAAGCCGATCTCCTTGCCTAGCTCTTCGGCGTAGAGCGCCCAACCCTCGGTGTAAGCGGAGTTGCCGCCGTGCTTGCGGAACTCGGGCAGGCCGGTGAGCGACTGCTGGATGCTGATCTGGAGATGGTGGCCGGGAACGCCTTCATGATAGGCGACAGCCTCGTCGTTGATGAAGCTGCGATGCGTTGGATCGGAGACGGCGACCGACACCCGGCCGGGACGCTTGCCGTCGGGTGTTCCCCCTTGGTAGTGGGTTGCGGCGGCAGACTGGAAGGCCGGGATGGGTTCGACCGTGACGGCGGTTTTGGGCAGCAGGTTGAAGAGCTCAGGCAGGTGCGGCTCCATCTGCGCGATGTACTTGCGGAAGTCTTCGACGATGGCGTCGGCGGAGGCCGGCTGATACTTGGGGTCGTTTTCGACGTGGTCGCGGAAGCTGGCGAGATCCTTGTAGCCGTTGGCTTTGGCGAGAGCGGCCATCTCCGCGGTGATGCGGTCCACTTCCTTGAGGCCGATCTCGTGAATCTGGGCGGCGGTGAGGTCGGTGGTGGTGAAGCGGCGCAGCGTGGCCTGGTAACGGCGCTTGCCGCCACCGAGCGAGTTGATGGAGAGCGTGGTGCGGGTCGAGGGGATGTAGTCGGTGGCAATGAAGGCGGCGAACTGCTTGTAGGCGGGGAAGACCTCGTTGTTCACGGCTGCGGTGATCTGGTCGGTGAGGCGTTTCTTGTCCGCGTCAGAGAAGCTGGCCGGAAATTTCTTGAGAGGGATCAAGAAGGGGTTGGCGGTGACGACGCCCTGGGCCTGCTCGGGGATTTTCTCAGCGATGAAGCGAACGGGGACGAGGTGATCTTTCACGCCGGCGCGGAGCACGTCTTCCACCTGGAGAAAGGCCTTGGGGATCTGGTGGAGACGAGCGATGTAGTCCTCGTAGTGCTTGACGGAGTCAAAGGGCATGGAGAGCGGCAGGTCGGCGAGGTTGGCGTGGATGCCGCCGCCTCCGCCGGATGCGCTGAGGGGCATCTCGTACTCTTTCAGGTCGAAGTCCTCGACGCGCTGCTGGAGCTGGCGCTCAAAAAGATCATGCGAGATGAGGTCCTGCTCGGGAAAGCCGGCGGCGTCGATGGCCTTGATGCGGGCCAGGTCGGAGAGATCGCGCTGATGGCGGTCTGCGATGGAGGCGAGGGAGTAGTCGCCGAGCTGATCGTTGTAGCGGTAGTCCCCGACGGCCGTGGCCAGGGTTGGATTCATCTTGAGGGAGGTCTGCCAGGCATCGTCGAAGAGGGCGTTCTGGGCGGCGAGGCGCGATTCTACGGAGGCGGTGGCCTGGGCGGAAGCGAATTGGGAGGCGGCGAGCAGGACGAGGGCGGAGGCGGTGAGCAGATGGGAACGCATGCGGAAAGGGTAGCAGAGCGGCTGGAACGACAGGCGGAAAAATTCAGGCGGCGAAGTTTGGGGCGGGCGCGCGGAAGCCGGATAGAACGATTATCTTAAATGAGGCAAGCAGGCAGCGGGAGGCGGCGACCAAGTGAAACTGGGACTCGGGCTTTACCGGCACATGCTGACGCGGGAGTACTACGACTTTGCGCGGCAGGCAGGGTGCACGCATGTGGTGATTCACCTAGTGGACTACTTCAGGGAGAACGCGGCAAATCCGCGCAACAACCAGCCGACGGGCTCGAAGTATGAGCTGTGGGGCAGGGCCGGCGAGCAGGGCAAGCTGTGGACCGTGGAGGAGATGGTCGGGATTCGCCGCGAGATTGAGGACGCCGGGCTGGTGCTGGAGGCGATTGAGAATCTCGATCCGGCGGTGTGGCACGATGTTCTGCTGGACGGGCCGAAGCGCGCCGAGCAGATCGAGGATGTGAAGACCATCATCCGGCGGATGGGTGAGGCTGGGATTCCGGTGCTGGGATACAACTTCAGCATTGCCGGGGTGTGCGGGCGGGTTTCAGGGCCGTGGGGCCGCGGCGGCGCGGTTACCGTAGGCATGGATGGGCCGGTGGACGATGTGCCGATTCCGGCTGGCTCTGTTTGGAACATGGTCTATGATCCGGATGCGGCCGAGGGGTTTGTGCCTCCCGTGACGCACGAGGAGTTGTGGCGGAGGCTGGAGGCGTTTCTGGCCGAGGTGGTCCCGGTGGCCGAACAGGCGGGGGTGCGGCTGGCGCTGCATCCCGACGATCCGCCCATGCCGACCATGCGGCAGCAGCCACGGCTGGTGTATCAGCCGTACATGTATCGGCGGGTGATCGACGCCGCGCCGAGTAAGAGCAATGGACTGGAACTCTGCGTGGGCACGCTGGCGGAGATGGCCGAGGGCGACATCTACGAGGCGTTGGACAGCTACAGCCGCCAGGGAAAGGTGGCTTACGTTCATCTGCGTAATGTGCGCGGCAAGGCGCCGCACTACCGCGAGACGTTTATCGACGAGGGCGACGTGGACATGACGCGGATCCTGGCGATTCTGGACCGGAATGGATTTGACGGGGTGGTGATTCCGGATCACGCCCCGCAGATGTCCTGTTCGGCGCCGTGGCATGCGGGGATGGCGCACACGCTGGGATATATGGCGGGGGTGCTGGCGATGCTGAGGAAAGACCGGGCGGAGTGAGCGTTCATTTGGGCCGGATCTCCGGGAGTTCCGGAGCGCCGAAATTTGGCCCGGCGGTCAACGGTATGGGCGGATGGCTCGTCTAATGGAATGAAAGTGTGCCTGGACCCATCATGATGCGAAACCAAACGATTCTCTTCCTAACCCTGGCGACGATTTCACTGCCGGCTGCGGTCACCTTCGGCCAGCAGCCTGCCTCGCGGCAAAACTCCTCCCAGCAGACCCCATCGCAACCCGATGGCAGCCACCCGGTGACGACCTTGAAGATCAAGGCGCGGGAGGTGGTGCTGCCGGTGACGGTGCGCGACAAGAAAGGCGCTCTGGTAACCAGCCTCAAAGTCAGCGACTTTACCCTGACCGAGGACGGGCGGCCGCAGACCGTCAAGAGCTTTTCGCGGGAGAGCAATCTGCCCTTCCGCGTGGGGCTGCTGGTGGATACGAGCCGCAGCGTTTCCGGCGCCATGGACGCGGAGCGCAAGGCGGCGGGGAAGTTTGTGGACCTGATGCTGCCGGCAGATCCCAAGGCCGCGTCTCCGGCGCAGGCGGGTCAAACTCAGGCGGACCAGGCGTTCCTCATCCACTTTGACCGCGAGGTGGAGCTGCTTGAGGATTTCACCAACTCGCGCGACAAGCTGCATCGCGAGCTGGACGACATGGGAGCGACGCGCGCCGAGCGGAGCTCGAGCCAGGGGCCGGAGACGCGCGATGATGATCGCGGCAGTGGCGGCGGCCAGACGCGCACCCGCGGAGGCACGCAGCTTTACGACGCCATCTACCTGGCCTCGCACGAGCTGATGGAGCCCAAAGACGGGCGCAAGGCGCTGGTGGTGTTCTCTGACGGCGTGGACCGTGGCAGCAAGGAGACACTGAACGACGCCGTGGACGCGGCAGACAAGGCCAACGTGGCTATCTACACCATCTATTTCAAGGGCGAGCAGCAGAGCAACGGATTAGGGAACGGATATCCCGGTGGTGGACATCGCGGCGGCGGAGGCGGTTACCCCGGCGGTGGTGGGGGTGGGTACCCTGGCGGAGGAGGCGGCGGTTATCCGGGCGGCGGCAATCGGCGCAATGGCGGGTCCGGCGAGGCCAATGTGGACGGCAAGAAGATTATGGAGAAGATTGCCACGCGCACCGGGGCCCGGTACTTCGAAGCCAAGAAGAAGGATAATCTGGACGAGATTTATGGGCAGATTGCCGAAGAGCTGCGCGGTCAATATCTGCTCACCTACACGCCGGATAAGGTCGATCCCGACGGCGGCTTCCACAAGATCGCTCTCAAAGCCAGTAACGGCGACCTGATCGTGGTGACGCGGGAAGGGTATTATGCGCCGAGCGGGGATGCCAAATAGGGTTCTGGCGGGCCGGAAGAATATATATTTAAAATACCTATTTTTAAAATAGGTATTTTGATGTAATGTTCTTTGCATGGCGAAGAATTCCGAACATCGCGACCTTTTTCCCGGCGCGCTGGAGATCATGATCCTTCAGTCGCTCAGGCTGAAGCCGATGCATGGCTATGCGCTGGTGAAGCACATCAAGGCAGTTTCAGACAATCTACTCCAGGTTGAAGAGGGCTCGCTCTACCCGGCGTTGCAGCGCATGCTCCGCGAGGGCTGGCTTGAGGCCGAAACAGGCCTGTCCGCCAAGGGGCGGCCCACAAGAATCTACAAACTGACCGAGGCTGGTGTACAGCATCTTGAGGCAGAGGTGGTGAGCTTCGAGAAGATGTTCGCCGGAATCACGCGCGTGCTCGCGGTGGCGAGAGCATAGGAGGCCGACCATGAAGATGCTGAGCCGGATTTTTGGCCGCCGCCGCCGCTACGACGATCTCTCCGTTTCGATCCAGGAGCATATTGAGCTGCGCGCGGAAGAGCTGATGGAAGAGGGTGTGCCGCGGGGCGAGGCCGAACGGGCGGCGCGGCGCGAGTTTGGCAACGTTGCGCTGATCAAGGAACGCAGCCGCGAGGAGTGGCAGTGGGCGGCGCTTGAATCGATTCTTGCCGACCTGAAGCTGGTGCTGCGGCGATTGAGAAAATCGCCTGGATTTGCGGCGACGATTCTGCTGACGCTGGCAATCGGCATTGGGGCCAATACGGCGGTGTTCAGCGTGGTGGACTGCGTGCTGTTGAAGCCGCTGCCCTATCCGAACTCCGGCGAGCTTGTGGATCTCTCACTGAATGCACCGGGCGCGGGCGGCCTCGCGAACTTTGCGAGCGGGTTGCAGCTTTCGCCGTCGATGTATCTGACCTTCTCAGAGAACAACAAAACATTTCAGTCGATGGGAATCTGGTCCGAGGGCAAATCGAACGTGACTGGGGTGGGCCAGCCGCACCAGGTGAACGCTGAGTTCATCAGCGACGGCGTGCTGCAGACCTTGAATGTTCCGGCAACGGTAGGCAGGTGGTTTAACGCCGCGGACCAGGATCCGCGCGGGGCAAAGACGGCGATCCTGAGCTACGGCTACTGGCAGCGGCGCTTTGGCGGCGACCGCGGCGTGATTGGCCGCAGCATCCAGGTGGATGCGGAGCACCGAGAGATCGTGGGCGTGATGCCGCGCGGGTTTCGGATGGTCGACAATGACTTCGATCTGATGCTTCCCATGGCGATTGACCGATCGCAGCTCAGGCTCGCGCCGTTTGGTTACAGCGGCATCGGCAGGCTCAAGCCGGGGATCACTCGGGTGCAGGCGAATGCGGATGTGGCGCGGCTTCTCTCGTTGTGGATGGATTCCTGGTCCAACGGTCCAGGCACCAATCCCCACTACTACGAGCGGTGGAAGATTAGCCCCAACTTTCAGTTGCTCAAGACGCAGGTGATCGGGAGCGTGAGCAGCGTGCTTTGGGTGGTGATGGGCACGGTGGGGCTGGTGATGCTGATTGCCTGCACCAACGTCGCGAACCTGCTGCTGGTGCGCGCTGAGTCGCGTCAGCAGGAACTGCTGATCCGCTCGGCGCTGGGCGGCGGACGTGCGCGCATTGCGCGGGAACTGCTGGTGGAGAGCGTGACTCTGGTGCTGGCGGTGGCGGCAGCGATTGCCAGCTATCTTCCGGCACGGCGTGCGTCGGCGGTTGATCCGGTGGAGGCGCTGAGGGCGGAGTAGCGCTCTCGAATCTTCAGCGAGCCGTTACTCCTCTTCGGCTTTTACAAAGAAGTATCGCAGGTCGGCTTGCCCGAAAGAGGTTGTGATCGCCACGTCGGCGGCATCGCGGCCAGTGGCCATGAGGATGCGGCCGATGCGTGGCTGATTGTTGCGGGCGTCGAATGCCCACCAGCGGCCATCGAGCCATGCTTCAAACCAGGCGCTGAAATCCATGGGCATGCGGACGGGTACGCCAATGTCGCCCAGGTAGCCGGTGGCATAGCGCGCGGGGATGTTCATGGCGCGGCAGAAGGTGATGGCGAGATGCTGAAAGTCGCGGCAGACGCCGACGCGTTCGGTATACACATCGAGCGCGGTCTTCGAGGGGCGGGCCATCTGGTAGTTGAAGGCCACATGGTTGTGAACCCAATTGCAGATGGTCTGCACGCGATTCCAGCCGGGCGCGGCATCTCCAAACAACTCGACTGCGATGTTGGAGAAGCGATCGACCTCGCAGTAGCGGCTGTTGAGGAGGAAACTCAGGACTTCATGCGGCAGATCGCCGACGGCCGATTCGCGGGCATTCCAGTTGTAGGGATCGGGATCGCCGGAATCGTCAACGAGCGTAGTGCTGCTGAGGCGCAGCGGCCCGGGTGGGGCAACGAAGCGCGCGCAGCGATTGCCGAAGCTGTCAATGTAATGCTCAACCTGGATCTTCGGTTCAATCTGCAATTCGTCGGGTTCGAGCAGGTCCTGCGCGCGCGAGGGATGAACGTTGAGCAGCGCGACAATCGCGACCTCAGCGGGAATCTCGAATTGAATGTCGTAGGCCAGGCGGATGAGCATGGATGGCGAAGGCCTCTTTTCATGAAGGTACGGGAAATGGTTCAGTCCGCGGGAAAGCGATGCGCGGCGGGTGGACACTCTTATCTTCTCATTCCGATGCGATCGATGGATGGAGTGCTGTTTGGGACGATAGAAATTGCCCGGGATGAGAAGCCGTCTGGGTGGAAAATGAGCGGCTTGCTCTCCCAGTTCTCAGAAACGAGACCCTTCGGCAAAGCTCAGGCAGGCTCTGGGGCACCCCATCATTCCTGGATGGTCAGACCTGGGCCACCCGCTGGACTTCATGCGGACGGCGGGCGACTGGCAATGGAGCCCACTGGGCATACCGTGACGACATTCGGCGATC